>Ga0207421_10007001_pt1 | contig 12139 bp, 11 predicted proteins | sample SodLakKL_010_SED_4_FD_187542 | JGI IMG/M metagenome (GOLD analysis project Ga0207421, IMG submission 187542) | Alkaline sediment microbial communities from Lake Tanatar, Kulunda Steppe, Russia - 8KL_010_SED (SPAdes) (version 2) | ecosystem: Environmental > Aquatic > Non-marine Saline and... | reverse complement strand
GTCGTTGGTGATACTGTCGGCGATCCGTTTAAGGATACATCCGGGCCGAGCCTGAACATCCTCATTAAGCTTATGGCTATGGTCTCAGTTGTGTTTGCGGGAGTAATCGTTCGCTTCGCACCGGTTATCGCGGATTGGCTTGGAATGGGACTCTAACATTTTGTCTTTTGGGCGTTGACACAGCCCGGAAATCTGATAGCTTAAAAGGGGTGGTCAGTTTGGCCACTCCTTTTTTATTTCAGCTTTTTTGTGAAATTTCGATTTTTAGCACAGGACTTACAAATTGACCGAAACAAATAACTCCCAGGCAAGCGAATTCGCTTCAGAGGCGGCAAAAATAGCCGCGGAGAGGCGCTGCACTGACATAGCCATTTTGGACCTTACCGGAAAATCACCCGCGACGGACTATTATGTAATAGCAACTGGAACAAGCGACCGGCAGATGCGAACAGTTGCCGATGAGATAACAGATATGGGAAAGGAGCTTGGCTTTGGGCTATACGGCAGGGCCGGTTACGACAGGGCGCGATGGATACTGCTGGATTTTGTAGATGTAGTCGTTCATATATTTGACCGTCAATACAGAGAGTTTTACGATCTTGAAATGCTATGGGGAGACGCTGAGAGAATAGAGATTGGTGACAAGCAGAATGAAACCAGCGATTGATATAATAGACCAGAGAGTCCGTCACGCCATGCGGCAGGTTACGGGCATTGAGGATTGCTCGGCGATTGTTACGCCTGCCACAAATGCTAAATTCGGTGATTATCAGGCTAACGGCGCAATGGCTCTTGCCAAGAAAATGAAGACCAACCCCCGCAAGCTTGCTGAGCAGGTAATTGAAAAACTGGATGTAAGCGATGTTTGTCAGCCGCCGGAAATTGCAGGGCCGGGCTTTATTAACCTCCGGCTAAAACCGGAATTTGTCATTGAATCGCTGCGCCAGATGCACAGTGACCCGGCAAGGTTATCCATACCACCCGCTGAAAAGCCTCGCAAAACTGTTGTCGATTACTCCAGCCCGAACATCGCCAAGCAGATGCATGTAGGCCACCTGCGCAGCACTATTCTCGGTGATGCCATCTGCCGAATGCTCGAGTTTATGAACCACGAAGTCATCCGCCAGAACCACATCGGCGACTGGGGAACTCAGTTCGGAAAAGTAATACTGGCTTTATGGCATGTTTGTATGGCTATAGATGTGCACAAAAAGAGTTATTTTAAAAATGATTTCGAAAGGCTTCAGTCTAATAAAGATAATAAAAATGAATTATACAAAATCTGCATGCAGATACGTGATAGGCATGACAAAGATTATATAAATGATCAATTAGAGGAATTTGGCGATGCAAAGAAATATTTTGGGCGATTTCTAGAAAAATTAGACGATATTATTGATGAAATCTGGCCTGATATCTTATTAGCATATCGATTCGTTAATTTGTTGGATGATATTCTGCCTGGTATGGGGCTGCGGATTATTACCCGGGAAAAAAAGGATAATGAGTGGAAACCTGTAGAAAGACCTTATGAACACCTCACTCGCAAGATAACGGTAATGTTACAGCAAGGCGGTGAAGAGAATTGCCAGGAAGAAGATGCATGGCATTCTGTTAAAAAAGCTACCATGGAGCATTGCGATTATATTTATCAACTTCTTAATGTTACATTGGAGCATCCGCGCGATTCACGCGGTGAAAGTTTTTATAAGGATATGCTGGCGGGCGTTGTTGAGGATTTGCAGAAGCAGGGCTTAGCGGTGGATTCGGACGGCGCAGTTTGTGTTTTCCCCGAAGGGTTTAAGAATAAAGAGGGTGATCCGCTGCCGTTTATTATTAAAAAATCCGACGGTGCGTATCTTTATGCGACGACAGATTTGGCTGCGTTGCGATATCGTGTGAATGAGTTGAAAACTCAGCGGATTATTTATGTAACGGATTCACGCCAAAAGCTGCATTTTGATATGCTCTTTGCCGTTGCTCGCAAAGCGGGCTGGGCAAGGGACGATGTTGAGCTTAGCCATGTGACTTTCGGCAGTGTTCTGGGCGAGGACGGCACGCCGCTGAAGACTCGCTCCGGCGAGAATATTAAGCTGCGTGAGCTGCTCGATGAAGCAATAGGCCGTGCCCGCTCTGTCGTAGAACAGAAAAACCCAGACCTGTCCGAAGACCAGAAACAGCAAATCGCCAAAGCCGTCGGCATCGGAGCGGTTAAATATGCCGATTACTCAAATAACCGCACCAGCGATTATATTTTCAGCTTTGATAAAATGCTGGCGATGGACGGCAATACCGCTCCGTATATGCAGTACGCATACGCCCGCATAAAATCGATTCAGCGAAAGGCCGAAAAATCGGGTGTCGATGTTGAAGCGGAGTTAAAAGATTTAACCGGGATTGAATTTACGCAGCCTGATGAAATAGCACTTGCCAAATACCTTATTCGTTACGGTGAGGCTGTTGAAATGGCGCTGGCGGACTATCGGCCTAATTTCCTGACCAACTATCTTTACGAGCTTACGCAGAAGTTCAGCGGTTTTTATACCAATTGTCCGGTTATAAAAGCTCCCCCAGACAGTCGCCGGCAGCGGCTGCTGCTTTGTGAGCTTACCGCCGGTGTAATAAAACATTGCCTGCGCGAACTGCTGGGTATCGAGGTTGTCGAACAAATGTAAAGCCGAATTTACGGGAGGCAAAATGAAAATAATTCAGCAGCAATTCAGTATAAGCACCAACAAGCGCAACGAAATGATAGATATTACCAATAAGGTCGAGTCGGTTCTGCGAGAGTCCGGCATCAGTAACGGCCATTTAATTGTGCATTGCCCGCATACCACCGGCGCGATAACGATTAACGAAAATGCCGACCCGGCCGTTCAGCACGATATGCTGATGACATTGAATGAGCTTTTCCCTCAGAACAGACCCGGCTATAGGCATATGGAAGGCAACTCGGACTCACACTGCAAAAGCTCTCTTGTCGGCTGCAATGAAACAATCCTTGTCAAAGGCGGCAGGCTGACTCTTGGAACCTGGCAGGGGATTTATTTCTGCGAATTCGATGGGCCAAGATCAAGAAAAGTCATTGTTCAGATAGAGGGGCAGTGATTTTAGCTTTTTGTTGATGGTGTTCGCTTTGGCCTTTGCCGCGTCCTGCTGCTTTTATGCAGATTCGACCAATGGCTCGGCCTGTTCCATGCACTATTTGTCGTAAAAACATAGGGGCCACCCTAAGCGCGCCGTGAATCCTGGCCTTGTCCATAATGTTAAGAATCTGCTCGATATTATAAAATTCACGGTTAATCTGTCGGCGCAGTTTTTTCATCTGCGGAGGCGGGCAGTGGTCTGAATATATCTTGCCGTTAGTTGCTATATAGTAGCCCGGATTTTGAGCCACCAGCTCTTCCAGTCCTGAATATGGGCTTACTCTCAGAGTCGAGAGGCTGATTGAGTCCATTCCAATCTCGTGAGCAAATGGGGCTATTTTCAGCATTTCATTAGCAGTTTCACCGATGTTGCCGAGAATAAAATAGCCATGTTTGAACATAGTTGTTGTGCGCAAAGCTTTACAGTATCGGCGAATGTCGGCGGTATTGAATCCTTTACGCATTGATTTGAGTGTCTTGTCGTGAGCAGATTCGATTCCCAGCAGCAACATTCCAAAGCCGGCCTGTTCCATTTTTTTCATAACCTCGGGATGCTTGGCGATTTCCAGGCGTGCGTTGATGATGTACTTTTTCTTTATGCCGCGCTGCATAATCAGATCGCATATACGCTCGACTCTGGCCATATTATGAGTGAACAGATCATCAGTAAAAGCAACTATCGGAGCCGTTATATGTCCAAGTTCGGCAACGATGCTTTCAGGTGATCTGGCGGTCAATTTACGCTTGACGCCCCACGGATTTCTACTGAAAGAGCAGAAAGTACAATTAAACGGACAGCCTCGCGAGCCGGCCACCAGGTCAAACTCCAATCCCGTATTATAGCCGTTTACTACAATATCATACTTATGCCGACGAAGTTTTCTGCAAGGTTCCATATCGTCATGTATAGGCCCCGGATTACGATTGGCGTTATGAATTATTTGCCCGTTATGCCGGTAGCTCAGCCCTTCAATTTTGTCCCAGGGAAGCGATTTGCAGATTTCCTGCATAGCTTCTTCACCATCGCCGCGAATTACACTATCAATGTTCGGCATCTGATTCAGCCATTTGTCCGGGGCATCACTGGCGCAGCGCCCCCCGATAATCGTCGTAACGGCCGCGTCAACCGAAGTGATTTCCTTCTTTATAAAATCTGTTTCGCGTTCCCAGTTCACGGAAAAGCAGACCATATCCGTGTCCGGCCTGATGAAATCGGCTGTATGGCCTGGTTCTCGCCGCAAATCAACAATTTCAAGTTTATCAGCGTAAGGTTGGATAACGGAAGCTATGTATTCAAGCCCGACAGGCGGCAGAAATCCCCAGTCTTTGAGTTCTCGCCGATAAGGATAGACGCATAAAACATGCCTGTATGGACGGTTATTTTTACTATTTCGCTGAGTCATTGCAATAAACGCGCAATTAAAGAATAAAAATAATGGCAGAACCCCGTAAGTGAAAGTCCTCTTCGTCAAATACCGTTTGCTTTTGTACTACTATAATGTGGTGTTAGTTTGATACGCAAGTTTATTTTTGTACCGCAAACCGTCCGGTTGAGGGAAAATATCCCAAACGCCGCTATCTATGCGCATAAAAAAGGCGAGGTGGTGGAAACCGGCTGGGGGGGAAACCGGTGAGCCACTCTGCCTCGCCGAGGTCCTTAAGCCGCCCGAAAGGCGGTTTTTTTACTGAAAACACATGATATCAGACAGATTAATCACAATAGTAAATAGGGTCAAACAAAATCCCCTCTTTTTTTTTGAGAATTTTAAAAAGTCGGAAATATATGAAATCCATCTTAACTTTAGCCTTTAATCCCGAAAAATGCAAGAAAAAAATGATCAATCACAGAAAAAGTAATATCGATTACAAAAATGAAGTCTAAACGGTGGTATTGCAATATGTTGGGCGGCTGTTATACTATTTTGTTTATTTTCCAAAACGCTAAGGCAGATTCAATTTCCCGAGTCTTAGATATTTTGAAGGCTTTTGATTTACAGTGTCAAGGAGTAGTTCATGGACAGACCGCAAGGTCAGTATGATTTTAACAGTATTGAGCCCAGGTGGCAGCAATACTGGCAGCAGAACAAGACTTTCAAAGCCGAGGATATGTGCGACAGGCCTAAGTATTATGTGCTGGATATGTTTCCATATCCCAGTGCCCAGGGCCTGCATGTAGGCCACCCCGAAGGCTACACCGCTACGGATATTATCGCGCGATATAAGCGGATGAGAGGTTTTAATGTGCTGCATCCGATGGGCTGGGACGCTTTCGGTCTGCCCGCTGAGCAGTACGCCGTCCAGACAGGCACACCGCCTGCCGAGACCACCGTGGCCAATATAGATAATATGCGCGAGCAGATAAAATCGCTTGGATTCAGCTATGACTGGGATCGCGAGGTAAATACAACGGATCCTCGCTATTACAAGTGGACGCAATGGATATTTCTGAAGCTTTTTAACAGCTATTTTGATGAAAAAGAGCAAAAAGCCAAACCCATCGAGCAATTGCCGATACCGGATGGACTAAATGACGCCGAAAAGCAGCGTTATATCGCCGAGCATCGTCTGGCGTATGAAGCGGAAGTTCCGGTCAACTGGTGTCCTGAGCTTGGGACGGTGCTTGCCAACGAGGAGGTTGTAGGCGGAGTTAGCGAGCGGGGCGGCCATCCGGTGATTCGCAAGCCGATGCGTCAATGGATGCTGCGTATAACCAAATATGCCGAGAGACTGCTCAACGATCTTGAATATGTGGATTGGTCGGAGTCTATAAAAAAGCTTCAGGCCGACTGGATCGGCAAGAGCATCGGCGCGGAGGTTGATTTTAAGGTACAGGGCAGCGGCGAGGTTATTCGGGTTTTTACGACTCGCCCTGATACGCTTTTCGGTGCGACATATATGGTGCTTGCGCCTGAGCACAAACTGCTGGACAGCATAACAGCCGATGAACTCAAAGATTCTGTGGCCAAATATCGCGAGCAGGCCAGCCGAAAAAGTGAACTCGACAGAACCGACCTTTCGCGTGACAAAACGGGTGTTTTCACAGGTGCATATGCGATAAACCCTGTAAACGATCAGCCGATACCGATATGGATAAGCGATTATGTACTTCTAAGTTACGGAACTGGCGCGATTATGTCGGTGCCTGCCCACGACGAGCGCGATTTCGAGTTTGCCAAAAAATTCGACCTGCCGATTATTCCGGTAGTTAAACCCAAAGACACGGAATTAGCCACGGCTGTTGAGAATTGCCAGGCCTGCTTTACCGGTGAAGGCACGGCCATTAATAGTCAGAAGTTTAACGGTCTGACGACTGCCGAATTCAAAGCGGAGATTACAAAGTGGCTGGAAGACAATGGTCTTGGCAATGAAGCGGTTAACTATAAGCTTCGCGACTGGCTTTTCAGCAGGCAGCGGTATTGGGGTGAGCCGTTTCCGATTTTGCACACAGAGGACGGCAGGGCAATAGCGATGGATGAAAAGGACCTGCCTCTGACATTGCCGGAGCTTGATGATTATAAACCTACCGGCACCGGTGAGCCGCCGCTTGCCAAAGCGACCGATTGGGTAAATGTAACATTGCCCGACGGAACCAAAGCGAAGCGCGAAACTAATACAATGCCTCAGTGGGCCGGAAGTTGCTGGTACTATCTGCGATATATCGATCCTGAAAACGAACGGATTTTCTGCGACGGTCAAAAGGAAGAATACTGGATGCCGGTCGATTTGTATATCGGCGGCGCCGAACACGCAGTTCTGCATCTTCTTTATTCCCGGTTCTGGCATAAGTTTCTTTACGACCTTGGTTATGTCAGCACAAAAGAGCCTTTTTACAAACTTATCAATCAGGGGATGATTCTCGGCGAGGACGGCCAGAAGATGAGCAAATCACGCGGCAATGTGATTAACCCTGATATGGTCGTAAAAGAATATGGCGCCGACTCGATGAGGCTTTACGAAATGTTTATGGGGCCGCTGGAGGCGACAAAGCCCTGGTCGATGCAGGGTGTCGAGGGTGTCCACAGATTTTTACAGCGTCTCTGGCGGATGGTTATCGATGAGCAGACCGGCCAGGTGGACTCGACCGTCAGCAGTATCGAGCCTGACGAGGACACCCAGCGAATTCTTCATCAGACAATAAAAAAGGTAACAGCTGATCTGGATAACTTCGCGTTTAACACCGCAATAAGCGCGATGATGATATTCGTAAACCACATGAGCAGGCAGCAGGTTAAATCGCGACAGGCTATTGAGAAATTCATTCTGCTGCTGGCTCCTTTTGCACCGCACATAACAGAGGAGATTTGGCGGCGATTAGGCAAAGAAGAAAGCCTTGCTTATCAGTCCTGGCCGAAATACGATGAGAAACTGACAAAGGAAAAACAAAAAGAACTCGCGATACAGATAAACGGCAAGGTTAAGGATAAAATAGTAGTCTCAGCCGATGCTGATGAAGACAGTATAAAGCAAAAAGCACTCCAAAGCGATAAAGTTGCTAAGGTTCTTGACGGAAAGCAGCCCCGGAAAGTTATCGTAATAAAGTCCAGGCTCGTGAATATAGTGGTTTAGATCGCTGAGAAGCTTCCCGGGAAAGCTGTTATAAAATGGCCAAAGAAATCGAAACTAAGCTCAGGGTCGAATCGTTTGATAAACTGCGAAAAACGCTGGCAGAGCTTACCGGTTCTTCACCGATTGAGCAGAAACAGTGTGATGATTATTATGATAATCCAGAACATCGCCTGCGAAAGACAGATAAATGTTTAAGGATCAGGCGGCAGTGGATTGACGGTGCTCTTGAAGCATTTTTGACTTATAAAGGCCCAAGGGAGCAAAGTTGCTTTAAGAGCCGAACAGAGGTAAATATCATATTAGATGACCCCGATGCCGTAGATAAGATGCTTGTCGGGCTGGGATTTGAAAAAGCTATCAGCTTTGAAAAATTACGGCAGGTCTGGAAAGTAGAGGATTGTGAAGTTGCTCTTGACGAACTTCCCGCCGTTGGCTTTTTTGTGGAGATTGAAGGGCCGGACGCCGATGCAATAAAAAAAGTGCAGGCAAAACTGGCGTTGCGTGAGCTGGAACATGTCAGTGAAAGTTATGCCGATTTGATTTCGCAAGAGCTTCGTCTGCAAAGCAAAGACGCTTCGGCCTGCGTAAGGTTAAATGGAAAAGAACGGTAGTCGTATGACTGGCGATAAAAAATATATAGCATTTATAATCAACCCAAAGTCCGGCTCAGGAGACGGCAAGCGGACTACTCGAAGATTTCAAAAGTACCTGCGCCGCAAGGGTGTCAGGATTCAGGTTAACTATACCGAATTTCTGGAACATGCCTGTGAACTTGCCACTGAAGCGGCGGTTGATTTTTACTGTAAGATGGTGGTCGTTGCCGGCGGCGACGGAACCGTAAGGGAGGTTGCCCACGGACTCGAAGGAAGCGATAAACCACTGCTTGTAATACCGTGCGGTACGGAAAATCTGCTTGCCAATGAACTGGGGCTGGACTGTCAGTTCTCGACTATAATCGACACTTTTGAAAACGGAACGGTCTGTCCGCTGGATATCGCCAGCGCCAACGGACGGTGTTTCACTTCAATCGTGGGTTTCGGTTTTGACGGCAAAGTGGTGCATCGCGTTAATAGCGCAAGGAAAGGCCATATAGACTACTCGAATTATTTCTGGCCGTTGTGGCGAACTTTCTGGGACTACCACTTTGACAGTATGAAAGTAGAGGTTGACGGGCAGCAGGTCTTCGATGGGCCAGGGCTGATATTTGTAGGCAATATATCCCGATATGCCATCGGCTTACAGATATTGCAGCGATCCGATTACAGTGACGGGTTGCTTGATGTTTGCATTTACCAGTGTAAGCACAAACGGCAGCTTATGAAACATTCGGTTGTTACTGTTTTCAAAAGGCACTTAAACAGCAAAAATGTTTTTTACCATCAGGGCAGGAATGTTGTAGTTACCTCCGAATCACCCAACATTCAGACTGAAATTGACGGTGATCCCGGGCCGGAGCTTCCTATCGAGATAAAAGTAATGCCGGGTGCGATTAATATCGTCAGGCCGCGAGAATCAGTACCTGCCGGTATCAGGCGTCGTTTGTTGCGATATTTCAAGTAATCCTCATTTAAAAGGCTGGTCAAATGAAAGACCACAAATTTACAATTGGAGATGAAACTATCCAGGCTTTAACCATAGGCTTGAAAAGCCCGCTATTTGTTATAGCCGGGCCGTGCGTTATTGAGAGCCGCCGGATATGCCTTGAAATAGCTCAGCGTCTGCGGAGTATCGCCGAGGCAGCAGGCATAGAAATGATATTCAAGGCAAGCTTCGACAAAGCCAACCGAACCAGTCTATCCAGCTACCGAGGCCCCGGCCAACAGCAGGGTCTGGATATTCTGGCCGAGGTTCGTGATAAAACACATTTGCCGGTCATCACCGATATACACCTGCCAGAACAGGCCGAGCCCACAGCCAAAGTGGTCGATGCATTGCAGATTCCAGCTTTTCTTTGCAGACAGACAGACTTGCTCTGCGCTTGCGCCGAGACTGGAAAGCCTGTGAATGTCAAAAAAGGACAGTTTCTTTCGCCGGAGGAAATGGCAAATGTCGTTGAGAAAATCCGTGCCTGTAAAAATGATAAAATCCTTTTGACCGAGCGGGGCACTTTCTTTGGATATAACCGCCTGGTAAATGATATGACCGCTATCGAGACAATGAAGAGCTTCGGGGCTCCTGTGGTTTTTGATGCTACGCACAGCACCCAGCAGCCCGGCGGACTCGGAAACGCCTCAGCCGGGCGCAGGCAAATGGCGCCGCTGCTTGCTCGTTCTGCTGTTGCCGCCGGCGCCAACGGTCTGTTTTTTGAAGTTCATCCAGAACCGGAAAAGGCCAAATCAGATGCTGGCTGTATTATGCCGCTGGACTGGCTTGAGGATGTCCTGAAAACCTGTAAAGCCATATTTGAACTGGTCAATTAACGGCGTTCATATCTATCAATATGTCGAATGAAGCCAGATACATATTCGGACCTGTCCCTTCGCGTCGGCTTGGAAGGAGCCTCGGCGTAGATATCGTTCCGTTTAAGGTTTGCTCGCTGGACTGCCTTTACTGCCAGCTTGGAAGTTCAGGGCCGAAAATTACCGAAAGAGCTGAATATGCTCCAATCGAAGAAGTCCTTGCCGAGCTAAGAAAAACACTCGATGCAGGTGTTCTGGCTGATTACATTACTATCAGCGGCTCCGGTGAACCGACACTTCACAGCCGGCTTGGTGAGCTTATTGACAGGATAAAGAAAATCACAAGCACACCGGTTGCGCTGATTACCAATGCTACGCTGCTTGACGCCGAAGATGTGCGTAGAGACGCAGCCAAAGCCGACCTTGTTGTCCCGTCGCTGGACGCCGGGGACGAGGAAACTTTCGGCCGCATTAACCGTCCGCACCCATCGCTTACTATCGAAAAGCTTATTGCCGGACTGGTAAAATTTCGGGAGCAATATTCCGGGCAGTTATGGCTCGAAGTGTTTGTGCTGCACGGTATTAATACCTCTGCCGAGCAAATTGCAAAAATCCGTCGAGCTATTGACCTGATAAAGCCCGATAAAATCCAGCTCAACACCTCCGTTCGTCCGCCGGCCAGCTCTGATGCTAAGCGTGCAGCAGACGACGAGCTTTGTGAAATAGCTCAAATGCTTGGCCCCAGATGTGACATAATCGCCGGTTTTTCCGCCAAAGGGACCGATGAACAAGGCTCTGCAACTGCCCAGCGAATATTATCTATTCTTAGACGAAGGCCCTGCTCGCTGGAGGACATTCATACCGGCCTGGACATATCGCCTAATCAGGCAATCAAAGCAATATCTCAACTTCACCAACAAGGCTCCGTCGAAACAGTTCGCATTGACGGCAAAGTGTTCTATAAGGCCTGTTAGGCCTCTATTTCAAATCTGTCTGCTATCATTGCGTTTATAAAGAATTGTTGCGAATTGGCCGATATGAAGACAGTGCAGTTGAGGGATTGACGAGCTTTTCATTGTTCTATGAGATTTTTTTATTTTTGCGCTTTAGTTAGCTCCGATATGCCCGATAAATAAATAGAAGACCGTGTTTTTTCGGACTCGAATATATGCAAAAACCATCAAGAAAACAGCTTGTTCTAAACAAAGGCGATGAAAAATTTATTTTTCGCTACGAGTTGGGACATGAAGACGACTTGCTCGATGCACTTATAGATCAGGCCCGAAACAAGCATATTAATTTCGACTGGTTTGATGCGGCGGTGCTTAGTTTCAAGCTTACCGAATCGCTGATAGACCAGGCCGATAATATAATTAATTCAGGAACGGAAGAGCAGATACGGATTTTTTAAATAATAACTCAGAACATAAACTATAGGCCCGAGGCTGAAAAGCAGGTTTTTTATGGAACAGCAAAGTAAAATAATTCCGGATTTTATAAGCTACCTGAAATTTGAAAAGCGTTTCTCAGAGCATACCGCAAAGTGTTATGGTGCGGATCTGGGTCAGTTTGGTAGCTTTCTTAGCGAGCAGGATAATTCCCAGGACAGCGGTTCAAATCTTGTCGAACACACATCGACAGGACAACCCGGGGGAGTTGGTGCTGCCACAGCAGTCGCAACCGCGACCCAACCCAAAATCGAGATAGATGAATTGATAATAAAGGTAGAAGTCGCCGATGTTCGTCGCTATATGGCCTGGCTCAACGAGAAACAGTACTCCAGGACTACCGTTGCCAGAAAATTGGCGACATTGCGGAGTTTTTACAAGTTTCTGGTAAAACGCGGAGTTATTAAAGGCAATCCTGTTGTAGGCATACGCACACCAAGGCAGGAAAAGAAGTTGCCGAGATTTCTTGAATTTGAAGAAATAAAACGCCTGCTCGAAGCACCGCCGATGAATAACTGGCTCGGTGCACGCGACCGTGCGATTATGGAGACGCTTTACAGCACGGGAATGCGTGTCAGCG
>Ga0207421_10007000_pt1 | contig 12141 bp, 12 predicted proteins | sample SodLakKL_010_SED_4_FD_187542 | JGI IMG/M metagenome (GOLD analysis project Ga0207421, IMG submission 187542) | Alkaline sediment microbial communities from Lake Tanatar, Kulunda Steppe, Russia - 8KL_010_SED (SPAdes) (version 2) | ecosystem: Environmental > Aquatic > Non-marine Saline and... | reverse complement strand
ATCTTTCACAGGCAATAAGCGTAATCGTAGGAGCCAATATAGGGACAACGGTTACAGCACAGATTATTTCTTTTGATATTGGAGCAATCGCTTTTCCTGCAATTGGTATTGGCTCCCTGTTAAACTTTTTTGGCAGGCGCCGCTTTCATCGTTATCTTGGACAAACAGTGCTCGGTTTCGGTTTGCTTTTCCTGGGCATGATTACAATGTCAACCGGTATGATGCCGCTGAGGGATCTGGATGCCTTCCATAATATGCTGGTTCAATTCAGCGCCTATCCAATACTGGGGATCCTGGCCGGAGCTGTATTTACTGCTCTTATTCAAAGCAGTAGTGCTGCAACCGGTGTAATCATAGCTATGACCCTTCAGGATTTAATTCCCTTTGACGCAGCTGTCCCCCTGGTTTTAGGAACGAATATCGGGACCAGTTTCACTGCAATTTTAGCCAGCATTGGAGCCAATGTAGCCGCACGCCGTGCTGCCCTTGCTCATGTTTTATTTAATGTTCTCGGGGTAGCCCTGGCCCTGGCAATACTGGGACCGTTCACCGAGCTTATTATGCATACTGCAACTACTGTCCCCCGTCAGGTAGCTAACACGCATACTGCATTTAACCTTCTTAACACTATTATATTTATCGCATTTCTTAAATATTTTACCCGCTTAATTACCTACATTGTGCCCGGGGAAGATGAAAAGATGGATTTCGGTCCCAAGTATCTGGATGAGCGTATCCTCAAAACTCCGGCCGTAGCAATTGGCGGGGCTAAACAGGAATTGCTTCGTATGGCCGGTATCGCCCGGGAAATGCTCGATGAAGCGATGCAGGTATTTTTGAAAAATGATCTAAAAAAAATAAAACATATAGTACAGATGGAAGAGCTGGTTGACGGTCTTGAAAAAGAAATTAATGTTTATCTTTCCGATCTGTCTCAGCATTCCATGTCTCAACAACAAACTAAATTGATTGGAAATCTTATGTCTTCGGCAAATGACCTTGAGCGGATTGGTGATCATGCTGAGAATATAATGCAGCTTGGTGAAATGAAAGTTGAAGAGAGGCTGCCATTTTCCGCTACGGCCCTGGATGAAATTAGTGATTTTTATGACACTATCAGCTCAATGCTGGAAGATGCTTTGGCAGCATTTGAGAATAATGACCCGGAACTGGCCGGCAGGGTAATTCTCCAGGATGATGAAGTTGATGCACAGGAAAAGAAACTGCGTAATGAGCATATTGAAAGGATTAATACAAAAAAATGCTATCCGTCAGCCGGAGTTATTTATCTCGATCTCCTGAGCAATCTAGAGCGAGTAGCCGATCATGCCAAGAACATTGCTGAATTGGTCCTCGAAGAGAAATCCTGAAATAAAACTACTGTTTTCTTTGCTTGAAAGATGAGGAAGACTTAATGAGTCGTTCAATGAGTCGGATAAAAGGGACCCTGCTGCTCAATGATCGGAAAAACTCCATTGCCAGGGCTGCCAGGATAATTCGGCGGGGTGGTCTGGTAGCTTTCCCCACCGAAACTGTATATGGGCTTGGTGCATCAGCAACGGATGCTGAAGCAGTAAAAAAAATATTTACCGCGAAAGGACGGCCTCCTGATAATCCCCTGATTGTTCATCTATCAGACCAAAAGCAGCTGGGAGCAGTGGCTCGCGAGATTCCTGATACCGCTTACTTGCTAATTGAAAAATATTGGCCCGGTCCATTAAGTCTTGTGCTGCAAAGATCCGAAAATATTCCGGGAGTAGTTAGTGCCGGACTGCCAACCGTAGCTGTGCGTATGCCCGATCACAGGGTTGCTCTCAATTTAATCAGGTTATCACGTGTGCCGATAGCTGCTCCGAGTGCGAACTGGTCCGGCAGACCGAGCCCGACAGACTTCAGGCATGTTTTAGAAGATCTCTCCGGCCGTATTGATGCCGTTATAAAGAGCAATGTTTGTGCCATTGGTGTCGAATCAACGGTTCTTGATTTAACAGGTTCAGAACCTGTCATCCTCAGGCCGGGAGGATTGTCCCGTGAACGGCTTGAAGAAACATTAGGCTGCCATATTCGATTGGCAGGTAGCGGTGCAAACATCGAACAACCTTCATCTCCTGGCATGAGGTACCGTCACTATTCCCCCCTGGCCCCATTGATTCTGGTTACTGGAGCAATAAACAGGCGTCGCAGGCTTCTTAACAGCCTCGCTTGCCATTACAACAGAAAGGGATTTGTTGTCGGCATGTTGAACTTTACTAGACAGCCCTATTTCTCGCAAGAAATTGAAACAGGATTGCTGGCAGCGAAATTATTTCAAACTCTCCGCCAGTTGGATGCTCGAAAGGTTGATTTAATACTGGCTGAAGAGACTGAAACCGCGGGTCTCGGTTTAGCGGTCATGAATCGGCTCAGGAAAGCAGCTGCACGGACAATTAAGGTTTAAGTTTGAAATGGAGGTTAGTAATGTTAAAAATCCTTTTCGTTTGCACCGGTAATACATGTCGCAGTCCAATGGCAGAATCACTTTTAAATGCAGAACTGTCTGAGACCAATTTGCCATTTAATGTTGAGGTATCATCGGCCGGCTTATCTGCAGCTGCAGGAGAAAAGGCCTCTGAACCGGTTAGAAAGTTTTTTGGTGCCGATCATCCGGGACTCAATAAGCATATTTCGAAACAGCTTGACTATGACTTGATTGAAGATTCTGATATTATCCTGGTAATGACAAGAGATCATAAACGTCAACTATTGGCCCGTTTTCCCAGGGCAGCCAATAAAACATTTTTGTTAAAAGAGTTCGCCGATTTAACCCGGGATGGTGTTGATTTAGAGGACCCTGCAAGTTACGGTCCGGAAAAATACCATCAGGTGTTAGAGGAGATACGTGCTTGTGTAAAGAAGATTACTTTGAAATTGAAGGAGGGTTCACCGAATGAAAATAGCCCTGGGGAGTGATCATGCCGGATTTATGTTAAAAGAGAGCATAATCGGGCATTTACACGAATCCGGTCGGCTTTATAAGGACTATGGTGTGCTATCCGAGGATAGTGTTGATTATCCAGACATTGCTGCTTTAGTGGTAAATGCCGTGCTGTCCGGGGAATATGAATACGGGGTGCTGATTTGTGGAACAGGAATTGGCATGTCGATAGCGGCAAATAAGTATAAAGGAATCAGGGCGGCTCTTTGCAGTGAGGCTTACAGTGCCCGCTGTGCCCGTGAACACAATAACGCCAATGTTTTAACAATGGGTTCCAGGGTTGTCGGGCCGGGCCTGGCTGTTGATATGCTTGAATCATTTCTAAGGGCCTCGTTTGATGGAGGCAGGCATATGCGGCGTTTGGACAAAATATCATTACTGGAAAATTAATAGTGGAGCTGATAGAAACAGATGAGCACAACAAGCAGTAAATTAAATCGTGAACCGCTCCAGGCGGTAGATCCGGAAATATATTCAACCATAGCTGCCGAAACGAAAAGGCAGCAGGAAAACTTAATTATGATTGCTTCTGAAAACCTGGTCAGCAGGGCAGTTCTCGAGGCCCAGGGTTCGGTTTTAACCAATAAGTATGCGGAAGGTTATGCAGGCGCACGTTATTATGGCGGCTGCAGTTGTGTAGACCAGGCTGAAAGGCTGGCTTGTGAAAGAGCAGGGGAATTATTTAACGCAGAACATGTCAACGTTCAACCTCATTCAGGAACATCGGCTAACATGGCAGTATTTCTGGCTATGCTTAAGCCGGGAGATCGGATTCTGGGAATGGACCTCAGCCATGGCGGTCACCTGACACACGGCAGTAAAGTCAATATTTCCGGGCGCTACTACCAGTCTTTCAGTTACAAAGTAGAACCTGGTTCCTGCCTGCTTAATCTTGAAGAAGTGAGGAAAGCAGCGCATGAGGTTAGACCAAGGTTGATCATTGCCGGAGCCAGTTCTTACCCGCGTCGCATTGATTTTGAAGGCTTTGCTGATATTGCCCGGGAAATAGGAGCTATTTTCCTGGTAGATATGGCTCACACAGCCGGCCTGGTTGCCGCCGGAGTGCATCCTAATCCTGTTTTATGTTCAGATATAGTTACCGCCACCACACATAAAACTTTTCGCGGTCCGCGTGGCGGGATGATTTTCTGCCGTCAAAATTATGCTTCGGAGATTGATAAGGCAGTTTTTCCTGGGCTGCAGGGCGGGCCCCTGATGCACATTATTGCAGCCAAGGCTGTTGCTTTCAAGGAGGCCCAACTGCCGGATTTTGTAACCTATCAGGAAAATGTCCTGGCCAATGCTTCTGCATTGGCTGCAGCTTTAGCAGAACTGGATTTTACTCTTGTCACCGGTGGGACCGATACTCACCTGGTCCTGGTTGATTTACGCAATAAAAATATATCCGGCATGGAAGCTGAAAAGCTGCTTGAAGAAGTCGGTATAATAGTTAACAAAAATGTAATCCCTTATGACCTTAGGGGAGCCAACAATCCCAGCGGTATAAGACTTGGTTCGCCGACCCTGACTTCCCGCGGGATGACACCTGAACAGATGCGTCAAATTGCCGGCCTGATTGAAAAAACTATAGTGTCCCGTTTTGACAGCAGAAACTTGGATGATGTAAAGCGGAGCGTAGAGAATATGTGTTTAGAATTTCCCGCTTATTAAAATATCTAAGGATAGGAGCTGAAATGACTTGGAAGATGTAGTTGTTGTCAATCATCCCCTGGTTCAGCACAAGTTGACCCAGTGCCGGCGTTTAGAAACTGAAACCTGGCAGTTTCGCGGTCTTGTAGAGGAAATTACCGCCCTTTTGCTTTTTGAGGCTGTCCGCGATATGGATACAGTTGAAGTAGACATCGTCACGCCGGTTGGACCCTGCAAGGGGACGGTAATAAGCAAGGCGGAACCTGTTTTTGTTGCCGTGCTCAGGGCCGGGTTAGGCATGGTGCCGGGGGCCTTGAAGCTTTTTCCCTATGCCCGGGCAGGTCATATTGGCCTTTATCGTGATCATGATACACATGTTCCGGTAGAGTATTATAATAATCTGCCCCCTGATATTAATGACGTGGATTGTTTTTTACTTGAACCAATGCTGGCTACCGGCGGTTCTGCTGTTCATGCCCTTACGCTATTAAAGCAAGCAGGCGTACAAAACATTCGGTTGCTCAGCCTGATTGCTGCGCCGGAAGGGATTAAGGCAATTACAGCCAGCCACCCTGATGTAAAAATATACCTGGCTTCCATTGATGAGAAACTAAATGAAAAAGCCTATATCGTTCCGGGATTAGGAGATGCAGGCGATCGTCTTTTTGGTACAGCTTGATTAGAAAGAGGTGGCCCATTGTTAGAACGTCCGGGTTGGGATCGCTATTTTATGCAAATAGCAGCAGTAGTTGCCACTCGTTCGACCTGTCTGAGGCGGCAGGTGGGTGCTCTGCTTGTATATAATAAAAGGATTCTTTCTACAGGTTATAACGGGACTCCCAGTGGACTCAGTCATTGCAGGGAAGTTGGCTGTCTGAGGGAGAAGCTGGAAGTGCCTTCTGGTGAAAGACACGAATTATGTCGCGGCCTCCATGCCGAGCAGAATGCCATTATCCAGGCGGCGATTCACGGGGTCGCTATTAAAGATTCTGTTTTATACTGTACTCACTATCCATGCGCAGTATGCGCAAAAATGTTGGTTAATGCAGGGATCAGCGCAGTAGTTTTGGAAGGGAATTACCCTGACGATTTAGCTAAAGATATTTTTGCTGAAGCTGGAATCTGTGTTACATTTATAGTATAATTGATCCTGACAGATAACGAATACATATCCAAATTGTCTGACTGAATATTCTATAGCAGATATTTTTTAAGCCAGTATAAAGTGCTAGGTGGTGATATTCATTGACTGTGGAACTGGTCAAGTCAATTAAAGATTCAGAGAGCAAAGCAGAAACGATTGTAAAGGAAGCTCAACAGGAAGCTCGCAGGATGCAGAAAGATGCTGGGGCTCAAGCCGAATCGATTGTGAATGAAGCAATTGCTGAAGCTGAAAAACAGGGTAAAAAGCTGGTTGATAAAGCTAAAGCCGAAGCGAGGTCCGAAGCTGAGCCGATAACAAGGGAAAGACAGGAAGAAATAGCCAGCTTGAGGGAAAATGCTGCCGGGCGAATGCAGGAAGCTGTAGCTTTTTTAACAGATAAGGTTGTGAAAACTGATGCCGATAATTGAGATGAAAAAGGTATTTCTATTAGGGCATCGGCAGGAAAGAGAGAAAATATTTAATCTCCTTCACAATCTGGGTAGTGTTGAAATGGTTGATGTGAAATCCGGTGAAGCGTGGGATGAGTTTCAAGCCCTTGTAGAGCCTGATCAGCCTCCCGAGAATATCTCGCAAATAGATGCGACCCGGAGTGACATTCGATATTGCCTTGATTTTTTCCAACGCTATTTTCCGGTAAAGAAAACCTTTATCCAGCAATTTACCGGTGGCAAGTTGGAGTTGAGCGAAGATCAGTTTGCAGAACACATCGAGTCCCTTAACAGGGCTGGCGAAATTTATGATTCCTGCCGTCAGGTAGAAGACAGTTTGGCCCGCCTCCGCAATGAAGAAACTCAGGCTAATAACCTGATTGCAGAACTTAATCCCTGGGAATCGCTTGATTTGCCCCTGGAGCTTGTTAAAGATGGCAGTTACGCTGTTATGGGGCTCTATACTGTTCCCAGGGATAATTCTTTAGACTTGCAGGAAAGTCTTGCAGAAAAAGTTTCGAACTATTACCTGGAAGAAGTAACTCTTGATAATGAGTTTTTGTATTTTTTCTTTGTCGGTCTCTCTGAAGAAAGAGCAGCCCAGGCAGACTTATTTAAGGAAAATACTGTTACTGAAGTAACCTTCTCTCAACTAAGCGGGACCCCGGCAGAAAACATAGCATCGTTACATAAACAAATTAATGATTTTGAAGAAGAAAGAACTTCTATTTTAAGAGAGATTGAAAACCTCCTGGAGCACCGACCAATGTTGATGGCCTGTTATGATTATCTGGATAATGAATATATAAAACATGACGCGGTGTCCAATTTGGCCCGGACTGAAAATAGTTTTTTGCTTGAAGGATGGGTTCCTGCTCCGGTTTTGAAGGATCTGGAGAAGACAGTAGAGGAAAAAACCGAAACAGCGCTGCTTATCTCCAGGGATCCCGGCGAGAAAGAAAAAGTTCCGGTGTTGTTGCATAATCGGGGACCTGCAGAAGCCTATGAAGTAGTTACCAAGCTTTTTAGCACACCCCAAAGGCGTGAAGTTGATCCTACACCTTTCATGGCTCCTTTTTTCTTCATTTTCTTTGGTATTTGCCTCGGGGATGCCGGCTACGGAATACTTTTGGGCTTGCTTGCTGTTTACTTTTCCCGCCAGCTAAGAATTGGAGAAAGCGGAAAACAACTGCTCAAGTTATTGCTACTGGGCGGTATTTCTTCGTTTATATTTGGAATTCTCTTCGGCGGTTACTTTGGTGATTTGATTAAATTACCGCCGCTCTGGTTCGATCCTCTTGATCAACCGATGCAGATGCTTTATTACTGCTTTGCCATTGGCCTGGTGCATATCTACTTTGGGATGGGTGTGCAGGCTTATCGTAATATCAAGGCCGGTAAGCCTCTTAGTGCATTATTTGATCAGGGATTCTGGTTTATTTTCTTAAACGGTTTAATCTTGCTCCTGCTTCCCGGCTTTGAAACAGCAGCTCAATGGATCGCTATCGGTGGAGGGGCAGGATTGGTCCTGACCCAGGGGCGCAGCCAAAGCGGCCTGGTATTGAAATTTTTAAGCGGTTTACTAAGCCTGTATAACATAACCGGTTACCTGAGTGATGTTCTTTCTTACTCACGACTTCTTGCCCTGGGTCTGGCTACCGGAGTTATAGCTGTTGCCATAAACTCTATGGGAGAAATGATCGGAGGCGGGGTTGTCGGCACAGTAATTTTGAGCATCATATTGCTTGGCGGGCATTCTTTTAACATAATAATTAGCACTCTCAGTTCATATGTTCATACCAGCCGTTTGCAGTATGTTGAGTTTTTCGGCAAGTTTTTTGAAGGTGGCGGCAAACCATTTAAACCTTTTGGAAAGAGTGCCAGCTATGTTGATGTAATTACGCCTAAAGAAGGATAAAAAATAGAAGGACATGATAATATTTTTTGAATGAATAAAAAGGGAGGCTTTTTAAATGACAGGAACTGAAATAGCACTTATAGGGGCTGCACTGGCAGTAGGTCTTGCCGGTATCGGTTCGGCAATCGGGGTAGGTATAGTCGGTCAAAGTGCTGCCGGCCTGGTAACCGAGGACCCTGACAAGTTTGGACAAACTTTGCTCCTGCAAGCTTTACCCGGGACCCAGGGTATCTATGGTTTGCTGGCCGGATTCTTGATTATGCAGGAAGTAGGAGTAATAGGTGATGCCCCGATGTTACTCCTGGAACCGGCCCAGGGATATGCCTTTTTAATGGCTTCAATCCCTATTGCCATAGTGGGCCTTGTTTCCGGAATTTACCAGGGCAGGGTTTCCGGAGCTGCTGTAGGCCTGGTAGCGAAGAGACCTGAAGAACTTGGTAAAGGGATTGTTTATGCTGTAATGGTCGAAACTTATGCAGTGTTGGCTCTGCTGGCCACAATTCTGCTGCTTTTTGGTATAGATGTAAACGGGTAAAGGATGTCGGCACAAAGGAGTGAAAAGCGTGAAAGAGGGAGCAGAAAAAATTACTCAACGTATTTTGGATGATGCACAAGCCAGTGCCGAGTCCATAAAGGCTGAAGCTGCAGAAAAAGCCAAGGCTGTTGAAGATGAAGCCAGGAAAAGAGCAGAACGCAAAAAAGAGGAGCTTCTTGAGCGGGCTGGCAAAGATGCTGAAGAGCAAAAAAGAAGGATCCTTGGTGTAGCCCAGCTTGAGGCACGCAAAGAATTGCTGGCAGCCAAGCAGGAAATGATAGAAGAGGCTTTTCAAAAATCCCTGGACCAGCTAACTTCCAAGGATGAGAAATCATACCTTGCCATAATCCGCGAGATGCTTCTTAATCTAGTAGAAAGCGGGAATGAAACAGTAATATTTTCTGCCCGTGATTTGGAGAAAATATCGGAAGGATTTTGGAAGGATATTAATAAAGCCCTTGCAGATAAGGGCAAAGAAGGTAATCTTAAAATTTCCCGGGAAAGCAGGGAGATTAAGGGCGGCTTCATTCTCCAGGCCGGCGGGGTTGAGATGAACTGCTCTTTTGAAGCTCTGCTGGAGGAAAAAAGAGATCAACTGGAGACTGAAGTGGCCAATATACTTTTTGAATAAAGTAAAGCTTTCCTCCAGGAAAGGAGAGCAAAAAGCAAATGCCCATCGATGATACTATTTATGCTTACTCGGTCGGACGAGTGCGGGCTTTGGAAACAAGGCTGCTTGATCAAAGCCGTTTTGAACGCATGATTGACGCCGGTTCCGGAGAAGAAGCACTAAAGGTGCTATCTGAAACGGATTATGCTGCTGCAGTGACCGAATTGAATGATGTCCATGATTTTGAATATATGCTTTCGGCAGAGTTAAAAAACAATTTCGATTTGATCAGGGAAATCAGTCCCAGACCCGAGATGATCGCCACCCTGGCTCTGCGTTATGATGTGCACAATTTAAAGGTTTTATTCAAAGCCAAATACCTGGGAGTCAAAACAGATCTATTGATACCTGTCGGAACAGTGGATCTTAATAAGCTTGAATATGCAGTTAATGAAGATGATTACCGGGATTTTCCGGGAGATCTCAGGCAGGCCGCTGAAAATATAAATGAAGATTTTTTGGTGAATCGTGATCCCCAGATCATTGATCTAATATTGGACCAGGTTCTTTACAAACAGCTTATTGCTTTAGCCAGTGAATATAACTCAGCATTTCTTAAAGGTTTATTTATCAGGCAGATAGATTTAACTAACCTGAAGACATTAATTCGGGTTAAGCGGATGGGCCTTGATAGAGAGTTTTTAAAGAGAGTGCTATTGCCGCATGGGTCCCTGCCTGCGGACCGCTTAATCAGTTTAACTGATGAACCCCTGGAGTCTATGATCACCGCTCTCAATATGAGCGAGTATGCAGATCTTATCGAGGAAGGGGTTCGGGAATGGTTGGAAAAAGGAACCGCCTCCCGTTTTGAAAAGCTTGCTGATGATTATATAACTGCATATCTGAAAAAGGGCAAATGGAAAGCGTTTGCCCTGGAGCCCCTGGTTGGTTATCTGTGGGCTAAAGAAATTGAGATAAAAAATATTCGCATAGTTATGGTCGGTAAGATTAACCAGTTACCTGCCGAAGCGATCAAGGAGCGAATACGCAATGTCTACCTATAAAATTGCTGTAATTGGAGACAAAGATTCTATCCTTGGATTTAAAACTATTGGTGTGGAAACATTTCCGGTAACCAGCAGTGAAGCAGCTTTAAGTTCCCTAAAAAAGCTGGTCTCAGAAAACTACGGGGTTATCTTTATAACTGAAGAGCTGGCCCGGGAGTTAGAAGATATTATAGCTGATTTGAACAAGCGTTATTTGCCTGCAGTTGTTTTGATCCCAAACAGCAAGGGCACTTTGGGTATAGGTATTCAGCAAATTAAAAAGAATGTTGAAAAAGCGATCGGCGCAGATATTCTTTTCAGGAAAGAAGGTTGATAACTTGGATGTTGGCAGGATAGTAAAAGTTTCCGGTCCTCTAGTCGTAGCAGATCAAATGGGCGATGCCCGGATGTATGATATGGTCAGGGTTAGCGATGCCCGCTTGATGGGTGAGGTTATAGAATTGCACGGAGATCGGGCCTCCATACAGGTTTATGAGGAAACCGGTGGGATAGGGCCCGGAGAATCGGTTTATTTAACCGGTGAACCGCTAAGTGTTGAGCTGGGCCCCGGACTGGTTGAAGCGATTTTTGACGGAGTACAGCGGCCGCTGGATTCTATTAGAGAACAGGTTGGAGATTATATTACCCGTGGGGTTGAAGTAAGTCCTTTGAACCGTGAGCGCAAGTGGGACTTTGTTCCCAAAGTTAAGGAAGGCGATAAAGTTCAGGCCGGCGATATTCTTGGCACCGTTCAGGAAACAACCCTGGTTGAGCATCGTATAATGGTGCCCCCTGACAGTGCTGATGGGACAGTAAAAGAAATAAAAAGTGGCGAAGCAAAAGTAACTGATGTGGTGGCAAAGATCGAAACAGATAATGGCTTGGTTGAAGTCAAAATGATGCAGCGCTGGCCAATCCGGGTGGGGCGTCCATACAAGGAGAAAATGGGCCCCCATATTCCTATGATTACCGGTCAGCGTATTATCGATACATTCTTCCCGGTAGCCAAGGGAGGTACAGCCTGTATACCGGGCCCCTTTGGCAGCGGGAAAACAGTTACACAGCACCAGTTAGCAAAATGGGCTGATGCTGAAATAGTAGTCTACATTGGTTGCGGTGAACGTGGCAATGAAATGACCGATGTGCTGATGGAATTCCCTGAGTTAAAAGATCCCCAGTCAGGCGAACCTTTGATGAAGCGCACCGTACTTATTGCCAACACCTCCAACATGCCTGTTGCAGCCCGTGAGGCTTCAATTTATACCGGAATTACCATAGCTGAGTACTTCAGAGATATGGGTTACAGTGTTGCCCTAATGGCCGACTCTACCTCACGCTGGGCCGAAGCTTTGCGTGAAATGTCCGGACGCCTCGAAGAAATGCCCGGTGAGGAAGGTTACCCTGCTTATCTTGGTTCCCGTCTGGCCGATTTCTATGAACGCTCGGGACGGACGATATGTCTCAGCAATGAAAAGAGGGAAGGTGCCCTTACCCTGGTTGGAGCAGTATCTCCTCCCGGTGGGGACTTGTCAGAGCCGGTATCGCAGGGTACACTGCGCATTGTAAAAGTGTTTTGGGGCCTGGATGCTTCTCTTGCTTATCGCCGTCATTTCCCGGCGATTAACTGGCTGCTCAGCTATTCTCTCTATTTGGAGAACGTGGCTGTATATTTTCGCGAAACTTTTGGTGAAGAGTGGAATGATATGCGTCGTGAAGCGATGCGCTTATTACAGGAAGAATCTGAACTGGAAGAAATTGTTCGCCTGGTCGGAGTAGATGCTCTTTCGGCAAGGGAAAGGTTAACTTTAGAGACCG
>Ga0207421_10006998_pt1 | contig 12145 bp, 5 predicted proteins | sample SodLakKL_010_SED_4_FD_187542 | JGI IMG/M metagenome (GOLD analysis project Ga0207421, IMG submission 187542) | Alkaline sediment microbial communities from Lake Tanatar, Kulunda Steppe, Russia - 8KL_010_SED (SPAdes) (version 2) | ecosystem: Environmental > Aquatic > Non-marine Saline and... | reverse complement strand
GTTTTCTACGGTGTGACCGGTAAGTATAACCGACCTTGCAGGACAGCAAACAGCACAGGGAGTATAGGCATTCTTAAAGAAGGCGCCTTGTCTTGCCAGCCAATCGAGGTTCGGGGTTTCCAGGACATTATTACCTGCTATGCTAAGAGCATCCCACCGCTGCTGGTCGGTCATAATAAACAATAGATTGGGCTTTTTAGATTTTGGAGCAGCATCAGCCACAAGAGATTTGGACGCCATTATACCGCCAACGCCAAGACCTACCATTTTAACAAAACTTCGCCTTGTAAGATTCATAATTCACCGTGTTCCTTTCTTAATGACAGCCTGTGTCTGTAGTTATTTTACGAAAAACTGTGTTTTTTGTTTGCATTATAGCACATTAACAGATTTGCCCGCCGGATTTATTTGCTGCACACCTGTGATTTATCTCTAAATACTTCTTCTTTCAAAATATCTAAGTACAGGTACCCATAGTCAACATATTTCTGGCCGCCGGTATAGAAAGTACCGCTTTCAGATTCATCAGTTTTACTTGGTGCAGCTGTCCCTGCTGTGGCTTCAATCTGGGTATCCTCCCACCATTCATTAAAACTGGTGACCATGATGATATTATCAGCAGCGGAATCGATAGTCGGCAAAGCGGCCTGTCGGATCATTTCACGGAAAATATCGCCTTCCTCTGAGTCCTCAACATCGGTAAAATACCGAGCTCTGCCGGGATGTCCTTCCCGAACAGCTCTGTCATTATAACCGGGCGCAACAGCGGGAATAAATGCCGTTCCTACTGAATTAGCGGCCTCTTTGGCTTGCCGATAATTCCTTGCTAATGCTTCAATAGCCTCGTGCGTGCCGCCAAGCGGCCTAAGGGATTGGCCGTAAACATCGTAGGCGGTGACGGCGTCAAAATTCTTGGCCCATTCTGCATTGTAAGAACCCTCAGAATCTGCGAAAAATACATCATCACCTACGAGATATATTTCAGGGAATTTTTCCCGCATCTGACTGAGTGCTTCATGTCCCTTATCACGGAAGTATTCCCTAGACAAATAAATAAATAAAACAGGCCTGTCGTCGATTCTTAGATAGCGAGGGTCATCAAAGTAATTCTCTTTCAGGTATTCCAGATCCCTGATCCAGTTGTCATAGCTCGGATTTTCAAAACTCCCGAATCGTCCGGTACTTTCGTAAAGCATTGCGTATTTCAATTTCGAAGAGTCAGGATGAGCCAATACACTCCTTTTAAACACTTGGTCAGTTAAACTGCCCGGGCCCCACCAGCTGACACCCCAGAATGAAATCCCGGCTCGAAGACTTTGGTCAATATGCTCGGCAATGACCTCTGGATTTTGCGAATCATATATACCAACTTTGGGCTCTTGCCGTTCTGTTAAAAGTAATCTCATAGATTGTCGCCATTGATACTCTGAACCCCTGCACCAGGGGTAGTAATATGCACCGACTAGAGGCGTATCAGATTTCATAGAGTCCTCTTCAGTTTGCTGTATCATATCATTCGTGTCATTAGCAAAAACCAGGTTACAGGTTAACAATAATGTTATCATCAGAAAAAAAACGAACCTTATTTTCATAGCATTTGCCCTTCTTTTGTTTCTTGTTAAACCAGCATCAAACTCCATAAAAAACTCCATAAAAAACAATATTAAACACTTAAATAAATGTGACATCCTTTATGTTAGTATCCTCGGTTTTGGCACGCTCTACTATTTCATTCTTGCCTATAGCCGGAACTTTTTGTTTGAACTCATCATAGTATGCACGCAGTTGCTTTTCGATTTCAGAGTATTCTGCAACGCCGGCCAGATTATTTATTTCATTGGGGTCTTCGTTACGATCAAATAGCATATCGCCAAAAGACCTGAAATCCCATTGCCTAGCATACTCAGTCGGATCAAGCCATATCCCAAGTTTATGATTCTCAGTAATGACAGCCGCCTGCGACCAGTTTTCCGAGACAATATACTTGCGTTTTTCTGATTTGCCTCCAGTGAGCGTTGTAGTCAATGATTTCGCGTCTATACCATACTTAGTATGAGGCAATTCAGTGCCGGCCAGCTCCAGCAATGTTGGATGAAGATCGAACAGCTCGACAAGCTCGTCAACAACCTGACCCTTTTCAAGAGTATCAGGCCATGAAATAATAAGAGGAACTTTTAGGGTATCCTCATAAACATTGTGTCCGATCGCACATTTTTCGACCATGCCATGCCTGCCAACAAATTCGCCATGATCGGATGTGTACACAACTATGGTGTTTTCGAGCAGCCCCTCTTCATCCAGGGCCTGCATAATCCTGCCGATATGATGATCAATCTCGGTAACAAGTGCATAGTAAGAGGCAATGTAAAAACGAAACAGTTGCTCATCTTCGGCCGCTTTATCCAGACGCCATACTTTATTTTTGCCTTCGTGCCATTCTCTCAAGGCTGGCGGCAGTGTATCGGGAGACTTGTTAAGTGTAACAGGTTTTTTTATCGCATCGCCATTTGCTGTGCCCTGTCCCCATTTGGAATATTCGTACATATCCAAGAAGCGTTTTTGTGCGTTATAAGGCTGATGAGGCCGATAAAAGGAAGCCCAGCAGAAGAAAGGTTTATCCCTGTTTTTCTGTTCACGGATCAGCTTAATAGTTTCTTTCGCGGTGAAGGCCTCCATCGTCATGTCTTCGGGCAGTTTCGATATCCTGGTCGCAAGGTCGGCTGGCGGCAAATGCTCCGTCGGAGGCCTGCCACCGAACTCAGCGCTCCAGTCATGTAGAAGCTCATCAAGATAACCGTTCTGTTCGATCCATTCCCAGTAGCTGTTGCCTGGCGTTTCATTTCTACTGTGACCCCGATGATAGTCCCAGCCAAGGTCAGCTTCACCCTTTAAATGACGCTTACCAAATGCTGCTGTATAGTAGCCATCATTTCGCAGCGCCGATTGCAGGGATACAACATCATCAATGACACTCGACTCATCGGGATTATGTAAAACACCTATTTTTCTCGGATACATACCAGTCATAAGTGACATTCTCGAAGGAACACAGACACCATCCTGGCAATACGCCCTGTTAAAGACAGTTCCGCTTTTTGCGAGTTTGTCGAGATTAGGAGTGATTACATCGGGATGATTTTGAAAGCCCATACAATCGGCCTGATGCTGATCAGAAAAAAGTAGTAGGATATTAGGCTTCTGCTTTGTGGCTTCAGGTTTCGCATCAAGCCCACAAGATACGCCTGTCACCGCCGCAGCAGCGACAGCAGCGGCTTTAACAAATGAACGCCTAGTCATTTTGTTTGCCGCTGCTCTTTTTAGCATATTTTCCTTGTTCATCGCTTAACCTTGTTGGAAAATAAATTCAACCATCGCGCACCTAACACTTTTTACCAACCTTAATCAATCCTCTTCATATCCAGAGGCAATGCGTTCATTTGCTTCACAGTGACCTTCGCGTGCCGGAATTCTATCAGTAAGTTCAATTTCCCCGCGAAGCATTTTTGTAGCTTTGCCAACCTGCCATAGATAATGATCCGTAGGCAAGCCTTCATAGGTCAAAAACTCGCTTTCGCCTTCAGGAGGTGTATTGGTAACCTTGAATATCTGGGTTCCTTCATCGAGTTCATCAAACATGGCCTGATAGATCATCGTTGCACCGTTATCCATCAGCGCATGGTGCTGTGCCCACAGGAAACGGCCATCCTCACGCGAAATATAGTTTCTTGTGCCTGTTAAGTTCTTCCAGCCAAAGCCGGGGAACGAAACCGGCATGTATTCGACACCGTGCTCCTTGCACCATTCCATATCTCCAGCGGCGGTCGTTTCTGCATAATTTATTGCTGCGTCAATACTGCTGAAGCGTCCGACAGTCCAAGGAGAAATAATATCCACATCTTTATACAGCTCCAAGAAACGGTCGTCATTTGAAGCATCCCTTCCCTGTTCTCTCCAATAAGTAGGTACACCCACCATCACAGTATTTCCGCCGTACCTGGGGTCATTTTTGAAGAAATCAATGAGTTCCGCGGTCTCCTCAAATGTGTATTCCCTGTTGTCGCCGAAACCTACTCCCCATATTGCAACTACTGGAGCTCCGTTATGGTGTTGGTATGCCTTATCGTCAGGGTCATTTGTAATACCCATGATGTCCACAAGATATTTCCAGTCCCGTTTCACATTATCGATATAGTCTGCGGGCATAGAGGTCAAATCATACATAACCGCATAGGTTCTGCCGTATTGATTTGCTCCCTGTCGAGCCAGATTAAGCACATGATTAAAGCTCTCTCTGCTTAATTTGGCTTCCTGGTCCCAGTCAACAGTCACTTCCATTACAAACCGCTGAACAAAAACACCGTCGATGCCATAATCATGCATCCATTTGAAATGACGATTTGTTGTTTTCGGGTTGGCATTGCTGAAAACATGGGCTGGACTGCCGTCGGGATAGAAGAATTTGTGCGGCAGGTATTTCTCGTCCTGGTCCATCTCGGACATGTCAGGCCAGTATTCAATTCCACAGTTGCCATCATGTAAAACAAGGTTTCGTCCTCGGTAGTGAACCCATGGCAGGCCTGTACCGTCACCAGGAGCGCGATACCATCCCTGATAGCCAGCCATAATTGAGTTATGCAGCGTCGACGCATCAGCCTGCTGGACTTCGCTCCTATCCAGGCGGTCTAAAGCCTCCATATACAGTGCTTTGGCATCAGGCATCTGGCCATCTTCAGAGTAATAATCCCGTTGGACATTGTCCAATATGTCCATCCAGAGGTCGATTCTGTAAAAGTGAAGATCAGCCGGGTCCACCTCGCCGAAATTTTCTTTAAATTCATCGCTGGCCATCAGTTTTCTTCGAAGCGTATCGGCCTTTTCCTGCGATTCCTGAAGCCAGTCAATAGTGTCCTCCATTTCCTTTTGGGACGGCCTCCTGCCCAGCATCTCAAGATAAGCTGCTCTGACTACCGCTCTAACTTCATATTCACCATATTCATAAATCCGATAACCCAGTTCGTTTGTGTCGCCGTGATTACATCGCAGCAGGTGCAAAAGATGCCTTTCGCTTACGACAAAATCTTCTTGCAGTACGCTGTCTGTTACTCGGTCAGGATTAAACAAAAACGGTCCCGGCTCGTCCGGCGGGTCACCGGGTAGTCCTTCACCAATACCAGAGTGATTGGCAATGCTTTCGTTGTCATAAACACGCCACCCCTCCAGGCCGTTCATAACCAGTCCGTAGCCAGCCGCTCCGCCAGCGACCACATTGCCATATACACTGCCGCCCACCAGTGTTTTTTCCTTTAAATGGGGCACCCATACACCAGTTCCCATAGGAATTGACATGTGGATGCGTGCTCCAAATGAGTCAATATAGTTATTTCTTACCACGGTACCTTCATAGCTGTAGCGTTCCCGGCCGTCAGCTCCGTCTTCCATCTGCCACAAAAATCCGTCAACCAGATTGATGCCGCCTAAAGATTCCCGGGATATGCACGCAACAACATTATCCTCAGCAATTGAACCCGGTGCTCCATAGAAAACGATTCCAACATCTGTCGGGTCAATCATCAGATTATCGCGTACAAGCGTATTGTGCGCCGCAACAGAAATGGAATCGCCCCATGCGAAAGGAACTTCCGTTTCTTCCCTGCCGTTGCCGCGAGGGTCAACACCTGCCCCGATAATCATATTTCCTTCGACAACACAGTTTTGCGCTCCCTCGTGGACTTTCAAGGTCGCCCAGGTTCGAGTGTTCATGAAGACATTGTTAAGGGCTTTCTGGCCAACTGCACCTTCGTCACCGAAAAATACTAATGGAGGCTGTCCTCCGCCGCCGACCTCGTCTTCTTTGTCAACGGTGGAAAGCCTGTAACGATTCCCGTCAAGAAGGACATTTTTGAGAACAATGTTGTCCTTGCGAGCCCCGTCAACTAACATCATTAAATCCGGACAGGCAATACGCAATGTCCCATAATCGGATATATAAACAGCGTCTTTAGTTGATATTTTCTGGCCGGGGTATCGATAGACCAGAGTTTCGGTTATCTCATAAATCTCTCCTTTCTCAAGCAACACATCTTTGCCGCTGTCGAGGACCGCCTGAATGTCATCTCCTGGACGGACAAGTATCGAGGATGAGGACTCGACTTCGCCTTGGTAGGTATGATTACCTGTGCAACTGATATTTAGATTTAAGATTAAAGACAAGAGGAAAACTAAGGGTAGTACAAATCGGTGGTTTCTATACATTGGTAACCTTTCACTGAAATTAACAATAAATATTATTCAATCAAAAACAAAATCCTATTAAATATTTCATCGCATTTTCATTTTACTGCGAGCAGTGTATTTGTCAATAAAAAAATGACCATTTTCTATTTTGTGCTTTATTTGTAATTACATATTCCAAAGGGCTGATCCGGTATCTTTATACGGCTCTTGGTAAATATATTGTCCAGGGATGAGCCAAGGAAATTGCGCATAATCCTTATTGTAAGGTCTTACTCTGTTAATGGTCTCCTGCCCTATCTTGCGATGACAAACACGGCCAGATTGCTACCGAAGCACATTCGGAAATCTGGAGGACACCGCATGTATCAACACCAATATCGACACAATATTACCCAAAGAAAGTTCATACCGACAAAAATCCACCTAATATGACAGCACTACAAGAGTTCTGTGCTTTTTACTATTGCCATTTTTGCTCGGCTGGCATAGGATGTCTCATTGTGTTAGCTGTACTATCCCGCACATACGCGTTATGTTTTGATTAATAAACAACCCATAAAAGGCCTTGCCATTTGTTTAATCATTGTCAGGTTTCTCGCCGTGTGCAGAGGCACCTACAGCGATTGCATCGCCTACATCGTAAATATCCACAGTGGTAGTACTTTCGGCGGGCAAGTCTATATCTACATCAACGATATGATAGTCATCGCCATCAAAGGCCTGATAAATGGTTCCATCGGAGACCTCATAAGCGTCCCCTTTAGGAATTACAAAACGCACTCGCGCATCCGGAATCGTATAATCGAATTTGTTGACCAAAGTGGCAGTATTATTTGAAACACTGCCGTCATTGTCATGATCATAATCCAAAGTCAGGTTATATACCCACGCAGACATATCGGGATTGTTTTTTTCGCTGTAATTTTCAATAACCCGGTTGCTGCCGGTCGAAAGGCCGTAACCATCCCTGCTCGAATCGGTGTTGGTATATCCCAGAGCCTCGTATTTTCCAGTGGAGTTGTCAACCTGGAACAAACAGAATTCGAAAAGGTCACGAACAGAATGAGCATAATACATTATAAGCTTATCACCTATTTTATATGGGTTTCCTTCTCCCCGATGATGATAATGGCCTACCAACAATAATCCAAGATTATTGTCGTTTGCAAATGAATCCATCTGGTCTGGCCTGGGATGATGAGCCACTGCTACATTGAGATTCCCGCCCGAACCTTCACCATTGAGCCAATTGCTGGCACGGTCTCTTTGCCAACCCCAGTTATAATAATGCCAGCCGTTATTGAGTAATATAAAACGGCTGTTACCATATTTGAAAGTATGATATTGCAATCCGTGATATGTGTTCCAGTAATCAGACTTTAAGTCATAGTAACCTGTTCTTGGCAGCCTGTCCGGGCCGGCTTGCTGATAATCGTGGTTACCAGCGACCACAAAAGTAGCCGCATTAAAATCATGCATACCTTTCCAACCCTCAGACTCTTTTCCAAGGTAGAAACGATCGATTCTTCCCTGATTACGAGTTTTATCCGCATGGTAATAGACATTATCACCAGCAACAAAAACGATATCGGGATTAATAATGTTGGCCATGTTGACAAGGGCTGTATGCTTCTTTTCGATCAATACTTCATAGCCCTGCTGGGCTAAATGACTATCGGCTATATGGAAGATTTTGTAGTTGGTTCTGTATTCTTTGATCACCGTAACAGCACTGATAGAAGTCAACTGGCCTTGATTAGTATTTAATACCAGATCGTAACGGTCGGCCGGCGTGTTTGCCGGAACCGTGACAGTAATTTGCATATTGTATGTATTTTCTGAGATAGGATCATATTCCCAGGTACCCGACTCAGAAGTCACCGATTCAGAGGGTATATTAACCGTATTGTATGGACCGTGCAACTCTACAGATTCAACAACCTGGCCCGGTTCGGCATCAAACCAAACTTCAAAGCTATCGCCTGCCTCAACAATTGTCGTGACAGCATTCCAAGGATAAACTATCTTCCCAGTAGAATTCGCTGAAAGCAAGCTTGTGGCCATCAAAAAAACAGATATCATGCAAACTACTTTTTTGTCTTGCATTTTTTTGCCTCCTAAAATGCTTTACTTCTTCATTTATACGACATCTCATCCTAATCTGTAAAAATGACCGTCAGGTCTGTCAATAAGGTTACAAATGTCCATATAGCACAACTGCTCAGGCCGACTAGCCCCCTGGTATTCACCGGGTCGGCATCGTTGGGGACAATGGAATCTCTCCACGGAGCATTTTAGCCCCCTCGCCCAGCAGCCAAAGATAATGATCGCTGGGAAGAAGCGCATCATCGCTGTCATAGGGAGCAAACTGCGCGTTGCCGGTCGGCAGGAACGGCGTTGATATCTCTAGATCCTCCGACTCCGCCACCGGCGGGTCATGATCGAGTTTGAAAATCGCGGTTCCCTCGTCAACTTCATCGAACATGGCCTGATAGATCATCGTCACACCGGCCTCGGATATGGCCTTATACAGTTGCCGCCAGAGAAAGCTGCCGCCCTTTCTGGGGATATGATCCCAGTGTGTACCATACATGTTATGCCAGCTAAAGCCCGGAAAAACAACCGGCAGATATTCCTTGCCATGTTCATCACACCATATCTTATCCGGCTTTGTGACATTGTCGATATAATTATCCAGCTCACTGTGATGAATACTGCCGTATCGCCCGACCGCCCAAGGGCTGACAATGTCGGCGTCGAGAATGATATCGTGCAGTTTTGGGTCATCGACGGAATCACCACTGAGCGTTCGCCAATAGCTCGGAACGCCCAGCATCAGAGTGACGCCGCCATAATCAGGGTCATTTTTGAAGAATTTGACCAGATCGTGACATTCCTCGAGAGTATAGTCGCGACCTTCAAAGCCGATGCCCCAGATGGCGACAACCGGTTTACCATCGTGATGCAGATACGCAAAATCAGTAGGATCCTGGCTAATCCCATAGGTATCCACCAAATGTTTCCAGTCATCAATCACCCTTTGAGTGCCGCCTTCGTCCAACCCCGACAGATCATACATCATCGCCCAGGCACGCCTGTATTTGTTGGCACCCTTTTGGCAATGCAGCATGACCTGATCCCGATGATTGAGGATCGCTGATCCCGGTGTGGTTTCGACTGCAAACCGCTGATGAAAGATGCCGTCGATACCATAGTCGGCCATCCATGAAAAGTGCCTGAGCACTGTCTTCTCATTATACGAACTAAAGACATAGGCCGTACTGCCATCGGCGTGCTGAAAATCGGTTGGATATTTTTCGTCCTCATCAAATTCACTCATATCGGGCCACCAGTCAACGGTGCTGTATCCGGGCTCAAAACGGTTGCTATGGCCCCAGTGCACCCAGTCCAGACCGGACCCGTCACCGGGCGCGTTGAACCACCCTTGGTAGCCGGACATGATTTTGCCGGTTAGCGTCCTTCGAAATTCGCTGATATGCCAATTTTGGGCTAATATAGCAAAATCGGCCATACCCACCTTTCCATCTCGTGTAAAATCTGCGTTAGGATCTGGGTCCGGACTAAGCCATTCATCCACAAACAGCCGCAAATCAATGATGTCAACATAACCGTCTTCGTTAATATCCCCATTTCCGTAATTTAACGAGGCTGGCCCCACGGTAACAGTCGTTTTTCCGGCACTGCCGTCATATTCTATAACCACGGTTTTTGCATCTTTATAAGCAGTAATCCAACCGTCCTGGACATACCCATCCAGTACAGCTATTACGTTGCCACTGACCACCAGCGTACCCTCGGTGATCTCCATTGTCGCACCATCTGACATACTGAACGAATTACATGTGATAGTACCGCCATCTAACTGAACATGGCCGGAACCTTCACTTGTCACGATTTGGAATGTACCGGCAACATCGATTGTTCCGCCGGTCATATTAATGTAACCCTCGCCCTCACGTCCAACATGAAAATTCTGATTACATGTTATGGTACCGCCGCTGATATTGACAGTACCCTTATCGTTGCTGCCATAGCCTAAAATAAGCCAGCCGCCTGTTGTAAGAGAACCGCCGTTTATATCGACCGAACCCGTTTGACCCCAGTCCCCAATGACCAGGTCATTAGCCAATGCGGCTGTATCTGAATCAACGATTGGCCCATCTCCGCCATTCCTGACAGCGGCCTTGTCGTCAGAATCCGGCAGACGCATCGTATCGGTATCGCTGTCAAGCCAGTTTTCGGAATTTAGCCAGAGGCGATCATCGCTCTCATTCGTCCAGTCAACATCAGCAACACTACTGCCGGCCATGCCAAGCAGAACAATAACAGAAAGCAAAATTGTAATTTGCTTCATCCTACCACCCTTTCCTTTTTATGTAATTAACGCGCCGAATGTCTTACTCGACAAATGCCGGATTGACCAATCATTAAACAAACCGGGGTTATAAAGCTCAGTCGTAACGCTTCTGCTTTTTACTTTTACTAACTATGATCCCGAACTCGCAGTTATGGTTGTCATGCCAGAATTACTGATATCATAATCAACTTCAACTGTGCCCGAACCGTCATAAGCGGTTATCCAGCCGTTATCTATATAATCATTGACAGCGCTCTCTGCATTACCATCGATTAATAAAGTGCCCTCGGTAATATCAAGCGAGCCGCCGCTTGTCATTGTGAAACTGTCAACACTGACAGTCCCGCCATCAAGAGATACCACGCTTGAACTATTCATACTTTGGGAAATTCTAAATGTACCGCCAACTATAATAGAACCACCGGTCATATTTAATGTTGCCGGTCCTAACCTGCCTACGGTCATATGTGAACCTACTTCAACAGTACCATCGCTAAGGTAAAAACTTCCCTCATCGCTGCTGGCAAAGCCTAGAGTAAGCCAATCTTCAGTCGTAAGAGAACCGCCGGTCATCTCTAAGCTGCCGCTGTTACCATCACCACCGATGAGCATACTGTCTGACTTTGCGACTGTTCGCGAATCAATGATCGGGCCATCTATAGAACTGTCTCTTATAGCTGCTCTGTCGAGATGGCCGGGTAGGGAATTGTTGCTCCAGTTAGCTGAATTACGCCAGAGCCTGTCACCGCTGGCGTTGGTCCAGTCTCTGTCATCCTCGTCAGCAGGACCTGATGAGACCAACAGGTCAACCCAGGAGCCCATTTCAATAAATGAGCCTCCTTCAGGGTCCTGATCGATTATTGTGCCAGCGGCATCTGTTTCGCTGTACTGGCTGGTCGTTACGCCTACTGCCAGATCGGCTGATTCAATATCCGCCTGTGCCGTTGTCTGATCCTGGCCGATAACATCCGGAACTTCAGTGTCAGGTAACGGCACACCCATCAGCCATGAATCGGCCAATACCGAAAAATTCAGAAAATTGACTATGTCCGCAGATGATTCTGAAATGTCAGAAATAATAATGTCATCGGTCAACCAGACATCTGCAAGATAAGACAAATCAGAAACATTAACCATTCCATCGCAGTTCAAATCACCAGGGCCCAGGCAAACCAAAAATTCCAGTTCGGCAATCTGCACCGCATCAGCTGAATCTTCGCCGGCAACCTCTGTAATCTCAAGCCTATAGATATTGTATTCGCCGGGATTTTCTATCGGAAAACGCCGGCTCTGCGAACGGCTGGTAAATGTCTTATCTGTACGTGTATCCAGAGTATCCCATGTCGCGCCTCCATCGTTAGATCCATGCAGTTGCCAGCCCATAGGATCTCTTTCCGGATGATCAACTGCGGATGTAACAACATAATCTGTTGCTTCATAAAATTCCGCATGTCCATAATGCCACTGGATCCAACTGCCCGTCGGCGAAAAATCAACCCACTTGGTTTGGACATTTCCATCAAAGGCCTTATC
>Ga0207421_10006996_pt1 | contig 12146 bp, 10 predicted proteins | sample SodLakKL_010_SED_4_FD_187542 | JGI IMG/M metagenome (GOLD analysis project Ga0207421, IMG submission 187542) | Alkaline sediment microbial communities from Lake Tanatar, Kulunda Steppe, Russia - 8KL_010_SED (SPAdes) (version 2) | ecosystem: Environmental > Aquatic > Non-marine Saline and... | reverse complement strand
GGATTCCACCAGGGGAGCCGGCAGCCCCACGATAGTCCCGGTCAGCACCGCAAAAATTGCCATGGCGGGGATAATCTGTTCTATAAACTCGGGATTCACTTCTTCCATCATCCCCCCGACCATGAAAAAGAAACCCAGGGGCAAGAGGTAGTTCATCAGCAAAAGGGTGCGATGGCGCAGCCCCGCCAGGAATTCGTAAGATAAGTGCAATATAAACACTTGCATAAGCGTAACCTCCTGAAAGTATTTATCTAAACAACTACCCAACCACTCGCCATTCTTATTTTTGTAATTAATGTGTAGAAGCCCCCGGCTTAATCCCTGCCGGTAAGTTCCAGGAACCGCTCCTCCAGGGATGGTCTTTCCACCCGGAGGTCGATAAGCTGGTCCCCTTGATCATCTATTTGGCTGATAATCCTGGACACGTCATCTCCGGGAGAGGTAGAAAAGTAAACATAGTACTCCCCCTGGCTGGCTTCCTGTACCACCCCGGGGAAAGAAGCCCCTTTTAGGCTCTCGCTGGCGGTACGCACCGATATCTTGGTATAACCTCCCCCGGTAGCGGTCAGCTCCCGCGGAGTTCCCAGGGCTTCTACCCTGCCCCGCAGCAGGATGGCCACCCGGTCGGCCATGTTCTCCGCTTCCGCCATGTCATGGGTGGACATGATAATGGTAGTTCCTTCCCGGCGCAATTCTTCCATCAACTGGTGAAGAGTCGCCCGGGAGGATACGTCCAGCCCCGCAGTGGGCTCATCCAGGAATATCACCGGTGGTCGGTGGACTACCGCCAGGGCCAGATCCAGCTTCCTCTTCTGCCCCGCGGACAGGGCGTGGTAGGGTGTATTCAATTTCTCCCCCAGGCCCATACGGTGCAGGAGAGCTTCATCGGGAGCCACCCTGTGGTAAGCGCAGAAAAGCTTTAATAGTTCCTTTACTTTTAAATACCCGGGCAGGGACCCCGTCTGCAGCTGTACTCCTATTACCTGGAGAAGCTCCCGGGTGTCTTTTACCGCGTCTACCCCCATTACCTTTAAAGCGCCACCGTCGGGGCGGCGCAGCCCTTCCAGGCATTCCAGGGTAGTGGTTTTACCTGCCCCGTTGGGACCCAACAGGCCAAAAACTTCTCCCCGGTAGACGCTGAAGCTTACCTGGTCCACCGCCTTTAAATCCCCGTACCACTTTACCAGGCCCTTTACTTCTGCCGCCAGACCGTTATTCCCCATGTTTGACCTCCTTTGGGCTGCACATTAATGAAATATCTGGAAATTTTCTTTATGATAACACGGGAACACCTGGAAAAGCAACCCTGAAGATGCTGAATTATGTGCAAATGGAAGACCGTAGAATCGCCATGTTTCACCCAGGTTTTCCACTTGAATTGCACCATTTCTGTTAAATTACGATAGAAACTACCGGGCTGCTGCCTGCCATAATTCTTAACAACTATTACCTGTTAAAGTTATTTTCAGGTAGGGAACTGAAGCAACTATGTTGAAATAAATACAAGTAACTTTTTTAGCAAGGAGGTAGCGAAATGTCCAAACTGGAAAACCTGGATATGACCTGGGACCTGGATAAAATTTTTCCGGGCGGAAGTGAATCACAGGAATTAAAGGATACTATCGATACCCTGGAAAAAGAGTTAAAAGATCTGGCAGGCAAATCAGCCCACCTGGCCCCCCGGGAGGAGGAGCTGGCGGCTTTAGTTAAAGAAGGCCAGGCGTTGTGGGATAAGTTAAGGGAAGTTTCCGCTTTTGTTACCTGCCTGGTCAGCCAGAATCAGGACGACCGGAAAGCCAAACTGCTGGAAGGCAAATTGCGGCAGCTGCAAGCGGTGATGGCAGGCGTAATGATCGACCTGGAGGCGGCACTGCAGCAGTTCTCCGAAGAGGAATGGAAAAAGATAACCGCCCACAGCGACCTTTCCCCGGTCAAATTCTTCCTCTCCGAACTGAGAGAACGGGGTCGGGACAAGCTGGAGGCGGACAAAGAAAAACTGGCTTCCGACCTGGCCGTAGAGGGATACCACGCCTGGAGTGAAATGTACCACACCATAGTGGGGGACATCAGGATTTCCCACCGGGACAAAGAGCTGTCAGTGGGCCAGGCGCAGAACTTGTTATCAACCCCCGACCAATCCATAAGGCGCGAAGTAGGTGACCGGCTGGAAGAAGCCTTCCGGGAAAAAGAACACCTGATCAGCAGCACTCTTAACAACCTGTCTGGCTACCGGTTAAGCCTCTACCGCCACCGCGAGTGGGATGTCTTAAAAGAGCCTTTGATGATGAGCCGTATTTCCCGGGAAACCCTGGAAACCATGTGGGATGTCATTTCCAAAAACAAGGATGTTTTCACCGATTACTACCGCAAGAAGAAAGAGTTCCTGGGACTGGATGAATTCGGCTGGTACGACCGCAGCGCTCCCCTGTCCACAGAAGCTCCCCAGGTCAGTTACGACCAGGGCGCCCGTTTTATCGTGGAACAGTTCCATAAAGCCAGCCGGGACCTGGCGGAGTTTGCGGAAATGGCCCTGGCCAACCGCTGGGTAGAAGCAGAAGACCGGGACAACAAACGCCCGGGCGGATTCTGCACCTCCTTCCCCCTGAACGGGGAAAGCCGCGTCTTCATGACTTACTCCGGCACCTCGCGGAACGTGGCCACCCTGGCCCACGAGCTGGGGCACGCCTACCACCAGTGGGCCTTGAGGGACCTGCCCTCCTTTGCTTCCCGCTACCCCATGACTCTGGCGGAAACCGCTTCCACCCTTGCGGAGCAGGTGGTTTCCGATGCCGCTATCGAGGCCGCCGGGAGCAACCGGGAAAAGCTGGACCTGCTGGATGAGAAGATCAGCAAGAGCTGTACCTTCTTTATGGATATCCATACTCGTTTTTTATTTGAAAAAGCTTTTTACAAAGAAAGAGGCTCCGGCCCGGTTAGCACCGACCGGATTAATGAACTAATGCTGGAAGCCCAGAAAGAAGCTTACCGGGACAGCCTGGATCACTGGCATCCGCGGTTTTGGGCCACCCGGCTGCACTTTTATCTCACCCGGGTTCCCTTCTATAATTTCCCCTACACCTTCGGCTACCTGTTCAGCATGGGAGTTTACGGGCTCTACCGGAAAAACCCGGATAATTTCCCAGAAATTTACCGGGCCCTGCTCCGGGACACCGGCAGCATGACCGCCGAAGAACTGGCCCAAAAACACTTAAACGTCGACCTAAAAAAGCCCGATTTCTGGGAGGAAGCGGTAAAGCACTGCGTAGCTGATGTGGAAAAGTTCTACTCGCTATTGCAGGAAACGGGGTAACACTACAGTACAGCTCAAAATCAATTTATTTTATGCCTTGTGGCCTGGTCCATTAGCTTCCCTTCGGCTCTCCGCTTCGCTCCGGGGACGCTGGACCAGGCCCTCTCGATTCCGCTTAATTGAAAACTTGCACTGTAGTGGTAAACTGGTTTTCTGGCCAAGCAAGCTCTTCTGCCGGAGAACCACAGATAAAATATCTTAATTGTTTTTCCCGGCTGGTGTGGGAATGATGCTGATGAAAATAAAACAAACCAATAACCAGAGTTTACATACGATAAATTCGGGATAAACATTGATACTGATAGTGCTTGTGACAGGGGGACGGAGTTGTTGTCACATAGACTTACAAGCCCGCTATCAGGGGTACCAGCAGCGGCACCAGCAGGGAAAGCACCACCCCGTTGATAAAAGCCGGAAGGACAAATTCCCTTCCCGCCACCTTTTCAATCAACGGCAGGGTAACATCCATGGTGGTAGCCCCTCCCGGGGCGATGCCCACCAGGTTCCCCAGAGTCTTCACCACCAGAGGCAGGGTCAATATAGCCATGAGTTCGCGCAAAATATTTGCAAGAAAGGCCAGGGCGCCCAGTTCCGCGCTGTGCAAGCCGGTCAGGAGCACTCCCGAGAGGCTGTACCAGCCAAATCCCGCACCTACCGCCGCAGTTTCCTTACAGGTTAAATCAAGGAAAAAACCGCAAAGGGAAGCCCCGGCTATGCTCCCTGCGGCAACCAGCAGAGGAATAAGCAGAACACGCCACCCGTACTTCTTCAGGCCTTCTCTTAGCAAGCGCTCCTTTCCCAGGCCTACCCCGATACCCAGCAATAAAAATCCCAGGGCTACATTGATTACCTGTTCCAGTGTCTCTATCAAACCGGGCGACAGCAGAAATACCCCCGCCGCCATCCCGGCGGCAAAAAGCAAGAAAATCACCAGGGAAAACGTCCAGCCACGGGTATCCGTATTGCCGGAGGAGTTACTGTCCTCGCTTTCTTCCTCCCAGTTCCACCGCATGAAAAACCCCGGCACCTTGAGGAGTAGCACGCTGCCCGCTACAGCCGACAGCGAAATATAGAAAGCCTGTATCCCCATAACATGCAGCTGATCCAAAAGAGCGCTATCGCTCCCTATACGAGCTCCCATGGCCGCCAAAAGCAGCAAAAGCGCCGCCCCGGAAAATAGCGCAAAGAACGAAGCCACCCTTTTGCCTGTAAAACGGGAAAACCCCAGCAGATATCCCGCCAGGAGAAAAAAAACAATAACCCATATTTCCATTTCCCTACACTCCTGGCCCTGAAATTCTATCGGTGACCTCCATTAATTTCCACGGGCTACTATTTTTGATAACGTTTAAGCAGACCAGCATCAATATTTGCAGGATATCCTCCGGTTATAAGTGCTTTTACTTTATAAACTCATAAAATCAGTTACCTTCTCGTGGGATACCTTACTCAACCAATATCTCCGCTAGGTTTTTGGTATGGTCTCCTATTCTTTCGAAGTTACTCAGTATATCCAGGTATACTACCCCCGCGTGAGGATGACATTTTTTTGCGTTTAATCGATTTATATGGTGGTTTCTTAATTTCTTTTCCATATCGTCTACACTGGCATCTTCTTTAATAACTTCCCGGGCCAGTTCAACATCTTCTCTTTCAAAGGCTGTGATAGCCTTTTCCATCATGCTTTCAATTTTTGGGTACAGCTCTTTAAGCTCACTTAAGGCTTCTTCCGTAAAGGGCAGCTTGTCCCCCATCTTTATTTCGGCAAGCTGAAGTATATTTTGGGCATGGTCGCCAATTCTTTCTATGTCATTAACAGCAAGGGACAGACGAGACACTGCTCTGGATTGGTGTTTGGTTAGCGAATGCTGGGAAAGCTCCGATAAGTAAATGGTTATTTCTTTTTCTAACTCGTCCACCATTTCTTCCATCTGGTTTACATGGGAGATCCTTTTGGGGTCGTTCTTTAAGAAAGCCTCGGCAGCCTCGTGGACCATTTCTTGAGCAATGCCGGCCATGTGCAGGATTTCCTTTCTGACAGCCCCGATAGCGGCAGCCGGAGTTTTTTGCATCAAGCGATCCAGGTATTTGGAACCTGTTCTTACTTCTACTTCTTTACCCGGAACTATCCTTTTTACCAGGAGATTAAAATATTTAAACAAGGGGAATATCAGCAAAGTAGTAAAAATATTAAATACAGAGTGGGCGTTGGCTATTTGTCGGGCCACTTCTGTACCCAGGTAATTGGCCACCAGGTACGTAAAAGGTTGAAGAAGTATCATAATAACTATAATTCCTATTAAATTGAAAGAGACATGGGCTACCGCTGCCCTGCGGGCGGCCAGATTGGTCCCTATACTGGCCAGTACCGCGGTAATGCAGGTCCCCAGGTTGGTGCCTATCATCAGGGGTAAGGCTGCTTCAATAGTAATGACATCAGCAAGAGCTATAATTACTCCCATGGCCGCACTGCTGCTTTGAATAAGGGCAGTAAAAATAGCTCCACCCAACATTCCCAGCAAGGGAATATCGCTAAAAGCAACCAGCATGTTTTGAAAAGCCTCTACATCCTTGAAAGGCTTCATAACATCAGACATGATAGTCATTCCCAGGATAAGCAACCCAAAACCCAGCACGGCCTGTCCCAGGTATTTATGAAGACGTTTCCGACCGTAGTAGTTCACCAGGGCACCCAGCCCTATGGCGGGAATAGCTATAGCATCGATATTAAAAGAGACTATCTGGGCGGTAACGGTAGTCCCGATGGCGGACCCCATGATTACTCCTACTGCCTGGGAAAGGCCCATTATCCCTGCATTGGCAAACCCTACTACCATTACAGTTGCAGTAGAACTGCTCTGCAATAATACCGTTATTATAATACCCGTCATAACCGCTAAAAACGGGTTTGAAGTGAGGACCTCCAGAATGCGGCGAAGCTTGTCGCCTGCCGCCTTCTGCATACCTGAAGCCATCATTTGAAGTCCAAAAAGAAAAAGACCCAACCCGGCAACCAATTGTACCATAATCTCCAAAATGTCCATTGAATTCGACCGCTCCTGAAATAAGTACCCTGATTTTCCTAAAATTCTTTTTCATTTTACATTATAAATGATGTTGGGTGCCTTTGCTATAATAGATAACATGTAATGTGACAGGGGGACGGAGTTGTTGTCACATTTTCCAGAAAGGGCTTTTAACCAGGGCGTTACGGCACTTCTGCCGGAAATCGGGGTAGAGTGATTCGAACTGCTCAACCATTTTAGCTACCTCCTGGCGTTTGGTTTTATCGTTCACCGGGCATGGGTTTTCCATTATCGGCCACTCTTCCCGCTTGGCCAGGGGAGCCAGGGTTTTCTCCGGCACTTCCACCAGAGGCCGTATCTGAGTCAGCCCGGTGCGATCCAGGTAGACAGCAGGCTTGAAAGTGTCCATCTGACCTATGAAAACCAGGTTCATAAAAAAAGTTTCTATAGCATCATCCAGGTGGTGTCCCAGGGCTACCTTGTTTGCTTTCAACCTCAATGCCGCCCGGTGAAAGGCGCCCCGCCTGAGGTTGGCACAAAGGGCGCAGGGGTTCTTCTCTTTGCGCCGCTCGAACACAATGGTGGAAATCAAAGTTTTTTCCACCTGCAGCGGCACCTCCAGCTGTTCAGTCAAGCGGTAAAGGGGGGTGGGGTCAGCATCCCAGCCCAGGTCTACATGTACTGCATGTAAAGAAAAATCGAAGGGGGCGTGCTTTTGAAAAATCTTTAGAATGTACAAAAGAGCGTTACTGTCCTTGCCCCCCGATAATCCTACTACCACCACATCTCCTTCTTCAATCATCCTGAAGCGTTTTATAGTTTGTTTAACCGGGGTTAAGAACCACCCGCTGTCACTTTTGCGCAAAGCTCACATCCTCCCTGGTTAAAAAAAATAGCAGTTGCCCCTTTGACAGCCTGAGGGATGAAAATAAGATCTAATAAGATATATATCGTCCCCTGCCCATATGAGTTCTCAAGTTACCGGGAGGTCGAAAAGGCATTGACATTAACCTGCCAGCAGCCGGTTTTCTTTTTGTTTTAGATAACGCTTCCGGTAATAATAAAATGCACTCCCCAGGATGGCCCAGAAAAAGAGAGTGTAAAAGATCAGGGGCTCTTCGAAAAAGGTTACCACCAGGAGAACCACACCGATGGCTATGGTCAGGCCCGCCGCAAAAAAGAGAACTGGTTTTGACAAAGAAAAGGGGGCATCCCGGAGTTCCGCAGGATAATCCCTCCCTATTTTAAGACACCCGCCAGCTACCAGGCACATGGCTAAAAGAGTAACCGCAGAACCTATAGTGCCTAAAAAGAGTATAGGAAGATCCACCAGCACCATGACAGTGCCTAAAATATATATAAGAGTCAGGGCAACCCCCGGGACTTTAAACCGGTTTAACCGGTACAAAAAAGACGGCATCAGGCCGTCCTCCGCCAGGATGTAAAGGCCCCGGCTGGAAGCCAGATAGATGGAGTTGAGGGGAGTAATTATTGCTGCTATGGCACACAAGCTGATCAAGTAAGAGACCATAGGCGAATGTATCAGGGAAGAAGCCTGAGCCAGGTTGGGCTCGTGTTGCACAATTTTTTCCCATCCGAGTCCCCCGGAAAATACCAGGGCAGTGGTAAGATAAAGGACACCTATAATCACCATGGCAATACCTATGGAACGAGGAATGTTTTTGTGAGGGTCTTTAATCTCTTCCCCGATCTCCGCTACCACGTTCACCCCGGTAAAAGCAAAAAAGGCGGTTACACTGCCGTAAAGAATGGGACTGACGCCTGCCCCGAAGATCGGAGTTAGATTGGAAGGATCCATTTTAAACACCCCGGAGGAAGAAAACATGATCAGTCCCGCTACCACCAGGAAAACCATTACACCCTGGACATTCCTGGTAGTGGTTATACCCAGTACATTTACCATGTAAAAAAAAGTTATGGCCGCTACTGCAAGGATCCGTTGGTCCACCATGAGAATGTGATCAAAGTAATCGGCAAACCCCAGTCCCATAAGTGCAAGAAGATAAAAGCCCGCCACATAACGAAGCCACCCGATGAGAAAACCGATGAAGTCCGAAAAAAACATGGCGGCATAACGGTAGGTGCCCGCGGTAGTAGGAAAAACCGAACCTACCTGGGCATAGCATATAGAAGAAGTAGTAGCAATTACCAGGGCCAGTAGATAACAAACAAAAAGACTGGGGCCTGTTTCCACTGCCAGGGGGCCTATCATTATATAAATTCCGGCACCGATAACGGTGCCGATAATCATCACTACAGCTCCGAGTAAACCTATCTTGTTCATGTAAATCACCTGCTACTGTAACCAATTATTTTAGCTGTTGCTTTTAATCTGTCTGGAAATTCAGAAGTCGGCGGCTGAAATCAGGGGCATTACACCCCCGCCTCGATCCTCCCCTTTACTCGTGTGCTTGCTTTATATGTATTCAAGGTTTTTAATATTTTTTCCTGCTATTAATTTTGTTTCTACCAAATAAGTAGATAGATGTTATGACTTTCAATTTAATTCCAATAGAACTAAGAGAAAGTGTGCTGCGGTTTTATCCAGGGCAAGCTTTCACCTGGAATCCTCGAAGGAGCTCTCCACGGTAAAACCCAGGTGGCGGTAAAGATTTACCGCCGGGAGGGAATCGATGTATGCGTCCACTTTAACCAGGGTATGCCCCAGGCTGGACAGATAATCACAGGCAGCCCCTACCAGTGCAGAGGCCACGCCGCGGCGCCTGAAAGCAGGCACCACCGCCACCACGCTGATATAGCCATACTCCCCCCGGGAAAAAGAAAGGCAAAAGCCGACGGGATTGCCGGAGCCGCTTTCTTCAGCGATGAAAGCCCCTTTTGGATCGAACTGGTCAAAATTATCCCAATCGGCAGACCACGGCTCATCGTCAAAGGCAGCAGCGTAAACGTTACGGACTGCCCGATGGTGAAGCTCCTTTCGGTAGGAACGGATGTTCACTCCTTGCGGCTCAGGCTCGGCAACCCGGAGTGAAGCGGGGTGAACAACCAAACGGAACAGAAAAGGAGACAAGATAGCTCAAACCTCCTCGTGTAACAAGGGGACGTGTGACAAGGGGACGGAGTTACTGTCACATTAATTTCCACAGGCTTCTATTACTGTTATTGTCCCTTTAAAGTTAAAATATAGTATTTCTTCGAATAATCTCACATCTCCCCTGCAACGCTGGCTGTCCCATTATCAATTTTTTCCTCAGCAGAGCAACGCTACTTCCTGAAGAGCATTTTCAAGTCCTTCCATCCTGCTGACCGGTCGTACTGCAGGATGGTACCTTCAAAGATCTTTGCCCCCAGGTAGACAAATAGTACAGTGGCCAGAATCAGAACGGCAAGGGTGGAGGCAATCTCCCAGGCTGGCAGGTTGGTGCCCCCCATCCGGATCAAGACCGCCGTAGGGGTAAAGGGAGGTATGTGACTAATTATCCGTGCCCAAAGCGCGTTGGGATTCATTATAAGTGGAGTAGCTAGAAAAAGGGGTATCATAGGAATAATAATAATCATCCCCTGGGCCTGACTTCCGCCCTCTGCCTCTTTCATGGTGGCTCCTACCGCCGCGAATATAGAAAAGAGCATCAGGAAACCAAAAAAGAAGAACAGGATAGGGATAACTACCTGCCCCGCACCCAGATTAACCACTGGAATTTCAATAAGGGTTAAGGCTACCACCAGGCCGGCTCCCAACCAGATACCGATCTGGGCCAGGCTCAAGGCGCCGAAACCGGCAATTTTACCCAGAAGAAGCTCCAGGGAGGAGATAGAAGAGAGAAGAATCTCCACCACCCGGTTCCTCTTCTCCTTGATAACGCCGTACATGAGGATCTGGCCGGTGAGAATTACGGCAAAAATCAAGGCCATGCCGGCAATGAACGGAACTACCATATCGGCAAAATCCTCTTCTTCTCCGGTGACGGTGCGGGTTTCCAACTCTACCGGTGCGGTAGCTATCTCAATCTCCTGCGGATCAAGCCCCATCTTTTCCACCCGGTAAGAGGAAGCAGCATTGTTTATCACTCCCCTGAGGTTCCCTATGTTGAGGCCCCGGGCATCTTCCGTATATAGCGTTAGGGCCCCCCTTTGCAGGCTATCTTCCTCTATCTCCAGGATTGCCTCATAGGGTTCTTCTTGCAGGAGCCGTTCAAAATCATCCGACTCTGCTTCAATGGTCTCTATTACCACCGGGCTTCCCTCCGTATGATCTTCCAGGTAGCGATAAAACTCACTGGTTTGATCAACTACAGCCAGATTGAGTCCCTCTTCCTGGGCGGACTGTTCAGTCAGGTAACTGATACCGCCCACAGCAACCATAATCAATGGTATTACAAAAGTAAGAACCAGGAATATGGGGCTCTTAACGTTTTTGAGAAATTCCCAGCGGGCTACCCTGGTTATATTAGTTAAATTGGGGATCTTCAATGGTTTCACCTCTTTTCCGGACGGTTTGCACGAATATATCATGCAGGGGTGGCTTTTGCACACTAATTTCTTCCAGGCTCAACCGGAAGGAAAGGAGGCCTATAAGCTCGTTAACACTCCGGTTGCCGGTGTAGCGCAGGAGAACCCTTCCTTCCCCTTCTTTAATTATAGATACTCCTGGTTCCTTCTTTAAAAAAGATAAATCCTGGTTTTCCCCATAGCGAAAATCTACCAGGTGTTCACCGTGTTTCTGCTTGATTTCATCCAGGGAGCCGTAGAGGACCTGCCGCCCCTGGTTGACCATGAAGATGTTTTCACAGAGCTCTTCTACCAGGTTCATCTGGTGGGCGGAAAGCAGCACCGTGGTTCCATTTTGTTGCAGCTCCCGAATAAAATCTTTGAATACATCCTGGTTGATGGGGTCCAATCCGGAAAAAGGCTCATCCAGCATGACCACCTCCGGTTTATGGAGTATAGTGGCGATAAACTGCACTTTCTGCTGCATGCCCTTGGATAACTTCTCCAGCTTCTGACGGGCATAATCTGCCAGCTGGAAGCGTTCCAGCCAATCCAGGGCCATTTTACGGGCCTCCCCCCGGGAGGTTCCCTTGAGATCGGCCAGGTAAACCAGGGTTTCTAGAACCCTGGCATCGTCGTAGAGACCTCTTTCCTCAGGAAGGTAGCCTATGCGGCTCTTATCCATAGAGGTGGTCTTTCCGTTAAACTGAAAGGTTATGTCTCCCCGGTCGGGGGAAAGAATTCCCATGATCATGCGAATGGCCGTGGTTTTGCCGGCGCCGTTGGGCCCGAGCAGTCCCATTATCTCTCCCTTTTTCACTTCAAAGGAAATTTGATCTACTGCAGTTTTATCTCCAAAGGACTTGGAAAGCTCTCTTACGGTGAGAGCTGAGGCCATTTATATCCCTCCTATCTTCTCTTAGCTTAGTGACATTTTTTGTATATAATGTAAAGCATTGTGAATATTCTTCTTCTCCTCCTGTCAGGAATAATGGAAGTTCCTATTAAAGCAGCTGCTGCTTCACCCCGGCGTCTTGCCCAACTGGGGAATCAAATATCCTTTTAAAAGTACCGGTATCTTTTCCAAGCAACAAGAAAAAGCTCTCCTATTCATCCTCCTGAAATATAAACACCTCCTCTATGCTGGTGTCCAGAGCTCTGGCAATTTTATAGGCTAAAATCAAGGATAAATTGTATCTCCCGTTCTCTATATGGCCTATCGTCTCCCGGCGCACATCCACCTTATGTGCAAGCTGTTCCTGGGTGAGATCATGTCTTGCTCTAAGTTCCTTCATACGGGTTTTTATCCGGATTTCCACGTTGGGTTACCCCCTTTTCTC
>Ga0207421_10006995_pt1 | contig 12147 bp, 10 predicted proteins | sample SodLakKL_010_SED_4_FD_187542 | JGI IMG/M metagenome (GOLD analysis project Ga0207421, IMG submission 187542) | Alkaline sediment microbial communities from Lake Tanatar, Kulunda Steppe, Russia - 8KL_010_SED (SPAdes) (version 2) | ecosystem: Environmental > Aquatic > Non-marine Saline and... | reverse complement strand
GCATAGATATCTTCTTCGTGGATAAGCGCAGCCCCTGAATCATGGCCGTCGTAGACTCCTAAAACCGAAGTCATCTCTTCTTTACAAGCGAATCTTCGATAAAAAACCTTTCTTTTTGTAGATCGGATAAGCATAATATAGGCGGTTTATACTCACATAAAGCATGAAAAACATACTGATAACAGCCGGGGTCCACGGCAACGAGATCGGTTCGGTTTTGATCGCTAGAGAGATAAGAGGCTGGGTGGAGAGTCGCGGTATCGAAAACGTGGAAGTGATACCGGAGGTAAACCTTGAAGCGGTCGAAAACAGAACGAGAGAGAATCCACTCGATAGTAAAGACTTGAACAGGATATTTCCTGGAAGTGAAGACGGTACATGTTCCGCCCGCATAGCTCATCGGCTCTTCGAGAAAGCCAAACAATTTGATGTAGTCATCGATCTGCATACTTACGGTGATAACAGCAGGTGTATTCCATACATGCTGACCGATCTGAACGAGAGTTACAATAGAGAGCTTTGCGAATCTATCGGTCTTAAAACCGCGGTTCAAACCGGAGGTACCGGCGGCCAGTTTTTTATAGAAACATCTAAACTGAAGATACCTTCGATGATTATAGAGGCTGGGGGAGCGGAATGGTTCAGAGAAGAATTAGAAACTGTGAAAGAGAATATATTGGATTTTTTGTTTGAAAGATCACATCCATCGACTGAAAAAGAAGTACAATACTATCATCACTATGAAAGGGTCAGACCTAAGATGAAAGGTTATTTTGAGCCAAAAAAGGAGCCTGGGGAAGAAATAGAAGAAGATGAGGTCTTGGGTCAGATCGACGGTGAGCTGGTAAAAGCTGATTTTCCAGGACTGATATTGGGTATGAAAAGGGAGAGCGAATATGATCCCGAAGAAGAGAGTATCGCGGCGGTTGCTGAGATAGAAGTATGATAGAAAACTAGATACCGATCATTTCAACTGAGAACCTATCTTTTGCTCGACTATGTCTATGAATTCCTCTTCTTTACCTTCCGGGATCAGTGCTCCTGCGGCGATATCATGTCCTCCACCTTCGCCACCCACCTTTTCTGCGCACTCAGACATTGCCGAAGAGAGATCTAGACCGTTGTCCACTAGTCGTTTTGTTCCTCTAGAAGAAACCTTCACACCCCCCCGCTCTTCGGAATCGGCGAAGGCGAGTATAGGTAGTTTCTTGTCTACATCTCCGGAACTCAATACCATGCCGGCGACGGTGCCGACCACTGTATCAGGAATCCTGTCCTCGCCGTGAAAGAATTGGATGAAGTCCCTTTCCTCCACTCCGATAGACTCCACATAGTTTAAGCAGTCAACCAATATCTTTTGATGGCCTTTCAGAAGTTTTTCAGCCTTTTTTAGGTACTCGTCCCTATCGTCCAAACACACTTTCAAACCGATCATCCCCTTCTCGTATCTTCCGCATGAGTTAAGAAGGGTGGAGAATTCTTTAGCTTGATGAAGCATGGTACCCGGTTCCTCTCCCGGCAGTATGTATATCTCGCCGATCATACATGTGACGTTCTCCGGAGGGAATCCCTTACTCAGTATTTTCCTCGCCAACTCGGAGAGTATCTTTCTCTTCTCATCTTTTGTAAGATCGTGCCATCTTCTCCAATCGTTGTCCTCCTTCAAAGTTATGTCATTTTCAACCAGAAAATTCACACAGCTAGATTCGTCTCCAGTCAGACCTGGAAGTATAGGATCAGAAGCGTATTCGAGCACTTTGTGAAGCGGGCGGCTTTCCAAGCCGTAGAGCGTAGTGTCCTTTTTTATCTCGATCACACCTTCCTCGACACCGTCGTCTAGAATATCTCTGTTCATCCCTACCAATCTACCTTCTTCAGAAGCCTGTAGATCACCCACGGCCCCTATGACCGCGAGCTTGCTGAGATCCTTGTTTTCTTTATCCATCTGTTTTGCGACTAGATAAGTGGTGCCGGAACCAGATATCTCCTTTGCACCGTCCAAACCAAAATTGTGTGGATTCAATTCCATTATAGAAGCGCAGTAACTCAGTATGTTCCCCCTGTCTTTTATCTCTGTAGGTTCAGAATCGTTTTCTGGCTCGTGATGATCAGTGATGACACAGTTCATCCCCTTCAGCGAAGACATCTGTCCACTACCAAGGTCGGTAAACCATACTAGTGGATGCTCCTGTCCTTTTATCTTCTTGATCTCGTTTCCGTCGAGCTGTTTGACGAATTCGACACTTACATCTTTTTCAGCCCTTTCAAGAGCTCGGTAAGCTATGCTGGCCGAAGCTATACCGTCTGCATCGATATGAGAAACTATGTGAACCTTTTCGTTAGAAAGAATCCGGTCTGCGATGAGCTTAGCTTTTTCTATCACGTTTCTTGAGTAGGTCCGTGTGATAAATAAACCTTGTCTTTAAGCACCTATTAATAAACGTTCGGTCTTTCTATCAATAAATTTCTTATAGTATATCGTTGTAATCACGTATGCACATGGACACAAATTTCACGGCAAAAGAAAAAATACTCGTACATCTGTTCAATTACTACGGGAAAAACGAAGGATATACTCTACCTGTAGCTATAACACAAGAGGGAATAGCGGATAAAGTAGGCCTTAAGCAAAATACGGTTTCTTATGCGGTAAGGACCCTGGTCGACGAAGGATTGGTAGAAGAGCAGACCAGGCGCATTAAGAACAAAAAACAGAAAAGAAAAGCGTACTTTTTGACCGAAGAGGGAGTAGATCAAGCTAAACGGGTCAGAAGAGAACTCGCAGATACTCAGGTGAAGGTAGAACTGAACGGCAAAGAAAAATTGATCAGGGTCGGTGAATTGAACGCCTACCTGAATACGAATTTATCCTTTACCGAGGTCCTTAAAAAGATAGAGATGGATGGATGTATAAAGCAGGAAAGGATGAACGGCGCACGACCTCCTACCTCTTACCTCTATCACATGCCAAAGCCGCCTAAAGAATCCATACTAGAGGTAGAGTCACTATCTAGCTGGTACGACGCTAGATTTGAAGAGAACTCTCGGACGGCATGTGTTATAGGCCAGGATGGTTACGGAAAGACATCGGTTCTAGCTAGTTTTGCGGATTTGATGAAGAGTAAGACCAATGTTTTTTATTTTAAAGTTCATTCGTGGCACAGCCCGATGCATTTTTGGATGAACCTAACCCGTTTCCTCGAGCAGGCTGGCAGGTATAGGCTCTCTTCATACGTCCATGCCCCTGACCAGATCGAAATGAAAGAGATATTGACCAATCTTCGGAAGGACCTAGACTCTACACCTTCTCTGCTTGTGATAGACGATATACACCTCAACGGTGATATTCAGAGATTAGTCAGGAAGTTGAGTGAAACCGAGGGACTAGATTCGTTGAGTATAGTGGTATCTTTTAAAGAAGAACCTACTGATTGGGTATTCGATGAGAACGAGAAGATAATTTTAGGCCCGGAAAAGAGTGTTCAGAATGAAATAAAAAAATTTTATGGGTTCGTAGAAGATTCCGACCCTATTGTTTCAGTTTTGAATAATCACATCACAAGGGAAGAATTTAACGTACTAGCGTTTCTCTCGATCCTGAGAAAGCCTGTAAGAAAAAAAGCACTTTGCAGGCTCAAGGATGTGAACGAAAATATAATCAACAGCCTTCTCAACACACCTATTTTAGATCTGACGGAGAATAATAAACCCATCCTCCAGCCCGTAATAGAGAGGAGCATTTTAGAAACTTTAGACGAGGAGAAGATAGAAGAACTGCACAAAGAAGCTTATCAGCATTACATGGACCATCCTATCCCTGAAGAGTTCGACACCATCGAAGAGCTTTATCATATCTCTAAAACAGAGGATACAGAACTCTTTGAAGATAGGATAAAGAAAACTGGCGAAGAGATTCTTTCGTTAGGATTCGCAGACTCGCTTTTGGATATTATCCCAGATTACAAAGACAGGCTCGTAGAAGAAAACAGAGAATCCCCCTCTTTTATAACACTCCTTGAGGGCGAAGCCTACCGGAATATCGATAGTTTTTCACTTGCGGTCGAAAAATTCAGAGAAGCTATAGAGTCTTCTTTGGATTCTACAGTTAAAATAAAGGCATACCAAGGTATAGCTACGATAAGGGAAGAAGAGGGTAGACACTATGATGCGATATCTGAGTACCAGGAATCCGTTGAAGTAGAGGATGGAGTGGAACCGGATCCGGAAAACAAGAAGCTTCGTGGTATATCAAGGATCAGGTTGGGTTCTCTTTTGAATGAAAAGGGCGAGTACCAAAGGGCAAAAAATAATCTTAACGAAGCCATCAATATACTAGATGAAGAGGATCATTCTCTTTTAACCTCGGCTTATTTCATGTTGGCTAGGATAGAAAAATCCGAGGGCAACTGGGAAAAAGCCGTGGATTATTTCGAATCCGGTTTGAGATGTTGGGAAAATATAGATGAAACATACCAGAGAGTTGGAGGTCAGAAGGAGATAGGTTCTCTTTATACTATAATGAGAGAACTAGACAACGCTGAAGAACACCTGAGAGAGGCGGTACAGACTTCGGAGAGGTTTGGATACTGGCATCTGAAATCTTCAGCTCTTCTGTCTCTAGCTGAATGTTACATGGAGAGGCGGATGTTCGAGGACGCGATCGAGGTAGCACGGGAGGCTAAAGATCTTTTAGAAGACCTTGGAGAAGAAGAAGAAAAAGCTTTGGCGCACTCTCTTCTAGGTAGAGCCTACAGCATGAACTCACAGGATGATGATGCCGAGAAGGAACTGACCAAGGCGATATCAATATATCAGAGGTTAGGTTCATCGTACAGGCTTGGTCTAACGTATTTCTCCATGGCCAAATTACAGGAAAAATTGGGCAACAAGAAGGGTATAGCAAAAAATTATAGGAAGGCCATACTTTCTTTCTCGGGCAGCGGAGCAAGCTGGATGGCGGAAAAGGTAGAAAAAGAGATGGACAACATCCCTATATCCATGTGAACAGAGTGATAAGATGTCAAAGTTGAGTAAAGAGTTCATGGATGAATTCATTTTTGAGAAGAAGATAGATGACGACAGTGTGATAATGGGCCCATCCTACGGGGAGGACGCCGCGGTACTAAAGATCGGCGACGAATATATGGTGGTACATTCAGACCCGATATCAGGGGCGGTAGAAAACATCGGTTGGCTTACTGTGAATATAGCGGCTAACGATATAGCTGTCTCAGGAGCGACCCCCAGATGGATGCTCCCTTCTCTGCAGTTTCCAAAGAACTATGCAAAGTCCAAGATAAGAGAGATATTGGAGGATATGTACGAGGCCTCTTTTGAACTTGGAGTTCATATCATCGGAGGACATTCTGAGATGATAGACGGGATAGACCATCCTCTTGTTACATCGACGATGATAGGGTTGACTAGAAGACCTGTCTTCACCGAAGGGGCGGAACCCGGAGACAAGATAGTTCAGATAGACGATGCAGCCATGGAAGGCACCTGGATATTGGCTTCAGACTTTGAGGAGGACTTGAAAGAGATGGGTATACCGAAAAGTATATTGAGAGACGCTAAGGGGCTGAGGGAAAAGATAAGTGTAGTTGAGGATGCTCTGTCAGTGAATGAAAAAGTGAGTTCGATGCACGATCCTACTGAAGGCGGCGTGATACAAGGACTTTACGAGATGGCCCATGCCTCGAAAAACAGGTTCGTGATAGACTCGGATATCGGCATCAAGGGGTCTACCAAGCGCATCTGTGAAGAGTTGGAGATCGACCCATTGAGGTTGATATCTTCTGGCTGTCTTCTTGCAACGGTATCGGAAGATATCGAATTAGGTAAGGGAAAGACCATAGGGATGGTAGAAGAAGGAGAACCCGAGTTAAAATTCATGGGCGAAGAAGTCCAGGCGGTGCTCGAAGATGAACTCTTCAAAGCGAGCCGTGAGTTGAAATCAAGTTAGTCTGAAACGGCATCGCTTACATTTCTCTCTGCGTATATGACATAATACTTTAATCCGACAAGTTGGATAACGGTATCATGAAAAACAGGATGATGTTGAATGAAGTGAATTATTACTACATCACCGATGAATTCTCTGAAGTGCCTCTCGTCGAACAGGTGAAAGTGGCAGTAGAGAACGGAGTTAAAATGATACAGTACAGAAAGAAAAACGGCACGGATCTTGAAAGATACAGCGACTTAAAAGAGATAAAAGAAGAATGCGAAGGTAAAGCTCTCCTCATAATCAACGACCGGGTAGATATGGCCATCGTCGCTGGGGCGGACGGCGTCCACTTAGGCCAAGACGACCTGCCTGCAAGAAAAATACGTGATATGTTTCCTGATATGATAATAGGTGTCTCGACCCATGATCCTGAAAGCGCTAGACAGGCGGAAAAAACCGCTGATTATATCGCTGTAGGTCCGATCCATGAAACTGATACAAAAATAGATACGTCTGAAGAACTAGGGGTTCAAAAGGCGAAAGAGATAGCAAATTCTATAAAAGTTCCAACCGCGGCTATAGGAGGCGTGAAAGAAACCGATCTAACATCTTTGTTGGAAGCCTTCGATATGATATGTGCTATATCGAGCGTGACCAGAGAGGGAGATTTAACAGAAAGTATAAGTTACTTTGAGAATAAGATAGACGAGATCAAAAAGGAGGAAAAATATGAAGTCTGAAAAACTCTCGACCATCGGAGAGTCCGGTCTTATATCCATGATAGCTGATACTTTGGAACGGTTTGATGACGAAGAACTTTTCAAAGGGATTGGTGACGACTGTGCGGTACTGAAGAACAGATGTGACGAAAATTACACTCTTTTGACCACGGATATGCTGGTGGAAGGAGATCATTTTGATCGTGATTGGCAGGATCCATGGCAGATAGGATGGAAATCTATAATAGTTAATATCTCTGATATAGCTGCTATGGGTGGTCTCCCAAGATGGGGTCTAATATCTATCGCCTTTCCGGAAGATACTACCGTATCGTTCACCGAAGAACTGTTCCGTGGGATGGTATCAGCTTCTGATAAGCATGGTCTAAAATTGGTAGGCGGTGACACCACCCACGGGGATTCATTGATCATCAATATCGCGCTCATAGGAGAGGTGGAGGAAGAAAATCTATGCATGAGAAGAGACGCCGAAACAGGAGATCTTATCTGTGTCTCCGGAGACCTTGGAAAGAGTTGGGCCGGGCTAGAACTTTTTCGATCCGGGAAAAAGGGATACACGGAGTATTATCTTAAACCAGAGTGTAGGCTGGAGCTTGGTAGAGAGTTAGCTCCTTATGTGAACGCCATGATCGACGTTAGCGATGGTCTAGCTTCTGAAGTGATCCACATATCAGAAGAGAGCGGCGTAGGCGCCGAGATAGAAAAAAGTAAGGTGCCTATCTCAGAAAGAACGAAAGAGACAGGCGAACTTCTCGGCAAGGATCCTCTAAAATGGGCACTTTCTGGAGGGGAGGACTTCGAACTCGTGTTCACAATCCCTCCTGACCGCCTTGACAGGATAGAAAAATTTGAGCCTATAGTCGTGGGCAGGATCATAGAGGAAGGACTGTATCTGATCCATGACGACGGCCGGAAGGATAGGTTGGAAGGAGGATACGATCATTTCGCCTAGTTCTTCTCTATAATTCTGCTCTTTTCTTCAGAAGGTAAGTTTCGTAGCCTCTGTTCTCCCAGAATTCAACCCCCTCCTCGTTGAACGGCGAGACCGTGATCACTGCCGCATCAACCCCTTTACTCTTAATCCATCTCTCCGCCTTGTTTAATAGAGTGGAACCGATACCTTCTCCCCTCCTGCCGCTCTTGATGAAAACATCTAGGACCATACCGATCTCAGTGTCTTCGAATATACCTAATCGCTCTCTGATCACTACGTTGAGGAACCCTAACAATTCTTCGTCTTCCTCTGCGACGAAGGTGCACATGTTCCTCCTCTTTAAACCGTTCTCCACGAATTCTTTCCAAGTTTCCTTAGCATTTTCCGAAAGATCGTACCCAAGGACTATGTCCTCGTGCATCGTAGCGAGTTCGTACCACATCTCGGTTATTTGATCGAGATCGTCGCTTTTTGCTTTTCTGACTTCGATAGCCATCTTTTTCTCCCCTATATCTATTTGAGCTAATACCGAATGAAGGACTAGATATATATATTTGAAGTTGCTATCTCCTATATCGTGAGTGGGGGAAAGATCGTAAGAAGGTCTAGCTTGAGGATAAAATTATAAATAGACCCACTCATTAAAGAGGAGCAGATAGATAAATAGTTGGAGGTAATAAAACATGGCAGACGATAAACCACATCTAAACCTCGTGTTCATAGGTCACGTGGACCACGGTAAGTCAACACTAGTAGGTAGAACACTGTTCGAAACTGGAGCGATCAAGGACCACATAATAGAGGAGTATAAGAAAGAAGCTGAAGAAAAAGGAAAAGGAACTTTCGCCTATGCATGGGCGATGGACCAACTCGAAGAAGAAAGAGATCGAGGTCTGACCATCGACGTGATGCATAAGCGGTTCGACACCGATAAGTATTATTTTACGATCATAGATGCGCCAGGCCATCAGGACTTCGTGAAAAACATGATTACAGGTACGTCTCAAGCAGATGCTGCGGTTCTTGTCGTAGCGGCACCTGAAGGCGTTATGGCGCAGACAAGGGAACATACGTTCCTTGCAAGAACATTGGGTGTAGATCAACTGGTCATAGCTATCAACAAGATGGACGCAACCAAACCTGAATTCAGTGAAGATAGATTCAACGAAGTCAAGGATGAAATAACCCAGCTTCTGAAATCAGTCGGTTATAAAGACGAGCAGTTCGATATTGTTCCAACGAGTGCACTCAAAGGACATAATATCACAAGAGACGGTGAGCAGATAGACTGGTGGGATGGCAAACGATTCCTGGAAGCTATAAACGAATTCACTGAACCTGAGAAACCGATCGATAAACCTCTCAGACTTCCGATACAGGACGTCTATTCCATCACGGGTATCGGTACCGTCCCCGTCGGTAGGGTCGAGACCGGTGTTATGAAACCTGGTGACAAAGTCACCTTCATGCCCGCTAACGTTAGCGGAGAGGTAAAATCCATAGAACAGCACCACGAAGAGATACCGAAAGCAGGACCTGGAGATAATGTAGGATTCAACGTAAGAGGTGTGGGCAAAGACGATATCCGAAGAGGAGACGTTTGTGGGGCTGCAAACGACCCACCTACCGTAGCGGAAACATTTACTGCACGGATAATCGTCATAGATCATCCGAGCGTTGTAACCGAAGGATACACACCAGTATTCCACACGCATACCGCACAGGTCGCCTGTACATTCTTAGAACTACAGAAAAAGCTTGATTCAAAGACAGGTGAAGTGAAAGAAGAGAATCCAGATTTCCTAAAGACCGGTGAAGCCGCGATAGTGAAAGTGAAACCCACGCGTAACTTAGCCATCGAAAAAGTGGAAGAGTTCTCGGAACTCGGAAGGTTCGCGATCAGAGACATGGGCAAAACCGTTGCGGCGGGTCAAGTGATAGACATCGAAGAAAAAGAGATGTAAGGTCTACTTGAAAAAACGCTTACCACAAAAACCCTTTTATACTATTTCTTTGTGAGGTACAAATAACATGGCACAGAAAGCACGAATCTCGCTCAGCGGGACAGATCCAGAACGCATGGAAGACATCTGCGGACAGATAAAGCAGATATCCGAGAGAACAGGAGTAGAGATGAAAGGACCTATACCGCTGCCTACAAAAAAGCTGACTGTTCCGACCAGGAAAGCCCCCGACGGAGAGGGCAATGAGACTTGGGAACACTGGGAGATGCGAGTTCACAAAAGATTGATAGATATCGATGCGGACGAGCGAGCTTTGAGGCAGTTGATGCGTATCCAGGTTCCGGACGAGATCCATATCGAGATCGTACTGAAGAGTTAAAATATAGAGACCTGGTAGGTACTTTTTTTGAACGTTTTCGATCAGATTTTCAATAGTTATTTCTAGAGATCAGTAAACTGCTGGGAACAAGTTCCTCGCACTCACAAATCATAGATTTGTTCGTCCCGCTGAGTATCAATTTTGTCTGTTCTTACCGCAGAACAATCAAAATGCTTAAAAAGAAGAAAATACTCCCTATCCCGATCAAGTTCTCTTTGGGCCCATAGATCAGCCCGGCAGATCGCGACCTTTGCAAGGTTGAGGCCGCGGGTTCAAATCCCGCTGGGTCCATTTATTTTAATAAATGGTTGGTTAGAATCACTGATTCTGACGGGTCCACTAACAAATCTTCGATTTTTAGTGGGCATGAAGAATGGGTCGGCATTTTTTAGGTTCATCTTGTTTTAGTCGATGCATCGACAGGATTCTTGCCAACTATGTATTAAAAACCCTCTTCTAGATGTTTTATATAGATGTATTCGTCCATCCAATTCTTTGCCTCTTCGATGGCTTCGTTCTTGTCTTTCAGCTCGTTAGTAACCACACGTTCTTGGCTTTTTTCCTTCGGTTTCGACCGTATCAAGATAAGCTCAATATTTTTGTTCTCTCCTATCGAAAGATTGGTTTGCTCCTCTTCCTCTCTTTTCTGGGTTACCTCTTCTCTTTCAACCATGAACAGGTAGTATCCTGATGGATTTCCTTTGGTACTCACATGTTTCCAAAGAGCCTTGAAACTCGGAGAATGGGCTTTCTCTCTGAAGTGCCAGTATTTGCTATCTTCTAGCACCATGTTTTTCGAGCTCATATCATACAATCACGTTTTAGATATTTATACATTCCTGATTCGACTTTTTCTTGTCTTATTCGCGAATGATTTCGTTTCAATATCATCACCCCTTTCAATCATTTGAAAATAAGATCTAAGAATAGCTGAAAGGCATTTTTTCATTTGAGTATACCTTCAAAAAGAGAAAGGCAAAACTAAGATCAGATTGGTTTGGTAAGAGAAACTAAGACCGATTTGTAAACAAATGTATTTCAAACCGCTTTTTCAAAAATAAGAGATTAAGAGAAAGAGCGTTTAATTTCATCTTTTCTGTATTCGTCGACTATCTCTTCTTTTTCTCTCCTCAGATTTTTTGATAGATTAGTCTCCTTCTAGCGGGGGCTTTGGCGGCTGCTGTTGTGGTGGCTGCTGTTGTGGCGGCTGCTGAGATAACCCTCCTTGATACGGAGGTGGTCCCTGCTTATGCTGCGAGAACTGTCTAGATGTTTTATTTCTGCTCCAAACAACCCCTACCACGATCGCAATAACTGCCGCCATCACTATAAGCGGTATCAGCCACCAGTAGTCGTATAGAATGGTCTGGTCATCATCTATATTTATAGTAACCGAATCACTTTCATCACTGGTTACTTCGAGTTCATAGACTCCAGCTTCCTCTGTTTCCCAGGTGAATTCCCCAATATATTCTTCCCTGGGTTCAAGTATGACCTCTACTGTTTCGTTATGGACTTCTTCGCCATCCTCACCGTAAACTCTAAAAACTATATTCTGGCTGTTGTCTTTTATCCCTCCTATATTCGTGACGTTGTACTCAATCGTAACTTTTTCACCTTCTTCAAATTCACCATGATCTCTGGGTGAAATGATCTCCGCTTCAAAATATGCTCGCTCTATGAGTTGAAGAATGATATTTTTATCTTCGTTCATAGTTACTGTTATCTCCTTCTCCGTTTCATCGGTATCCATCCACTCTTCAAAATACCAGCCCTCATCCGGCATCGCTTTCAATTCAACTTCAGTTCCATATTCGTATTCATCCTGCTCTGGATTTACAATAACAGTTCCTTCTCCTTCTATCTCTATACCGAGTGCGTATGTTTTTATCTCAAAGCATGCCGTTAGCTCCTTGTCATACTCCATAGCGACCGTTAACTGTTCTTCAGTTCCTTCGTGATCTCCTATCCATTCTTCAAAATACCAGCCCTCGTCCGGCATCGCTTTCAATTCAACTTCAGTTCCAGGTTCGTACTCCTCTTTATAGGGATATATCTCTATCGAGCCCGCTCCCTCTACTGTTACATCTAAACTGTAAGTATGCTCTTCAAAGTGAGCTGTGATTGACTTATCTGAGTCCATCACCACCGTGGTCTGCTCCTCACTACCAGAAGCATCT
>Ga0207421_10006994_pt1 | contig 12147 bp, 10 predicted proteins | sample SodLakKL_010_SED_4_FD_187542 | JGI IMG/M metagenome (GOLD analysis project Ga0207421, IMG submission 187542) | Alkaline sediment microbial communities from Lake Tanatar, Kulunda Steppe, Russia - 8KL_010_SED (SPAdes) (version 2) | ecosystem: Environmental > Aquatic > Non-marine Saline and... | reverse complement strand
CTTCCGGAACAAACACATTGGTTTTGTGTTCCAGTTTCATCACCTGCTGCCAGAATTCTCCGCCCTGGAAAATGTCTGCATCCCCGGTTATATATCCGGTGCACCCCGAAAAGAAGTGGAAAAGCGTGCCGGCGAATTGCTTGACCTGCTTGGGTTAAGCGACCGCCTGGAGCATAAACCCTCGGAACTCAGCGGCGGGGAACAACAGCGTGTGGCTGTGGCCCGGGCCCTGATCAACGATCCCGTGGTGGTGCTGGCCGACGAACCCAGCGGCAACCTCGATTCAAAAACCTCAGAAGAACTCCATCGCCTTTTCTTCACCCTGCGCGACCGCATGAGCCAGACTTTTGTGATCGTGACCCACAACGAAGCCCTGGCCGGCATGGCCGACCGGAAACTGACGATTCATGACGGGGTGATTTTGTAGGGAAGCCTTTGAAAAAATCACAGTTGCTGATACAAGGCAATGTTTTTAAGGGAAGCCTGTTTGAGTTCATTCCGGGGTCGGGCACTGTCAGCGTATGATATTTTTTATTACATTTACATAACTGACCCGGATTAGTCATCGAAAATAGTCTTTTTGGATGCGTCCCTTGTGTAAGCTGCCAGCAAAGGGGCGTGAGGCCCCTGCATAAAGAAAAACCCTAAACCCTTCTATATGAAAAAGCTGAAAAATTTATCATCAATTTTAATTCTTACTCTGCTCATTGGTTGTTCGCAACCCAAAGTGAAGGTCGATGATCTCGAGAGCAAGCTTGAGAGATTTTTTGAAACCGGAGACCTTATAGTTGATACGGAAAGGAATCCGATTAATGGGATTGCATATCAGGAATACAGCAATGGAGAAATATTTCTGGAGTCGTCCATAACAAATGGGAAGCCTGATGGTCAGTATAACTGGTATTTGGAAAACGGACAATTGGGGGAAACAAGAAACTTCAGAGAAGGTGAAATGCATGGCCTGTATGAATGGTATTATAGAAACGGGCAGCTGAGGGAAAAGGGAGAATACAAAAATGGCGAAAGGGATGGAATATTTGAATACTATTTTGAAAACGGACATATAATGAGGAAGGTGTTTTATTCAAAAGGAGAGCGAGATGGTTTGTATGAAGACTATTATGAAGACGGGCAGCTGAGGAGAAAAATAACTTTTTCGCAAGGGGAAAGGAATGGCCCATATAAGGTGTACTATGAAAACGGTACCATTGGAGAAAAAGGGAGTTTTAAAAATGGCGAAAGGGATGGTTCATACAAATATTATTATGAAAACGGACAAATCAAAAGAAGATTAACCTATCAAAATGGCGAGAGAGACGGTCTTTTTGAATGGTATCATGAGAACGGACATTTGGGAGAAAAGGGATATTATAAAAATGATGAGAGATACGGATCCTTTGAGGAATACGATGAAAGCGGACGCCTGCTGAGAGTAGGAAGCTATACAAGTATAAGGCTATCGCCAGACTAAAATAACTGGCCTTCACTGTCTCATAAGTACGGGGTATTGCTTTTAGGAACCTCCCCGGACTGTCGCCAGGGAATTTTTCAGACCCGGTGTAATCTGATTACCAAGCACGCATCCTGCAACCGTGAACATAGGTTGTAAGGTGCGTTTTTTTTTGGGGGTAGCAGCAAAACTTAAACTGATCTTCAATCAGTGTTCCCTGGAAAGGCTATTGTAAAAGCCAAAACCTGAATCATATTTAAAAGAATTGCATTCACCTGGATTGCCTTCCTGCACCGAGAATCCTTAAGGTAAGCTAAAAAAACACTAAAAAACATTAAAAAAAAATTTTTTAAATTGCTTTGTGTTTGTATATTTGTAGAGTGGGGGAATGTTTTTCATTGCCGGACAAACAACCAGATTGCTTGGTTCCCTGAGTTTTGTTCCCCCTTTGCACCTCCTCATTTTTGCCCGGTAGATTCAGAGCAACAGAAGTACCCTAATTTTTTGCGCTGCAAATATAGGTATTTTTTTATTTACTCACACCTAAAACAAAAAAAATGACAAAACCTCTACTCAAATTCCATCATTTTTTACTTGTTACCCTGCTTGTACTGTTACCAGGCCGGCTAATTGCCGGTAGCACAGCATTTCAAGCCGATAACTTATCGAAAGATGCTGTGTTAACCCTCCCTTTTGAAGAAGATTTTTCTGGTGTTGAAGTTGGCGAAATGCCTGAAAACTGGACCAGAACGCATTCCAACTGGGCAGTAGCCAATTCAAATGCAGCAGGAGGTGCCTCAGCCCCTGAGCTGCGATTTGATTACACGCCGGTTAATGAAGGGACTATACGGGCAATTACCCCTTTACTGGATGCTACAGAAGTGTCAGAAACCATTAAAATGGAATTCATGCACCGGCTTGATCATTTCAGTGGCAGCTATTACCTTAAAGTTCAAACCTCACTGGATGGTGAAGAGTGGGATGACCAGTGGGTCGTGGAAGTAGGTGACAAAGCCATGCCCGAACTTATGTTAGAACAAGAAAACAAGAATGATATTCCATCCAGCCGGGAAGCTATTTATCTCGAAGGGATTCAGGAAGAGCAGTTTTACATTGCCTTTGTTTTTGAGGGCAACACAGATGATATTGACAGGTGGTACATCGATGATATATCGGTTAGTGTGGCTGCAGATATGTTTGGGGTAGAGGTTGTCGTTCTGGAAGACTCTGAGGAAAAAGATCCCATCGCCAATGCTGAAATCCATTTTGATGAGGAGACATTCACCACTGATATGGATGGGGTAGCTGACATTTTCCTTCAGGAGGGGGTAAACTATTCCTTTTCTGTTGTTGCTGAAGGATATGTTACCGAAGAATTTGATTTTACCATGATTGGTGAGGATACATCAATCGAGGTACTAATGACGGATGTTGTTTTAGAGCCCCGGAATTTACGAATAACAACCGAAGACATGGAGCCGGGCGATGCATTGCTAACCTGGACTGATTATGGCGAACAATATGAGTATCGCTATGATGATGGCAACGTAACAGGCCAGCTAGGTCACCAGAATGGTACACTCAACAGCATGCACGGTTCTGTTTACCGGAATGATGCACTTTTACACGAAATGGCCTGGATGCTTACCAATGAGGGAGGACCTCATAACACCGTGAAATTATGGGTGATTGGGCTGGACGAAGATGGATTTCCGGATCGGGATCAGGTTCTTTACACAGCTGAAGAAATTGAAAATACCGATATGCAATGGATGACCTATGAGTTCGAAGAGCCGGTTGAGGCCCCCAATGGATTCTATATTGCTGTAAGCTATAATGGGTTTTTGGGACTGGCGACGGACGACGGGGATACTCCCGGCTATGAGTTTCAACCTGAAACGCATTTTGGAATTTTCAATATTCTGGATCCTTCTTCTCAATTTTCTCCTATTGAACAGTTTGAATTCACAAGGAACTTTATGATCAGGGCTTACGGTGAAAACTTTGGGGAGCTGGAGTTCGACAAAAAGGTTGAATCCCCAGGTAAAATGGCTGAAAACACCAGGGATCCTTCTCCAGTTTTCATTCCGCTTGACCAGCCTTTTTATGCAGGGAGTCCTTATCAGGGTGGTTTTGCCACCAAAGCTCTTTTGGGCTTTAATATTTATCTAAATGATGAACTGGTGGCAACAGAAGTTCAGGAAACTGAATACAAATTCTCAGAACTGGAGGGAGGAACTTACACAGCAGGGGTACAAAGCATCTATACCACCACATCATCGGATATTCCAAGTGTTGAGTTTGAAATGGATGAGGGCACCTTTGTTTCTGACCTTCAAAACGGGGATGTGGTAATTTATCCAAATCCGGCATCTGACAGGGTGGTTGTTCAGTCAGATAACCAAATCATCTCGGTAAGTGTAATTGATTTGCTGGGTAAGGTTATGGTTTACACCAAAGCACCTGCCAATTCAGGTAATTACATTGAACTTGATGTGTCAGACCTGAATACAGGATTGTATTTCATCCGGCTTACAACCGAAACCGGAAAGGAAACCTTTCGCCTGCAGGTTACACGCTAAGGTTTTGGAATAACAATGTAATTCACATTTATGTGCCATGGCTAAATCAGCCTTACAGGAGCATACCCTATAAATCGACCACTAAATAAGAAAGATTTACTATGTCAATCATAACGACCTTCTATTTCCTTACCATGTTTAAAATAGAGATCCAATCCCGACCTCCTCCTTAAATTACTATAGACGGTGACGTGTTCTATTGGAAATAACCATTCTTTCTTCATTGTGGATCAACCTTGAATGAAAGAAAAAAGGCAAAAGCCTTGGAACGGGGATGCCATAATTATGGCAAATAACAGAGTAATCTTGTCTGTTTTTTCTAAAATGGTAAGATTATGAGATGATTTCCAAAACCCCTTTAACCAATTTTTTATGAAAAAACACATTACAATTATAGCCACCATCATGTTGTTCTTGTTTGCATCTCCTGAAAGTTTTGCACAGGGCAACATAAGTGGCTATTCACTTAATTCACTCACAGGACAGACCATTACAGCTTATTCTGATTTGTTTGTATTTAATACACAAATGGAAACAAACAGGATTGTGGCCTTTTCCGACCTTTTCACCTTTGACACCAGGGATGAAGAAGTGGGTCGCCTGGTTGCCTATTCGAGCCTTTTCACCTTTGATACAAGGGATGAACAAGTGGGCCGTTTGGTTGCCTATTCTGACCTTTTCACTTTTGACACCAGGGATTCAGAAATAGGTCGTGTGGTTGCTTATTCCGACCTCTTTACCTTTGATACCAGGGATGAAGAAGTGGGTCGTGTGGTTGCCTATTCCGACCTTTTCACCTTTGATACCAGGGATGAAGAAGTGGGTCGTTTGGTTGCCTATTCCGACCTTTTCACCTTTGATACCAGAGATGTTGAAGAAGGCCCGATCGTTGCGTATTCAGATTTTTTCACATTCAATACGCAGCCAGCTGATTCAATTGTTGGGTTATCTGACCTATTTGTTTTCAATACCATGCCAACTGAGTTTCTTGTTTCTGTTACAATTAACCCGGAAACGGGTGGGACAGTTACCGGAACAGGTACTTACGAAGTTGATGCGGAAGTTACGCTGGAAGCCATTCCCGAGGAAAATTATGAATTTGTAAACTGGACAGATGAAGATGACAATGAGTTGTCTGAAGAGCTGGTTTATACATTCACGATGCCTGCAGAGGAAGTATCATTGAATGCTAATTTTGAGGATGTAACCAGTGTTGTTGATTTGCAAGACATTGAACTGGTAATATACCCCATGCCTGCGAATAGCAAGTTCCATATTGAGTCTGACCATGTAATGGAAAGAGTTATACTTTTTTCTTCCACCGGTCAAATTATCAAGCTAGTTGATATGGAAGCCATGGAGACAGAACTGGATATTAGCAACCTCCAGGTTGGGAATTATTTTATTCAGATTCATTTCCAGGATCAAATTACAACCAGACAAGTTCAGGTTGTCAGGTAATCAAGCAATTTAAACCCCAATCAAGTTAGAACCCATTAAACCCAAATTTTATGAAACGTTTATTTACAACATTATCAATCCTGATCATTAGTGCAATCTCTTTTGCTCAGATTGGAAACATTGAAAACATCTCCGTTGAACAACGTGATGATGGAACTGGAGTGGTCGACATTCATTTTGATCTTTCAGGAGACGCTAATCAGGTGTATCATATTGAAATTGAAGCCAGTTTTGATGGCGGAGATACATTTAGCCTGATTCCCGCCAATTATTTGAACATGGACCTTGAAGAAGTAAGTCCTGCTTCGGATATTCATATTGAATGGGACGGTATGGCCAGCCACCCGGATATTTACACCGAAGAGGCTCAGTTAAAAATTGTTGCCACACTTCATGAGGATGATGATGACCCGGGTACCACTGTTACCGATATCGAAGGCAACGTTTACCAGACTAAAATCATTGATGATAAAGAATGGATGGTTGAAAACCTTCGTGTGACCCAGTACAATAACGGGGATCCCATTCCAACTGGCTTAAGTGATTCAGAATGGGCTGAAGATGAGGAAGGTGCATATGCTTTATATCCTCACATCGTTGCACCCGGTATTGACTCTGATGAAGAAATGAAAGAAGTTTACGGATTGCTTTATAACTGGCATACATTCAACACGGATGAAAGAGGTCTTTGTCCGGATGGATGGCGGGTACCCAGCCAGGATGACTGGAGTGATCTTATCAACCCGATGGGCGGACAGATGGAAGCCGGTGCCCCGCTGAAAGGCACCAGAACAGACCCGGATGACCACCCAAGGTGGAACCAGCCCAATACGGGAGCCACAAATGAATCCGGCATGAACCTTTATCCCTCGGGGCGAAGAAGAGATAGTGGATCATTTGAGAGATTTGGAGACAGGGTTTGGTATTGGGTCACTGAGCCTCTGGATGACGATGGCCGGGGACGCTCTTACCGGACTGAGCACGATGATACACGCTCCAGAAGGTACAGAACCGATATTAACGGTGGCCTTTCCATTCGCTGTGTGAGAGACGTCGAAGAAGAATAGACAATTCAGGTGGTTGTTACCCGCTCCTTCCGGGAGTCCGGGTAACAACCACCCGATCTTTTTTCTATTTTAAGCACTTTTATTTTAAGGCTATGAAAAGACTAACTATGACACTTGTCATGCTTCTCCTGGGCGCATATGTGTTCGCTCAGGTAGGAAGCATCAATAACATCAGGGTCGAGCAACGTGATGACGGAACTGGGTTTGTTGATATTCAGTTTGACCTGACTGGTTCCGGGGAAGATTCCTATAGCATTGCCCTCGAAGTCAGTTTTGACGGTGGCGGTACCTATTCACTGATAGATGCTGAGTTTTTAAGTGGTGCGTTGGAATCCGTTGCCCCCGGAGAAGACCTGCACATTGAATGGGATGGGATGGCCAGTCACCCGGATGTTTACACCGAAGAAGCAAGGCTTAAGATTATTGCTGAGGTCAAGGAAGAAGAATTGCCACCCAATACAGTCCGAGATATTGACGGAAACCTTTATCCGACAATAACCATTGAAGGGCAGGAGTGGATGGCGCAGAATCTGAGGGTTTCACGCTACAATGATGGCACAGAGATCCCCACAGGATTGAGCGATGAAGAGTGGGGAAGCGACACTGAAGGAGCTTACTCTGTCTATCCCTATGAAGAAGTGGATGGGATTGATTCAGAGGAGGAAATGCTAGAAGCCTATGGAAAGCTGTATAACTTTTTTGCTTTCTACAATAATCCCGATAAATTTTGCCCGCCAGGCTGGCGTGTACCTGAAACAGAAGATTGGAGAGAGCTGGTAAACCCACTTGGCGGACAGATGGAAGCCGGTCCGTATATGAAAATCACCGACACAGAACCAGACCCCCATCCACGTTGGGATCAGCCAAACCCCGATGTCAACAATGAAACAGGTTTCAGTGGTGTGCCTCACGGTGAAAGGGCCATAAGTGGTGAATACCAAAGAATTGGAACCTACGGCATGTACTGGGGATCTTCATTTGGTTTTGAAGATGGAGAGATCCGGCCACGGGGCTATCGCCTGGAGTATGAAACAACCAGGGCAAGAAGGTTCAGATTAAGAGCCAATACCGGTTATGCTGTCCGCTGTATGCGCGATGTGGATACCGGCCCCGTTGAACTTGGGGAAGGTTATTATGATGGACCATATGTTCTGTACGAAGGGGATGAAGTTCGATTGTTGAGTGTGGTGCCCGGCGATGACGGTCAGGCGGAGGTTGTTGATGAGCGAATGCCGCTGAGCGACAAGCCGGAAACAATCACCATCTATCCGGATCATCATCATCCGACCAATGGTGAACGTCTTCCCCCATTTGAGGTTACGTTCTGGGACTTTGAGGATGAAACCCAGTATGAATTTGAACAGCCGGACGAAATGTTGGTGGTTTCAGACCATCATGGTTATTTCGGTCCTTTTGTTGAACTTCTCGTTGAAAGAAACGTAATGGACGAAGACTACAATTGGATATTTGGTGACAATTACCTGGTTTATGCCGGTGATGTATTCAGCAGGGGAGATGACCAAACCCCGATTTTATGGCTTTTATACAAGCTTCAATATGAGGCCGAACAGGCCGGTGGCCGGGTTATATATACACTCGGTAACCATGAAGCCATGCATTTGTCAGGAGACCTTCGCCTTTTGCATGATCGTTACCATACTTTTGTGGATCATATGGAGATGAACTACAATGAAGAACTCTATGGCGAAAATTCTGAGTTGGGCCGCTGGGTACGAACCAAGAATACCATAGTACGTATCGGAGAATACCTGGTGTTGCATGGAGGGATCAGTCCGGACTTTGTCGAAGACGGCTATACGATCCAGGAAGCCAACAACCTGGTAAGGGAGAATATTGGTACGCCAAACAACCAAATGGATCCTCGTCCGTATTTCCTGTTCAGAACCTGGGGGCCATTATGGTATCGCGGCATGGCTAGAACCGAAGAAGACCGGCGCCCGGTTTTTGGTGATGATGTTGTAGAGCTTCTTGACCATTTTGATGTGGATATGTTCCTGATAGGACACAACCATGATACTGAGGTCAGGTACCACAGGGATTACATGGTGATTTGCGTCGCTACTTATCCTCATTTGAATGCACGTGCAAACAACCGTTCACAAGGCCTTTTGGTTTCGAAAGCCCCTGACGGAACCACTACCTACAGAGGTGTTTATGAAGACGGAAGCACACGAAGGCTTCCTCTGTGGGATTAAGTAAAACTGTAAGGTCGTATTTGTTCCCGGGAGTTTCAAAACCCGGTATTCGGAAACGCAAATACAGTTATAACGGAAACAACCACCTGCTTTATAGGCGGGTGGTTGTTTTTTATTTTGGTGGGGTTTATGCTTCCTATAGTGCTGGGGTTACTGCACTCCTAAAGTGCTATAGGTACTGCAACCAATAAAGTTTTTCCCAGGGATTACTGAAATCTGCTGCATGCAGGACCCTGGCAGGCACTGGTTTCACATTTCGTCTGCAACCCTTTCTTTGCCTTTCCTGGTTTGGGTTCAGGTTTTTCGGAACATTCGCCTTTACATTCCGGGCAATAGGCAATATACTTCTGGCAGGGGCCAAAAATGTAATCGTGGTATTCTTTTTTTATTCTATGGTTGTCTTCAAAAACAAGGTTGCATTCACGACACAGAAAGGTTGCCATCTCCGGATTCCGTTTATAGGGTTAGATTACTTAATGATAAGCTAAATTACATTATTATGGACGTGCTTACATAGCTTTTCCTTTCGCAATTGAATTTCCTGCCATTTATTGGTTCAAACCCCATGGATAATTTAGATAAGAAGTGAGTTAAACAGGGGTGCTCATCCCAATCCTTAAACAACTTCCTATGCAAGTTTGTTGATATTAAGTAATATCCTGTTTAAATGCAGAATATGCCAGGGGCTATTCATTCATTATTGGCAATTGTTCTGGTAAAGAAGAGGCTCCTCATGGTTGCCTGCAAGGGAAAACTCATTCTGGTGTAGAGGCCCATGTTGGCAAAAAATAAAACATGTTCTCAAAGCCAAAGGGATTAATCAGAATTATTGTGATTTTCATTTTTTTCATCCAAAAAGAATCCAATGCAACATCTGAATACCTGGAAAGACAAAGAAGAAATCACCATCAAGCAAGAGAAAACCTACAAAAGATTTAGCTTTAAAACCATAATGTCCGAACTGCTGGACTTTTTGCAGCTCAACAAAGGGCTTATTTATACCATAAAACAGCTCACCATTGCACCCGGAGAAACGTTGCGGGGATACTTGCAAACCGACAGAGAGCGATTGACCGGACCGGCTAAATTCTTTATTTTAACGGTAGGACTATTTTACCTTGTGTTCTTCCAATTCGCGCATTCACCTGGTGTGGAGGGGTATCTTGACCAGATGGAAGCGGAAGGAAACGAGGATTTTGTCACCTATTTCCAGGTGTACTTCCTTGATCAGCTGAGCATTTGGTCGGCACTGGCCATTTTCTTATTCGCCCTGCTAAGCCGCTTGTTTTACAGGAAACACGACCTGTATTACACCGAGCATTTTATCATTCATGCATACATCAACGCCCAGATGGCATTTTATAAGCTTGTACTGCTCCCTTTTATCCTTCTTATAGGGGACACAGGTTATAATGCATTGGAAATCATAATCACCTTGATTTTTTATGTATATGTACTGCACCATTTTTTCCGCGAAAAAATAATCCACTCGCTGTGGAAAAGCCTGCTAATCATGATTTTGGGGTATACGCTGTTCTTTATCGCAGTCGGCGTTTTCTGGTTCCTGTTTGGTGTGTTTCTTGGTTTAAGCGGTGCAGTCGGGTAACTTCATCTTTTCCTACATCAACCTTCCATCTTTTTTGGCGAACAAAGACAGTCCTCCTGGAATTTTGGTTTTACCCTCCAAAAACACCATGAAACACCTTGCCTATTTCTGTTCCCAACAGGAAGATTATTATACCCAGAAAAAAAACGAAAAGTACCCGAGCCGCCGATTTTTCGGCTTTGTTAAGGCTATTCCATTTTTGTTTAAATTTCTGTGATAATTCCATTAAGTAATCATTTGGGTTTTCAGGATAACAAAATCTGGGTGGTATTGTTTGTATAACAGATAATTCCATTACCATTTTGCCCATTGAAAGATAACCCGTATTCAATCGCCCCCAGGGGACTCACCCCGTCCTCAGTATCTTTTCCATCTTTTTCCCTTTTGCCAGTTCGTCCACCAGCTTGTCGAGATACCGGACTTGTCGGGTTATGGGGTTTTCAATTTCCTCTACCCGGTAACCACAAATCACTCCTTTTATCAAATTGGCGTTGGGGTTTATTGTGGCGTTCTTGAAAAATGTTTCAAATGTTACATTTTCATCAACGAGCTCCTGGACTTTTTGCTGGTCAAAACCGGTGAGCCACTCTATTACCTGGTGCAATTCTTCTTTGGTCCTGCCTTTGCCCTCAACTTTGTTGATGTAGTGCGGGTAGACCGATGCAAAGGTCATTTTTGCCATTCGGTCATCATGTTCGGGTGTTGTTTTCATGGCTTTATCTTTGTTTATGGGCTTTGATTAACTGGTTGTCGCCAACGGTTGCAAAAGGGGACACGCTGAAGCCGGCATCTTCGAGCCAGGTTTTATACTGCTCAAAGGTCCACGTGCCACCCGAATCGGTGTTCACAAGCATGTTGACTGCAAAAAGGGCAGGACCGGGCCCTGTGCCACGGATAAAATCATTGATGATGATTATTCCCTCGTTGGTGAGTTTTTCGGCCACATCCCTGAAAAGTTTCCTGTTTTCCTCCTCGCCAAAGATATGGCAGATATGGCCGAGGTAGGCCAGGTCGAACGGGCCATCCGGCAGCCCAACCGTAAAATCACCCTTCACCATTTTTACCGGAAGACCCGGTTCAATTTCCGGTTCCATCATTTCGACGACATCCGGAAGGTCAAGTATGGTAACCCTGGCTCCCTTCCGGGCAAAGGCCCTGGCATTGGTGAGCGGTCCGCCGCCGATGTCAAGCACTTCAGGGTTGGCAGGGAGGTCTTGCAGGCAGTATGCAGCTATCTCAGTGGCACCTTCACTGGCGTAGTGGCTCATGGCCTCAATGAAATATTTTTGTTCCTCCGGATCTTCCTTTTTCTGAGCCGGCTTTCCTGTTTTCAGGATGTTTGGCAGCTCCAGCCACTTTGACAAAAGCCTGTAGGTATGCATGAATGCAAAACCCTGGTAGTCGGTGCTGTTTTGATCGTATAAAACCGAGTAACATGCAGGTGTAAATTTTATCTTTCCCTTTTGATGCTCCAGATAACCCATTGAAACCAACGCTTCTGTAACAGTCCACAATGCCCTGGGGTTTGCCCCTGTGGCCGCAGCCAGATCATTCAGTGTCAACGCCTGGTCTTTTAACTCCCTGAACACGCCGGCTTCAACTGCAGCTCCCACAATCAAAAACGTTTCGGGTAATTCAAATGATTTGAAATCAGGTTGTATCATATATGTTTAATTTGGGTCTGAATTTCTGAAAAGGTGGTTTGTGTCGGTCGCTTAATTTTGTCGGCAATCATCTGATAAACGCAAACATACAGCAATTTTGT
>Ga0207421_10006993_pt1 | contig 12147 bp, 10 predicted proteins | sample SodLakKL_010_SED_4_FD_187542 | JGI IMG/M metagenome (GOLD analysis project Ga0207421, IMG submission 187542) | Alkaline sediment microbial communities from Lake Tanatar, Kulunda Steppe, Russia - 8KL_010_SED (SPAdes) (version 2) | ecosystem: Environmental > Aquatic > Non-marine Saline and... | reverse complement strand
ACCAATGGTAACTCCAACGGGAAAAACGGACATTCCAAAACGATTGATTTCTCGTCCGTCATCAACGAAGTAAATTAGAGAACTCCCGTGTAATCCTGGAGCCGCATGTGCCCGGGTATATGGAGATATAGCCGGCTGCGTTGTACTTTTGTAATATGCAATTGTCTCCTTGTGTTTGGTTTTGGTAGGTTTTGACACTTGCCAAACCTACGCAAGGAGATTTTTTTTATTCTACCTCAGACTTTTTTTGGGGGGAATTACCAGAAAGCAACCATGCAACAGCACTCAACGGGTAGTTTCTACAAACTGCCCATTGTTGTAAATGGCCAAAGCACGTCCTGTGAGGGTTTCATTCAGGTAAGGGGTGTTGGTTGAGCGGGATCGTATTTGATCCTTACTGCATACCCACTCCTCTTCGGCCGAAAAAATCGTCAGGTTCGCCTGTTCACCGACTTCCAGTTCCGGAACAGAAAGGTTCAGTATTCTCCTCGGATTTGTAACCAGTTTTTCAAACACTTGTTGCAGTGACAGTTTGCCAGGTTTCAGAAGTCGTTTACAAACGATACTCCAGGCTGTTTCCAGTCCGATAATTCCATTCGGTGCATAAATAAATTCCACATCCTTCTCATCGACCGAATGGGGGGCATGGTCGGTGCAGATCACATCTATGGTGCCGTCCGCCAGGCCTTCGATCATCGCGGTGACATCGTCAGCAGTACGAAGGGGCGGATGCATTTTCCAGTTGGTATCAAACTGATGCCGTTCAATCTCTTCGTCGGTAAGATCAAAATGGTGTGGACAAACCTCGGTGGTGACCCGAATCCCCTTTTTCTTTGCCTCCCTGACCAGTTCTACTCCTTTCCGGGTGCTGATATGTGCCACATGGACATGCCCGCCGGTCAATTCCGCAAGCAGGATATCCCGTGCGATCATAACCTCCTCGGCGATCGACGGCGTCCCGGCCAGACCAAGCCGGGTAGAAACACGTCCTTCATGCATATGGCCGGGTCGCGACAGCGGAAGATCTTCTTCGTGATTGATAACCGGCATTCCCAGCATTGCCGAATACTCAAGTGCGATGCGCATCAGGCGGCTGTCCTGCACCGGATCACCATCATCACTAAATGCAACCGCACCGGCTTCCTTCATGTCGGCCATCTCTGCCAGTGATTTACCGGCCCGCTCCTTGGAAACTGTCCCGATCGGATGGACATCTACCGGCAGTCCGGACGCTTTTTCCCGGATATAAGAGACCACATCGCCGGTATGGATAGGGGGATCCGTGTTGGGCATACACGCTACGGCCGTAAATCCCCCGGCAGCAGCAGCATCGCACCCGGTTGCAATCGTTTCCTTGTGCTCATATCCCGGTTCCCGAAGATGAACATGCATATCCATCCAACCGGGCGACACATAGGCCCCTTTTGCGTCATAGACAGAATTCTGTGGCTGTAAACCAGCACCAAATTCCCTTATCACACCATCCGCAATACGGATATCAACGGTATCGGTCCCGTTTTTCCGGGTATCGACCGGGATTACATTTTTAATCAGCAGATCTTTTATATTGCTCATTCCGACTGTTTAATATTAGAGTTTGATGGTCAAATATAAGCCATTCGACTGAAAATACACATCCGACAAAACGCAATTCAGAGATCATGTCAATACCTTCCGATGAAACGGCACATGTGTTGACGGTCACCGCTCTGACCGACGACATTAAATTTCTGATGGAGGAGCATTTCAGCTGGGTGCAGGTTCGCGGAGAAGTGAGTCAGCCACAAACCAGCCGGAACGGCCATCTTTATTTCACACTCAAGGATTCCGGCGCACAACTATCCTGTGTGATGTGGCGTTCCCGGAGAGAATTACTGAATACAGACGAAGTACCAAAGCATGGTGACGAGGTGGTCGTCAGCGGGCCGATACAGGTGTACCCGCCGCACGGGCGCTATCAGATGATCGTACAGTCGGTGCATCCGGCCGGGCTTGGAGCCCTGCAACAGGCATTTGAACAATTAAAGAAAAAACTGGAGGCCGAAGGGCTGTTCGATTCCGCCCGAAAACGGGAACTGCCCCGGTTTCCCGGCATAATCGGCATCGTAACCTCCGCTACGGGTGCCGCATTCCAGGATATGCGCAATACCCTTGAAAAGAGGTATCCGATGTGTGAAATCCGGCTTTACCACGCTTCCGTGCAGGGAGGACAGGCGGCTCCGGAAATTACTGCCGGTATAAGATACTTTTCCGGGTCGGAGGATGTTGATTTGTTGATCGTGGGCCGCGGCGGCGGCTCGATGGAAGATCTCTGGGCATTCAATGAGGAGTCTGTAGCACGTGCCATCGCGGAATGCCGGGTACCGGTGATCAGCGCGGTGGGCCACGAAACGGATTTCAGTATCTCCGACTTTGTAGCCGATGCCCGGGCAGCGACACCAACCCAGGCGATCGTCATGGCCGTACCGGACATCAACGATCTCCGGATGAAAATCGACGAAATCCAGGCCACCCTGGAGAAGCACATTTTGGACCTGCTGAACAAGCACAAAGATGCGGTATCACGATTTCTGGACAACTACGCCCTGCATAGTGTAAAGCAGCGCATTGCACGGCAACAGGAGATGCTGACCTGGCGCAGGGAACAACTTGGACGAAGCCTGGAGAACCGTCTCCAACGATATCGTGAAGAGAACCGGAGAAAAGGTGATGCCCTGGTCAATGTCACAAAACAGCTCGTCATGCAAAAAAGAGCGACCTGGAACGAGTCTCATCACCTGCTGGCAGGGATGGACCCCAATGCGCCGCTAAAAAAAGGATATACCCGGATTTTACAGGATGGGATCTGGGTGCGTTCATCCGACCGGTTTACACAAGGTAAGGGGTTTGATATCGAATGGGCGGACAGAAAAGTGGCTGTAAATCGCGGGCAGTGAGTTCCGGACTAAAGTTGCACCAGTTTCACCGTCTCGATTCGCGACTGCTTTGCTTTGCTGATGATGAACTTGTGGTCACCGATCACAATCTCTTCGTTCACTTTCGGAATGCGGCCGATTTCATTGATGATATACCCGGCCACGGTCTCATAGTTGTGGTTTCGGGCCGGCCAGCTAACCGACGGATATTTTTCCGACAACTCATGCAATGGGACATCGCCACTCAAAATATAGGTATTGTGAGAAATCTTTTTGATAACGGTGTCTTCCATATCATACTCATCCTGAATATCCCCGACCACCTCTTCCAGAAGGTCCTCGGTGGTAATAAGGCCGGCGGTTCCGCCATACTCGTCAATGACGATTGCCAGCGATATATTGAGTCTCTGGAATTCTGAAAGCAGATCTTTGGATTTCTGGCTGGAGGGAATGTGTTTGACCGGCCGGATGATTTCATTCAGCTGTTTCGGCTGCTTGAACAGGTCATAGGCAAAAACAACGCCAATCACATTATCGATACTTTCATCATAAACCGGAATCTTCGAAAATCCGGAAGAGACAAATTTCTGAAGAACTTCCTGAAGGTCTGCATTCTTTTCCACCGCCACGATATCGGTTCGTGGAATCATGGACTCGCGTACCCTCTTATTCGAAAGCTGAAGCACATTGGTAAGAATTTCCGAATCGTCCCGATCGATATCAGACTCTTCGCTGTCCCCCAGCTCACGCAGCAGCATTTCAATATCCTGCCGCCGGTACACCTGTTCGGAATGCTCGGACTGTGAGATCAGCAATTTGATGAGCCGGCCGGCCACCCCGTTTGCCAAATAAATAAACGGGAGAAATACTACGTTCAAAACCCGGTGAATGATCGCGAGATTAAAGATCAGTGCCTCCGAGTTGAGTCGAAAAACAACTTTCGGAACCACTTCACCAAAAATCATGATCACCAGCGAGGCGATCAACGTCTGAATCAGCAGAACGACAAAATCGGACGGCCAGGCCTCAAACAGTTCGAAATAGGCTGAAGATACCGGCTGCACGAGAAACAGGGCCATAAGCGTGGCATAAACCACATTAACGACGTTATTCCCTATCAGCGTAGTAGAGAGAAACGCTTCCGGATCCTTCAGGAAATAAGACATAACCCGGCCACGGAGCGTCTTTTTTCGAGCCCTTATTTCAAGTTTCAGGCGGTTTGCAGAAACATACCCAATTTCCGAACCGGCAAAAAAAGCGCTCAGAAGAATGGTAATGGCAATCAGTAACCACTCATTCATAAAGCGGCCTCCGGTTCAGGTGGGGGGTCCTGATCCTGTGTTGATTCCAGTTCCTGCGTAAGTGAAGGTGTATCCAAAGTTAGTTTAACTGTTTGATAGCAGCAATGCACAAAGATACGACTTTATTTATTTTGAAATTCGGGTTTTCGTTTTTCAATAAATGCCCTGGTTCCTTCTATAAAATCATCTGTTCCGCACAAACTTCCAAACAACTGGGATTCATCGTGAAAACCCTGAGCACGATTGGGGTAGGCGGCGTGTACAGCCTGAATGGCCTTTTTCAAGGCCTTCGGACCGCGTGTAATTATCCGCCTGAGCCATTCTTGTGCCACCGCCACCGTTTGTCCTTCCGCAACCACTCGGTTCACCAAACCGTATTCATATGCTTTACGGGCATCAATTGGTGTTCCGTCGAGAATCATTTCCAGAGCCCTCCCCTTTCCAACCAGCCGGGTGAGCCGCTGCGTTCCACCATATCCCGGGATAAGTCCGAGCCCAACTTCCGGCTGCCCGAACCACGCCTTCTCAGAGACCACCCGCAAATGGCAGGCCATCGCCAGTTCACACCCGCCTCCCAGTGCATATCCCTCAACAGCTGCAATAACCGGTTTGCCGGTTGCTTCGATGATCGATAAAACCGATTGTCCCTTTTCAGAAGCACGACGACCGCTTTTCTCCTTGAGTTTTGCAAGTTCCGGAATATCAGCTCCGGCTGCGAACGCCTGTGTTCCGGAGCCGGTGAGAATCACACCCCTGATTTCATCATTTTCCAGGAAACTAATAAAAACCTCTTGAAGCTCTTCAAGAACCTGGTTATTTAACGCATTTCGCTTATCGGGGCGGTTAATTGTCACCGTAGTAATACGGTCTTCCGTATGTAGCAGCAACGTTTCCGGCTGATGATTCATGAGATGAATTCCTCAATTTTCAGGTTTCCCCATATCATTTCTGCATTCGCGGAATATTCGCAATACGGGTTTCTGCATTGGTTGCATGTAATCCGTGAATACCAACGTACCCGCCTATAATACATCAGAGGAGCGTCCCCGTCAATCATTTACTGCACTTTATGTCGATTTCTCAGACATTTGAAATTTGGTCATACTCCGATATTCCGGCCGTGTAGTCCTCCATTTCACGAATAATGGCGGATGTCTCTTCAAGTTCCGATATCAGCCGGTCAAGATGGCCGCCAAGTTCTTCCGGATGGGAAAGGGTAATCGATTTCTCATATACATACCGGACCGCATCCTCGATCGTCTCCTGCTGCGACCGGCACACCTCCGCTTTCTCTTTCACGACACGATGACGGTCGAGTCGTTTTTCCAGTATCTGCAGCCGCTGTTTTTTGACCTCCATCAAACGTTCGGACGAAACTGCCGACATCTCTTTTTGCAGCGTACGTATCTCAATAATTATCGTCTCCATGGAAGCATATTCAAGATATTCCTGAAGGCGCTCCTGAAGCAGCAGCAGATTCAGATACTCCGTCATCAATGTTTCCATCCTGGATGTAAGTGGCTGTGTCAGAAGGCGAACCGACCCGGGCATGCGACGGTAGTTCTCCTCAATTTTATCATGAACCCGTTTGATTGCCAAAAACCGCTTCTGATACCCCCTGCCAAGCCGGTCAAACTGGCTTTTTTCATCATCCATCTCCTGGTTTCGTGCTTCAAAGCGAACCATCAGGTGCCTTCGAAACCAGGGCTGCGCGGGTACGGATCCAAGATATATCAACTCCACGCCAAGGCCGATGGTTAGAATCAGCGTAGGCATCCACGGTGTCCCGGAGCTGGCAAGTGCGACGAAGCAGACTGTCAACATGTAGCCGAGATTCACCGGATGAAGAAAGGCCTCCCTGGTCAGATTTATGGAGCGATAATCGGTCATGGTTTTTCCGTTTTGCAGGTGATATCTATTCTGATTTAATACCAAATCTTGTCACAGTCACACGCGGGTGCCGTTATTCACACGAACTTTTGTGTGGGAAGTAATTCCGGGTTCTTTTTTTTCCACAACAATCTCATTGACATTTTTCCCGGATTCCAGCGACCTGGGCTTGCCCATGGTTTTTTTAAATTGCTTGACGATCTCTTCCGCTTTCAGTTTATCCGCATCATATTCCAGTTCCAGCGACTGACTGTCTACGCTGTCCAGCGCAAGCTCCATACGCGCTTCGTTGCGTGCGGTCTCTTCTTTGATACGTGTGATCATCTCATCATGAGTGGCATCGATACCGCCCACTTCAAACTGCTCCAGTGTATCGGCGACCCGGGCCTGCCATGCCGAACGCTCACTTTCGCGCATTGCATCCCGCGCTTCGCGGATCTTGCGATCTTTTTCACGCATAAAGGCCTTTTTCACCTGCAACGCCTTGTCATACGCTTTTGCGGCGTGATCAAGCTGATTCCGTGATGTGGCAAGGCCCTCACGGCTGCGCTGAAGCTGCAACGCGTAATTTTCGGCAATGTCATCGCGATCGGCCTGGATCGCCGATTTAATCCGCATGCTGAGTTCATTTACATGATCCTCAAATCGCCGCACCTCTTTTTGCAGAAGCATGACGTTGGCTTTCACGGTCGCGATGTTTTCATTCATCCGGGGAACCTGGTCATTCAATTCCCGGATGTTCATTTCAAGAATCCGTTTGGGGTCTTCCATGGCGCTTACTGCCCCGCCGAATATCGATTTGATAGCACGAACAAATCTGTTCCACATAACTGCTCCGGTTTACGATTCAAAAGATATCGGACCGGGTCAGCTTGCACTCCAGGATGTTGCTCCATCAATGGTTACCTTGTCGGTGATCCGGGCGGGAACTTCCGGCCGGATCGGCCCAACGGTGACGGCATCCTTCAGCATCTGCCGGACCCTGTCCGCTGCTACCTCCTTATTCGTGAAGCACTCCGCGATTGTTTCACCCTGTTTCACTTTATCGCCGATCTTTTTCCGGAGAATAATCCCGGCGGACGGATCAATGGTGTCCTCTTTGGAGACCCGCCCCGCTCCCAACTCCAGGCCACCCATGCCAAAAGCGTATGCATCGATCGCGCCCACAAAACCATCTTCATCAGCCGTAACTTCAAAAGCGTGTGAGGCTGCCGGGTAGTCGTCCGGGTGGTCCAGATATTCTGTGGATCCATCCTGCTCCAATACGATATCCCGGAACTTCTGCATCGCGCTGCCATCCTGTACCGATTCCTTGCTTCGTTTTATCCCATCCTCAATGGATGCCGCCTCGCCGCCGAGATAGATCATGGTTCCGGCAAGCTGATGTGTTACCATCAACAGATCCTCCGGCCCCCCGCCATTCAGGCAGTCAATACTCTCCCTGACTTCCAGCCAGTTGCCGATGTTGTGCCCAAGAGGCTGCTCCATACCGGTCAGATAGGCGATGGTACGTTTTCCGAACTCTTCACCTATGGTAACCAGCCGTTCGGCCAGTTGAAGGGCCTGCTCCCGGGTTTTCATAAATGCGCCGGAGCCAAATTTCACATCCAGAACCAGCGCATCAATCCCCTCGGCAAGCTTTTTGCTCATGATGCTGCCGGCGATGAGCGGAATACACTCCACCGTCGCGGTCACATCCCGCAACGCATACATGCGCTTGTCTGCCGGAGCTATCTCCTCGGTCTGACCGATTAGTACCAAATTGTGCTTTTTTAGCACTTCGACATACCGTTTCAGGTCCAGATTGACATTAAAGCCGGGTATGGATTCCAGTTTGTCGAGTGTCCCGCCGGAGTGGCCAAGCCCGCGGCCGGAGATCATGGGTACCGGTACGCCGCACGCTGCCACGATCGGGGCGAGTATCAGCGACGTCTTGTCACCGACACCGCCGGTGGAGTGCTTGTCAACTTTGATGCCCGGAACATCCGAAAGATCCATCACCATACCGGAATGGAGCATTTCGTAGGTCAGAGCCGCTGCCTCATCATCATCCAGTCCGTTCAGGAACGTTGCCATCAGAAACGCGCTCATCTGATAATCGGGCATTTCATCTTTGCTGTATTGCTGGATTAAAAAACGGATCTCTTCCGGCGAGAGTGATTGCCGGTCACGTTTTTTGCGGATAAGCGAGACAATATTAAATGCTTTCATACTTTCGTTGAATTTTTTAAAGTTCCGGACTTCAAAGTTTAAGAGTCATCAAAAAAATCATATCTTGCGGAATGTTCGACCGGATTTGCCAATGCTTTTCACAATCCGGACCGGTTTTACTTTTTCGCGACTGACCTGCTTGACTGATTCCGATAAGACGATATAATCGGACAGAATCTCAACAATGGCAACTACCGCATGAATATCTCGCTGTTTGAAATTATCATTTTGCTCCTCATATTTATCCCACTGATCAAGCGGGTGCTGGATAGTATGAAACCGGTTGATCCCGCTGATGATCCCGATTTGCAGGTTGATCCCTGGGAAACGGAGGTCGAAAAAGGGGCGGAGGCAGAGTATCGGCCACACGGCGAATCGGGCCGCAGGACCTATCAGGCCGATGACCAAACGGCATCAGAAAGCAAACAGCAAACCGGATCCGGCACGCGAAGAGAGACTCCGTCAGGGGAGCAGTCCTGGGAAGATTTTTTTGAAGGGCTGGAAAAAGTGATTTCCGGGGATGAACCCGAAACCGTATCCAAAAGAGGGGATACCCGGGGCCAATCGGTGACAGACAGGCCACACGCCACGCAGCAGTCCATGGACAGTACGCGGAGCACTACTTCGGGTGAAACGTACCGTCACCCCTCTCACGGTCCGGTATTCGGTGATAGCAAATCCGGATCTCCTGAAAAGAGATCCAGCCAACGGTCCTCAGGGGCAACGCGCAGCACGCGTTCCGCCAATACCGGCCAGTACAAGAATTTCGGGGAGGATATCGGCAAACAGGAAAAAGAGCTTGCCGGTGAAGACAATCCGATTTATGCTACATTGGATGAGGCCCCGACCGTCACCTATACCGGCACCACCGGCAGGAAAAACGTCAAACGGATACTCGGCAATCCCGAAAAACTCCGGGAAGGCATTATGCTGAAAGTGATCCTGGATCCGCCAAAATCACGTCGTGGACACACTCACTGATTCCGATACTATTGCCGTGTTCACTGTTCTGGCCGACCAAGACCACTATCTTCTAAAGCAATTGCTGCCTTCCGATCTCCCGCTGGAAATCTGCGATGCAGAAGGCTTACGTGCAAGGATGAGACCTTTTTGAAATGAGTTCCATATCCACCCACAAAATCCCGAAAAAATACGTAACTCCGGCCCGTCGTGTGATGGCGGTTGTGCCTGGGCTCGTACTGATACTTGCCCTTGGCTGGCTGAGCCACGACCTCTCGCCGAATGAACGGGTTGTATTGCTCCGCTATATGGCGATGGCCTTTGCCGGTGTCATGGCATTTGTCACCCCTCATCTGCTTTTTCCGGACACCGACAAAACCCTGATTCTGCAGCTGAATCTCTCGCCGCGCCACCTCTTCCTGCACCATTTGGTCAAACTCCGGCCCTTGTGGATTTTTGCCACAGCAGCACTCCTGGTGATCGCGTTCGGTGATGTAAGCAACCCGGCCGGGTACGTTACCGAAAAGCTGCAGCTCTTCGGAACCGGTATTATAGCTCTGAGCGCCATCATCCTATATGCGCTTTACCGTTTTGTGACCATAGGTGAGCTGTCTCAGCGCTGGAATGAGGGGAAAATCGGCCGGAAGATGTTTACTTCGATGGAAAAAATCGGGAAAAGTACACCGGTGGGTGCCGGTATGTATCCGACATTCATCAGTACCATACTTGTTACATTTGTCGGGATGATGAGTGTGGTAATCGCTGCCGCCATCCCGCATCCGGTCCTCTCCATCACACCGTTTGTCCTCTTTGCCGGATACGCCGGTTTGCAGCTTTATCATCAGGGATCACATTATGACCGGCTCTATTATCAAAGTGATGCTTTTTATGATGAGCTGTTTACCAACCCTTCAACGGGGATGCGCGATTCGCGGGAACCGGCGGGTTACGAGGCAATATACTGGGTTCCGCAGCGATGGCGTCCGGCCGCCTGGAGCCAGATTATCCAACTCGACCGGAAACGTCCCATGGGCCGTATCATCGCCCTGCTCAGTTTTACCTACTGGCTTTTGATCTGGCTTGGCGTCCCGGAAGCGTGGTTCTCCGGCTGGCTGGTATTCTGGGTCTTTTCCAAAAATATGCTGGCCTGGCCCGCTTCGGATTCCCGGATCTCCCCACCGGTTTTTCATTGGTGGATGATGCCTCCTCACGACTGGGTCATTGCCCGGTTTTTCATGCAGATTCGCTGGACATTAACGCTATTTCTGACCATTGGTATTGCGGCGGTTATGTCCGGAGCGGTCGCATGGACCGAAGTATTTGCCTGGACCCTTTTTGACCTGGTGATATCGGCCGGAACAGCCTGGATGATCACGCGCAGCAATGAGTATGTTTTCCAAAAAAAATTCATATGAGTGACTTTTTATCAGTAAAAAATGTATCAAAGCGTTACGGAACCGGGCCAATGGTGATCTCGGGTCTGAACCACCATTTTCAGAAAGGGGTTGCGGCCGGCCTTGTGGGTGCTAACGGATCCGGGAAAACGACCTTTCTGAGACTACTGTCGGTTACCGCATTTCCGACCGAGGGGGATATCACATTCCGGGGAAAATCGATCTACAAAAATCCGCACGAATTCCTGGGTCATATCGGCATCGTAACGGATGCCACAGACCTGCCTGTTTACCTGAGTGCCAATGAGTTGATGGAATGGACCCTGCGGGCGCGAAACAAGTGGGACGATAAGGAATCGCCCGGAAATATGGACAAACTTTTTGAACGGCTGCAGTTTGACGAGCGGCGCGAAAACCTGATCGGGACCTATTCGAGCGGTATGCTGCAGAAGGCGATGCTCGCCTGCAGCCTGATCACCCGTCCGGACATCATGCTTCTGGACGAGCCATTCCGGGCGCTTGATGAAGAGAGCAAAAAAGCGGCACTCATTTTGCTGGAAGAGTTCAAAAGTGAGGGCGGTACCATTTTGGTTTCAAGCCACCTGCAGGGAAGCCTGACCGATCTTTGTGATGAATACATCACCTTTCCGGTGAGTTAAGCTTTTGCTATCCGGGGGTTGTCATTCGGTTATTGCAGACCGAACAGCCTGAATGCATTTTGGGTAGTGATGCGGTCCAGCTCATCCACGGTCAGACCGTGTAAACCGGCCAGTTTTTGAGCCGTATACTTCATAAAGGACGGTTCGTTCCTTTTACCACGTTTCGGATCAGGTGCCAGATAAGGCGCATCGGTTTCCAGCAACAGGCGACTGACCGGCAGGTTTTTCACGACCTTGTCCACGCCGGCATTTTTGAAAGTAACCACGCCGCCAATGCCCAGATGAAAATTGAGATCCAGGGCGCGTTTTGCCTCATCCGGAGTCCCATTAAAACAGTGCCATATGCCCGAAAGACGCCCGTCCTGCTCATCAGTAATGATATCCAGCAGATCGGGCGTGCTGTCACGGTTGTGGAGAATAACCGGTTTTTTCAACTCCCGGGCGACGTTGCAGTGGCTCCGCAGGCTCCTCTTTTGCTCATCGATGTGCTCTTTTGACCAGTAATAATCCAGGCCGGTTTCCCCAATGGCGATGATCTCATCAGAGGATGCCAGGCCGGCAAGCTTCATCTCCGGATCACCCTGGCTCCCGTCAACTTCACAGGGATGTACACCAGCCATTTTATGGAACCGGATATCGGGATGGTGCATGTCATCCATTTGGGGAAGCGAATCAAAATCTATGGCCGGCATGAATATGTCGGTGATATTCGCATCGGATGCCCGCTGAAGGACCTCATCCAGATCGTCACGGAACAGGGGAAGGTAGATATGGGAGTGCGTATCGATCATATGAAACCAAATCCGGTTGTATAGTT
>Ga0207421_10006992_pt1 | contig 12149 bp, 7 predicted proteins | sample SodLakKL_010_SED_4_FD_187542 | JGI IMG/M metagenome (GOLD analysis project Ga0207421, IMG submission 187542) | Alkaline sediment microbial communities from Lake Tanatar, Kulunda Steppe, Russia - 8KL_010_SED (SPAdes) (version 2) | ecosystem: Environmental > Aquatic > Non-marine Saline and... | reverse complement strand
ACCCTTCCAGAGCTAAGCATAAAATCTCTGGAAGAATGGCGTATCTGGCTGGAACTTAAACGCCTTAAAGAAGAGATTAAAGTTCATCTGGAAGCTGGAGACATAGATAGCATTAACAAAGAAACTAGCATCAAAGGATTTTCTAATCAGAGCCTCAAGATCCATATTGAAAATGATAATTTAATAATCACAGATTCTAATAATGATAAACTCATTTCTAAATGCACCATCCAGGAGTTTATCGCCAACCCAAGAAGAGTTTTTAATCAGATATAATAATATTTAACTTATTATATTTTTTAAAAATTTTAAATTAATTAAATTAATAATTTTATAAAAGTTTATATAATATTACTAGTAAAGATAAAGTAATAGCATTAAACTCTGGAAATCGAGTACTTGTAGATACAAAATGTTTAAGTATAGTTATAGCAATATATTGAGTAAGTTTAAAAGCTTTAAAATTAGGAATAGAAGATCCAACAGAATATATTTAAAAATTATTTAAAAGTATTAATAATAATTGGCTTAAAATTTTTATCTATGCTTTTAAGCAAATGATAATAATTGTGTAAAGTCCGGGCCTTTACTCCCTTTGAACTATCAGGATTCATTAATAATTTTGGGTTAACTTTGCAAACTGGACAATTACATTTTAAAGGTTCATTGATTACTTTAGTTAAATTTTTGCTGTTTTTGGCAGTTATAATGCCATATGTTCTGAATGGGTTGCTATAAAAAACCTTTCTATAAATTGCTGCAAATGCCGGTCTTGATGAATCAATGGATCGAATATTGTATTTTGAAAAAGTTTCTTCTAGATCCATTCTACTAATACCAAAAAGGTGTAATCTATTTCCAAATATGACCTCTGTAGTATATTTAATTCTACTAAGTATTTTATCTTTTGAATATAAATTTGCTAATGACCCTAAACCAAAATAATCAAATTCTAGATTTCTTAGTTCTTTAGCACAAAACTGAATAGAATCTTTAGTAGTACCTTGTATTACACCTAATGATTTTATATTTTCATTTTTATCTAAGCCATATTTATAATATAGACTTAAGAACTCATAAGCGTTATTAAGTGTTTTTTCTATTGCAAGATAACTATTGCTGTGGGTTTTACTATTGTAAGAAATTGGTCTATCAAGGTGGCAAATTATACAGGGAACATTAGTATCTTTAATAATTTGTAATTGTTTTTTAAAAATTTCTCTTTGCAAAGGAAAATCCTTTTTTTTATTAATAAAATAGTATGCTCCACTATCTACTATTAATTGACTAGGTTTTTGTTTCCATTTTTTGATGACACCAGTAGATGTACTTAAGTTAGAAGGACTTATTAATATATTAGTTTTGCTTAAATAATTTGAGTATACTGGATCACTTTTTGTCCAAGATATATAAAATTTCATTTTTCATCCCCTTTATTATAGCATATATTATAAATATATGTTATAATATATTATAACATATAAATCAAAATAATGAAAATAGAGAGGAGTTTAAAATGTTATTTAAAACTGTATATGGCTCAGAATTGGATTCATTATATTTTTTTATTCAAAACCATGAACCAATAAAAGAGAAAGATATATTTGATTTTAATTTAAGCTTTAAAAACAATGAATTATCTTCTTCAGCCAATATTTCCGATGCGCTTGCATTTTTGCAAACTTCTAAATTAATATTCAAAGATAAAACGGGTTGGAGAATAATTAAAAAATTACATTCTGAGAATTTCAAGATTAATATAATTAAAAACATTAGAAGAATCAGTTTAGATAGTATTATTACCAATGAAAAACTTGATTCATATTACTTCAAAATAATTGAGGATTTATTTATAAAAAATGATATTCAATTTCTTTCTAATGTTTATGAAGATGTAAATAATACTTATTCAATAAGTTTTAGTAAAGAAAAAATAAATTCTTGGAAAAGAGTTTTAGAATTTCTGGAAGTTGCTAGAAGAGGCTATGGGGGTATTTTATTAATTTATAATCCATATTTGATATTAAAAATTATTGATGAATATAATTGGGATAGTAATAATGAAGGTTCATTACAAATATTTTTACAAAAACATTTTAATTACTATTTGCCATGGGAAAACAAGAATAATGAAATATCTATTACATTAATTAATAGCTTGAAATACTTAGAAGAAAAAAAATATATTAACTTAATAACTAAGCAAGATTTGCCGTTTAAATCATATTTTTATTCAAGACAGATTAATTGGCTTGAAAGGAGAATATAATGAAATTACCTTGTCTTAATAATAAAAATCTCGGTATTTTTTCTATAACGGCAGATCAAAGATTTAAAATGGGAAATGATATATTTTTAAATACTCATCTTCCAATTAAATTTGAAAGATATAATAAAGCTAATAAAGAAGATATTTGGTCTGAAGATAGATTGTTTTATGAGATTAGATCAAAAAAGTTGAATGATATTAGTAATAATGTATATATAATATACGGAGCTTCGGGTTCTGGAAAATCTGAAGCAATTAGATGGTTAGAAATTAAATTGCAAGAACAAGATATTAATAGAACGATATGTCGTATTTCAAGGATTGAGATTGATCCAGCAATGATTTTGAATAAGATTCGTAATTTAGTTGAAGATGATACTAATCAATATAACTTATCTAACTGGAGTAACTTAAAAAATAAGCCAATTACTTTTGCTAATAATTTAATTTGGAATTCTTTAAGTTCTCTTTTAGATTCCGATGAACTAATAATACCTATCTCTTATAAGATTAGACCTTTAATTGAAGAAAATTTAAAGAATATATTTGATCAGATTGAAAATACTCAAGAAAGTTCAAATATTTCATTTGATATATTTCCAGTAGAAGAGTTATCAAAAATAATTGAAGAAAGTGATTTAGAGATTAAAATAGATTATGAAAAGTTAAGAAATCAATTAATAAAGCAATTTGATCAACAAGTTTTTGGGGATTTTGGTTTTGTAGAAACATTTAAGAATATTGGAGAATCTTTATTAAATAAGACAGGGTATAGGCCTATTTTATTAATTGATGATCTTGTACAATCAATGAATATATATGCTTCTGATTTATTAGATTTGTTTATAACTTTTGGAGATAATTCTTGGGATATTGTCATTGGACTAACACCTTCATCATTAGAAGATAGTATTAGAGGAAGAAATTTATTAACAAGAATAGATAGTTTAGACACATTTGATGATAGAATTGTTAAACTATGGATATCAGATAATTCAGGACAGGTTTCTTATTTTTTAAATGACAAAAATATATATGATTATGCAAAAAAATATTTGCTTGAATATAAAAAGTTGAATGGATACGATTGTAATAGTAGTTGCTTTAATTTTAATAAATGTAAACATTTGCATTGGGGTGAATATGATGATGTTATCTATTCGCCTTTCAATAAGTATTTAATTAAACGATTATATAAAAACTTGCAAAATCATAAAGGACAATTAAGACAGTTTAATATAAAAATGAGTGAATACATAAAAGCCAATATTAAAAATAATACTTTAAATTTTTTAAAAAATAATGTAATACGTGAAAAATCAGTTAATCTTGCTAATGAAAAACACAAAATATATATAGAAAGTTTGATGCCAGATAAATCAAAAGACTCAATTAAAGTTTCTAAAGAGTTTATAAATATAATGAATTGGAATTATAATGAAGAAATTGAAGCTAAAATTGTAGAATTAAAAATTGATAGTAATTTTCAATATATGAAACAAATTAATAATAAAGAAAAAATCAAACCGGAAATGAAAGCAGTTAGAGATTGGATTGAAAATAAAAAATCTATTAATAAAGAATTGTTAAAACCAATGAGAAATAATATTACTAAATTTATATTAGAATTTAATGATATACTTTCATTAAAAAAATACTTTACTTCTAATTTAGGAAGTATGATAAGAAGACATATTAAATATAATGGAGCATTAATTCCTTTAAATATTGAAGGTATAGATAAAAATAAAGGGGTTAATATCAACAAAGGTATAGGAGTCGGGGCATTATTATTAATGAAATTAGAAGATATCGAAGATAAAGAAGAATATATTAATGAAATTTTTAGTAACTATGAATTTACTAAAATATTTTTTGAATCTTCAAGTCTTAATAAAAAGTGGAAAAAACAATTAGATATTGAGTTAAAAAAAGAAACAGAAGAAATTGTTTTTATACTATATTCTTTTATTTTTCATATTGTTAAATTAGATAGTGTGCCCAAAATTTTGTATAATCATTATAAAATGAGTACCTTATATAAGTTACCTGATAATTGGAAGGATAATGTAAAGGAATTAAATGAAAAAGAAATATCATTTCTTGAAAAATTATTTGATGATTGGTTTTTAAACAGAAATAATCTTTATGATGGCAATTCATTAAGTAAATATATTATAAAGTTTAATAGTTTTAAAACATTAATTAATCAAATAGATAAATTAAATACTTTGAAAATATCGAAAGAATTTAAAACTAAAAATAATTATACTGAAAACATTTTAAATAATATTATTTTGAAGTTGAAAACTTATAGTAAATTATTAAAAAACAAAAATTTTATTAATAAACTTAAAGAAGATATAGAAATAATAATGATGCTTAAAAATTATAACCATTCATATTTTAATGGAATAGTAGAATTGATAGAAAATAATATGGATTCATATATAGATTTGTCTAAATTAAAACTTTTATCTGAAAAAATAAGAAATGATAATAATAAATTTATAATTTCTAAAGATAGTAAAATACCAGAGTGTATAGGGGACATTTACATTGACATAAAAAAATCTAAATTTATTTGGTATAAAGAGATAAAAGCAATATGGGATTTATTTTATATAGATTTAAATAAAATGAGTTATAAAACTAAAAATCTATCTAAAGAAATAAAGTCATACAATTTATATAAGTATGATCTCAAATTTAATATCCATGATATAAAGATGTCATTTATAAAAATATTTAAATTAAAAGAAGAAATGAATATATTAGAGAGAAATATTAAACAAATAAAACAATTAGAAAGAATATACTCTATTATAGATAATAATTATTTATTACAACTTAATTTATTTATTAAATCTTATTCAAACTTATTATCAAATAAAATAAATAATAGATATGATATAAAATTGTATAGCTTATTAATTAAAAAATATTTTAGTATTATAAGAAAATATCATTATAATTATAATGATATAAAAGAAAATGATTTATTTGCTGCAAGGAAAATATATTTTATTTATAAAAATGGAAAACTTAATAATTTAAAAATTAATATCTGTAATGAATTAATTAAGAAATTAGAATTATATTATTTTTTAATAGAAAATAATATAATTCAATATAATGATGCTAATAAACTTGATAAATATAAAAGTTATTTTATAATTGAAAAAGAATATGAAAAGATTAGATTAAAAGACCATAATAAAATTTATAATGAACTTAATAATCTATTTTTATATTTGCAAACTCAAATAAATAAAAACTTATCAAGTGAATTATATTTACTAATATTAGAAATACTAGATCTAGGTTATCATAAAATCAATGTTAATCAATTAAATAAATCATTAATAGAGGAGATAAGAAATATTGATAATAGTGATTTAATTATTCTTAATTTTGATACTTATTATAATACTTGAATTCAGAAAAAATCTGCTTAATTTATTTGATTGTTAATATATTTTAGTATATAATTATCGTGAAGTATTTGTTTATAATAAGCATTTTAGGAGTTTTAAAATGAACCAAGAATTCAAGAAACAATTTGGAGAAAGAATTAAAGAAATTAGAAAATCCCAGGGTCTAACACAACGTGAATTAGCAAATAAGATTACAAAAGTTAATAAGGGCGAGCCTAAATTTCAACATACGTCTTTAAGTAAAATTGAAAATGGTAAAGGTAATTTCTCTCTTGATAAGATTTTTTATTTGGCTAATGGATTAGATGTAAGCCCAAGTGTTTTGTTTAAAGATTTTGATGTAGATGAAGATTTAACTAGAATAATTAAAGATGTAAGAAATGATTATCCAGAAATAGATAAAGTCTATTTAGATATTTTTTCTTATTGTGATAAGTTTGGTATTAAATTTAACGAAACTAGGGATTATTACTTATTATTTAAAGCTATTAAAGCGTTACAAGAAAAATAATATTATTGGAGGGATATAAGTGGAAAAAGATTTTAGTAATAAAGATAAAATTTTTATACTATTTAGTTGCATTTTTGTTTCTTTATTGGTTCTAAGTAATATATTAGCTGTTAAAATAATTGAAGTTGGTGGTTTAGTTGGTCCAGCTGCTGTTTTAGTTTATGCTTTGAGTTTTGCTTTATCAGATACGTTAGTAGAGATTTGGGGTAAAGAAAAAGTAAAATATGTTATAAAAGTTGGTTTTATTGCTAGTTTGATTTCGGCAATTTTTATTAGAATGGCAATTTCTTTTCCTTCTGCTGATAATTGGACGTTGCAACAAGAGTTTGAAATGATTTTAGGTAGTAATATGAGAATTGTGTTAGCCAGTATGGTTGCTTATCTAGTTAGCCAATTTCATGACGTATGGTCTTTTAATTTTTGGAAAAAAATAACTGGGGGTAAACATCTTTGGTTACGGAATAATTTATCAACAATATTTTCACAAATGATTGATACTGTATTATTTATATTCATAGCATTTTATGGATCAGGTTTACCAATAATATCTATGATGATAGGTCAATATACATTGAAACTTATAATTGCTCTTTTAGATACACCAATAGTATATCTTGCTGTTAAATTAACAAAAGATAATATAAATCTTTCGTTAAAAGAAACAACAAATATTAGTTAATCAATAAATGCAGTAATATTCATTGGAGGATTATAAATGAAAACTTTAATAATAACATCTTGTACTTCTAGTAAGTTAGAAAACCCAAATGATTCTTTAAATAAAGAGGATTTAAAAAATGAAAACAAAATGTTAAAAAAAACAAATAACTTAAACTCATATAAAGCTATAAACTTATACACTGGTCGTCAACACCTTCATATAAAAGAAGGTGTTTCTCTTTTAAGGGAGAACTTTGAAAATGAAGTATTTGATATTAAGATTGTATCTGCGGGTTACGGATTAGTTGATGAAAATGATGAGATATATCCTTATGATATATCCTTTAGTAATATGAAAGCTAAAGAATTAGATGAATGGGCAAAAAAACTAAGAATAAGGGAAGATCTAGATAATTCAATTAATGATTACGATTTAATATTATTTTTACTTGGTACTAAATATTTAAGGGCAGTTAGATTACCTTTGAATAACTTGAATTCTTCTCAGCGTTTAATTTTTTTAGCAAGTAAAACTAGTAAAAAATATATACCATCAAAAGAAGAATATAATTTCTTAGAAGTAAGTCAAAATGATGCTTCATTGTTTGGCAGAAATTTAATTGAGTTAAAGGGATATTTATTTAAATTATTTGCAAAAGAAATAGTCATAAATGGTATTGAATATTTAACTACAGTTTATGAAAAACCTCAATATTTATTAAAGATAATAGAAAAATATAAGAAATCATCAAATCAATTAGATCTGTTTAATTAATTAAAAATATTAAGGAAGTGTTTTAATGGTAGATATTATTAAATCCAAAAAAAATTATGCTGCAAATTATGGACACCCAATGTTATATTACATCCCTGAATGGGATGATAGAGTTGATCCTAATTATGATTTTATAAATGATAAACATACTCCAAATAGGGATCCATATTCTAATGATGTGTATGCTCATGAAATTTATGATGAACCTATTTATGATGGAATTTTACTTTCTAAAATCAATGCTGAATCTACTGAAGCAAAAAGAGAAAAAATATCTAGTAAAGGAGTTCATAAATTTCTTCGTTTTTCAGAAAAAAAACCTATAATGGGTGATTGTGGAGCATTTAGCTATTTAGATGAATACGAGCCACCATATGAAACAAAAGAAATTGTTCAATATTATTCTGATCTAGGATTTGATTATGGAGTTTCAATTGATCACTTGATAGTGGGTAAATATGCTAAAGATAAAAATGAAAAAATTAGAAGGTACAAACTAACTATGAATAATGCTGAAGACTTTATAAATATTTATGATGAAGGTGATTTTGAATTTGTTCCTATTGGTATTGCACAAGGTTGGGATAGCAAATCTTACAAAGAGTCTGTAGATAGTTTGATTCAAATGGGTTATAAATATATAGCATTAGGCGGATTAGCCAAATCGAAAACTAAAGATATAATACCTATTCTAGAGAATATTTGCCCAATAATTCCTCAATATTTGAAAGTTCATTTGTTTGGTGTATCAAGAATAAAAACAATCAAAAAATTTAGAAAGCTAGGTATAACTTCTTTTGATTCTGCTAGTTTTTTAAGAAGAGCATGGTTAAGTTCAAGTAGTAATTATATGACAATAGATGATAAAAAATATGCTGCAATAAGAATACCTCAAGTTGATGGTGGTAGAAAAGTTAGTAGTATAATTAAATCAGGACAAGGAACAAAAGAAGAATATAAGGAGTTAGAAGAGAATGCTCTTAAGTCATTAAGAGAATATGACAAAGAGAAAATTCCTTTTGAATATGCTTATAAAAATGTTATGAGCTATGAAGTAAAAATTCAAGAAGACAATGGGATTTTAAAGGTTAAAAAGAAATTGGAAAAACAAAATATCGAAATAGATGAAGTTTATATTAAATTAAAAGAAGTATTCAAAGAAATTAATCAAGATAAATTATTACAAAAAGATATAAATGAATATGGTTTTGAAGAAGTAGATAATATTTTTGATAAAATCAAAATCTTATATGAAATAATACAAGAAATCAATAATGAAAAAAAATTAAAGAAAAAATTCAAAAAAATTAATAGTTTAAACTATAAAGAATTTAAAAGCTTAAAAGATTTATTTAAGAAATATCATAAGTCTAAACTCATGTTGTCTAGACATAAAGATAAATATAAGAGAGTATTAAAAGAAAAACCATGGAAAGAATGTGGATGTGATATCTGCCGAGAATTTGGTATTGAAACAATAATTTTTAGAGGGAATAATAGAAATAGGAGAAGAGGTTTTCATAATACTTATGTCTTTTATAAACAATTTAAAAAAATGCTAGATTCCATGAATTAGTTTTCACCCTTTCACTGTAAAATAGTGAAAGGGGTTTTTTTATTTGAAAATAAAGGAATATATAATTATATATTGAATTATAATAATAAGCACAAAATTATATAACTTTGGAGGTTATCAATGACTAAATTCAAAAAAGGAATGTATGTAAGATGTCCAATTGATTCTGAGGACCCTTTTGAACCGAGAATTTTTGCTTTAGGACAGATAATCTTAGTTGATAATGATTTTGATCAAGTAGAAGTTAAATTTTATGATTATGAAGGTATTCGTAAATATTTTAGTCATGTTCCGGAAACAAAGGTATATGATTTTGATAATATATCTCATTGTAAAATTTTAAATAATACTGAGGTTTATAAAGGTAATGCTAAAGGTAAAATAATTGAATTAGAATCAGATAATAATAGTGATTTTAACCATTATTATTTTCAAAACTTTGTAGATAATGATAGAAATATGGAACTCATTAATGAGAAGAAACTTAAAGTTCAATTTACTAAAGATAATCCTAATCCTTTAGTTCAAATGAAAAATTATGAATTTCAAAATCCAATCTGGTATAAAAATAGACGGGTAGTTAGTGAGGCTTTACATACTTTAAATAATTCTTCTTATGGATTTGAAATTTTAGTTGGGTCCAGGGTTTATTTATTACCTCATCAAGTCGATACCATTATAAAAGTGATTAGAGAACCTAAATGTAGATTTATGTTAGCAGATGAAGTTGGTTTAGGTAAAACTATAGAGGCTTGTGTAATATTGAAAGGGTTAATGAATAAGAATCCAAACCTAAAAACAATTATTATTGTACCTGATTCATTAGCACAACAATGGGCTAATGAATTATATTATAAATTTTGGCTTGAAATACCCGTTTGGAGTTCAGATTTAGAAGATCTAAAAGAGATTGATAAATATTTAATACTTCCATCAAGTTTTGTTAATACTGATAAGGGTAAAGAAATTTTATCTTATGACTGGGATATGTGTATTTATGATGAAGTCCATAATATTATTTATTCTTCTGAAATGTATGATATGATCTATTCTTTTAGCAAAAAAGTAGATAACATTTTATTATTATCTGCTACACCTATACAAGAAAGAAGAAATGAATATAAAGCTCTTTTATCTTTATTGATGCCATATAGATATGGAGAAATGTCTAATGAAAAATTTGATATTCTCCTAGACAAACAGAAAATTTTAAGAGAAAGCATATATATGTTAATGAGAGATCTAGATTATTATTATGAAGATGATCTTATAGACGAATATGAAGAGGAACTACATTTTTTAGCAAGACAAATAGATGATTCTTCTTTTAATGATTTAATAGTTGATATAGAAAAAACTAATTATAAAGATAAGTTAGAAAAAGTTAAATTAGCTTTATCGTATATAAGCAAATATTATCAAATAGAAAAGAATATTATTCGTCATAGAAGATTAGAAATTCAAGATATTTTGCCTGATAGAAAGATAGAAAAACATAATTATATACTAGCAGGTGCAAATTATAGTTATTATGAATTTGAATCATATAATAGTATCTTAAATTATTTAGAAAAATTATTGGAAAATAATACTAACAATCAAAGTATGTTAATTGATGAATACATAAAAACATTTCTATTTGCTTTTTTTAGTTCTCCTTGGGCTATAAAAGATCAGATACTAAAAAGAAAACAGTTTTTAAATAAGAAAGATGTTAATATAGAAAAATTCTATAAAATAGATAAAATAGAAAATGAAAAAAATATTTTAAATGATTTATTAAAACTAATTGAATCATGGAAAATATCTGCTGAGCAAGAACTATCGCAATTAGAAAAAATATATGATAATCCTGATTTAATAAAAGGTAGACTAGCTTTAATTATGGATTATTTAATGGAAAACACATTAAATGATTCTAAATATGTTATCTTCACGTCTTGGGTTAAAACATTAGAAAAATTAGAAGAATGTATAATTGATTATTTTGGAGAAGATTCTTTAGCAATCTTTCATGAAGACATGAATCAAGAACAATTGCAATTATCTGCAGATAAATTTCAAGATGATCCAGAGTGTAATTTTATTTTATGTGATGAATCAGGTGGAGAAGGACGTAATTTTCAAAATGCTGATGCTATAATTCATGTTGATTTGCCTTGGTCACCGATGAAGATAGAGCAAAGAATTGGTCGTTTAGATAGGATTGGTAGAGTTAAAGATAGAGAAGTATTATCAGTTGTTTTCTTTGCTCAAGATACAATCGAAGAATATCTTTTAGATATATGGGATCAAGGTTTAAATATTTTTTCTGAATCAGTTAGTGGAATAGAAATAGCCATCGAAGATATATACAATAATATAATAAAAGAATTATCAAATGATATCAAGTATGGATTAAAAAAATCACTCAAGGAAATTAATAATAATGCAGAAGAAATTCGTGAAACAATTGAAGAAGAGAGGTATTATGATGCTGCTAAACAGTTAGATTATAGATTAGAAAGACAATTATCAAAATTAATTGAAACTTTTGATAAAGATGGTGGCCAAAAATTATTTGATACAATGATGTCTTGGACAAAATTGACTGGTTTTATTGCTTCTGATATAAATCATCAAGATAAAATTGTTACTTTTAAACCAAATAACGTTAGTATTGGATCTATGAAAAATACTTTTTTCATTCCTCCTAATATGGAAGATACTCATAAACACTTAAGTAATGAGAGAGAAGTTAAAGGTACTTTCTCAAGAGATGTGGCTATTAAACATGAAGACTTGATATTTTTTGCTCCTGGAGATCCATTTTTTGATTCAATTGTAAATAATGCGAAGTCTTGTGCTAGAGGAAAGTCTACTGCAATAGCTAAAAAATTTAACAAGCAATGGCAGGGTTTTATTTTCACTTGGTCTCCTGA
>Ga0207421_10006991_pt1 | contig 12150 bp, 10 predicted proteins | sample SodLakKL_010_SED_4_FD_187542 | JGI IMG/M metagenome (GOLD analysis project Ga0207421, IMG submission 187542) | Alkaline sediment microbial communities from Lake Tanatar, Kulunda Steppe, Russia - 8KL_010_SED (SPAdes) (version 2) | ecosystem: Environmental > Aquatic > Non-marine Saline and... | reverse complement strand
CTTTGCGGATTCCGCCCGGTAGCCGAGGGATCGGGCGAGCCACTCCTGCCGATCGAGGTCGGCGGGGATGGTGTGGGTGCGCCGCTCGTGCGCGAGCTGGAGGCGGTGCTCGACCGTTCGCAGCAGCCGGTAGGCAGCGGCGAACGCCGCAGCGTCCGAGTCGTCCACGTACCCGTTGCGCACGAGGGCGTCGAGGGTCTCGAGCGTGCCCGTCAGCCGCAGCGAGCGGTCACCGCGTCCATGCACCAATTGCAGCAGCTGGACGGCGAACTCGACGTCCCGGATCCCGCCGGGACCGAGTTTCAGTTGCCGTTCCTTGTCCCGCCGGACCTCCGGCCGGCTCTCGATCCGCGACTTCATGGCGCGGATCTCCGCGACGACATCGGGATCGAGTTCCTCCGGGTAGACGAACGGTGCCGCCTCAGCCAGCCACCGCTCCCCCAGCTCCAGGTCGCCCGCCACGGGGCGGGCCTTCAACAGCGCCTGGAACTCCCACGTCTTGGCCCACCGCTCCCAGTAGGCGCGGAACGACGGGATCGTGCGCGACAGCGCACCCGAGCGGCCCTCGGGGCGCAGCGTCGGGTCGACCTCGTAGGCACGACCCATCGTCGTCGAGCTGTTGAGCAGCTCCAGTACCCGGGAGAGCACCTGCACGACCTCACGGCCGGCGTCGGCCTCCTCATGACCGTCGAGTGCCTCATGGACGAACACCACGTCGACGTCGGACACGTAGTTGAGTTCACGACCGCCGAGCTTGCCCATCCCGATCACCGCGATCCTCGCGATGGGGGACCCGTCGGTGAGCTGGTGATGCACACCCCGGAGCGTGCCGGTCAGCACGCCCTGGGCGAGCCCCGCCAGCTCGGCGGCGACCTCGGGGAGCTTGGCGACGCCGGTGAGGTCGCGGGCCGCGATGTCTGCCGTCGCACGACGCCGGATGGCGGCGATACCGGAGGCCTGCTGTACGGGATCCTCGGAGGCGGCGACGGCCCCGGCGACCGCGTCGGCGGTCGACGCGACGTCGACGCTGTCGAGGGTGCGCAGGGATTCGACCGCGTCGGCGTACCTACTGATGAGCTCGCCGAGGGGTCGGGAGACCCCGGCCACCGCCACCACGCGCGCGAACCACGAGGCGTCGTCGCGCACCGCCGCGTACAACTCCGGCTGGTGGACCGCGAGCCCGGTCACGCAGCTCAGCGCGTCCGAGGGCGAGGCGGCCTCGGACACCGCCGCAAGCACCACATCATCGAGGTGGCCCTCGTCGGCCAGCCCGGCCTCGATCATCCCCGGCAGGGCGGTGTCCGGATCGAGACCGGCCTTGGCCAATTGTGCGCGGACCGAGGGTTTGCGGAGAGAACTCATCGCCGCGCCTACAGCAGTGGCAGATAGCGATCGAGTTCGAACGCCGTGACGTGGGACGAGTACTCGTTCCACTCCCGGCGCTTGTTCGCGATGAAGTACGAGAAGAGGTGCTCTCCGAGCGTCTCGGCCACCAGTTCCGAGTTCTCCATCAACTTCAGCGCCTCGCCGAGGCTGGTGGGGAGACGTTCGATCCCACCGGCGGCACGTTCGGCTGCGGTCAACTCGAAGTTGTTCTCCTCGGACTCGTCGGGGAGCTCGTAGCCCTCCTCGATGCCCTTCAGGCCTGCCGCGAGGATGACCGACAGGGCCAGGTACGGGTTGGCGGCCGGGTCCGGGGAGCGGTACTCGATGCGGGTCGAGGTGTCCTTGCGCGGCTTGTACATCGGGATACGCACGAGTGCGCTGCGGTTGGAGTGCCCCCAGGAGACAAACACCGGCGCCTCCCCCGAAGGCAGCGGCCCGTGGAGTTGCGACGACAGACGCTTGTAGGAGTTCACCCACTGGTTGGTCACCGCGGTGATCTCTCGGGCGTGCTTGAGCAACCCCGCGGTGAACGCGCGCCCGGTCTTCGACAGGTGGTAGGGATCCGAGCCGTCGTGGAAGGCGTTGTTGTCCCCCTCGAACAGCGACAGGTGCAGGTGCATGGAGCTGCCGTACTGGTCCTCCATCGGCTTGGGCATGAACGAGGCGTAGACGCCCCGCTGCAACGCCGTCTCCTTCACCACCAGCCGGAAGGTCATGATGTTGTCGGCCATGGTGAGTGCGTCCGCGTAGCGCAGGTCGATCTCGTGCTGGGAGGGGGCGACCTCGTGGTGCGAGAACTCCACGCTGATGCCCATCATCTCCAGCATGTTGATCGCTTGCCGACGGAAGTCCTGCTGGACGTCCAACGGCGTCATGTCGAAGTACGACCCGTCGTCCAACGGGACGGTGTGCTTGCTGTCCTCGAAGAGGAAGAACTCCATCTCCGGGTGGACGTAGAAGGTGAAGCCCATCTCGCCGGCCCGAGCCAGCGTGCGCTTGAGCACGTACCGGGGATCGGCGGCGAAGGGCTGACCGTCCGGCGTGAGGATGTCGCAGAACATCCGGGCCACGCCCTGCGACTCCGGCCGCCACGGCAGCACCTGGAAGGTGGCCGCATCCGGCACCACCAGCATGTCGGCTTCCTGGACCCGCACGAACCCGTCGATCGCGGAGCCGTCGAAGCCGATGCCCTCCGTGAAGGCGTTCTCGAGCTCGGAGGCCGTGATCGCCACGCTCTTGAGGAAACCGAGGACGTCGGTGAACCACAGCCGGATGAAGCGCACATCGCGCTCCTCGACGGTTCGCAGCACGTACTCCTGTTGCTTGTCCACACCACGCTCCTGCCACGCGACCGAAAGCTCCCGACCGGCGTCGGGCGGTCCCCCGGCATCGTAGTGAGCCGCGGGCAGCCGGCCGGCGTCTCCGGTCGGCACCCCGATGTGGCCGCGCGGTCGTGACGTCATCCCCGGCAGCCGTGGGCAGCACTCCAGACGCGGCGGTCCCCGCCAGGCCGGATGGCCGGGCGGGGACGCCACGCATCGACTCGACGACCGACACCCTCGGATCGATGCGCCTCAGGCATCGTCACCCGGGTGGTCGTGAAGCCGTCGGCTGGTCGGGGGGTGGACACGTCGGACGTTCAGCTGCGGCTGGTCACCGCTTCGGGGTACCCGGCCACACCGTGCTCGTGGACGTCGAGACCCTCGATCTCCTCCTCCTCGGAGACCCGCAACTGGCCCATGGCCTTCAGCGTGCCGAACAGGATGGCCGAGGCGATCCCGACCCAGGCGACCACGCCCACGATCCCGATCAGCTGGGCGACCAGGAGTTCCGCACCGCCGCCGAAGAACAGCCCGCCGTCGGTCGCCGCGAGGCCGACCCACAGGGTCCCGAGGATGCCGCAGGTGCCGTGGACGCTGACCGCGCCGACCGGGTCGTCGATCTTCAGCGAGTCGATCGTGGTGACCGACACGGACACCACGACACCGGCGAGGAGCCCCACCAGGGCCGCCATGTTGAACGACACCGCGTCGGCGCCCGCCGTGATGCCCACCAGACCCGCGAGGATGCCGTTGGCCATCATCGCCACGTCCCACTTGCCGTGCACCAACCGGGAGAAGATCCCGGCGGCGGAGCCACCGGCGCCCCCGGCCAGTGCGGTGGTGACGATCACGAAACCGATCAGTTCGCCGTCGAGTTCCAGCACCGAGCCACCGTTGAAGCCGAACCAGCCGAAGAACAGCAGCAGGGTGCCGAGGGCGCCCAACACGATCGAGTGTCCGGGGATGGCGCGCGCCTTGCCGGTCTTGGCGTCGAACTTGCCGATACGCGGGCCGAGGAACGCGGCACCGACCAGTCCGGCGACACCACCGGTGAGGTGCACGATGGTGGAGCCGGCGAAGTCGGCGAAGCCGAGTGCGTCGATCCAGCCTCCACCCCAGGTCCAGGCGCCGACGATCGGGTAGATGAGACCGGTCATCACGATCGCGACCGCGACGTAGGCGCCGAACTTCATGCGTTCGGCGACCGCGCCGGAGACGATCGTCGCGGCGGTGGCCGCGAACATCGCCTGGAACGCGAAGTCGATCTCCAGGGTGTAGCCGGTCTCGGCGGTGTCGTAGGGAGCATCGGTCAGGAAGAAGCCGTCGGTGCCGAAGAGGCCCGCCACCTGCTCCCCGTACATGATCCCCCAGCCGATGGCGTAGTAGACGAGGATCCCGAGCGAGATCGTCATCAGGTTCTTGCCGATGATGTTCGCCACGTTCTTCTGCCGGGTGAACCCGGCCTCGAGCATGGCGAACCCGGCGTGCATGATGAAGACCAGCACGGTCGCGACCATCAGGTAGAGCACGGTGGTCGCGACCGCCAGATCCTCCAGTGAGATGCCATCTTGCGCGAACGCAGGTGTGCCCACGAGCAGCACGAGTGCGGACGTCACCACCCCCAACTTGAGCAGACGCTTCACGGTGTTCCTCCAGATGTGTCGTCGGTCGGACAGTGCGGCGGCTGGATCGACCCCGCTGAGCGGACGTGGGGTCGGGCTTGCGGTGACGTGCGTTTCGCACGGCGATCCGCTCCGGCTGCCCGGTACGTTGAGGAACGCTACGGACGAGCCGTTTCCCCACTGTTGAACCGGCGTTTCGGCCATGTTTCGTCAGCAACCGCTCGCCCGACGGTCCTCGCGTCGCCAGCTGCCGCGGTCCGAGGCGGTCGCCCGCACCACACCGATGGAGGGTCGTACCCGTGGCATTCAGGCTCGCACTCGGCCAGATCGACGCTCGCGTCGGCGACATCGACGGCAACGTTGAACGTGTGCTGTCGGCCTGGCGGGATGCCGCGGAGCTCGGGGTCGACCTCGTGGTCTTCACCGAGCTCACGGTGACCGGCTACCCGCCCGAGGACCTGCTCCTCAAGCGCGAGTTCGTCGACGCCAACCTCGTGGCGATCGAGCGACTGGCGTCCGAGGGACCGACGGGCACCGTCGCCGTGGTCGGGTACGTCGGGGCCGGACAGGGCGACACCACCGACCAGGAACACTGGGACGTGGCGGTCGCGACCCGGGGGATGACGAACTCGGCGGCGGTGCTCGCCGACGGCGGCTTGGCGGCCACCTACGACAAGCTGCGACTGCCGAATTTCGGCGTGTTCGACGAGGCGCGATACTTCACCCCGCGGGACCGGGCCTGCGTGGTGACGGTGGCGGGGGTGGACGTCGGCATCACCGTCTGCGAGGACCTGTGGAGCGAGGACGGTCCGGTCACCGCCGCAGCACGCGCCGGGGCGCAGGTGGTCGCCAACCTCAACGCCTCCCCCTATCACCGCCGCAAGCGCGACGAGCGCGAGCGTTGGGTTCGGCACCACGCCGACGCCCACGCGGTGCACGTCGCCTACTGCAACGTGGTCGGAGGCCAGGACGAGGTCGTGTTCGACGGGGACTCGATGGTGGCCGCACCCGATGGCACGATCCTCGCCCGCGGCGGCCAGTTCGTCGAGGATCTCGTGGTGATCGACCTCGACGTCGAGCCTGCGTCGGCCCCACGAGGCAGCGTCGGCCTCGCCGGAGCCCAGGGACCGAACGCCGCACCGGGCAGCCGCCCCGAGCTGTCACCCCGGGTCGAGCCCGATCGTCTCGATGCCGTCGGCGAGGTGTGGGAGGCATTGGTCCGCGCCACCCGTGACTACTGCCACCGGAACGGCTTCGACGACGCCGTGGTCGGGCTCTCCGGCGGGATCGATTCGGCCGTGGTCGCCGCCCTGGCCGCGGATGCGCTCGGAGGCGACCACCTCACCGGTGTCGCCATGCCCTCGCCGTACTCCTCGGATCATTCCCTCGCGGACGCCGCGCAACTGGCGGGCAACCTCGGATGCCTCTACCACGAGATCGCCATCGGGCCGCCCCTGGCCGCGGCCAGTGAGGAGCTGGGTGAGTTGGTGGTCACCGGCTTCGCCCGCGAGGACGATCGACAGCCCGGCGTGGCCTACGAGAACCTGCAGTCACGGCTGCGCGGTCTGACGCTGATGGCACTGTCGAACGAGCACGGCTCGATCGTGCTCACCACCGGCAACAAGTCCGAGTACGCCGTCGGCTACGCGACGTTGTACGGCGACATGGCCGGCGGCTTCGCCCCCCTCAAGGACGTACCGAAACTGCTGGTCTACGAGCTGGCCCGCTGGCGCAACCGTGAGGTGGAGACGATCCCCACCGCCACCATCGAGAAACCACCCTCGGCCGAGCTGCGGCCGGGGCAGATGGACAGCGATTCGCTGCCCGACTACGCGATCCTGGACGACGTCATCCGGGCCTACGTGGAGCTCGACCTCGGGATCGAACGCATCGTCGCCCGCGGTCACGAGCGCGACGAGGTCCGCCGGCTCGTGCAGCTGATCGACCGGGCCGAGTACAAGCGGCGCCAGGCCGCACCGGGCCCGAAGATCACCGAACGTGCCTTCGGTCGGGACCGGCGGGTGCCGATCACCAACGGCTGGCGCGGCTGACCCTGCCGGGGCCGACCGATGCTCAGCGGCCGGTGACGTGACTGAAGCTCGGGACCGGACGCGAGGCCACGGCCGAGGGGCGGCAGAACCAGGCCGCGATCGCCACGACCACGGCGACCACGCCGAACGCCAGCGCCGGCGAGGTCATATCGGCCAGGCCCCCGTTGACGCCCGCGGCGATGGGACGCGAACCGAGGAACGCCACCGACCACAACGCCATGACGCGGCCTCGCAGTTCGTCGGGCAGCCGCTGCTGGAGTTGGGTGCTCAGGCTCGTCAGCGACATCGTCATCCCCGAACCACCCACACCGAGGGCGACGACCGCGAACGCCGGGGCCGGGCTCAGCGCCGTGGCCAGCAGCCCGGTCGCGAGGAGCCCGAGGCCGAGCGTGGCGAGCCGTGAGAGCCCGAGCCCGCGACGGAGCGGTCCGAGCACCGTGAAGGCCAGGCCCGCCCCCACCCCGAACGACGACGCGAAGAGCCCGACGAGCGTCGATCCGGCGCCGAACCCGGCGGACAGGGAGGGGGTCAGCGTGATCACCGGATCGGCGCCCACGCCGATGGCCGCGACACCGACCAGCAGCAACCAGATGGCCCGGTCCTCCCGGAGGTAGGCGATCCCGGCCCGCACGCGCCGGTCGGCCCCGTTCGCACGCGCACGGGTCTCGATGTGCAGGGGAAGCAGCATCAACGCGAACACGACGTTGGTGGCGGCCGCGAGCGCGAAGGCCGAGGCCGGCCCCGCGGTCGCCGCGATCAGCGCGCCGACGGCCGGACCCCCGGCGCGCGCGACCGTGAACGGGATGCTGTTGAGCGCGACCGCCGCGGCCAGTTCGTTCGGGCGGACGAGCGCCGGGATCAACGCGTTCATCGCCGGACCACCGACCACGAAGCCGATGCCCACGATCAACGCGGCGAGCACCACCACCCACGCGCCGGGGAGGCCATCGACGCCCGCCACCCAGATGGCGATCGCCAACGATCCGGACCCGGCCGCCGCGATCAGCCGTCCGAGGATCACCTGGCGCCGTCGATCGCCCCGGTCGGCCAACGCGCCACTGAGCGGTGCGAACAGCAGTTGTGGCCCGAATTGCGCGACACTCACCATCCCGACCACGAACGCGGAGCCCGACAGCTCGTAGGCCAGGATGGCCGCGACGATGTTGTGGACCCAGATCCCGGCCGTGGACAGCAACTTGCCGGCGAAGAACGGCCCGAAGGTCGGATCGGCCAGGAGCCGGAACGAGCCCCTGGGGTGGGGCGGTTCGCCATCGCGGGACGACGATGGGGCGATGGTCGTGGTGGTGGCCGGGGTGCTCGGAGTGTTGCGGGTCATGCCGAACCTTCGAGCTGATCGAAACCGGCGATGAGCGCGGTGAGTTGACGCACGAGCAGATCGAGTTCGTCCTCGGTCCAGTCGCCCGTGACCTCGGCGAGCAGTTCGCGGCGTCGGTCCGTCGCACGGTCGAGCAGCTCCGTGCCCGTCGGGGTCAGGTGCAGCCGGGCCCGGCGACGATCGTCGGTGCACGCCCGGCGCTCGAGCAGCCCGGAGCCGACCGCCCGATCGACCACCCGGCTGGCGGTCGAAGGATCGATGATGAGCACTTCCGCCACCTCACCGATCGACGGCGCCGCCTCGTGGCGCTGGACCGTGCGCAGGAGCCGCAACGTGGCCAGCTCCACCCGACCGGGCAGCGCGTCGAGCAGTCGCGCGCGATACCCCGGGCGCAGCAGCACGCGCCGGATCGCCACCAGCGCGTCGTCGAGGGCGTCGTGGCGCGAGGTGTCACGGGTCCCTGGTGACGGTGCCGCCGATGCGGTCATCGCCGTGGTCGTTGCGGAGGGGAACATCGTCGTCGTCTCGGTCGTGGTTTCGGTGATCGTCACAGATATGTGTGTACCACACATGTAATCGACCGTGCGTCGGAGGGCGTCCGAACGATCCCGGTCACGACCTCTCGATACCGCCGAGCCCGTCCGGTTCCCCGAACGAGTCCGGACCGATCGGTCCCCCCGGCAGGTCATCGAGGTCGCCCACCTCGCGCACCTCGTGCGCGGCACACACGCGCAGGACCCGCGCGGCCCGCTTGGCCGTGCGGACGTCATCCACCCGGACCCCTACCGCGACCGCGCCCGGAACCATCGGCGAGAACGTCCGTTCCCACGAGGTCGCCATCGTCGGGATCGTCAGCAGCGCGGTCAACATGCCCACGCCCGCCCCGAAGAACGCACCACCGCCCGCCCCGCTGGCGACGGCCGTGACACTCGGGGAGGTGGTCAGCGCCAGCAGGACCGCTCCGAACAGCCCGCCCGGGAGGATCCCCCATGCCAGTCCCCGGAGCACCCGCCCCCCGACGGCCAGCGAACTCCCCAGATCGGTCTGCCGGTCGGCGTAACGTCCGGCCGTGACGACCTCGACCGGGCCCAACAGTTCGATCGCGCCGCCGTCGATACCGGCACGGGAGAGCCGCTCGATGGTCCCGCGCGCGGTGCGACCGTCGTGGTGGAGCGCCACGAGGTCCGGCTGACCGGAGCGGTGTCCCACGTCTCGTCCTCCTGACCGGCACGGTTCGGTCACGTCGCTTCGGGCCCGAGGGACCAGGATGCCCGACCCGGCTCACCACGGCACGGCACCCGGCGGACACCTCGCCGTGCCCGGCATCCGAGCCGACCCCGTGGGCGGCCCGGCCGGACGAACGTGCGTCGGACATCCGGACCCGGCACACTGCGCGGACCACCGATGACGTACCGCTGGACCCGTGGCGAGCCTGGAGAGGATCGCCGGCTCGGGCTGGCAGGAGGAGTCCCAGGTGTCCGTCCACACATCCGTGGACGGGGCTACCGCACGCCCGGGTAGGCCCGTCTCCATCCATGATCTGCTCGCGATGAAGCAACGCGGCGAACGCTTCGCCATGGTGACCGCGTCCGACGCCTCGTCGGGAGCCCTGCTCGACGAGTTGGGTGTCCCCGTCGTGCTCGTCGGGGACAGCCTCGCGATGGTCACGCTCGGCTACGACTCGACCTTGCCGATCACCCTCGACGAGATGTTGCACCACACCCGAGCGGTCGCCCGTGGGGCGCGCAACGCCCTGGTCGTCGGGGATCTGCCGTTCGGCAGCTACCAGGACGGAGCGTCGCAAGCGCTCGCCTCGGCGACCCGCATGCTGAAGGAGACCGGCGCTCGCGCGGTGAAACTCGAGGGTGGCGGGCCGATGATCGAGGTCACCGCACACCTGACCCGCGCGGGCATCCCCGTCATGGGCCACCTCGGCCTGACCCCCCAGTCGATGCACCAGATGGGCGGTTTCAAGGTGCAGGCGCGTGAGGACCGGGCGGCCGATCGGCTCCTCGCCGACGCGATCGGACTCGCCGACGCCGGCGCGTTCGCCATCGTGCTGGAGGGCATCCCCAACGGCGTCGCGCGTCGGGTGACCGACGCGGTCGCCGTGCCGACGATCGGCATCGGTGCCGGTCCGCACACCGACGCCCAGGTGCTGGTCTGGCACGACCTGCTCGGGCTCACCACCGGACGGCTCCCCCGGTTCGTCAAGCAGTACGCGAACCTCCGCTCGGAGATCTCCTCGGCGATCAAGGCGTTCCAGGCCGAGGTCGCCGACGGCGAGTACCCGGCACCGGAGCACACCTACGGCGATTGAGCCCCCGTTCGATCCCACCCGCCGCCCCCGTTCGATCCCACCCGCCGCCCCGGTTCGATCCCACCCGCCGCCCCGGTCAGGTCCGGGGGGGGCGGGCGAGCTGGCGGGCCGAACGCGACAGATCCCCCAGCGCGTGCGGCGTCCTCGGGCCCCACCACGTGAGGGCCGTGCCGTCGAGATAGCGCACCCTGGCCCGCCACTCGGCGAACACCTCGGCGTCCTGGGCGGCGAAGGCGTAGGGCTCGTCGGGCAGCAGCACCGCATCGGGGTCGGCGTCGGCCAGGGCTCCCAACCGGAGCCGGGGATAGCGCCCGTCGGCGATCTCCGGCAACGCCGGCCGGAACCCGCAACGGTCCAACAGATCGCCGGCGAAGGTGTCGCCGCCGACCAGCCACCAGGTCTCATCGGCTCCGCGGTGATCACCGTCGCGCCAGATCGGGCAGGCGGTACGCACGGCCCGCGCGGGTGGACGTCGCTGGTCGAGCGCGCGGAGCAGGGCGTGACGAAGGCCCATCCCGGCATCTGGCACGCCGACGGCGGCTCCCAGGCGGCCGAGTGCCTCCGCGGCGTCGCGGACCGTTCGCACGCGGGTGACGTAGACCGCGAGCCCCGCCTCGCGCAGGCGACGCACGTCGAGCTCGCGGTTCTCCTCCTCGTTGGCCACCACGAGGTCGGGCGCCAGATCGATGATGGCCGAGACGTCGGGATTCTTGGTACCCCGGACCCGGAGTGCGTGCTCGAACGCCCGCGGGGGCGCGACGCAGTGGTCGGTCACCGCAACGACCCGATCGGCCAGGTGCCACCACCAGAGCGTCTCGGACAGGTTCGGCACCAGCGAGACCAGCCGCTGCGGCCGCTCGGGCACGCGGACCTCGGCGCCCAGGTCGTCGACGACGGTGTGCATGTCGATCAGCCTGCCTGCGCGGCCCCGGCCTCCGTGGCGTTCTCGTCCGCAGCCGGGGGCGGGGCCCCGACGCCCTCGCGTGACGGGATGTGCACGCCCTCGATCTCGCGTGCCAGGACGTAGAGATAGTCGGCGCAGCGATTGAGGTAGCGCACGGGGGTCGTGTCGGGGAGCATGCCGGCCCGGTCCATCGCCACCGTGTAGCGCTCCGCCCGGCGGCAGACGGTCCGGGCGAGATCGAGCGCCGCCGCCGGGCGGTTGCCGCCGGGCACCACGAAATGTTGCGGCATCGGGTGACGCGCGACACAGTCGTCGATGCGCTGGTCCAGCCGGTCGACCATGGCATCGTCGACGCGGCTGATGCCGGCCGTGAGCCGGTCCCAGTGCTCGTCCAGGGTGGCCAGTTGCGCGCCGACCACGAACAGCTCGCGCTGGATCTCCAGGACACGATCGTGGAGCTCGCCGACCAGTTCGGCGCGAGCCAGACCCAGCGCGCTGCAGGTCTCGTCGACCGTGCCGTAGGCAGTGGTGCGCAGGTCGTGTTTGTCGACGCGCCCGCCGTAGAGCAGTCCCGTCGTGCCGTCATCACCGGTCTTGGTGTAGACCTTCACCTGCGGCTCCCATCGTCTCGTGCCGGGGACGGAGGATATCGAGGGACCGGACGCGTGGATCGTGCCGGTTCCGCCCCGGGACGGCCCGCTCGCACCCCGGCCCTGTAGGCTGGTCGATCGCGGTCGGGCGATGTTCGGTTGGGGCGGCCGGGGAGCCCTTCGCGGTCGTGGCCGCATCGCCCCGCCAGCGTCCGCCCACGCTCGGAGCCCCACGTGTCCACGTCTCGCTCCCCACGTCGCGACTTCCGGGTCCTGACCCGCAGACGCGGCGGTTACGACGGCGCCGCGATGGTCGACGTACAGCTCCAGCTGGCCGCAACGGGGGCGCTGGTGTGGGCGCAGACCTTCTCCGACAGCGCGCAGGCCGAGACCTTCCAGCGCGAACTCGAGGACGATCTCGACGACCTCGACGGGGCGGCGTTCCGTCGGAAATACGGCGTCCCCGCCAGCATCTGACGGCCGTCCGACGCCCGATGGCTCATCGGGGGCCTACGGCTCGGTGAGGATGCGAGGGCCGTCCTTGGTGATCGCGATGCTGTGTTCGGCATGCGCCGCACGGCTGCCGTCGCTGGTGCGCACCGTCCACCCGTCGTCGTCG
>Ga0207421_10006990_pt1 | contig 12153 bp, 16 predicted proteins | sample SodLakKL_010_SED_4_FD_187542 | JGI IMG/M metagenome (GOLD analysis project Ga0207421, IMG submission 187542) | Alkaline sediment microbial communities from Lake Tanatar, Kulunda Steppe, Russia - 8KL_010_SED (SPAdes) (version 2) | ecosystem: Environmental > Aquatic > Non-marine Saline and... | reverse complement strand
TTATTAAACATTATTTTTCATCCTTGTTAAACAAATTTTGTCACCAAAAATTATATTCGTATGGAACTATATCTGAGTAGGTATCGAATCCACATCTTTGGCAGTAGTAGTAGTCTAGATTATCCCGTTTCATAAATTCTCCGCAGTCCGGACATCTTAGGGCTTTATTCAATAATATCACCGTCCAATTTGTAGAAACTACTTCCAATTTGAATACGTTTTAGGTCCGTTTCTGAACTCAAGTAGTGTCCTACTGCCCGAACATCTAAATCGCAACGCTTAGCTATATCCTTTGGTCTTATATATAGTTCTCCTTGTTCTATTATACTTTTGATCGCTTTATTTATCTCGTTTGGTTTATATGAGCGCATATAAACTCTCCTCTATTCTCAGATTTACTAAAGTTATACCTAAAAACAGTATCAGCAAAATAACCAGTAAAAAGTATTCGAGTTCACTCATTTATACTCCCTATTTAAAAAATTATTTGGGAGCTATATAAATGTTTTGGAAAAAAAAGAGAAAAATAAAAAGTTACGGATATACGAAAAACAGATAAGGATACTGTAAGAAAAGTAGTGTTAGGGAGATAAGATATGCAACTGTAAAAGGAAGGTTAAAATAATGTGACTCCCATTTGATAACGAGAGTAGGAAAACTTGTTTTAGTCGGAATAAAGCCGAGAGAAATGGCCCAGACGGAAACAGCGACTATAACAGAGAGTAGAGTGCTAAAAACTGACAGCAAGGCTACTAAAGGTGCTCCTGCGAGTGCATACCAGACGCAGTGTACCTCGTTTACAGATATAGGGTGTTCAAAGACATAGAATAGAGTAATGTCCTTTTCCTCTTTGCGCTTCTGATAGCGTTCTAACTGCTCTTTATCCATTTTAAAACCTCTTATTTAGATTTAGCGGTTGTTTCTCCAAAATAGAATCCTATAATCATAAGCAATATGGATCTAAGCGTTTCTGTAGCTTCTGCTTGTCCTAAAACTGATAGAATGGCTAGAACTATAAATCCTCCGGCACCTATAATCAGAGCTAGAATCCCTTTAATCGTTGCTTTTTGAGTTATTTGGTTTAAAATATTATTATTATTATTATTATTACTCATCATCATCACAACTAGTTCTTTCTTCTATCATAGCGTCTAACCTCAAGATTTCGCCACTTAGTTTGTCTATCTTCGTTTCTATGCACTTCAAACCCTTTATAACTTCTAGAAGTTGTTCGAAAGGCCGTTCTTGCAGCGGATTATCTGGACTCGGATAAAGGTCGTTTTCTATCTTTGAAATTCTTTCATTGTGTTTGCGTATTTTATTTTGTATATGTCTGCAAAAACTTAGTATCCCTCCAGATATGCCCGCAACAACCCAAAGGAGCCAGTCAGAGATTATATCAATCATAAAAACCACTTTTAACCACATTTAAACTTGTATGATATATATTACTTTTCCTTCGATATGGTTAGGTTCTATAAGAGGATATCCCATTTCTTGGTCGGTTTTATCATTATTTATACCTTTCGTTATATATTGTATATCTCCGTTTGTTGTTACATTTTCCTTTATCTCGTGTACTATGCGTTCTTCATCTGTTATAAAATATTCGTTTTGCACCTTAAATATTATTATGTCTCCTTCATCTATATCTCTAGGTGGTGAAACTATAGCAAAATCTCCATCATTTATTTCTGGACTCATAGAGTTTCCGTTTGCATATCCAATATAAAAACCCACTCCATAACTAAGTATCCCAACTACAAATATAAATATAAATACTAGCAAAGATGTAAGTAATATATATTCTAGTATTTTTTGTTTCATTTAATTTATTAGTTTTTGTTCTAATATTTCCAATCTTTCTTCTAATTCTTCTATCTTACCTTCTTGTGATTCGATAATCTTTTCTTGCTCTTTACAAACCTCAAAAACATAATTGTTAAACTCAGAGTGACTTATACCTGTTCTTTTTTCTTTTATCTCTTCTAATTCTTTTTGAGGTATTTCTGAAATATTATTTACAGATAAATCTTTAGTTCGTTTGTATTCTTCTACCACCTCTTCATCACTAGGTTCTCGCATGATATAACTTGGTAGCTCACCACTGGCATATCCTTGATTATCTAGGTCTTTTATATCTACTTCAGGATCTAGTTTAGCAAACGGACTCATATTATGGTCTATATAATCATACGCATTTACTTCACTCCACGGCCTAGTGCTGAGTCCCAGCCTCGCATCATTACTACCATCTGGGTCATCCACAGGATATGTATATCCTATTCCACTCGAATTATCACAATAAAACCTTGTTGATTGAACCTGATAAAATGACTCACCATCATCTCCAATAATACCGTTTCCGTCCGAATCTGGTATTATCTTAGCATCAGTTTCTCTTAGTAATATATCGCTCCCACCATAACCACCTACTTCAATCCCTGCAGGAAATCCAGGGGGGTTTGCATCTTCATCAACTATACCATTTGCTCGTAAAACGTTAGTGTATACGGTACCTAATATATTACCACTCGTTCCAAGGCTACCTCTATTGTTTATAGAAGGGAACATACGTAAAGTTGGGTCATCATATTCAAACACAAAATATACATCATCGGTATCACCTATCTTTAAAAGTTGTTCTGTGCTTATTTCAAGTGTATCTATTTCTTCAGCGGTTATAGAATTAGCTTCTATCTCTTTTGCCGATATACTGCTTGTTAATATATTTCCTCCATCTATAACTGTAGCATCGGCTTTTTCAGCATCCTCTGTCGTTATGTCGTCAAATGATCGCCCATCTTCCAATTCTACGCCTTTAGCTATGACCATTTCACCTGAACCTAGATAAGTAGTGTTTATAGGCCCGTGAGTACCGTCTGAAAGGTCTAAGGTGTTTCCATCAGCATCTACGAGATTAAGTTTTCCAGCCGATATTTGAGTCGCTAAGACTCTCTCATAGTTTGTTCCATCATCTATACTGTCTAAATCACCTATAGCTTCCGCTAGTAATATTTCTCCCGCATCTATCTGAGTAGCCAATACCTTTTCGAAAGTGCTTCCGTCGTCTACGTCGTCTAAGTCTCCTGTAGCTTCTCCGAGTAGTATCCTAGCATCACCGTCTATATAGGCATTCCCTATTCTACCAAAACTTTCTCCATCCTCAATATCGTCTAAAGTTCCTTCTATCTCGTTTAAAGTTCCTATAGCCGAAGCTAAAGTGTGATAACCGCCTTCAAGTGCGTCTGCGTAAACCTTTCCGAATTCAGACCCATCTGGTATATCATCTATAGTTTCATAAACTTCTGCTGTAGCGTCAGCACCAGCCTGAGTTTTTTCTTCCTTTGAATATTCTCTCCTGTTGTAATCTCCAACTCCAGCAATTTCTCCAACTTCAATTTCTATGTACTGCTTTCTAACGTCTTGATGTCTTATAAGAAGGGTTGTATCTATCCCTTTACTACTGTCCTCGTAGCTAATCGTCTTGTTACATATATCAGCGGGGTCAAAAAGGTTTCCCCCTATTATTATCTCTCCCTTATCTTGGGGTTGGGGTCGTAACAGTTGTTCTGCCATATCTCCAGCTTCTGACTCACTATTTATGTACCTGACGTTAAATTTCCTAAACTTTTCCTCGCTTACATAGTCAAAGTTTTCTGCTTCTCCGACGTAAGTTTTTCCGTCGTAAGTTCCTATAATCTTTACTTTGTTTACGATGTGGTCTGTGCTGTCCTTTTCGTATGTAATAGTTGCAGCTTTGTCCGTATCGGTATCTACGCTCTTCCAGAGTCCTCTGTGTTCTCTTGGCTCGAAATAAATCTCTTGGTCGTGTGTAAAGCGTATAGTGTATCCAGCTCTGTCTACCATCTTTGAAATAATCCTTCTACGAGATTGTTCTACGTCCACTTTAGGGATTGTAATATCGGTCGAAATATAATTAAAAGTATAACCAGTACCTGAAAAGACTTCAGAGAGTACATCCTCAGGACTTGTATCTTCTAGGTCGATTTCTACCTGTTCGTCCAATATCTCGTATCCATGCCCTAGAACATCGATTGTAGTATCTCCATCTTGTCTTATCTTCCCTGTATGCTCCGCATATCCTTCAAAAACCGTACTACCATTAAATATAGCCCTTACAAGCGTGTTAAAAGTTATCTCTGTCTCTGGATGTGTCCAAATTCTCATTTTCGGCGCTAATCGGTCTATACCTATGCCTCTCTGGATTCTAAAATCATTATAATCTATCTCCGTCCAACTTTCATTAATATAAGCTTCTATCTTCATAATATTACACATTACGTTTGTGTTTGTTACAATTTCTAGGCCTCAACCCTAAGGGTAAACGTGGAATTATACTATACTTTCACCAACCTTAATTCGTATAGTTCCTTGCAACCACTTAGGAGAATTTTCGTTTAAAATAGTTAAATTCACATCTTCGATAAATACTTCAAGTCCCTCATCTCGTGGCTCGGAGTCGTAATCCTCATTATTAAAGTCGTAACCTTCCCAAAGTCCAAAATTTGTATATAACTCCCAGCTCGTATCGAAGTCACTCTCGTGGATTTCGTCTTTTAAGTATTCAATCTGGTCTGAAAGTGAAACTACATTTTGGTCGGTTGGATGCGTTCCGTGGCTCTTATCCTCACCGTCATCGTGTAGGTAAAATTCTATGTCCATCTCCGTTTCTTGTCCACTTACTCCCATTAAAAGATTTTCCTTGTACGAAGCACCAGGGGGACTTATAGAAATACTAGGTTTCGTCTGTGCGTCTCTTATCTGCGATATTGGGTAAACTGCATACCTTACATCATCTGAATCTGGATTTAAAACGATTAGAAGTTTGTCTCCATCAAAATCGGACATTTAATAGCCTCCTATAATGTCTGGAGCTTGTTCTCTCGCTTTTATTATGTCTTCGATGTCTCCTTGGAAGATTATGTTTACGTCACCAGCAGCAGCCCCACCACCTACACCACCACCTCTATCCATTGCACCATCTCCTGTCTGGGGTACGCCTCTTTCTGGAACCATATCATCACGACCAGTACCTAAGCCACCACCAGCCCAGTCGGGTAGCCAGCCTAAAAACCTATCTACTAGCCAATTCCAACCATCCTGTAACGCATCAAAGATAGGCCCAAACTCAAAACGTATCTCTGCAGATTCTACAGCCCTTTCCCAATCACCTCTCAACAGATCTAAAATCCATCCGAAATCAATTGTAAATGCTTCAGTCTCTAATTTCCAAAAAGCCTCTTTGATTTGTTCATACCATTTTTCTGCATTTATGAGTTCTAAGAGGTCTATTTCTCCAAAAAACTCAATCATATCTGCAAAAGCATTCTCTATCGCAGCAAGGGGGTCTTCAGCAAATTCTTCTACGAACTCGAACCACCTTGGAAGCATCCTGGCCATAAACCGTAACAATGGTGCTAGTAGGCTTATAATCACCTTTGCAACAGGGATAAAGAAAGCCTGTATAATATTTAAGAAGGCAGACATCATCTCTCTAATCGGCTCCATACTGAAAAGAACGCCTGCAATAGCTCCTAAGACACCGAGAACTCCTAGCATCGCTGTACTCATCCCTTTAATCAGTGATAGTAGGCTTCCAAGACCTTCTGCTGATTCTCCATCCTCTCCAGCAAATTCTAAGAATCCTTTGTCCTCAAGTTCCTCTAATTCCTCACCTACATCATCAACTCCTTCACTCTTGATTAAGACTTTTATGTCATCTACCATTATTTTTTATTCCATTTCTTTTTATTATATCTTTTAACTGCTTCTTGAAGCCATAATCTTTCGTATCTGTTTGTTTCCTTGAAAAATTGACTAGGTGTCTTGAATCCCGTCAACTCGAACACAGCCATAAGTTGATAACTACGACCCACGAAAGGATTTAATATTCTCCTTAATTTTATTGTCTTCTTGCATCACTTGAGTGAAAATCTGAACGAGAACATTCATCAACCCTCTTAAGCCTTTAGCTTCTGCAAATTTCTTCCACTCAGGTTTAGAAAAGTCTAGGACTATATCTGAGAGTAAAACTATCGCTAAGTTTTCAAATTCTTCTAATTCACCTTTATCCACGTCTGATAGTTTTTTGCTTAGATTGTCTAGTTTTATAAATTGTTGTACTTGTTCTCTATCTAGCGTTACTGTTGCCTCTAGTTCTAAGCCGAAAACATCAACAGTAGTGGTTAGTTCTCTTTCTGATGCTTTAATAAGCGTGTCTATGCTCTCGTTATCTTGTTTGCTCCATTCTTTGACATTCTCTTTAGCTTCTGAACGTAGTTTAGACTCCTTTAACTCTTTCCAGCGCTCAAATTGTTTATCGTTGAGGTAGCTGTTTGCTTCCTCTAGGCTTAGTGCTAATAGTTCTCTATCAGTCCATTCTTCATTTTTATATTGCTTATTTTTCATAAAGATAAATTAATAATAATGATAATGATTATGCTGGATTAAACTCTAAATCGTCTGCATTTCCGTCTAAGGCTAATCCAAGCCACTCGTCAGGAGAACCACTTACGGTAACGGACTCGAATACTACTCCTGTTGCTCGTATAACTTGAGTATCTCCATCTGTAGTGTCTACGTCTAGATCTACAGTAAACTCAGGAGGGGTTGCACTATCCTCTATTTGATTATCGGTATCATCATACCCAATTAAGTCTTTCCAACTATCCTCATCGAAAGCGCTCAAAGTTCCAGAAACATTTATTATAATCTCTGTTTGCTGTTTATCGAACCTTTTACGCTGTCCTGCGCCTCTAAGCTCCTCTATAGTCCTGTCTACGCCGATCTCCACGTCTTGTAGCATCCCTACAGGTATATTTGCTTCGTCTTCGTCCTCAATCTTCAATACAGCTGATTGGCCTCGCCATACGGTTTCCGATTCTGTCATAATTTATCACCTTTTAATTTTTAAATTTAGTAAAATCCATTAATTTTGTAACCTTTAACTCGCATTCTACAACTTCTAACAACGTATTCTCAGTTTCTCCGCTGTAGTGTATTATACTTTCCAGTTGGTAGTTTATTACGCCATTTTTTCCGTCTAGAGCCGATAAGATGTTCGCTATACTGTTTTCCATATCTCTAAGGTGTTCTAGATACTTGTTAGTCCTTCTGTCACGCTCAAAGTAGTAAAAGAGGCGTATCCTGTTGTCATATTCTTGATTATCAGTTCTATTAGTAGTATCGGGTATTACTTGTATGGATGGTAGAGATAGTTTGTTTAACTCAACATCGCCCAAATAAGTTTTCATTTCAGTACTATCGAGTATGGTTTTGTATATATCTGAAAAAAACCCGTCTAGTTTATTATCCATATTTTTAACCAAATTTTTGTCTTACATTTTCTACTGCTCTTGTTACGTAAGGGTTTTTATTTATCCCTTTCTTGCTTATTTTGTGTCTTACTTTGTAAGCAAGACCTTCTTCGCCGAGTTTACGTCTAGCCCACAATTTTAGTGGTTTTATAGGAGGAACGAAAGGCTTAGAACCGTGCTGTATTACAGGGGCGTATTTAAGCCGACTTCCTACGTAAATCTTGTCCTCTGATTCTTCTAATATCTTGAAAGACTGTCTTAACTGTCCTCTGTTTACAGGAGCTTCTTTCCTTAACTCGTTTGACAGTTTAACCGCTATATCTTTAAGGATTGCGTCTGTATTGTTTCTAATTTCCTCGCTGACTTTATCAAGCTCAATTATCATTATAATGTAGCAAACCTGGGCGTAACTCTTTCTATATTTTTTATCCTGTCTACTATTTCTTCTTTCATAAGTTCATCGTAGTCAAAATAGGCCTCAACGTTTGTCGGATCTAAATTTTTAATCGCCTGTTCTTGCTTTAAACTCCGTAATATCTTGTTTACAAGCGTTATTTCTATGTTCTGTATGTCTGTAGGCATCTCTCCGTTTTCTAAACTATATCCTCTATCGTAAGTCACTCTAACCAGCTCTGCTCTATCCCTCCACGTGATAACGTCAGCTCTGTCTCTCATACTTGTTCTTCCTATCCGTCTTGTGAAATCTCTACCGATATATCCTGACCTTGAAACTCTGCGTAACTTAATTCCAAATTTAGTTTGCGTAAAGGACTTTTCAGACAGTTCGTGCCAGTCTTCTCCGTTTTGAGAGATTTTAACGCTCTTAACTTCTCTAACAGGGTAGGTAAGCCTTAGAATAGCGTTATCGGGCGCTCTTAACTCGTCTTCTCTATCTTCCTCAAATTCTAAGGTTTCGTTGCCTATATAACTGTCTATCAGGCCTTTAGCTTCTGACTGAACAGTCTTTAATAAGTCTTCAAACTTTGTATCTGTATTAAGGTTGTAAAAATCCTCTCCAGTATATTCTATCCTTTTTTTAAGAGTGTCTATGGTCGTATAACTCATAGTAATAAATTAATGGATTTTGGTAGGGAGTTATCCCTACTTTTTAAGATTTATGTAAAGTTTATACTCCTTTAGTCAAGTACTGTATGTGGTCTCCGTCAGATTCGTCAATTAGAGTTCCGTATGCTTCGATTGCTGTAACTTCGCTTGGGCCTCTCTTAGCAAGAGGAACTACCGTAACGTCCTGCAACATCGTCATAGAAACTGCGTCCATGTTGACTGCAAAAGCAACTGGGTCGTTTTCTCCTGCGCTTTCAAACTTGTCTAAGCCATGGGTCTTGAAAACTGGGTGTCCGTCAAATTCGAGTGTGTCGAATCCGCCCAGTCCGAACTCGTCTAAGTCTACCGTATATCGCATATATTCTTGATGTTCTTTTCTCAATTCGTTGTAAGTTTCATAATCGGCAAATATTGCTATGTTCTCTGGAGTTCCACCTTGGAAATCTACTTCCATAGCCAGGTCTCTTATTTCATCGATAACATCTACGTCGTCGAAATCTCCTTGTAAGTCACCATATTCATTTCCTAGGTCTAAGAAGCCGTCAAATCCGTCTGTATCGTTGTCATCGCCTAGTAATATCTGCTTTTCCTCGTAGATTCGCATAGACCTCATCATATAGTCTTCTACCTCGCCCTCTGCACTTCTAAGTGTTCTACTTCCTAGAATCATCTTATCTGTGACTCTTCCTTTAAATCCGTAGCCAACGACGTCGAACTGATCTTCATCCCATTTATCGGAAAGCGTGTCGTCAGAGTTATAGTCTCCTTCACCGCTTGCAGGTTCTAGTTCAGCTTCCACCGCATCACTGTGATCCACTCTAGGAGTAACAAAGTTCTCTATCGAATCTGTAGTCTGTCTTGCGATTAGGTCTGCAGCTGGAGTTCTCTCAGGGTTAACAACGAAAACGTCTGGAACGATGTAGATGGGCATTTTCCAGTCGCCAGAACCTAAATTCTTTTTTATTTCATTTTCTATGAATTTGAGGTCGTAGCCTTTTCTGACCATATCGTTCCATTTTTTGAATACTTCTCTATCTGCCTCAAACCAATCTTTCTTGAGATTTACTGGTTCTCTAGTCTTTGATGCGAGTGGGTCGTGGTATATTGTCCCGCTTGGAACATCGTTGAACGCAGACTTATAGATTTGCGTTTTGTTTTTAGTCCTTGGGTTAAAAGATTTTACTAATGTTTTTCTTTTTATACTCATATTTTATCACCAATTTATAATTTAATTTGTTTTATATATCTAATATAATTTAAAAATTTATAATCTTGTTTCATACTTTTCGAGAGCCTTCGACCACTCTCTACGAGAGGTGGTTTCTTTGTCTTCTAAAGTTTCTTTGCGGATTTCTTCACAATCTGAAGCTTTTCTATACGTTTTACGTTCAATGGACTTCTCTGTGTCCTCCTTTTCAGTTTCTTTCGTTTCTTCTTCTTTTTCCTGTTCTTTGTCCGCCCCTTCTTCCTTATCCTCATCATAGTTATCTTTGATGTTCCTAACAGCGTCCATAAGGTCGCCTCGTGGAATTTGCATCGCTTGAGCAAGTTCTTCAACTATGTCTCCGACTTCACGTTCTACGTCATCTTCTTCTTTGTCTTCATCTTCTTCATCCTCATCGCATTCTTTTTCGCCTTCTTCTTGTTTATCAGATTCTTTTGATTCTTCCTCTGTTTCTTTTTCCTCTTGACTTACTTCAATGTCTTCTTCGTTATAATCCTCTCGTAAATCAGATAATGCAGCACTTACGTCTGCAACAGTAATACCGTCAGGCATTAAATCTGCTATAAGTCCATCTAAATTCCTGAAATCAACTTCTGCAGGGTCTATAGCCTTTACCTGTTCTTTAAGCTTCTCAAATGCGTTTTTCTCTTGTTCTTCTTCTTTGGTTTCTTGTTCTTCTTTTTCGGTCTCAGACTCTTTCTCAATCTCATCATCACTCATATTATCACCTTTTTTATTATCAATATTTAATTTTTTATTTAATATATTATTATCAAAATCTTGCGAAAGTGCTACTTGGTTTCCGCCTCCAAATATTGAAAATCCTGTAAGCTCTCCTTCTTTTATAGATTTCCAAGTCTCATCATCGAACTGAACTCCAAGCATCCAAGTTCCTTTAGGATACGTCTTTTCCTCTCCGTCAGGTAATACGAACTCCCTGTCCTGTTTGAGCACCCAAGACTCTATTATATCTCCCCTACCGTCGTTTAAATCGTGTTCTAGGTCTATAGCGTCTATATCTCCTTTCTTTAAGAAATCGTGGGCCGATTGTTCGATAGTTTCGCTTCTCACGATGTCTCCATCCCTATCAGGTAATCCAGGAACCAAGGCTGGAGCATAAGCGATCTGTTTTTCTTCTTGAGTTTCCGATTTACTTAAGAGTATAGGACTTTCAAGGTGTAACTTTTCTTTATTGTCTTCTTCGATGTTTTCACTCTTCATCAATACCCACTCGCTGAATTGAGCAGGGTTCTTAACAGCACTTACCAGTTTAATTTCTATGTCCTCTAATATTCCTTGCGCACTCTCGATTACGTCACGAAAATTAAAGCCTGTTTTTTCCGCATCCTCCTCTATATTTTCGATAATCGCTGTAGCCTGTTGTTCGGAATATCCCTGTTCTACTAGTCTCTCGATGTATTCTTCTTTTTCTTCTTTATTCATTATATCACTTACATTTTTATATAAAACATAATATATATTCTAATTTAATATTCAACTTATTATTTGTTTTCCATTATATTAATACTTTCGGTTATTCTAGTATTATCTTAGTAGATGGGATTATCTCGATTATTCCAGCATGTGTCGTACTTATGTTGTTGTAGTCATCTATAACACGTGCTTCATGGTGGTAATGTTGCTTGTTTAGATCCTCGTAGTCCTCTTCGTTTAGGTCTAGTTCAAACGTGTCACCATCGATAGTTATGTCTTCTGGAGTTTTTTTCTCTACCAAGACGTCTTCTAAATCGTCAACTTCTGTAATTACCCATTGAATGTCAAAAGTATCTAGTCCACCTTCAGGGGTGTCTTCCACTTTAAATACTAATTTTCTGTGGTCCCCTTTATGAGTTTTAAAATCTTGTTTAGTTTTAGTTTTCATCCTCCTCTACCCTCCAAATCTACGTTTTTATCTTTTGAGCCGCTTAATTTTTCCTCTCTATCTTTAGAACCAAGCATAACAACCTTTGCTATAAATTCTAATATTTTTTGTGCTTCTACATCTATCTCGTTTTCGTGTTTTATGTAAAGCTCTCGTAAGTAGTCGAGTATCTTTTTTACCTCTACTTTGTTTTTCTGTGTTGCGTCTAATTGTCTAACTATACTGACTGTTCGTTCTAACTCAGTTTTAAGTTCGGTGCTTACATTTAATTGTCTTATATATTTTGAAACTTTATCTAAAACTATGTTATTTATCTCCTCTACTGCTAAAAACCTTTGTATGATTTTTAGCCGCTCTACGTCAATTTCTTCTATTTCTCTGACCGCTAAGTCTTTAAAATACTCTACTATTCCCTTAACATCCATATTCTCTGTACCTATTACGTTTAAGTCTCTTAAATAACTAACCTCTTTGTCTAAATCAACGTCTTCGATACTATGAATAGAGAGTGACCGATAAATTATTGTCTCAATCTCAAAAAGAAGTTCTATGTCCTCTACTGAGCTTACTTCAAAGTCTTTAAGATAATTTACAACTCTTTGAACAAGTACAATCTCTACTCCTTGAATTGCTAATTCCCG
>Ga0207421_10006989_pt1 | contig 12154 bp, 12 predicted proteins | sample SodLakKL_010_SED_4_FD_187542 | JGI IMG/M metagenome (GOLD analysis project Ga0207421, IMG submission 187542) | Alkaline sediment microbial communities from Lake Tanatar, Kulunda Steppe, Russia - 8KL_010_SED (SPAdes) (version 2) | ecosystem: Environmental > Aquatic > Non-marine Saline and... | reverse complement strand
AGCGGTTTCTATGACGATCTCCGGCGGGACCATCCTCTCCGCTCTGGTCAGCGGGCGGGTGCTGGCGCGGTTCGGCACCGCCAACGTGACGGCGGTAAGTACGCTGATGACCGCCGCGTCGTTGATGGGGTTCGCTCTGGCACCGGGGCTCGGGTGGCTCGTGCTCTTGGCAGTCCCCTTGGGCCTAGGAGCCGGCTCCATCGATGCGGGTCTGAACAGCTACGTTGCGAAGCACTACGCCGCTCATCATATGAACTGGCTTCATAGCTTCTGGGCTGTCGGTGTCACGACGGGCCCGCTCATTCTCTCCCACTTCCTGCGAGTGGGCACGTGGCGCGACGGCTACTCGACCGTCTCGATCATCCAATTCGGGCTTGCCGTGGTGCTCTTTCTTTCGCTCCCTCTCTGGAGAAGAGTGGCGGCACAGCACGAGGCCCCCGCGGAGGCCCCCGCGGACGGCGGGCCCGCGGACGGCGGAGCGCAGCCGGAGGCTTGCCCGCGGCGAAGCATCTTTCACGCCTTGACGCTCGAGGGGGTGACGCCGGTGCTGCTCGTATTTCTCTTCTACTGCGGTGTGGAATGGACGATGGGCGTCTGGGGTGGGACGTTCCTGGTTCGGGTCAAAGGGCTCGAGCCGGCGACGGCGGCTCAATGGGTATCGGTGTACTACGGCAGCATCATGGTCGGCCGGGTCACGAGCGGTTTCGTCTCCATGCGGCTCCGGAGCCGAAGCATCATCCGAATCGGCCAGGTTGCGATCGTCGCGGGCGTCGTGCTTCTGATGCTCCCGCTGCCGGGCATCGCCTCGTTGCCCGGCTTCGTTCTTATCGGCCTTGGGTGCGCGCCGATATTCCCAACCATGCTGCACGAAACGCCGAACTACTTCGGCCGGAAGAACGCGGTCTATGCGATGGGGCTCCAGATGGCCGTCGCCTATACGGGAAGCACCGTCGTGCCGCCGCTCGTCGGGCTGCTTGCCGACGGGCTCGGCTTCGTGCTGTTCCCCGTCGTTCTGCTCGGCTTCGGGCTCCTCATGATGCTCTACTCGCGCCGAGTGAACGAAAACATCGACACACAGCGCGCACCGGGCACCGTCCGGTAGGTATCGCCGAACCCCGGACAGGCCGGCTCCCGCGGTTCACGGAACATACTCGGCATCAGCGGCAGTCAATCGCAGACACCGCAAGCGTCACCTCGACGCGGTGCTGCACGCGGGCTATACTGCCGCGCAACTTCACACGACACGAGCACAAGACACAACGGACCAAAAGCACAACGCTCGCACCGTCCGTTGCGCTCACAGCTCAGGAGGAAACTATGGTTCAAAATCACACACGTATCCGCTATGCGCTTCCGGCAATCGCTGTCGCTCTCCTTCTGATTGTCTCGATGGCCGCCCCCGCTTCGGATGGAGAGCTCTATGGGCAATGGCGTGACGTAGACGACGACGAGCCAATGCTTGTCGAGTTTCGCGAGGGCGAGATCGTCTTTCTCACGCCTGACGCCGTGTCCTTCCGAATGCCTGCGGAGTACGACTTCGACGTCGATGATGAGGATGAGGATGCGGTTGCGCTATTCCGGTTCTCCTCCGACGTGCCTCCCCAATTCGTTCCGGCCGAGATGGAAGACGACGAATGGATGACAATCCGCCGTTGGGATGAAGACGGTGAGCCCCGTGTACAAGTCGGAGAGGGGGAGATAGTCCGGCCGGCGGAGCAGGAGGAGTGGGAATCAGCTGAAGAGGCTATGCGGCTGACCACGACTGCGGTAAGTCTCCTGGATTCTTTACCCGGTACGGAAGGGCTCCCCGATTCTTCCGAGAATCGGTGGTACGGTGCCTGGAAAGCCGTCGACGACGACGAGAGCGTTAGAATGCTCGTGGGGCCCGACGGACTGTGGTTGACCGAAGTCGACGACTCGTCGTGGTTGCTGTTCCAGATCCCCATAACGGAATACAAACGCGTTGAAGAGGCTGAAGACGCCGTCGAGCCAGTATACCACGACGCGGCTCGCGAGGCCTTTCCTCCGATGGCGCTGGAACTGGCGGACGAGGACACGCTTATCGCACGCATCGGCTTTGGCAGCTCACGACTCACGCGTATCGACCGGGCGGACTGGCAAAGCCTGCTCGAGCGAATCGATATTCTTGTGACCTTTGAAGAATAGCGGGCGAGCGCCGGGCCTCATCCCACGCGATTGTCCGTTGTATTGCTCCGTGCCTGATGCCGGGCGAAGTACGCCCGGCACGCGCCGGGGCGCCTTCCGCGAGTGTTGGAGCCGGCGAAGTGACGGCTTGGCTTCGCGGCTGCAGCGGGGTCGAACTGCACAAGATCAAGCACAAGCGCTGGATCGAGAACATTCCCCCGGTCAGCACCCAGGGGGTGGTCTCCGGAATCAACGAGATCAAGGGCGAAGTCGCGTCGTTGCCGAGGGAGAAGAACCGTTCCACGGACCTCTGAGCGGTCAGCCGTGCTGCTACTACCACTATCTGGTACGGGAGCTGGTACGGGAGAAACGCGGAAGCGGGAAGAATAGCCGATGGGTCACCATCGAGGACGACAGGCGAGGGCAGGACTGTGTCTGGCGGGGCTGTTGGGCGATTTCGGGCCTGCGGCCTATCTGGCGGCGGCGATTACTCCGGTGGTGTATCTCCTGGCGTTGGTGCTGGTGCTGATGTATAACGACATGGTGTTCCTGCGCCGGCGCTGCGGCGCCATGTGGGGGAACATCGACGTGGCGCTGAAGAAGCGCTTCGACCTGCTGCCCCGGCTGGTCGATATCGCGAAGGCGTACCTCGAGCATGAACGCGACGTGCAGCAGCAGTTGGGCCGGCTCCGCAGCAGCGGCCCGCGGCTCACCTGGAACGAGGCCGAACGGCAACACAGCGGGGGAAGTTCCGGTCGATGATGATTACTACGAGTCGGGCGAGACAATCACGGTTCTGGGAAACACCGGAGATCTCCTCAAAGACGGCTTCTCCTTTGACGGCTGGAATACGGAACCCAACGGGAACGGGACCACGTATACCGAAGGGAACTCGATCGAAGTCCGAGACGGTGACGTCGATCTATTCGCGCGATGGCTTCCGGACCATGAGATCATGGCCCTCTATCCGGTTGATGAAGTCGTGACTACCTCTATCGGAACCCCGTATACGTTGACCTGGAATCCCAGCGAACACGCGATCAGCTATCAAGTTCAAATCGGTTTCGACCTTGCGAACCCAGGCAATATCGATAACCAGGCAATCAAAACCGTAACGGAGCCGTGGTACGAGCTCGATCTGCCCGACTATTTCGTTCCCTACTCCGTCACATGGCGGGTGCGCGCCGTCTTCTACGACTGTCTCTGCGGAAACCTGAAGCCAGGCGGCTTTGCGCCATGGAGTCAAACCGCTACGTTCACGCACGGATTCGAGGGGCCGGCCGGAGGCTTTATCTTTGTGGACAAGGGCGAGGTCTCCGATGGATGGCAGTTTCTGGAAACTGCACCAAGCGATACCGACTACGCACGAGTTTGGCAAGACCCCACATCGGAAATCGGCGACGATGCTCAACAACAAGCCGTTGGAACCGGAGAAAGCAACACGGCCGCGATCGTGAACTGGCTCAGGGACAATGACCAAGCAGACACGGCGCGAGGAAGGGCGGCGCTGTTCTGCGATGACCTGCGGGTCACGCACAACGGGCGAGTATTCGACGATTGGTTTCTCCCTTCGATCGGTGAGCTCCACAGGATCTACCTAAACCTGTTCTTGAACGATGTCGGAGGTTTCCGTTCCGCCAGCTACTGGAGTTCCACGGAGTCTTCCGCGAGTTTTGCATATGAGTTCGATTTCGAAGAGGGTCGCGCCTTGAACTACTCCAAAGACTCGAGGCGGGTGCGCGCGGTCCGCGCCTTCTAGGCGGGTCAGACCGGAGACTCAGAGGACCAATCAGAACCGAGCCGGATGGCCCGTGCGGAGACCCGCCGGCTCCCGCGGACCCCGACCACCCTGCGGACCAGGACGGCTACGCCCGGATCGTTTCCGAGTTCGTCGCGTCGGTGTTCCGACAACCATCCATTGCGTCCGCCGCCCCTTTTGTGTGGAAAGCATGCAGCCCACCCCCTTCGGGAGGGTGGGCTGCGACATGTCGCGCTTCCTTCTGTTTCGTGCTCTGATCATGGCCGATCAAGCGGAAGCGGCCTCTCGACAATCTCTCGAGAGGACTACTGCTCTTCGTCCACCATGTAGTCCCAGAGAGTACCGTCATCTCTTCCTTCCACCTCGATCATTAGTACATCCCTGCCGGACTCCTTGGTAATCACTGCTTCGTACAAGCCGCCGTCGTCCCACGGAAGCCTGTCCGACAGCTCGACATCCTCATGCCAATCGTGGTGCTCTACACCTTCCGGATACATGGCAGGATCCTCTTGTGCTTCAGGGCTCACGCTCACCCAGCCGGAGTCGAATATGAGCGTGAGATCCTCCCACTCACCATAGTAGACCCGGAAACGATCGGGAAGGTTCCGTGCTTGGAAGTAGAAGTTCAAGGGATCTCCGGTATCGAGTTCACTGATATCCCAATAGTGCTCGGTTAATCCGACGTCCCCCTGGATAGTGTCGCCAAAGTTGGTGTGGTCATAATGGAACTCACCTTCCTCTGCAGGTTCCGACCTGGTCGTGAAGTATGGCTGAACCGTGACATTTCCGTTCGGGTTCGGGACAGTAAAATTCGTCCTCTCGGCTTCATGGTCATCGAATAATTCTTGAGGATCGCCGGCTTCCGTAGACCAGTGGAGAAACGCATACTTTTCCGGGTCCTCCGAAACAGCCTCCAATTCGACCTCGAAACCCGGGGGGTAAGGAGCATTATCGGTGTGATCGACGGCATGTCCCTCTGCCCCCATGAAGGACTGCGCCTCCATTTCGAACTCATAGTACTCTTCAGCAAAGAAAGCAGTTATCTCCTTGTCACCGTCCATTGTAATTTCGTAACCGTTCCCGGTCTCAGTTACATCGTCCGCGTCGTCTCCGGCCCAGTCGTAGAACTCCCACGGATCTTCTGCTGAGACCTGAAGCTCGACTACGGCACCTTCCTCGAACGAGTGACTCCCACTGGGGTCTACCGTTCCCTCGCCATCAGTATCAACCGTCAGTGTTGCCATACCGTCATCCTCAGGCTCGTCGTCGGGCCCAAAGAGTGCATCACAACCGAAGAGAATGAACGGCGCGATGATGAGTGCCGCCACTACCTTCAGTCGAGAAATTCCGTAAACCCAATCCTTCATAGCAAGACCTCCTAAGCGAATTACGAAGCCTTTGAAGTGCCGGTGAAGCAAAGCATTGGTCAGATAAAAGCAATAGGCTTCTCATAGAGCTCCGTTTTGATATCGATTGTATCACGTGCCCTGTTTGTTTTCATGCTCGCAAGCACGTGAATGGAGCATAATAATGCCGTTGTTTCTTGTCAATGGATTGCGTTCTGACCTCCCGCCCTAAGTTGGGGCATCCCGGATTAACGAAAGTTCGGGAGGCGGAGGAGAATTCTTATGAACTCATTGGCTTGGGAGGGGAACGATCAGCAAGACCAAGGGAGTTCTTACCAATAGAGAAATATGTGGATATCTCGAAGAGATCGTTGAAAACGGCCAGTGGGCATGGCGCGGAGCTCCGCTTGTGAAGGCGATTCTGGAATCCGACAAGCTTCACGTCAGAAAGCTTTCCCATAATATGGACGAACATCCGGAAGCGAACCGCAAACACATCAATCGGCTGTTGAGTGATTACGATCCCTACAGGAGTCTGCGGCGATTGTACTGGGAGGCCACACCGTTTCGCGGCAGGGCGTTGCCGTTCGATTTCGGACAGCCGTGACTTCGACCATCTGGCCATAGCCACATTCACCGTCGTTTTCAACCTCGCCGCCGGGCTCCTGCTGCCTACGCCGGTTCTTTCGGTACCCTTCCTCTCCGGTAAGCTTGTCATTGGGGCGCTCTGCCTCGCGACGCTTCTCGCACTCGGGAGCGGGACGGTACAGCGGCTGGAGCTCCTCTCCTCTCGCCGGCAGTGGCACGGGCATGAGCTCGTCTCGGTGGAAAACACGGTGTATCAGAACATCGCGGTCACCAGAAAGTCCGGCCAGCTCAACTTCTTCGCCAACGGGCTGCTCCTGTTCACAAGCCCGGTGCCGGATATCACGTTCGTCGAAGAAAAAGTCCATTTCCCCCTGCTGCATCACACGCGCCCCCGAACCGTGCTGCTCATCGGCGGCGCGGTGGGAGGCGTCCTTGAGGAGACAGCGAAACACCCGGTTGAGATCCACTACGTGGAGCCCGCCCGCCGCATCATTCGAACCGCCGGGCGGTATCTTCGCCTTCGGCATTCCCTCCTCGGAGGCGTATATGACCGAGGAAATGTTGCGGCTGAACCGCAGCATTTACACTACGCTAAACGAGATCTTTCCGGCGGTCTCGGTGATTCCCGACGACTATACGATTCTCCTCGCGTCCGATGACCCCGCCCTGCCGGCTCTCGACGCCGCGGAGATCAGCCGGCGGCGGAAACGTCCGCTCGCGTACCCGGTGGCGCTCGCGCTGCTGAGCGGTGGTTCCGGTGTTGCCGGCGAGCTCCCCTTTTCCGTTCTCAATTTCGCCGGCGGCATTCTCATCGCTTCACAGTTCCCTCTCGCCTGCAGAATCTACCTGCGGAGGGCCGGGGTGTAGCGCCTGCGGTCGGCTTACCGTATGCAGCCGACCTCTGGGGGGCGGTGCTGGGGGCGTTTCTCGCCGCGATACTCCTGATTCCGGTACCGGGGGTTGTGCAAACCGGCTTGATGGTCGGAGCTCTCAGTCTGACCGCCGGTGCTGTGCCGTTCATCGATACCAGGCGCTAATTCCACATGCCGGGCAGCTCACGGCCGCAGGAGCCGCATCTTCCCTCATCGAGATTGACCTCGGTTACCGTAAACCCAGTTCTGCCGATTACCTTCTCATTGCAGCCGGCACAGTAGGTGCTGTTTGCCGGGTGGCCGGGTACGTTACCGATATACACATATCTGAGCCCCTCCTCCAGCGCGATCCGTCTCGCCTGCTCCAGGGTATCGACCGGGGTCGAAGGGAGCTCCGTCAATTCATATGCGGGCGAGAAACGGTTGAAATGCACCGGCACCTCCTCGCCGAGATTCTCCCTGATCCAGCGGCACATCTCCCGCGTTTGCTCCGGGTCGTCGTTCAACGTAGGGATCAGAAGATTGACGATCTCAAACCAGACTCCCGATTCGTCGACGACTTCCAGAGTGTCGAGCACCGGTTCAAGCTGCGAGAAGGAGGTCTCCCTATAGAACTCGGCGGTAAAGCCTTTGAGATCGACGCAGACGGCGTCCATGTGCCGCAGAAGCTTCCTCAGCGGCTCAGGGTTCATCGCTCCGTTGGTGTGAAACAGAGTGAGCAGCCCCTTCTCTTGGGCGAGCACCGCCGTGTCGTACATATACTCGTAGAATACGGTCGGCTCGTTTATCGTGAACGACATCGACCGGACGCCGTTTTCCAAGGCCTTGTCGACAACCTCCTCAGGCGAAAGCCGATGAGAGCGTACCTCCTCGGGGCTCTTGGTAGCAACGTGCCAGTTGTGACAAAAGCTGCACCTGAAGTTGCAGCCGGCGGTGAACACGCCAACGTTGCCGTGTCCCGGAAGCACATGATACAGCGGCTCTTTTTCTACGGGGGCGAAGTCGAACCCGGCCGGCCTGCCGTACACGAGGGTGTAGAGCCGGCCGTCGCGGTTCTCCCGAACGCGGCAGTAGCCGCGCTCGCCCTCGGCGATGGTGCAGTTGCGGAAGCACAGCTCGCACTGCACTGCATTTTCCGCCTGCGGGCTCCAGAACCGCGCCGGCGCCGGCGCAGACCGGTCGCCGGCCGTTTCTGGGGAGGGCATGCCGCGCAGCACCACCGCCGTGCCGACAGCAATGAAGAGCACCAGTACGAGCAGCTCCGCCGACTTCCGGAACGATTTCCTCCTCACGATCTCCCTCTCAATGCGCTCTTGCAGCAGTCCCGGCCGCGCACTTACCGCACGATCGCCGCGCGATTGCAGCCTTCTATTATTCTAAGGCGAAATGCGCCGGGCTGCCACCGTGAAGCTACCCATCACAGCCTCGCTGCGGCCCCCCACGCCAACGCGAACCCGAGAAGCAGCAAAAGGATCCCAGAGGCGCGCCTGAGGATCTGGAGCAGGAGGGGGGGTCTTGAGAACCTTCGGCAGCAGGCCCGCCGCCGGGCCAAGGAGGAGCAAGGGGGTCACCAGCGAGGCGCCGATCCCGCCCGCGAGCGCTCCGAGCAGCGTATGAGCTGAGAGGCGCGCCAGGGCGAAGCCGAGGGCCGCCTTGAGCCCGGCTCGCCAGCCATCGGCCGTACCGGTGACGTAGAACGCGAGCGCCGGAGCACAATGGACCATACACGGCCCCACTCCTACCGTAAGCCCCGCCACAAAGAGCGCTCCCAGCGTGCTCACAAGCCCATCCATCCCCCATCTCCCCGCCGGTGGCCCGAGCCCGCAGCGTACCGTCACCTCGACGCGGCGCTGGGATCGAAGTGTGGATCGCTCGACAGCCTGACTGCTTAGCCCCCGTGCGGCTCCGTCCACTGCTCGTATGCTTCGGAGCCGTGGGTTGTTACGTCGTCCCTGCCGTCGGTGCTGAACGGTGCGGCGGTCCGTCAAGAATGGTCGTCGTCGTGCTCCGCAACTACATGCGAGTCAACACTCACTGCCGTCACTTCCACCGTAATCACCCTCAGATTAACGTTTCCAAGGGTGACCGAATCTCCATCGACGGTAAGTCGGGCGGAGACGCTGTAGTTTCCATCCTTTTTGTAGATTCGTACGCCCCACCCCGAAATGTCGACATCATCTTCGACGTCTCGTTGGGCCAATACCTCATCGTCGTCCGCTACGATCTCGAGGACTCCCGGCCCTTCGGGGCTTTCTTCCCTGACGTTGAATACCACCTGCTCACCCGCTCCGATGCTGCGGGGAGGAGTGGGCGCCGTGCGCGGGCTCGCAGGCGGGCGGCGGGCCTTTTGGATGCAGCGTTCCGGGAAGCGAACAAGCGCTCGCTGAGCGAGTCGCAGCTTGCGATGCGGCTGGAGGACTATCTGTTTCAACTGCGGCAGGTGGAGGGCGAGGATGCGTTTCGGCGGCATGCGGTGAGCTATCTGGATGAGTGGGTACGTATGACGAGCGGTAACTACCGAGCAATCCCTTGCTTGCACACTGGTCCCAGGGTATAACGGAGTGGGTGAGCTATTGCGACTATGCAAACTGCTGCATCGCGGGCGCAACGTCTCCAACAGATTGAGGTGTTACTCCTTGGTCATCCGGAAGGCCTAACGCGTTCGGAGATTGCCCAGCGTCTGGGCGTTCACCGAGCGACCGCCGGACGGGATATCGATGCACTCTCCCTCGAGGCGGCGGTATACGAACGCGAGGATCGTCGGATCGCCATCAACCGGGATAGTTATCTCAACCGTATACGACTGACGCGCCATGAGGTGCTGGCGCTGCATCTTGCCACCAGGCTGCTCGCGGATCATTCCGATCGCTATAACCCCCACGCCGCATCCGCAGTCCGCAAACTCGGAGAGGCGGTTCGATCCGTCGCACCGAGAATCGCTGACGTCATTGAAGCAAACGCCGATCTGCTGGACGACGTTCGCAGCCGGCGTGACCCGGATTTTCTGCGCGTGCTCGAGCGACTGACAACGGCTTGGGGCGACGGGCGGCAGATAGACCTACGCTACTATTCGGCTCGCTCGGAGACCGAGCGGCGATTTCGAATGGGCCTCCATCAGATTCGTGCGTACGCTCCGGGTCGAACGTTTCACGTGATCGGTCAATGCGACGGCGAAGACGAACTCCGGACGCTCCGTCTCGATCGAATCCGTGAGGCGACGCTCACCGAGTACAGTTATACCATTCCCGCAGGCGGGAGCGTTCAATCGCTCCTTGATAGTGCCTGGAACGTCTGGTGGGGCCATTCCGCCACCGAAATCGTGTTGAAGTTTTCCGCGGCGGTAGCGCCACGTGTGCAGGAGTCCCGCTGGCACTCGGGGGAAGTAGTTCATTCGCTTCCTGACGGCAGAATTGAATGGCGCACGACGGTTGCCGAGCCGCGCGAAATGTACCCGTGGATCCGCGGCTGGGGGCGGGATGTCGAGATCATCGCGCCTCAGTGGCTCCGTGAGGAGTTCATCAGTGAGCTGCGGGCGATGTGGCGGATGTACGAACCAGGAGAAAGGTGATTTCGACGGGATTTGGGAAGAAATGTGTTGTGTGTTGCGCTCGTTGCAACAGTGGTGGGGTATGGTTGGGGAGCAATGGATAGTATGCAGGGCGTCTATTACGGTCATACGAAGCCTGAGACCGGACCCGAAGAATGGCAATTGCTTCAGGACCATTTGGTTACGGTAGCCAAGATGGCCTCGCAGTTTGCCGAGCCGTTCAACGCGGAGAGACTCGCGTACTTGGCCGGCCTTTGGCACGACTTAGGGAAGTACTCGGAAGAGTTCCAGCGTTACATTGCTTCCGCGGGTGGCGAATCCGCCCATATGGAAACGCACAAGGGGAAGGTAGACCACTCTACAGCGGGTGCCCAGTATGCCCATGGCATTCTTCGGGAGGCCGGGAATGCGGCGGCGGGAACGATAATCGCGTTCACCATAGCCGGGCACCATGCGGGTTTGCCGCCAAAGAACAGTGCGGTGCGTTCGTCTCTGAAGGATCGCCTGGAGAAGAGAATTCCGCCGTTCGAGCATGGTCTTGAGCAGCTCCCGACCGTCAAATGCGACTCCGATATCAAACCGCCGCCAATCCGTCAGGGTCACGCAGGCTTCGACCTCGCTATGTTCATTCGCATGCTGTTCTCCTCGCTCGTTGACGCAGACTTTCTGGACACCGAGGCCTTCATGGATCCCGGCAAGTCGGTCGTTCGGTTGGTCCAGACTGCCGATCTCCGGCGTATGCGCGATGAACTTGCTGTATTCATGGATAACCTTGTCCCTGACCCCGACTCAGAGCGCGGGCGGACGCCGGTGAATGTCGCGCGCCGCGAGGTTCTTGGAGCGTGCCTGCGAAATGCTGAGCTGGGTCGCGGGTTCTACTCGCTGACCGTTCCGACCGGAGGAGGGAAAACGCTCTCTTCACTCTCGTTTGCACTCAGACATGCGGTCAGGAACGGACAGCGGCGTGTGATCTACGCGGTGCCCTATACCAGCATCATCGAACAGACCGCTTCCACATTTCGCACTGTGTTTGAGGAAGCTCTTGGTGAGAGGGCCGTTCTTGAGCATCACAACAACTACGTGACGGATGAACGACACCCTTGGACGAGGCTGGCCGCCGAGAACTGGGATGCACCGCTTGTTGTAACCACGAACGTGCAGTTCTTCGAGTCGCTCTTCGCCTCGCGTACGTCGAAATGCCGAAAACTACACAACATTGCCGGAAGCGTCATCGTACTGGATGAAGCACAGATGCTGCCCGTTACCCAGCTGAAGCCGACGCTCGAAGCGCTGCAATGTCTGGTCGCGAATTACGGATGCACGGTCGTGCTCTGCACCGCAACCCAACCGGCGCTTCACAAACGGAACGGTTTTGATCACGGGATCGAGGATGTCCACGAAATAGTTCCCGATCCACGAGATCTCTACGAGCGGCTCAAGCGCGTGAATGTGGAACTGCACGGCACTGTTGGGCTGGCAGACGTAGCCAATTGGATGGTCGAACGGCAACAGGCGCTTGCTGTAGTGAGCACGAAGCGTGACGCCTCCGAGCTTTTCGCGCAATTGCGGCAACGCTCCGGGGAAACGAACACAGTCTACCATCTGAGCGCGAACATGTGTCCGGTTCATCGCTCGACAGTACTTGAAGAGATTCGGAGACGTTTGCGGAATGGGCGTCCGTGTCGTGTTGTCAGTACGCAGCTTATAGAAGCGGGCGTCGATATCGACTTCCCGGTTGTATTCCGTTCTATTGCCGGCATCGATTCCATTGCGCAAGCAGCCGGACGGTGTAATCGCGAAGGACGCCTGCCCGCCTACGGAGAAGTCCACGTGTTTCAAACTGAGCAGGGGCCGCCGCCCGGGTTTCTTCGGAACGCCGCCCAGGTGACCGAACGGG
>Ga0207421_10006988_pt1 | contig 12154 bp, 13 predicted proteins | sample SodLakKL_010_SED_4_FD_187542 | JGI IMG/M metagenome (GOLD analysis project Ga0207421, IMG submission 187542) | Alkaline sediment microbial communities from Lake Tanatar, Kulunda Steppe, Russia - 8KL_010_SED (SPAdes) (version 2) | ecosystem: Environmental > Aquatic > Non-marine Saline and... | reverse complement strand
TAGAGGAAAAGTTTGTGTTTTTCGTAAAAAAACTTGCCCGTTTGCTGATTAAAGCGTCTTTTGCTTTCCGTAATGGTGAGGTACAATTCGTTTGACCGGGTGGATTTTACATCAAAAAAGTAGGTTCTTTTCCCTGCCCTTACTGCTTTTGAATAAATGTCATCCCTGGGAACATTTGTGCCAAATTCATCCATGATAAATCTCCTGTTTTCTTTCTTTTCTAAAAAAAATTTTGGCAAACCTTAAAGAACGTTGGCCCGTTGAGGGGCTTTGAATCTTGTATATGAAGTCAAATATAGAAAAAAATCGCCTTCCTTTCAAAAATCCCTTACTTTTGCATTGTTTTTTTCCGGTATCTCTGACGTTTTGGCTTTAACAATGCCATAATATCAAATTTTTGAAGATTATCCCATGCTAAACAGAAGGCATCTTCGTGTAAAAGTTCTCCAAAGCCTGTATGCTTATCATCAATCGCATAACCAGGACATTGCTTCCGGTGAGAAGGAGCTGTTGTATGGAATCGAAAAGATCTATGACCTTTATTTATATCAGCTGACTCTTTTGGGAGAATTGATATCACAGGAGGAGCGCATTATGGAGGAAAACCGTTTAAAACGGCTTCCTTCGCCCGCAGACCTGAATCCCAACCGGCGGTTCGTTGACAACGCCTGCCTGAAAATGATTGCGGAAAATGAAAACCTGCAAAAACGTGCCAGTGCAAGGAAGATCTCATGGAGCAACAACCAGGAACTGGTCAGAAAACTCCTGGCTAAATTAAAGTCACAGAAATATTATGCTGAATACCTGGACTCCTCTGATGAAGGTCCTGAAGAAGACACCAGGTTTGTGATCAAATTGTTCAAGAAAGACATCTTGCCTTTTGAGTTGCTGCACTCCTTTTACGAGGAACAAAGCATTTACTGGATCGATGACTGGGAGTTGGTGAGCAAAATGCTGATCAAAACCCTCAAGCAATCCGATATAAGTAATGGCAAGCTGGCCCTTATGGATCTCTTTAAGGATGAAACTGACAAGGGTTTTGCCATTGAACTTTTCCGGAAGGCCATCATCAACCACCGTTCATTTAACGAGATCATTTCTTCCAAAACCCGCAATTGGGACGTGGAAAGAATTGCGCTGATGGATATGATCATTATGGAAATGGCCCTGACGGAAGTGTTGAAATTCCAGGATATTCCGGTTAAGGTCAGTCTGAACGAATACATTGAACTGTCTAAAATGTACAGTACACCAAAAAGCAAGGTTTTTGTCAACGGGGTGCTGGATAAGCTGGTTGAACAGTTTAACAGGGAAGGGAAAATTCATGGAGCCTCTTCGGGACTGCGTGACACCACATCTGAATGATTTTATTAACTTTGCCGCAACAGATCATTTTTTTAATTAAATATTCCAACCGATGAATTTGCTGAATGTATTGTTGATGGCTCCTCCTGAAAATGGCGGAGGGGGAATTGGTGCTTTTCTTCCACTGATCCTTATTGTGCTTGTTTTTTATCTGTTTTTTATCAGGCCGCAGATGAAAAAACAGAAACAGTTGCGTCAATATCGTGAGACTCTAAAAAAAGGAGATAAAGTAATCACAATTGGCGGAATTCACGGTAAAATTGTTGAAGAGCAGGAGCGCTCTTTTACCATTGAAGTGGAAGATGGAAACAGACTGCGTGTGGAGAAGTCTGCCATTGCCATGGATGGTGCCTCAGACCAGCTCGGCGATAAGCGGTAGATGAACTGGCGGGTTTTATGGCGAAAAAAAGATGTCCTTACACCAGGGGAGGCGGCAACCAAACGTAAGGCCTACATATTTTTTGTATGCCTGATCATAAGCACGCTTTTCTGGTTTACCTCCAAATTGTCTCAGGAGAATCAGGCCACTTTCAGGCTGCCCGTCAGATTTGAAAATATTCCGGAAGGTGAACTGGCAGCCACCCAGAGCGACAGCCTGGTGGAGTATACATTGCATGCCACTGGTGCAAGACTCATACAATTGCGCTTCTTTCCACAGGTTGATACCCTTCGGCTTGAGGTGAACCAAACCTTTTCAGTTGTCCGTGACGGACTTGATTATCACTACCTTACCGGCGATCAGATTGCCGACGAGATTACCCGGCTGACCGAACCCAGGGTGGAAATAAGTTCCGTGTTTCCCGATTCTCTGTTTCTTCAACTGGTTCCGGCAGTGCAGAAGAAACTCCCTGTCAGGCTTGAAGCTGACATTTCCTTTGCATCCCGTTTTGATCAATACGGAAGCATTGAAATTGTTCCTGACAGTGTAAAGCTGACCGGGCCGAGTACCGTTCTTGATACCCTGGAATTTGTATCTACCAGGTACTGGGAAGCTTCCGGCCTTCGCCGGACCAGGACGGAGACCATCCCCCTGCAGCTTCCATCGGACGTCCCCTCATTAAAGCCGGATGTGAGGCAGGTGGAGGTTACTGTTCCCGTGGAAGAATTTACTGAGTCGGCCATTGACCTTGACCTGCATATTGTATGTCCGGATGAGTACCCGGAAGTTGATCTGCGCCTTTTCCCTTCCGGGGTAACTGTAAGCTACCTTGTATCTTTGAGCGATTATCCTTCCGTTGAAGCGGAGATGTTCGAGGCTTCTGTAAAGTGCCCTGCTGCCATTGAAGACAGCGATGGCCGGCTGGATGTTCAATTGGACACTTATCCTTCATTTGTTCGTATTTTGCATGTGCGTCCTTCTTCAGTGGAATACATTATTCTGGAATAAATCTTTCATCAGGGTTGCCATTGCCCCATTTCTCTGATTAAACAAATACTGAATCATGATTCTTGCAGGACTCACCGGAAATATTGGAAGTGGCAAAACGACTGTAAGCCGCTTGTTTACGATGTTTGGTGTTCCGGTGTACCATGCCGATGAAAAAGGGAAGCAGTTTCTGGGGCATGATGAAGTAAAGGAACAGGTCATATCGCTTTTCGGCAGGGGGATATTGGGTAACGGGCAGGAGATTGATCGAAAAAAACTTGCTGCGGTGGTGTTTGGCGATAAGGAAAAACTCAGCAAGCTGAATGAGATCATTCATCCCATGGTCAGGGCTGATTTCAGGCAGTGGGTGGATAAACAGAAAGGCCATCCTTATGCGATCCAGGAGGTGGCCATTTTATTTGAAAGCGGGCTTGCCGGTGATTTTGATAAAATTGTGCTGGTAACGGCTCCGGAAAGCCTCAGGATCGGCAGGGTATGTAAGCGCGACGGTGTGGATGAGGAATCGGTCCGCCAACGTATCCGGCATCAGTGGAGTGAAGAAGACAAAATACCCCTATCAGACTATGTGATTCAAAACAATGAATCTTCCCTGCTGATTGACCAGGCTGCCGTGATTCACAGGCAGCTGTTAAAGGATGCAGGGGTGACATGACAAAAGGACTTTCTCTGATGAAAAATATAATCAGGGGGTTATCGTTTTGATAATAACACATTACCAGATTTCAACTTGAAGTATTTTTACACAATAATCTGTTCCGTTATATTCCTGGTGGTTTCCTCAGAGGGTGCATCTGCACAGAGGCAGAGCGGCCGGGTATATGAATTCCTCAACCTTTCTCCCACAGCGAGGATTACGGCCATGGGAGGATATGCATTTCCGGCCCTTGACAATGATCCGGGAATGGCCCTTCGAATTCCTGCCCTGTTGAGCCGGGAAATTGACAACCACCTCTCATTGAATTTTGTGGACTATTTTGATGACATCAATTACGGAACTGTCGCCTTTACCCGCTATATTGAGGATCTGGGGCAGTTCAGCGGATCATTGCAGTACATCAACTATGGCACTTTTGTTGAAGCAGACCATACGGGTCACGTAACCGGGCAGTTTACAGCCGGGGAGTATAGTTTTCAGGTTGGCTGGGGGCGTTCCCTGAGCGAAAACTTTTCCATTGGCAGCAACACAAAACTGATCTATTCGTCTTTTCACACATATTCTTCATTTGGAGTGGCGGTGGATGTTTCAGTGGCCTATTTCAATCCTGAGCAGCAATTGGCAGCCTCTCTTGTGGTTAGTAATGCAGGGCGGCAACTAACTTATTACCACGACGGCAACCGCGAACCACTTCCGCTTGACCTGATGTTCGGGGTGTCGAAGGAGCTCGCCAACGCCCCATTTCGGTTTTCGCTTGTGGCCAATAACCTGCATAACTATCAACTTGGGTACGATTCACCGGTCCTGTTGCCTGGTTTGTTTGAAGACCCGAATGAAGAAGAGGATCCGGGCTGGAGTGAGAGGATCGGAGATGTGGCAGAAAACCTCATGAGGCACGTGGTGGCCGGAGTGGAATTTATTCCTGGAGATAACTTTGTTTTCAGAATGGGTTATAATTACCGGCGAAGGCAGGAAATGAAGGTGGATACGAGGCTGTCTACAGTAGGTTTTTCCTGGGGGTTTGGCATGCAAATCTCCCGCTTCCGCATCAATTATGGCCGGTCGGTGTATCACCTCGCAGGTGCACCCAATCATATTTCCGTGAGCACCAGTTTGCAGGACTTATTTTCCGATTAGTTCCGACTGGCGTCATGTCGGAGATGCCTGCCGGTGCCGGTCCGGGCTTTTCTCCCTTTCTCCGGTGGATTATCTGATGAAACGGCATTGACCGGTCCGCAGGCTTCAGATTTTTTCCATGATCATCAACCCGTCACGGACAGGCAGTAAGAGTTGCCTGACTCCTTTGTGATCGCGGATATAATCGTTGAAGCGCAGAATGCCCATGGCTTCTTCATCTTTTTCGTCAGGCGGCTCAAAGACCTTTCCGCTCCACAGCACGTTGTCTGCCAGGATCACCCCTCCTTTGCGCACCCGGGGAAGTATGAGATCAAAATAACGCACGTAATTTTTTTTGTCCGCATCAAGAAACACAAGGTCAAAAATATCTTTCAGCAAGGGGATTACATCCAGAGCCTCACCCTGGTGCCGGATGATCTGCTCATCCTTGCCGGCCATTTTAAAATACCTCGCTGAAAAATCTTCCAGCTCAGGATTGTGGTCAATGGTGTGCAACTTCCCTTTTTCTGTAAGGCCTTCAGCCAGGCATAATGCGGAATACCCTGTATAGGTGCCGACCTCAAGTATTCGGGAGGGTTGTAACATCCGGCTGATAAAAGACAGCAGCCGGCCCTGCAAATGACCTGACAACATCCTGGATTGAAGCACCTTGGCGTGGGTGTCGCGGTTTAACTTTTTCAGTGTTTCCGGCTCAGGGTCACTGTAGGCAGATGCATAATCTTCAACAAATTCCGGGAGGAGTTCCATCATGTTATGCTGGTTTGTATGCCAGCATACTCATGGCGGCAGGATCAAGCAGCTCATTGGCTGCTTCCATGAGTTCTGCGGCAGTGATCATTTCTATTTTTCTTCCGGTTTCCTCCAGGCTGAATATTTTATTCAGGTGCAACATGGTTTTTCCGGCCGAAAGCATTTCATTCAGGTTTGATTCATATGCAATGGCAACCTGCCCGGTAATCTGGTTCTTCGCACGTTTTAACTGGAGGGATCCCAGCTTTTGGTTACGCAGCCTGGAAAGTTCCTTGTGGATGAGTTTTACTGTCTTGTTCACATACCCCGGGTCGGTGCCAAAATATATTCCGAAAATACCGGCATCGGAATATGGCTGGTACATGCTTTCAATGTGATAGCAAAAACCATGTTTTTCCCTCACCGACATATTGAGCCGGCAGTTCATTCCCGGCCCCCCGAGAATGTTGTTCAGCAGAAGCATCACATTGCGCCGCGGATGCGACATTCCATAAGCCTGGTTGCCGATCATGCAATGCGCCTGGTGATTTTGCCTTGTAATCTCTTTTTGCCCGGGCCGGTAGCCCGAGATTTCCTCACGTGCTGATTTTCTGGATGAAGCCGGGATGTCACCAAAGAACTTTTCGGCCATTTGCACCAGCCTGGAAAACTCAATACGGCCAACTGAGCAGATGACAATCTCTTCGGTCACATAGTTTCTTTGAATATACCGGCGAACCATATTGCCGTTAAAATGTTTCAGATGCGCAGGGGTGCCAAGGATATTGTTTCCCAGAGGATGACCATCAAAAATGATCTCATCAAAATCATCAACGATCTGTTCCGAAGGGTTATCTCTGTAGGAGTTGATCTCGTCGATTACAATGTCTTTTTCTTTTTTCAGTTCTTTTTCAGGAAACACGGACCGAAATACGATGTCAGCCACCAGGTCAAACCATCTTTGGTAATAAGGGTGCATGAACGAACCATAAATACAGGTTTCCTCCTTTGAGGTGAAAGCGTTTATTTCGCCACCCACATTCTCCATATGGCTCAGAATATGGTGGGCTTTTCTCTTTTCAGTTCCTTTGAATATGACATGTTCGATGAAATGAGCCAGACCCTGCTCTTCAGGATGCTCGTCGCGTGAACCCGCATTGATCATCAATCCGCAGTGAGCCACAAGAGAATCAGTGGGTCTGTGAATGATCCGTATGCCGTTTGAAAGCCTGTGTCTTTGGTAGGTCATTTCTTTTTAAGGGGGAATTTCATCTTATAATCCACATCAACCAGCCCTTTGGAGATATTGCTGAGTTTTCTCCGTAGAAGGGTACGCTTCAGGGGCATCATGCGGTCTACCATCAGGGTCCCTTCAATGTGATCATATTCATGCTGAATGATCCTTGCTGCCAGCCCGGAATATTCTTCTTCGTATTCGTTGAAATTCTCATCCTGGTACCTGATCCGGATCTGCGGTGGGCGGCTGATATCTTCCCGCATTCCCGGAAAACTCAGGCAGCCTTCATTGAAGGACCATGTTTTGCCTTTTTCTTCGAGTATTTGGGCATTCAGGAAAACTTTTTTGAAGCCTGCCAGCCGGGGTTCCTCTTCCCCGAAAGGCGAGGCATCGATGACAAAAATCCGTAAGCTCTTGCCCACCTGGGGAGCGGCAAGCCCGAGTCCGCTGGCTTTGTACATGGTCTCCCACATGTCGTCAATCAGTTCCTTCAGGTCCGGATGCTCCGGGGTAACAGCTTCGGCCTTTTTCTTCAATACGGGGTCGCCGTATGCACGTATGGGTAGTACACTCATGATGAAGGGTTATTGGATATTTTCTCCAGGTAATTTTGCAATAAAATGGTGGCGCTGATGGTATCAACAAGGGCTTTGTTCTGCCGCGCTTTTTTTTTCAGCCCGGCGTCGATCATGGTTTGCAAAGCCATTTTTGATGTGAAGCGCTCATCCAGTCTTTCAACAGTTATTCCGGGCAATTGTTTGCGAAGGTGTTTGACAAAAGGGTCAATGAAGCGGGAGGCATCCGAGGCTTTGTGCTGCATATCGAAAGGCTCGCCCACCACAATGCAATCCACATTTTCTTTGCTTGTGTAGTCTTTCAGAAAATCGATCACGTCTTTGGAGTGCACTGTTGTCAATCCTCCCGCCACAATCCTGAGTTCATCTGTAACGGCGATCCCAACCCGTTTTCTGCCGTAATCAATGGCCATGATTCTTCCCATCTGCCAATTTTTCTGCAAAGATAACGAAAGCCCGGGAGAATCGGCCGGCAGTCATTATTCCGGCCGCAAAAATAGTCCTATATTTGCTGGTCAGTTACAGGAAAACGCGCTGATGGTGCTCTTCAAAATAAAAACCTTTGTGTGCTATGGATGAATTAAAACAGATTATTGAGGAAGCCTGGGAGAACCGGGAATTGCTTCAGCAGGAAAAAGTCTGCGATACAGTTAAAAAGGTGATTGACCTGCTTGACAAGGGTGAACTCCGGGTGGCTGCTCCTGCAGCAGATCAATGGGTTGTCAACGATTGGGTAAAAAAAGCCGTTATCCTGTATTTCCCCATCAGAAAAATGGAAACCATTGAGGTGGGGCCCTTTGAATTTCATGACAAAATGCCCTTGAAAAAGGGCTACCGGAAGCTTGGTGTGCGTGTTGTTCCCCACGCCATTGCCCGCCACGGGGCTTTTCTTGCTCCGGATGTGATCATGATGCCCTCTTATGTGAATATTGGCGCCTATGTAGACAGTGGCAGCATGGTGGATACCTGGGCTACAGTCGGGTCTTGTGCTCAGATAGGCAAAGGGGTTCATCTGAGCGGGGGAGTAGGAATAGGAGGTGTGCTTGAACCGGTTCAGGCAGCTCCGGTGATTGTTGAAGACAACTGTTTTATCGGGTCGCGCTGTATTGTTGTGGAAGGGGTACATGTAAAAAAAGAGGCTGTGCTCGGCGCCAATGTGGTACTTACCGGATCAACCAAAATCATTGATGTGAGCGGACCCGATCCCGTGGAATACCAGGGTTTTGTGCCCGAAAGGGCGGTGGTGATTCCAGGAAGCATGCCCAAAACATTTCCTGCAGGTACCTACCAGGTTCCATGTGCCCTGATCATCGGTAAAAGAAAAGCAAGCACTGATCGTAAGACCAGCCTGAATGAGGCATTGCGTGAGCACCAGGTGGCCGTCTAATGAAAAATGTTTTACATTTGTTTCAAAACAAACAGACATGCCTTCTGTTTCCGGGGTCATCATCACCCTCAATGAAGAAAAAAATATTGAAAGATGCATCCTGTCTCTTCAGCGGGTTGCCGATGAAGTAGTTGTGGTTGACTCCTGTTCGTCAGACCGTACTCCTGAGATCTGTAAAGATCATGGGGTGAAGTTTTTTACCCAGCCATTCCTGGGGTATGTGGAGCAGAAAAATCATGCGCTGGGGCTGGCTTCTTACGATCACGTACTGTCGCTTGATGCGGACGAAGCTCTGTCGGATAAGCTGGCGGCTTCTATCCTTGAGATCAAGGATCAATGGAAATACGACGCCTATCGCTTCAACCGGCTGAACAGGTTTTGCGGGAAATGGATGCATCACACCAATTATTACCCTGACCGGAAGCTCAGGCTGTTTGACCGGCGAAAGGGGAGGTGGGGTGGTGTCAATCCCCATGACAGGGTGGTGATGCAACCGGATGCCACCACGGGTTTTCTCAAAGGGGACTTGCTTCACTGGATGTGCGATTCTCTGGATGAACATGTTGAAACCATTAATCGTTTCAGCAGTATTGCAGCCAGGGAAGCTTTTGACAGGGGAGTTTCCTGTTCTGCATGGAAGGTTTTTTACAAGCCGGTTTGGCGCTTTATCCAGTACTACCTGGTGAAGCATGGTTTTTTGGATGGGTATATGGGTTTGGTGGTGAGCCGGCATGCGGCTTTTCTGTGTTTTCAGAAATATGCCAGGCTGCGTCAGTTGATTCTGGAAAACAAGCAGGAGGATCATTCATGAAGGCTTTGCCTGAAGTTGCGGTAATTTTAAGCACCTACAACAACCCCCGTTGGCTGGAAAAGGCCTTATGGGGTTATATGGCACAAAGCTTCAAAGAATTTGACCTGATCATAGCTGATGATGGTTCAGGGGAGGAAACAGCCGGGTTGATCAGGTATTACCAGGAGAACAGCGGCCTGAATCTGTATCATGTCTGGCAGCCCGATCAGGGATTCCGCAAGTGCCGCATCCTTAACAAGGCCATCCGGGAAACCAGTTCGGATTATTTGATTTTCAGCGATGGGGATTGTATTCCGCGAAAAGATTTTGTGGAAAACCACATTAAAAATCTCCGGAAAGGATGTTTCCTGAGCGGAGGGAATCTTAAACTGAACCGAAAGGTTTCTGAGGCCATCACCCGGGAAGATGTGGACACACAAAAACCCTTTGACCTGCGATGGCTTTTGAGGTCCGGTCAACCTCCCAGCAGCAAATTTATTAAGCTGGTTCGTAATCCCGCGGCAGCGGGTCTGTTGAACAGGATCACACCAACCAGGATAACCTGGAACGGACATAATGTCAGCGGCTGGAGGTCGGATATTGTAAAAGTAAACGGTTACAATGAAGACATGATGTACGGGGGGCTGGACAGGGAGCTTGGAGAACGGTTGATGAATGCCGGGGTATCGGGGCGACAGATTCGCTACAGTGCCATTTGTGTTCACCTTGATCATAACAGACCTTACAGGGAGGAGTCTGCCATCAGGAGAAATAAGGCGATTCGCAGGAATGTAAGGCTAAACAGGGTTGTTTGGGCGGTCAACGGAATGACGGGAAATAATCCTGAAAATGATGCCTGAAAATGATAATTTGGCACAACAATTGAATGTAAATAATTAGATTACTGGTTGGTTTTTGTGACAGGATTTTGAGGGTCACGGATTCCTGCCTGCTGTTAACCGGAAGATTTAAAATGCATAATCAGGAGTTGAACATAAAACAGGTGGTCGATGTACTGCAGGGCGGAGGAACAATCCTTTACCCCACGGATACAATATGGGGTATCGGCTGTGACGCCACAAACCCAAGGGCAGTTGAGAAAGTGTACCGTTTGAAGGAGAGATTGGATGACAAATCACTGATTATCCTTGTGAGTGATCTGGATATGTTGCAGAAATATGTGAAAGAAATTCCGGAAATTGTGCTTGAATTGCTCAGCAGTGTGTCCGAACCTTTAACGGTTATTTATCCTGAAGCCCGGAATTTGCCCAAAAACGTAATGGCTAAGGATGGAAGCATCGCCATACGTATCCCCAATCATCAGTTCTGCCAGGAGCTGCTGCGTGCTTTCGGGTGCCCTGTTACTTCTACCTCTGCCAATGTAAGCGGTGCACCCAACCCGCATTCTTACAGGGTGATCAGCCAGGAAATCAAAAAGGGAGTGGACTATATTGTACCGTTGGAACAGGATATCATCAGTCGTCCCAAACCTTCTTCAATTGTAAGGATTGATGAAAACGGTGAAATGCATATCCTGAGAAATTAATATCTTTCCTGTGCATAATCAATCGCTTGTTTTTTTGAAAGAGAAACTGAATAAAAAGATTTTCCACGAGATTTCTGAGGTCGCGGAAGAATTGGGAATGCCTGCCTACGTGATCGGCGGTTGGGTCCGTGACCTGATCCTTGGCAGACCTTCTGACGACATTGATATTGTGGTGGCAGGTAGCGGGGTGGAGGTGGCCCGGCATGTGGCCCTTAAGCTGAATAAATCCGATAAACTGAAGGTGTACAAAAATTTCGGTACTGCCATGCTGAGATACAGGAACTGGCAGATTGAATTTGTGGGGGCACGTAAAGAGTCTTACCGCAGCAGTTCACGAAAACCTGTGGTGGAAGATGGCAGCCTGGATGATGACATGAGGCGCCGGGATTTCACCATCAATGCCATGGCAATAAGCCTTAACCGGAAGGATTTTGGAAGTGTTTCAGATCCTTTCGGCGGGATACAGGATATCCGTGACAGGCGGATCCGGACACCCCTGGATCCGGATGTGACCTATTCTGATGATCCTTTGCGTATGATGAGGGCCATCCGCTTTGCCGCACAACTGGACTTTCTTGTTGACCCCGCTTCGTTTGAGTCCATTCAGCGCCAGGCCGGGCGCATTTCCATTGTGTCGGTGGAAAGGGTAATGGATGAATTCAACAAGATCATGCTTTCTCCTTCCCCGGGCAAGGGGATCAAAAAGCTTCGTTCTTCCGGGTTGCTGAAGCATTTTTTCCCTGAGCTGGATGCTCTGTACGGAGTGGAGGAGGTTGACGGAAAGGCCCATAAAGACAACTTTTTTCATACACTTCAGGTGCTGGACAATGTGGCAGCAAAATCTGAAGACCTCTGGCTCAGATGGGCGGCCCTTTTGCATGACATCGCCAAACCGGCCACCAAGCGATTTGATCCGCAGGTCGGGTGGACATTTTACGGACATGAGTTTGCCGGACATAAAATGGTTAAAGGGATTTTCAGGCGTTTGAAACTTCCCATGAATGAAAAATTACGATATGTACAGAAACTTGTGCTTCTGCACCTCCGCCCCATTGCACTTACCGAAAATATTGTGACCGATTCAGCTGTCAGAAGGCTGCTTTTTGAGGCAGGTGATGATATCGATGATCTGATGACATTGTGTGAGGCCGATATCACTTCGGGTAACCCTGAAAAGGTAAAAAAATACCTGAAAAACTTTGAAATTGTCAGGTTAAAACTGAAGGAAATTGAAGAGAAAGACAGGTTGCGAAACTGGCAGCCCCCGGTAACCGGAGAGGATATCATGGAGGCCTTCGGGTTGTCGCCATGCCGGGAAGTTGGTCAGATCAAAACAGCCATCAGGG
>Ga0207421_10006987_pt1 | contig 12157 bp, 13 predicted proteins | sample SodLakKL_010_SED_4_FD_187542 | JGI IMG/M metagenome (GOLD analysis project Ga0207421, IMG submission 187542) | Alkaline sediment microbial communities from Lake Tanatar, Kulunda Steppe, Russia - 8KL_010_SED (SPAdes) (version 2) | ecosystem: Environmental > Aquatic > Non-marine Saline and... | reverse complement strand
CCCCGCTTTTCAATTTCCTATGGTCGGAGCGGCGGGATTTGAACCCGCGGCCTCCTGCTCCCGAAGCAGGCGCGCTCCCGAACTGCTTCGTTTTACTACCAAAAAGGATAGACTTTTATTCCAATGTAATTAAGTAGTTTATACAGTTTTTTATCAGCACAGACAAAAAAACATTCTTTGTCCATTGTCTCATTATAAATTGCCAGTTGAATTGAATCGAGAGTTCTTAATTCTTTTGACTGCCCAAACTGATAGATAAGGTTTTCAGCTTCTGTTAGTAATTCGGGAAAAAATACAATGACTTGAAATCTATTTTCTAAGTCAGCTGCAAATTTATCGTAGGCCATCGTAAATGCATCAGCGGTTATTTCATCAGTTCTTATTTTTTTGCATAAAGCTGACAAAAATTCCACCTGTGATAACTGAGAAATGAAAATCTTGTTATCGGGGTTTTCATATATTTCTTCGACTATCTCAGTTCCAACTTCTTTGTGGTATATTTTCACCAGTGCTGAAGTGTCAAAGAAGAAAGAACTCATATTCTTTCTTCTCTTTCTTGAGACAGGTCTTCAGACCAATTAGATTTTGATGAAGCTAAGAGCTTCTGAATGTCTTTGTGGGAGACAGGACTTCTTTTCATCTCCACGTTTTCCTTGCCCGTAGGGCGTTTTAATGATTTAATATAATTATGAACAACTGGAAGCAAAGCAGGTTCTAGTTGTTCGATATCCTTTATTATTTTATCTTTCAGCCTCATATTCCATCAATCCTCCTGCAGTATTGATTTAAACTACTATAGGAACTGCCTTATTAAACTATATTCTAATGTTATTATAGCAAAAAGATTTGCATATTTCCATTGTCGGTACTTCAAAAAGCGGAGGCTTTTAAGCCCCCGCTTTTCAATTTCCTATGGTCGGAGCGGCGGGATTTGAACCCGCGGCCTCCTGCTCCCGAAGCAGGCGCGCTGCCAAACTGCGCTACGCCCCGTTATTTCCTTTTATTATAACCGAATTGAGCCGTGCTGTAAAGAAAGAGAACTAGCTAAAATGCTTGACCTTTGAAGAAGAAAATGGGTAAAATAGAAAAGGTTTTTGTTTCGATATAGTATTTCTTACGATAATTTGGAGATACGTGGTGGCTTTTATGTCTAAAACAGTTGGGATTCCCCGGACGCTGGCATATTTCACCTTTTTCCCTTTGTGGAAAACATTTCTGGAAGAACTGGGCATGAAAGTGGTCCTGTCCCGGAAGACGGATAAAGCAGTGCTGGAAATGGGAATTAAAGATTCTGTCAGTGATGCTTGTCTGCCCATAAAACTATTTCACGGTCATGCAGCTGAATTAAAAGACCGTGTTGATTACCTGTTTATCCCCCGCCTGATCAGTGCCGATGGGTGTTCTACTTTTTGTCCCAAATTTTTGGGTCTGCCCGACATGGTTCGTTTTTCAATTTCCGGTTTGCCTCCCTTGCTTGATTATCGCTACCAGGTTCATAAAGGCCTGAGCTGGTCTGACTTTCCTTTTTTCAGGCAGGTGGGGAACTGTTTAGGCAACAACCTTCAGCAAATTGGCGCAGGATACCTGAAGGCAAGAAAAATGCTGAAGTGTTTCCAGGCTTTACAAGTAAAGGGGTTGCTGCCGGAAGAAGCAATGGAAACAATCAAATTATCTGAGCAGAAGATTCTACAGGATAAAAAGGAAGCAACAAGCTCTGGTAAATTGAAAGTAGCAGTTTTGGGCTATCCTTACGCAGTTTTTGATCCATTTATTAATGCAAACCTGCTGCAGACACTCAAGCGTAATGATGTGGATGTCTATACAGTGGAGATGGTCCCGGAGCGTCAACTCCAGAAAATGTCCCGGGAACTGGAAGAGGATCTTTACTGGTACTACAGTAATCGGGTTGTTTGGGCCGGGCTTTATTACCTGTCGAATTCCGGTTTCCTGGATGGGATTATCCATGTTACCGCTTTTGCCTGTGGCCCGGATGCCATGGTAGACAAGTTGCTGGAACTGGAATCACGCCAGCGCGGGCGGGTTCCGTTTTTAAACATAACCATCGATGAACATGCAGGCGATGTAGGGCTGGTTACCCGCCTGGAAGCTTTTATCGATATGTTAAAGATTAAGCGTGGATAACTCGATCAATTGGCAAAGCAGGGATCCGAAAACAGAAGGGAAGATGAAGGAGGCGTTCAAGATGGAAAAGGCCTACCTGGGTGTGGATGTGGGTTCCGTTAGCACCGGGATGGTTTTACTTGATGAACAGATGGATATAGTGGCCGACCTGTATTTGAGAACCCGGGGTCAACCCATCAAAGTAGTGCAGGAAGGACTTAAAATACTGGAAGAAAAGATCCGGGGCACAGGTTTAAAGGTTTGTGGCGTCGGTGCCACAGGAAGTGCAAGGACGCTTACCGGGGTGGTCTTGGGTGCTGATGCGGTGAAAAATGAGATTACCTGTCATGCCCTGGCGGCTACTCATATTGTCCCTGGAGTCCAAACAGTCCTGGAGATAGGTGGTCAGGACTCCAAAATAATTTTACTCCGCGATGGCGTCGTAGTGGACTTTGCGATGAACACAGTCTGTGCTGCAGGGACAGGCTCTTTCTTGGACCACCAGGCAGTACGCTTGAATGTGCCGATCGAGGAGTTCGGGAGCATGGCTCTGCAGAGCCAAAACCCTGTACGCATTGCCGGGCGATGCTCGGTTTTTGCAGAGTCGGATATGATTCATAAGCAGCAGGTAGGCGCTTCAATACCTGATATTGTTGCTGGTCTCTGTGATGCTCTAGTGCGCAATTACTTAAATAACGTGGGCAAGGGCAAGGAGATTCTGCCCATAGTGGTATTCCAGGGAGGTGTAGCGGCCAACCTGGGGATCCGGGCTGCCTTTGAAAAGGCCCTGGAGATGCCTGTTTTCGTTCCGGAGTATTATGGAGTTATGGGTGGTGTTGGCGCAGCGATTCTGGCTCGCTCTGCGGCAGAATCAGCTGGCACATCCTGCTTTAAAGGGTTTGAAGTAAGTGACCTGGCTTACCAGGCCAGTAGCTTTGAATGCAGAGATTGTCCCAATTGCTGCGAAGTAGTGAACATCGCTGTAGAAGAAAAAGTTCTGGCCCGCTGGGGAGGACGCTGCGGTAAATGGGAAAATTTACAGGAAAACAGGATGGGGCAGCAGCCCGTTAAATTGAATTAAAATAGAGAAAAGCGATTTTTTGAAAGTAGTTTCTGGTGCGCGGCTACTTTGTAAGCTAGAAGAGGTAGGAGAATATAGAGGGAGGAAGAGCAAAATAATGAAGATCAGCTTTGCACATATTGGAGCGGCGACGCTGGCCATGGAAAGACTCTTAAAAGATTTGGGGCACGAGGTAATTGCCCCGCTTCAACCTACAGCCAGGACCTTTTCCCTGGGAGCCATTCATTCCCCGGAATTTGCCTGTATTCCTTTTAAAATATTGATGGGTACATACCTTGAGTCCATGGAAAGAGGGGCTGATGCACTTCTAAGTGCCGGTGGCCGGGGTCCCTGCCGGGCAGGTTATTACGGGGAAATCCATGTTCGGATTTTAAGGGAGTTGGGCTATGCTCCCCAAATGTTTTTTATCTGGCCTCCTTACAAGGTCCCCCTGGATACGTATAAAAAATTAAACAAGTTGCGAGGCAGGACTTCATGGATTCAGCTGGCTCAAGTGATTAAAAAAGCCTGGAAAATGGTTATGGCCATTGATGACCTGGAACTTTTTTCTCATCGCGTCCGTCCCCTGGAAAGAGAGAAAGGATCAACAACAAAGGCTTTTAATAAGGCTTTGGGATACATAAAAGAAGCTCGCACGGAAGAGGAAATCGCTGAGGCCAGGGACGCAGGCATGTTGACACTAAAAAAAGTTCCTACAGTTTCTGAACGCAATATATTAAGAGTTGGCATTGTCGGTGAAATCTATGTTCAGATAGAGCCGACAGCCAACTTTTTCCTGGAAGAAACCCTGGGTGAAATGGGGGTGGAATGCCACCGGAGCATCTTTTTGACTAATTTTGTTCGACATGATGTTTTTTCCAGGCATGGTGATCTAAATGCCAAAGAGCTGGCAAAGCCCTATTTGCCTGAAAAAATCGGCGGGCATGGCCAGAACAGTATTGGTGATGTGGTGAAATTTGCTGCCCATGGCTTTGATGGCGTGATCCAACTGGCCCCGTTTACCTGTATCCCAGAAATTGTGGCCAAAAGTATGATGCCTCATCTTAGCCGGGAGTTGAACATTCCTGTGTTAACTCTGTTTATTGATGAGCAAACGGGACGGGGAGGAATTGAAACCCGGCTGGAGGCTTTCGTAGATTTAATGCGCCAGAAACGGGTTCGAGAAGAAGTAAACTCAGACAATGAGACTTTTGCACAGGTTGCCAGTGCCAGCACCTTTAGTTTTCCCCAAAAGCAAAAAAAATATCGAGATATTTTGGTGGGAAAAGCCGAATAACTTCATTGATTTTGCAGGAATCATCACCTTTGTGTCGAATAATTGCTTTAGCATTTTTTAACCAGGAAAGCAGTCAGATCATAATGGGGGGATTATATGTCAGGTAATGTGCTGGGGATGCGAATAAGGGCGCTGCGTCGTTTGAAAAGAATGACTCAGCAGGAACTGGCGGGGGAGCTGGAGCTTTCAGCCAGCCAGTTAAGCAATATTGAACGTGGAGTAAAAGAGGCAACGCCTGAACTACTGGAGAAAATGGCCAAAGCATTGGATGTTCCCAGAGAAGAGTTTTTTCTGCTGCCCGATTCTTCAAGCCAGCAGATGACTGTTTAGATAGCACGGAAAGATTAATATATCCTTATGGTTGTAGAAGCTTGCCATGATTATGGCGGCTTTTTTTTATCCGATTGAGTTTTTGTTCCGCTTTTGATACAATAGTTTGTATACAAGTTTGTGCACAGCCGGTAGTGATAAGTTGTTCCCGAAGATCATTAAAGCCAATTGTGGAGTTGAGTGATCATGGCCATGGATTTATACCGGGTTGGCGATAAAATTATCAGTTTGCAAAAAATTAACGAAACCCTGGAGAAGATTTTCGTTCTGCGTTCCAGGGGGTTTTCCCAGCAGGAAGTAGCCAATCATTTAAGGCTGGACCGCTCTTTAATCTCCAGGCTTGAGAATATGGGAGAGGTTCGTAAGGGTAAGCGGGTGGCCGTGATAGGGTTTCCCTTGGGAAACAAGGAAGAAATCCGGACCCTGGCTAAGGAAAGAGGAGTTGATTATGTTTGGGTAATGGATGACCAGGAAAGGTGGAGCCTGGTGCAGGGGAGAAGTGCCCTGGATTTTTTTAACGACGTCATGGAAAGAATAACCTTGCTGCAGACATTTGATGTGGTAGTGGTGATCGGTTCCTCCAGATGGCTTAAATTGGCGAATGCCTTGTTGGACAGCGAAGTTGTTTTTATTGACCTGGGCGATTCTCCCATTACGGAAGACCGCAATGTAAGTGTCCAACAGTTTGAGGAAGTGCTGGATGTTGTCCTCAAGCCCGTTCCACCCAATTTCGTTTAAAAGGCTCCATTTTGTTGTGAATAGATTTGCCCGTAGAGATCCGTGTTAACTAATCATTTCACGTTTGTCGAAGCAGTACGTTGATACAGGCAGGTGGTAAAGTTGAAAACAGTAGTAAGTATCAGTTTGGGTTCATCAAAAAGAGACCATACGGCTGAAGTGGAACTGATGGGCCAGCGTTTTAACGTGCAGCGCACAGGCACGAATGGAGATATGGGGGAAATGATCCGGTTCATCCATGATCATGACGGCAAAGTTGATGCTTTCGGGCTTGGGGGCATGGATCTTTATATCCAGGCAGTAAATCGGCGTTACACTATTCGTGATGCCCAGAAAGTGGCCGATGCTGCCAGGAAGACCCCTGTAGTAGATGGTTCCGGCTTAAAAAATACCCTGGAGAGAAGGGTTATTGAATACCTGGCGGCCGAAACGGAACTGTTAAGTGGTGGCAAAAAAGCCCTGGTGGTAAGTGCCATGGACCGGTTTGGCCTTTCCCAAAGCATGGAAGAAGCGGGGTGCGAAATGTATTACGGTGACCTGGCTTTTATCCTTAATCTTCCCATACTACTGCGTTCTTTAACGACACTGGCCGGGTTTGCCCGGGCGCTAGTCCCCGTAATTCGTCTGCTGCCCTTTTCCATGATTTATCCCACAGGAGATAAGCAGGAAACCAGTAAAACACGTTTTCCCAGGTTTTTTTACAATGCAGACATAATTGCTGGAGATTTCCATTTTATTAAGCGTTACATGCCTGATGAGCTTCCCGGCAAAACCATTATTACCAATACGGTCACATCTGATGATGTGGAAATGCTTTCCTGCCGGGGGGTGAAAACGCTGGTTACGACTACTCCTGAAATCCAGGGTCGTTCTTTTGGAACCAACGTTATGGAGGCACTGTTGATCGCTTATACAGGCAGCCAGAAGGAATTAAACCCCAATGAATACAGCTTATTGCTGAAAGAGCTGGATTTTAAACCGCGGATCATGCACCTGGAATAATTGCTTGATCCAGGATTATAGATAAGACAAGGCACTAATTGAAAGGAGGCTCCATCTTTCTTGGGTGGAAAACCAACAAGACCCGTTGACTTCGGATTTATTCTTCATCCATTGAGCACGGAAGATATCTTTCGGAAATTAAACTTTATGCGCAAATGGCCGGAACCGGTAGTTAAGTCTGCCGTACGTCTGCTGCCTCCCCTAATGACCTCGCATATTACGGGAATTGAATCCGAACATGGGAAGGTAGAAGGTTGTTTTGTCGGTGTTACTTTAACCTCTGAACAAATGTTGGAGTTGCCGCCCCGGGTGACTTTGAAAAAAATCATCGCAGCTGGCAAAAAAGCGGCTGAAACGGGAGCGAAAATTGTAGGGCTGGGAGCAATGACCGCAGTTGTCGGGGATGCCGGTATCTCTGTGGCGCGCAACCTTGATGTTGCTGTGACAACTGGAAACAGCTACACCGTGGCCACGGCCCTGGAAGGTACAGAAAAGGCAGCTGAAATGATGGATATTGACCTGGAACAAGCGGAGGTAGCCATTTTAGGGGCTACTGGCTCCATCGGCCGGGTTTGTGCCCGACTTCTTTCCCGTAAGGCTAACTACTTGACTTTGATTGCCAGGGACGAATCCAGGTTGGAAGCGTTGGCCGAAGAGATCCTTGAGGAGACGGGATTAGCTGTAAAAATAACATCCCAAGTCAAATCATCGGTACGTGCAGCAGATATTGTAGTAGCTGTTTCCAGTGCCTCAGAGAGCCTGATTGAACCGGGTGATCTAAAGCCGGGTGCAGTGGTTTGTGATGTGGCCAGACCCCGGGATGTTTCGGTAAAAGTGGCCCAGCAGCGCAAAGATGTTTTAATTATTGAAGGCGGAGTTGTGGAAGTGCCTGGGGACGTGAACTTCAATTTTAATTTTGGCTTTCCACCGAAAACGGCTTATGCCTGCATGGCTGAAACGATGATCCTGGCCCTGGAAAAAAGATATGAGAACTACTCCCTGGGTAGGGAGCTGCAACTGGAACGGGTTGAGGAAATTGATGCCCTGGCCAAAAAGCATGGGTTTGAGTTGGCGGGATTCCGTAGCTTTGAGCGTCCGGTTACAGCGGAAACAATAGAATCTATTAAGCAGAAGGCCCGGCAGGCAAATAAGTCTTATGAGGCTGCTTTAAGTAAAGCATGACAGCATCTCTTCACTGTTAATGTCTCGGCAGTATCTTTTATTTGACAAATGACCGGTATTCTTCTATAATAATTAAGAATTTAACCCCTATAAGAAAATGTCAGGAGGATCTGTACGTTTTTATCATAAGATAGAACTCCGTTCCATAAATTATATTGAAAGTGTCAAGTTGGACTTGGCACTTATTCTTAGTTTATCGAAGGAGTCTTTGGTTATGCTGGAAAGGTTGGGCTTAAGCAAAGCAGAACATACAGATAATTCCCAGCAGATTTTTTTGTAAATAGGGCTATTTTATTTTATAAAGGAGAGAGTTGAATGTCTTCCAAAGAGGTAGTTCTGACTCAAGAAGGGTTGCAGAAGCTCGAGGAGGAACTTACTTACCTTAAGTCTGTTAAGCGCCGGGAAGTTGCATCAAGGATCAAAACAGCAATTTCATTCGGAGATCTTTCCGAAAACTCCGAATATGAAGATGCGAAAAACGAGCAGGCGTTTATTGAAGGACGGATTATTACCCTGGAAAAAATGTTGCGTAATGCCCGCCTGATAGATGACGATGAAGTGAACAAAGAAGAGGTTGGATTTGGCTCAACTGTGAAGTTAAAAGATTTAGATGAAGATGAAGAGCTGGAATTTACCATTGTCGGTTCTGCCGAATCCGATCCCTCTAACAGTAAAATTTCAAATGAATCACCTGTTGGCAAAGCCATTTTCGGAGCCAGCCCAGGAGATGTGGTGGAAGTTAAGGTTCCGGCGGGGACTATACGGTACGAAATAATGGAGATCAAATAATCCAGCAAACGGGGGTACAGGGGATACATGGCAGAAGATCAACTAAGGGACCAGTTGAAGTTTCGTTGGGATAAATTAGATCAGTTCAGGGAAAAAGGAATTGAGCCATACAGTCAAAAATATCCGGTCGATGCTTTTTCCCTGGAGTTGGTGGAAGCTTTTGAAGAAAAGGAAGGCCAGGAGGTAAGCTTGGCCGGGCGGATTATGACCCGAAGGGGGCATGGAAAGGCTGGATTTGCTCATATCCAGGACAGCAAAGGGCAGATCCAGGTCTATGTTCGCCAGGATACCGTTGGCGAAGACCAGTATGAAGTTTACCGGGAACTGGATATTGGTGACATTATCGGGGTTACCGGAACCGTATTTAAAACGCGCACCCAGGAAGTTACAATTAACGTTTCCTCTTTTCGATTGTTGTCCAAGTCATTAAGGCCTCTGCCGGAAAAGTGGCATGGACTGAAAGATGTCGACTTGCGTTACCGGCAGCGCTATGTTGACTTGATGGTGAACCCAGAGGTGCGCAATGTTTTTATTGTTCGCAGCAAGATTATTCAATTTATGCGGGAATATTTAAGCCAGAAAGGGTTTTTGGAGGTAGAGACACCGGTTATGCATTCCATCGCCGGCGGCGCGGCTGCCCGTCCTTTTGTTACGCATCACAACGCTTTGGATATGAAACTATACCTGCGAATTGCTACAGAATTGCATTTGAAAAGGCTGGTTGTAGGAGGCATGGAGCGGGTTTTCGAACTGGGGCGGATTTTCCGTAATGAAGGCATATCGACCAATCATAACCCGGAGTTTACGTCGGTGGAAATTTACCAGGCCAATGGCGATTATGAGGATATGATGGCATTAACCGAGGAGTTGGTTGCTGCAGCAGCCCGGGAGGTGCTGGGAACCACAACCCTTGAGTACCAGGGAAAAGAGTTGGATCTCTCTCTGCCGTGGCCGCGCAAAGAGCTCTCCCAGGTAGTTAAAGAAATTACCGGGATTGATTTTGATGAAATCACCGATGACACTCGTGCCCGGCAGCTGGCTCAAGAACATGGACTGGAAGTAAAGGAAGAGACGACCCGTGGCGAAATTATTTACTTCTTTTTTGAGGAGTTTTGTGAAGACAAACTATGGGGACCGGTTTTTGTCAGAGATTATCCTGTTGAAGTGTCTCCCCTGGCTCAGCGCTGCCGCCATAACCCCCAGCTGACCTACCGATTTGAAACGTTTATTGCTGGTAAGGAGATCGCCAATGCTTTTACCGAGTTGATTGACCCGGTGGATCAACGGGAGCGTTTTGAAAAACAGGTCCAGCAGCGGGAAGCCGGAGACGAGGAAGCACATATGATGGACGAAGATTTTATTACGGCCCTGGAATATGGCATGCCACCAACAGGAGGTCTTGGGATCGGGGTGGATAGGCTAATCATGCTCTTAACGGATTCCCCGTCCATCCGCGATGTGATTCTGTTTCCCACTATGCGGCCAAAAGAATAATAATGATCAAAAAAGCAGCCAGGTGGCTGCTTTTTTAACAGCCGGGGAAGCTGTGTAAATGCTAACCTTTTCAGAAGGCTGTGCCCTGCCTCACGCAGGAGACTTACGCCCCCCGGCTGCTATCAATAGTATTGACCGCTAATTGAGCATTTATTCATGGCAGCTGGCTGAACATAATCATCTTCTTTGACTGGAAGGAAGAGGGTGTTTTTAAACATGTACCCACTAACCCATATTTACTTTGCCCGCAAAGTCCTTGGCAATCTTGACGATGCAACTACCCTGGGCAGCATATTTCCCGATATGGTGATCCTTTGTGGAATACCCTGGGAGGAAAGCCACCGTCTGGGACTGAAGCTATGGCCGCATTTTAAAGATGCCCCTTTTCCTTTATCCCGGTTTGCCCGGGGTGTGATTACACATGGGATTGAACCGCCAGGGCTCGATTATTTCAGCGATGAACAGTATGAAACATTTGAAAAAGGCTATTGCTTTGAAAAAGCCAGGCCGCTGGTTGACCAGGTTATTGAAGCTCTGAGTATCAAACCGGAAGACGGCTGGTGGAAGGCTCACAATTTTGTCGAAATGGGCATCGAACTATATATTTTTGACCGAAACCCTGAACTATTGAGCCAAATGCGTCAATCCTTTAAGAACCAGTCTTTAATTGAACTTTTGGTTGCTCACCTGTCCCCTTTATTGGTTTCACGGACAAAACATCTGGAAGCCTGTTTTTCAATCTTTGAACGATTTGTTATGGAAGAAGAAATAGATGCTGAACTTTTAGCAGTAAGGTATGAAAGGCAAATTTACCACCGACATAATATAGATAGCGTGGATACGGATTATTGCCGCGAATTAATCATCAAAGGTCGCCAAATCATAGAAGATGAAATCGAGGATTTTTTTGAGGATGTCAAGAAAAAAATGGAACCCTTGTGGACGCAACTAAAACAATAAAATCGGCCTTTTTTTCAGATCAAAAAGGCCGATTGTCTTTTCTGCTCAGGAATTTTTCAAGTAGTGTGGCATTTATTCCATTATGTTTAAATGCCTTGAGGGCTAATTATTACTTGTCCAACTTTTGGAACTCGAACTTTTCTGCTCCACAGACGGGGCATACCCAACTATCTGGCAACTCTTCGAATGCAGTCCCTGGTGAAATGTTGTTGTCAGGATCTCCTTTTTCCGGTTCATACGTGTAATCGCAAAGCTCACATACATACTTGGCCATGAGATATACCCTTCCTTTCTTACTTTAATTATAGTATATGTTATTTAAACAAACAACAGGCCCCAACAGACCTTTATCAGCCAACCCTTTTTCTCCCTTGCCATGCCAGCTTTACCTTGAGGATAGCTAACTGGTCGGGCAAAGTCCTTTCCCGCCTCTTGCTACCCCGTTCTGCATGGCGCCTCAGGTTGCTTATTCAGGGCTAACTTTGAGTCGGGACTACATGTTCCCGCTCCTTTTGCCCCTTAAGGGGTCATCCCCTGATAAAGACCTGAGAGGGGAAAGGGTTGAGCTTTAGGACCTCTCGGGACCTGTTTCAATTATTAGTATAATAGTTTCTACCAGTTTTGTCAAGGGATTCGATGTAATATTACAAAAATTAATGCTATGGAAGGACTTTGAATTAACTGGAAAACGTGATATTATGATAATATTCGAAAGAAATTATTTGTTTTAAGGGGGCGGAAATGGCTGTTATTACAATTTCCCGCCAGTTTGGTAGCGGGGGAGAATTTATTGCCCAGGAAATATCAAGAAAACTGGGTTATTTACTGGTCAATAAAGCCATGATCAGTGATAGGCTGCAGGAATTCGGTGTTTCAGAGCCTGAGTTAACAATTTTTGATGAAAAAAAAGTTGTCTACGCTGAAGATGAAGCGGATCATATGGGTGAGGATAATCAACTTGCATCTTACCTGGAAAACTTACAGAACTTTTTTTATGACCTGGCAATCAGGGAAAACCTGGTTATCTTGGGGCGTGGCGGGCAGGTTTTATTTAAGGATTTTCCACCAGCTCTCCATGTGAAAATCATTGCACCACTTAAGAGCAGGATAGAAAGAGTTTGCTGGCAGTATGATCTGGATGAAGCAGCCGCAGCCCGGTTGATTGCTGAGCAGGACGAAGACCG
>Ga0207421_10006986_pt1 | contig 12158 bp, 10 predicted proteins | sample SodLakKL_010_SED_4_FD_187542 | JGI IMG/M metagenome (GOLD analysis project Ga0207421, IMG submission 187542) | Alkaline sediment microbial communities from Lake Tanatar, Kulunda Steppe, Russia - 8KL_010_SED (SPAdes) (version 2) | ecosystem: Environmental > Aquatic > Non-marine Saline and... | reverse complement strand
TTCTTTTTGGAAATTAGTTATATTTTTTGATAATTAATCATATTTCTTTTTGGAAATTAGTTATATTTTTTGATAATTAATCATATTTCTTTTTGGAAAGTAATAAGGTATAATAAGCTGGTAAAACTTTAGAAAAATGAAAAACAAAGTTCTTCTTTTGACAATTTTGTTTTTTTTAATCCTTCCTTTTCTTGTGAAGGCTTTTTCTGTAGGGGAAAAAGAAGAATTTTTTGTAGAGCCCTCTTATGATTATGAGGGAAGAAGGGAGCTGGATGCGGAGATAATAAACATTACAGGGGATCTTGTTTTCTACGTTGACCAAGGATGGTGGGAGGATCTTTCCGCCAATGAAAAAAGAGACCTTGAAGCCGCGACGAGGCTCCTAGGAAAAGAGTTTGAAGAAAAAATATTTCCGCAAATTTCTTCTGAATTTGGTAACCCTCCAAAGCACAGCATAACGGGAAGAGATGTCTTGTTTGTCTTGTTTCATCCCATGGAAAATGATGCCCGGGGGTATTTTAGAACAGGAGATCAGTACTCCAGATACCATTACCGCAGGTCCAACGAAAGAAACATTCTTTACTTGAATGCTAATTTTATGGAAGATCCTAATTTGCCGGGATATTTGGCGCACGAATATATGCATCTTGTTACTTTCAACGAAAAGGATAAAAGTTATGGAGAAACGGAAGAAGTGTGGCTTGATGAACTTCGCGCCGAGTTTATAATTTCTTTTTTAAACTACAATGAAGAGTATAGAGGAAGTAATTTGCACTCAAGAGCTCGTAGCTTTCTCCGTAATCCGGATTTTTCGCTTACGGAATGGACCGAAGAAGCTGCCGATTATGGAGCAGTTAATCTTTTCGGACACTACATAGCGGATCATTACGGAGAAGAAATACTGCAGGACTCTTTAGGGTCACAAATGACAGGGATTCCCAGCATAGACTATGCTCTTGATAAACACGATTACCAAAAAACTTTTGCCGAGGTGTTCACCGACTGGACGATAGCTGTTTACCTGAATGATTGTTTTTATGGTGATAATTATTGTTATAAGCACGAAAATTTGGAAAATCTAAAAGTTTCTCCTTCAACCTTTTCTCTTTCTCTAGAAAAAGAAGTCTTTAGGTTTGAACATGAAACAAAGAACTGGGCGGGTAATTGGCATCGTTTTCAAGGAGAAGAAGAAGGGACTCTTTATTTAACCTTTGACGCGGAAGAGGAGTTCACTGTTCCCTATATTCTTTGCAGAGAAGAAAAAGAATGCACCGTAAAAGAGTTGGAGATGGATGAACACGGAAGAGGGGAGGTTATTGTAGAAAACTTTGGCTCTCAATATGCTTCTTTAACAGCCATTCCCTCTCTTCAGGAGAAGTATGAAGGATTTAACGGAAAAGAGAAAAACTTCTCTTTTAGTTGGGAAGCCCGGATGAGAAAGGGAATAACAGAGGAAGAGATAGAAGAAGCGAAAGAAAAACTGACAAAAATGCTCGAAAGATTAGAGAGGCTTTACTATTTACTTGGGGGAGAAAGGAGAAAAGAGTTTAATAATAATCTTTACTACGGAATGACAGACTCGGAGGAAGTAAGAAGATTGCAAAAATTCCTCAAAGAACAGGGAGATCACATTTATCCGGAAGGATTGGTTACCGGTAATTTTTATGAGTTAACACATAATGCGGTAATTCGCTTTCAGGAAGAGCATCAGAAAGATATTCTCTCGCCTTTCAATCTCAAAGAGGGCACGGGGTATGTGGGGGAATATACCAGAAGAAAGTTAAATGAAATGATCACTGCAAGGAAATGAAGATCTTCATCAAAATAGCAGTAACTTTCGTTATTGGAATTGCTCTTTTTGCCACGGTGGTTGGATTTGCCGGGGCGGAATCATTGTTTCGAGCGGGAAGCCTGCTTTTCAGTTATTATGGTTTATTTCTCCTTTTTTTAGCTACCGGAGCTTGTTTTGCTTCTATCTACCGCTGGAGAACAATCATTAAAACCCAAAAAGGGGAACCGGTTTCCTTGAAAGACATTTCCATGATTTGGTTTACGGGTCATGCAGTAGACAATGCTACACCGGTAGAATTTTTGGGAGGAGGGCCGGTACGTACTTTTTTAGCAAGAAAAAAGCTGGGAATTACCCTGGGAAAATCGATTGCTTCCGTGGTCATTGACAAAGTGATTGATGCTACCTTTTTCACCTCTTTCCTTATTGGAGGTGTTTTTATTTTCTTTATCTTGGGAAAGGAGCTGAGCATGGCTTACGTTATTACCGGAATTTTGATTATTAGTATTATTTTATTTCTCCTTTTTTACTTCTATTTGCGTGTTCTGGGAAAAAACAGCGTTTTTCTTTGGATTTTTCGTAAATTTACAGGAAATAGCTACGAAAACAGCGAGAGGGAGAAACTCATTAAAGAGGTGGAGGACAATATAAAAGTGTTTTTTAGCAAGCGCAAGGAACTGGGGAAAGCTCTTTTTTTTAGTTTAGTAAAAGAATTTTTCCGCTGGAGTAAGATATTCTTCCTTATCTTTTTTCTTATTGGTTCTTTTGAGTTTGAGGAAAGTTTAGCCGTTTACGGGTTGGCCAATTTTTCTCTTATTCTTCCGATTCCTGCCGGAATAGGAACCCTGGAGGCTGTTTCCGGATACGCTTTTCACTCCTTCGGTTGGGGCTTTGATACGGGAACCGCTCTAGCGATAACCTGGCACGGGTTAGTACTTTTCCTTGTTCTTATCGGTTCTTTTTTCGGAATGAAATTTGCTGTAGATCTTGTCCCTGAGAAAGTGGAAGAAATCTTCAAGAGGAGAAAGAAAAAAACCTAAGAACCCTTAGCTATTGCATAATTTCGTGGTTGTGATATATAATGCATTAGGATATTATTTATCCAAGGTCGATTACAAATATAATAAAAAGAATTATGAATAAAGGTGACCTTGTAGAGGCAATCGCCAAAAATACTGGGCTCAGTAAAGAGAAAGCGAAACAAGTATTGGACACGATACTTGATTCCGTTACTTCTTCCTTAAAGAAGAAGGACTCTGTTACTCTTCCCGGATTCGGTACTTTTGATGTTTCCAAGAGAAAGGCCAGGGAAGGGAGAAATCCCGCTACTGGAGAAAAGATTAAGATCCCTGCCATGAAAGTACCAAGGTTCAAAGCTGGGAAAGCTTTGAAGGAAGCTGTCAAATAAAAGAACAGATTTTTAAAAAAGGGGCGGCAGTTCTTTTTACTTTTGCCGCCTCTTTTTGGTTTTAAGAAATGGAAAGGCTAATAAATTTCAAAGAGTCTGTAGAAAGATTAAAGAGAGGAGAAATAGGAGTTATTCCGACAGATACTTTGTACGGAATAGTGGGGAGCGCTTTTTGCAAAGACGCTGTAGAGAGAATTTATAAAGTAAAAAAAAGAAGCCCTCGCAAGCCGTTTATTATTCTTATAGAAAGCCTAGATAATCTCTCCTCTTTTGGTGTAACTTATAACAAAGAAGAGTTTAATCCCTCTTCCTTTTGGCCGGGAAAAGTGAGTATTATTCTCCCTTGTCCTCACAAAAAATTTCAATACCTTCACCGGGGAGAAGAAGCACTGGCTTTTCGTTTGCCAAAAAACAAAGATTTAATTAATCTTTTGGGAAAAACCGGCCCCCTGGTAGCTCCAAGTGCTAATTTAGAAGGGCATTCTCCAGTGCAAAATATCAAAGAGGCGATGAAATGCTTTAAAGAAGCAGTAGATTTTTATATAGACGGGGGAGATATCACCGGCAATCCTTCTACTCTCATCTCTTTTTTAAATGGAAAAAAGGAGACCAAAAGAGGACAGTAATCGTAAAAACACCCCTCAGGGAGGGTTGACTTTTCTTTTTTTATTTGTTAACATACAGATACTGAGTGCGTGAGAAAGTTAGCTCCAATCGGCAAAAAACCTCACTCGAGCGAGGTTTTTTGCTTTCGATAACCTTATTTATTTGACAAAAAAGATTGTTTTGATATTATGCAAAGCAATATGATCCAAATAATCCTTAACACGAAAAAAGGGAAAAAGACCTCTTTACAGGAAAGAGATTAGTTTGGGTTATAATTGCTAGACAAAAAACAAAATCTCTTTCCCCGGAAAGAGGTTTTTTGTTTTAGGAGGGATAAGGTTTTCACCACAAAAGAACTTTTAAAAATTATTTTAGGAAAGGAGCGAGAAAAATGTATTGGAACTCAGGATGTTATGTAAGGGCAGTTATTCCTTTTCGTGGAGAAAAGTATGACGTGGAAAGCATGAAAAAGAATATTGATTTTTGGATTTCGCAAGAAGTAACGGGAATATGCTTCGTGGAGAGTGCAGATTCCAGGGAAGAATCGTTGCAAGAAAAAGATTTTTTTAAGGAGTGTGTTCAATATTCTTCTTGGCAAAGAAATTCTGGGGAAAAAACAGAGTTTTTTGCAGGCGTAGGCCCCTATTCTCCCAAAATGTCTATTAGGCAAGTGAAAGAAGTGGGATTTGACGGAGTTATTCTCCACGACAACTTTCCACCGGGGAGAAAGGTTATTTACCGAAAAAACTATGAGCACTGTCAGGAAGTAGTAAAGAGCGCCCCTCTTTTGAAGTTTGCTGCTTATTGCTCTGAAAACGAGGTTCTTTTGATGAGCCCGGAAGAGTTAAAAGAGCTTGATCTTCAAAGCGGAAATTTCTGTGGCACGGTCTATAAGAGAAAGAAAGATATTGATTATCTGCTTCGTATTCAGGAATCCTGTAGAGATGATTTTGCTATTTTTTTTGAAAAAGAAAAAGAGGCTTTACAGGCTGCTTGCCAAGGAATTGATGTTCGGGGAGTTTTTTCGGTAGCAGGAAACATTTTTCCGAGGGTAGTTCAAGAAATAGCAGAGCTTTTCAGCAAGGGGAAGTTCAACAAAGCAGCTTCCCTGACAGAAGACATAGAACCTCTTTTTGAGTTTCCAACCTTCAGTTATGAAAAATCGGTAGTTATGAAGAGTATGATGAATTTTTTAGGGATGCCTGTCGGAGAATGCCGTACATTAAGCGGAAAATTAAGAGAAAAAGTAAAAGATTCTTTGCGGGAAGTTTACAGAAGGAACGATAGTCTATTTCGTCCTTTAGCCGAATTTTATGGGACGGATATTGAAAAAAGACTTTTTAGCGATGGTTCTTTCCAGTGATTGTGGTGAAAACGTTTATAGGGCCGCGTATTGAAAAATACGCGGTTTTTTTATAGTGGACTTGACACGGTTTTCCCGTTTGTTAGAATAAGCCACGGGTCGGAAGGCATGCACTCACAAGATTGGAGTTAACGCTTCCGGCCCTTTTGTTTTACAAAAAAGCCATGGAAAAGAAGAATTTTTCAGAAATAGAGATCAAAAAAAGAGTTTCGCTTAAAAAGTACAACACGATGGAAATTGATTGTCTGGCGGAATTCTTGAAAGAGGCCAAAAACAAGGAGGATATAGAAAAGGCAATAAACTTTGCAAAAGAAAAAAACCTTTCCTTTTTTATTCTCGGAAAAGGAAGTAATGTTATTCTTCCCTCACACTATAAAGGGGTGGTGATTTTTATAGCGATGGATGATTTTCATCTTCAAGAAGAGGGAGAGAAGGTGATGCTTGATGTGCAGGCGGGAGTATACCTTCCAACTCTGGCGGAAGCGGTTACTAAAGCCGGAGGAAAAGGGATGGAGTGGGCAGGAGGAGTTCCGGGAACTCTGGGAGGAGCGGTAAGAGGAAACGCAGGCGCTTTCGGGGATTTTACTGCGGATTTTGTAAAAGAAGTAGAAGCTTTGCATATTAATACTTATAAAAAGGAGGTTTTTCTAAAAAAAGATTGCCATTTTGCTTATCGAAACAGTATTTTCAAGAAAAAAGAAGAATGGATTGTTTTGGGAGCAAAAATGGAATTTCAAAAAGAAGAAGGAGGAAGAGAGAGATTTAAGGAGTATTTGGAATATCGTCAAAAAAATCATCCCGTAGAACCCTCTTCCGGGAGCATTTTTAAAAATCCAACTCCGGGAGAAGAGTTTTTTGTAAATCACCCGGAAATGGAAAAATTCAGAGAGCTGGGATTTGTCCCGGCAAGAGTGTTGATTGCGGAGTGTGGACTAAGTGGGAAGAGGAAAGGAGGAGCTCAAATTTCAGAAAAACACTCGAATTTTATTATTAATACGGGGGAAGCTACCGGAGATGACGTGCAGGCTTTAATTCACCTTGTCCAAGAAAAAGTAAAAGAACGGTTTGCACTAGAGATGGAAGAAGAAGTGGTGAAACTTTAATTGTTCTTTTGCTTCTGCTATAATTAATTATTAGAGATTAACGTTTACCATATGGAAGTTATCATAAAATCAAAAAATATTGATCTTACGTCTCACTTAAAAGATTATGCAGAAAGAAAGCTCCGCTCGGCTTGTCGCTTTATTCCCAGTCTTCTGCAAAAAGAAATTGAAGATAAAGAGCAGGTCGGAAGGGAAGTGGATAGGGTTGTTTTGGAGGTAGAAATAGAAAAGGTTACTGGTGATGAAAAAGGAAGAATTTTCCGTACGGAAGCACAGATGATTATTCCGGGAAAAACATTAAAGGCCGAAGATACAGCGGAAACGATCAAAGAATCGATAGATGAGGTTAAGTATGAGCTCGAAAGGCAGATTAACGAATACAAAAAGAAAAAAGAAACTCTCAGAAAAAAGGCGGGGCAAAAAGCAAAGAGAAAAAGAGGGTAATTAACAGATATGTCTTTTTTAGGGAAAATATTCGGCGATCCGAATGAAAAATACCTCAAGTCCATAGAACCTCTTGTCGCAAAGATTAACGAACTTGAGGAAGAAACAGAAAAACTCTCCGATGAAGAAATAAAGGAGAGGTCTTTTGCTTTACAAGAGAGGGTGAAGCAAGAACCCCTGGATGGGCTTTTACCGGAAGCCTATGCCTTGGTCCGGGAAACAGGGAAGAGAACTCTAAACCAAAGGCACTATGATGTACAGCTCATGGGGGGTATTGCGCTCCACCAGGGAAAAACCTCCGAAATGAAAACGGGAGAAGGAAAGACCTTGGTAGCTACTCTGCCCGCTTACTTGAATGCTCTTTCTAAAAAAGGTGTTCATGTGGTAACCGTTAATGACTATTTGGCGAGGAGAGATGCCGTTTGGATGGGGCAAATATATCACTTTTTAGGACTTTCGGTGGGATGTGTAAACGACAGACAGTCTTTTATTTATGACCCGCAATACAAATCCGGAGACGAAAAGCGTGATGAGACAAGAGACTTGTTAGGATCTTTTTATGTGGAAGAAGATTTTTTGAGACCGTGCAGTAGAAAAGAGGCCTATGCTGCCGATATTACTTACGGTACGAACAATCAATTTGGATTTGATTATCTAAGAGACAATATGGCACTGAGCTTGCAAGACTACGTTCAGCGAGACTTTAATTATGCCATTATAGACGAAGTAGACTCTATTTTGATAGACGAGGCAAGAACTCCTCTGATCATCTCTTCTCCTGAAGAAGGAGAGGACTTTGAGAGTAAAAAGCAGATGTATAAGGAGTTTTCTTCGCGAGTAATACCTCAGCTTTCGTCCGGTACAGAATATGAAGTACACGAAAAGGAAAAAGCGGTTACTCTTACTGATGAAGGTATAGAGAAAGTAGAACAGATCTTGGGGGTGGAAAATATTTATGACGAAAAGGGAATGAACGCTGTTCATTATTTGGAACAAGCACTTCGTGCTCAGGCGAAACACCCCGAGACGAAGAGACCTCTTTACGAAAAGGATATCAATTATGTAATTAAGGAAGGAGAGGTCATTATTGTCGATGATTTTACCGGAAGACTAATGCCCGGAAGAAGGTGGTCCGGCGGACTTCATCAAGCGATAGAAGCGAAAGAAGGGGTTGAAATAAGGCCTGAGTCGAGTACCATGGCGAGCGTTACTTTTCAAAATCTCTTTAGAATGTATGAGAAGATATCCGGAATGACCGGAACAGCGGCGACTTCCTCAGAAGAGCTCTTTAAGGTTTACGGAATGGAAGTAGTAATTATCCCTACCAATAAAACGCTTATCAGAGAATCTCTTCCGGACTTGGTTTACAAAACGGAAAGGGCGAAGTTTGAAGCGGTGGCAAGAGAAGTTAAACAGAGAAATGAAAAAGGGCAGCCGGTACTGGTAGGAACTGTTTCTATAGAAAAGAACGAAGTTCTCTCTAAAATGCTCAGTCGGGTGGGGGTTCCCCACAAACTTTTAAATGCTAAAAGCCATGAAAAAGAAGCGGAAATAATCGCTCAAGCCGGAAGATTAGAGGCGGTTACGGTGGCTACCAACATGGCCGGAAGAGGAGTGGATATCGTTCTTGGAGGCAATCCACCCGAAGAAGAAGCGGAAAAAGTCCGGGAATTGGGAGGGCTTTTTGTTCTTGGAACGGAAAGGCACGAAGCAAGAAGAATTGATGATCAGCTCAGGGGGAGGTGTGGAAGACAGGGAGATCCCGGAGCAAGTCAGTTTTTTGTTTCATTGGAAGATGATTTACTGCGTATCTTTGGAGCAGAAAGAGTGCAGAGTCTTATGGAAAGATTTAATTTGCCCGAAAATGCCCCTATCGAAATGGGCTATATTTCCGGAATAATCGAATCTGCTCAAAAAAAAGTAGAAGGACATCATTTTGATGCTCGGAGACATGTTCTCCAGTACGATGAAGTATTGTTTAAGCACCGGGAAAAGTTTTACGAGTTAAGAAAAGATATTTTAAGCAAAGCGGAAACAAAGGAGAGAAGAGCCGAAAACGGACTTCGCGCTTATATCATTGGTTTACTTGAAAAACAAGGAAAGAAGAAAGAAGACTACCTCCAAAAGGAAAAAGAGATGGAAGAAGAAGAGCTTGCAAAGATAGAAAAAATTGTTGCCTTAAGGACGATGGATTTCTTATGGAAAGAGCACTTAACAATGATGGAAGAACTTCGCGAAGCGGTTCGTCTCCGAGCTTACGGCCAAAAAGATCCTCTTACAGAATACAAACGAGAAGGGCACAAGGCTTTCCGGGAGCTTATGGAGAATATTGAAATGGAAATAGCAGATAGGGTGTTGAGAGTAAAAACCCCTCAAATGAGAAAAGAAAGCCCGAGAATAGTTGTTCGGCGTAACATAGAAGAGAAGAGTACTTCCGGGCAAAGCTTTCGCAATATTGGAAGGAACGATCCTTGTCCTTGCGGGGCAAAAACAGCAGACGGGCGACCGGTAAAGTTTAAAAAGTGTCACGGAAAGAGCGCTTAATAAGAGAATTTACCTCTTATTGACAAACCCTAAAAAAAGTGTCATACTTCCACGCATGAAAACAAACGCTTTTACAATTTTTTTGTTGATAGTACTGATGATTTCGGTCTACATTTTTACATTCCCCGCATCTTTTAATCGGGGAGTTGATTTTGTAAACGAAAAAACAGTACTTACATTGGAAAAAGTTCCGGAAAGGGATTTTGCGCAAGGACTTGATTTGCAAGGAGGTGCTTATTTGCTTTATGAAGCTGATCTTTCAGAAGTTCCTCCGGCGGAAAGGTCTCGTCGTATGGAAGGATTGAGAGATCTTATGGAAAGAAGAATCGACCTTTACGGATTAGCGGAATCTTCCGTGCAAGTTAGTGGAGAGAGGATAGCTATAGAAATACCCGGAGCACACGATCTCGAGGAGGCGATGAATATTATTGGAGAAACTCCTTTTCTTGATTTTCGTGAAATTTCACCGGAGAAAGAAGAGAAGCAGAATGAAAAATGGGAAGAAATTGAAAAGCACTTAGGAAAAGAAAGGGGAGAGATCGAAATAGAAGATCTTTTGATGTTGGGGGAAGAAGTGGAAGATTGGGGAATAGTGCTAGAGGAGTCTTTTGAAAAAACGGATCTGACGGGAGAGCATCTCGAAAGCGCAGGGGTATCACTGCATCCGGTTTCTCGAGAACCGGTTATTACTTTGGAGTTTACCAGCGAAGGAGCGGAACTTTTCGCGGAAATAACCGAACGTAACGTAGGTAAGAATTTAGCGACTTTTCTTGATGACGAAATCCTTCAGGTGGCGGTAGTCCAGGAAGAAATAACGGGAGGACAAGCGCAAATTACAGGAGGATTTTCCACAGAGGAAGCTTATGAGATAGCAAGAGACCTGCAGATAGGGGCACTGCCCGTTCCTATTTCTCCTGTTGCCCAGCAAAGCATCGGACCGGAACTTGGAGAAGACGCTTTGGAATCGGTGATAACAGCCGGCCTTTACGGGTTCGCCTTGGTGGCCATTTTTATGATTGCCGTTTACCGCTTGCAAGGATTGATTGCTGTTCTTTCCCTTGCTGTTTACGTATTACTGGTATCTTTTCTTTTTAAAAATATTCCGGTTACCCTTACTCTTTCAGGAATAGCGGGTTTTCTGCTCTCGGTAGGAATGGCTATTGATGCCAATATTCTTATTATTTCTCGGACCAAAGAAGAAATGCAAAAAGGAAAAAGTATTCCGGAGAGCGTCGAAGAGGGTTACCAAAAAGCATGGTCTTCCATTAGAGATGGTAATTTTACAACCCTTATGGTTGCCGTAATTCTCTTTTTTATAACCACCAGCTTTGTGCGAGGATTTGCTATTACTCTGATGCTTGGAATTATTGTTAGTCTCTTTTCGGCAATGGTCATCAGTAAGGCAGTTGTTTCTTTTTTGGCAGAAAAATTACCCGCAAAAAAGGAAATATGGAATTAAAATGCTTATGAAATTCAATATTACTAAATACAGAAACTTTTATTACGCTTTTTCGGCTTTTCTTTTTCTGGTAAGCCTTGGCTCACTTGTTGTTTTTGGCATTGTGCCGGGGATTGATTTTGCAGGAGGAAGTGTCTTGGAAGTAAATTACGAAGAGAAAGCTCCTTCCTCAGAAGAAATACAAAGAGATTTAAGGTCTGTCGGAATTGAAAGAGCGAGCGTGCAGCTCTTGGGAGAAAATAGTGTTTTAATTAGAACGGATGAAACAAGTTATCAACGTATCATGGGTGCTCTAGAGGGAGCAGAGAGAGAAAGGTTTGAAGCTATCGGACCTACCGTCGGAGAAGAGTTAAGGAACGCTTCTATTATTGCCATTTTGGTGGCCTCTTTGCTGATTATTGCCTATATCGCGACGAGTTTTCGAGAAGAAGACGGGTCGGTAAGTTCTGTTAAGTACGGGGTGGTTGCTACTTTGGTGGCTTTCCTGCACGATGCTTTTATTGTTCTTGGAATATTCTCTGTATTAGGGTATTTATACGGGATACAGGTAACAATTCCTATCGCGGTTGCCTTGCTTACTACGCTCGGTTACTCCATAAACGATACGGTGGTTATCTTTGACAGGATAAGAGAAAACTTGGAAGAGAGAAAAAAGAGGGACGAGAACACCAAGCTGGAAACAGTGGTCAACAACAGTCTTAACGCAACACTGGGAAGATCCTTGAGTACTTCGCTCACCACTCTTTTTATTCTTTTTGCGATTCTCTTTTTGGGAGGAGCAACTCTTTTTTACTTTATCCTGGCTCTCATTTTAGGAATAATTCTCGGAATGTACTCCTCGATATTTCTTGCGGGACCCTTGGTCCTTGATTGGAATGAGTTGACTACAAGGAAAAGATAAGGTATAAATTAGGAATGGATGTACAAAAAGAGAACTTTCAATATACAAAAACATGTTTAGCTACAAAGAAGTTTGCCAATATTTAACCAGCTCTCTTCCTCAGAGGACGAAGGATATCCTTTCTTGCAGATTTGGTTTTGGGAGAGGCAAAAAAGAAACCTTGGAGGCTATTGGAAAAAAGTACGGTATCACCAGAGAAAGGGTTCGTCAGATAGAAAAAGACGGAATAAAGCAAGCAAAGAAAGAAGCACATCAACACAGGGAAGTGTTTTCCTTTTTCAAAAAGGAGCTGGAAAAACTGGGAGGAGTGAAGCGAGAAGACCTTCTTTTAAATATACTAGAGCAAGAGAAAGGAGAGAAAAACTACATCATCTTTCTTTTAAATATTAGCGAAGATCTTTTCCGTATTCCGGAAAACAAAGATTTTTATGCCTTTTGGGTGAATGATGAAAAAACCTTTTTGAAGGCCAAAGAGGTCATCGGAGATGTTCACAAGGAATTAAAGAAGAGAAAAAAACTTTTACCTCTTCAAGAAATAAGT
>Ga0207421_10006985_pt1 | contig 12158 bp, 10 predicted proteins | sample SodLakKL_010_SED_4_FD_187542 | JGI IMG/M metagenome (GOLD analysis project Ga0207421, IMG submission 187542) | Alkaline sediment microbial communities from Lake Tanatar, Kulunda Steppe, Russia - 8KL_010_SED (SPAdes) (version 2) | ecosystem: Environmental > Aquatic > Non-marine Saline and... | reverse complement strand
GGCAAAGCAAACACACGTCCCGATAGGGACCGAGAATGAGAAAAACATTTGCAGGTGGCTCCGTAATAGCGTAAACTCACTTCTCATCACATTCTCGATTGACTGCTCGGAAGAATATGAAAATAAGATACGGACCATCTTCCTTACAAAACGCAAACTGTAGAACCAAACAAATTGCTCATAGAACTGTAGTTAACGACACGGGCAAAAATTAGACTGGCAGATAAATTGCCAACTATTATAGACCTTTGAGAAGAAAATTTAAATAACCGGCTTGTTGGACGTTTATTTTTTATAAAGTGGAGACATATCCCGTAACCTCTGAACAATTTCAGGCAGTATTTCAACGACGTAGTCTATCTGTTCCCGGGTATTTGACCGTCCCAGGCTGAGTCGGAGTGAACCATGAGCCACTTCGGCTGGAATGCCCATGGCCAGCAGAACATGGGAGGGGTCCAGTGTTCCTGAGGTGCAGGCGGAGCCGCTGGAAGCGGCCACTCCCTTGCTGTCCAGATGCAAGAGCATTGATTCACCCTCTATAAACCGGACACAGACGCTCAGGGTATGCTCCATCCTGTGGTCTTTATGCCCGTTAACTGTGACTTCATCAATGGACTCTAATATTCCTTCCTCAAGACGATCACGAAGTTTTTTTAGCCGGCCGGCCTCTTCTTCGATGTATTGTTCAGAAAGCTGGGCCGCTTTTCCAAGTCCAACAATACCGGCAACATTTTCCGTTCCCGACCGGCGGTTGTTCTCATGTCCACCGCCATGCAACAGTGTTTCGATTTTTGTGCCCCGGCGTAAATAAAGGGCACCAACACCTTTAGGTCCATAAATTTTATGGGCCGACAGAGAGAGTAAATCCACTCCCAAATCATCCACACTGTATGAACGCTTTCCAAACGTCTGCACCGCGTCCGTGTGAAAATAGACATCACGATCCGCTAACAACCTGCCTATTTCTTCCAGCGGTTGGATTGTTCCCACTTCGTTATTGGCATGCATTATTGAAACAAGAATAGTTTCATCCCGGAGGGCCGACTTAACATCTTCGGGTGAAACACGCCCATACTCATCAACTCCAAGATAGGTCACATCGAACCCCTGTTTTTCCATCCACTCGCAGGCTTTTAGCACCGCGTGGTGTTCAATTTCACTGGTAATTATGTGATTCCCTTTACTTCTCAGGGCCATACCTACCCCTTTAATGGCCAGGTTATCGGCCTCCGTTCCACAACCAGTAAATATGACTTCTTCCGGCTTGCACCCTAACACACCAGCGACCTGTTCGCGGGCCCTGTCTACTGCCTGTGAAGCCCCTCGGGCCAGGCGGTAGAGACTGGAGGGGTTACCATACTCCTCTCCAAGATAAGGCAACATTTCTTCCTTAACCCTTGGGTCTACGGGGGTTGTCGCGTTATGGTCCAGATAAATTATCTCGTCTTCCACTGTTAAAACCTCCTGTTTTCTATCTATCTTTTGAGTTCTTTCGATCAACTAAGTCAGCCAGGCTCGTCGCTTCCAGCTCCTCCTCCCAGGTTGATTTCAACCTGGAAAATAAATCGACCACCACACACTCACTGAGCCTGTCACAAATCTCCGGATTGTCCACGCAATCGGCAGGAGCCAGCGACCCTTCAAGAGTGTTTATTACCTGCCGGCAGCTAATCTCGCCGGGCGCACGGGTCAAAAGATACCCGTCAGAAACTCGCGAAATTAATCCTGCTGACTTTAAAGCGCTAATTATACGTCCGAGGTATTTCATCGATATGTCCTGGTTCGCGGCTATCTCTTTTAGCAAAAGCGGTTGATCGGGATTTTCGGCAAGCTCAACCATCGCCCGCAACCCGTATCTACCGCGAGTAGACATTTGCATGTAAATTACACCTCTATCAGTTCTATTGAATTGGTAGAACAGTTTAACCAATAATTAGCCTGTTGTAAAGAAATCAACTATCAAATCCCCCCATTGGGTTTCCCCCTTAAGGGGGAAAGATGAGTTGATAGATTCTATATCAAATCAAGTATCACAGGGGATTTACACAGTCCAAAGACTACCAAAAAGGACCTTGAGCAAAATTGAACCGAATATAATTATGTAGAAAAGGTCAAGAATTCTCTTGACAAAGGTTCGCTTTACGGCTATCTTCTATATCTACTCTAAAAAAAAGGGAAGAGCGCCCCCCTTAAGTGGCCATCTGGAATCCAATTCACAGTCAACTTACGACTTTCCTAACACCCCCTATTTTTTGAAAGGAGATATGATTGACAATGATAGACCTTAGCATTAATGAAAAACAGCTCGAAAAGTCGGTGGAAGTCGCCCGTGAACGCAACATTATTATTCCCACGCTTGAGCAGATGAAAAACCCGGAATTAATACCGGATAGTGTGAAGGAAGAACTAAAAGATATCGGACTCTGGGAGGTTCATCCCCGGAATTTATTTCGCATCACCTGGCAAAACGAACCGGTGGAAAAAGGTGGTCTTTACGACGGCATAAACTATGTCGAACTACCTTCCGAACTGACCGGGGTTGACGCCCGAATATTCTGTCTGGTCGGAAAATGGTTCCCGACCGGCGCCCACAAGGTTGGCGCCACTTTTGGCTGTCTGGCCCCACGGCTGACGACCGGTCAGTTTGACCCTGTAAACGAGATGGCTGTCTGGCCTTCAACCGGCAACTACTGCCGCGGTGGCGCCTACAACTCTGCCCTTCTGGCCTGTGATTCCATAGCCATTCTGCCCGAAGAAATGAGCAAGGAGCGTTTCGAATGGCTGGAGAAGGTGGCCGGCGAGACATTCACCACTCCGGGCGGAGAAGCCAACATCAAGGAAATTTTTGACAAGTGCTGGGAGCTGCGCGAAGACCCCGAATATAAAGATCGCATTGTCATCTTCAACCAGTTTGACGAATTTGGCAATAACCTCTGGCATTACGAAGTTACCGGTGAAGCGATGAAAGACGTTCTTGAAGCTGAGTTGGAAGATGGACAGCGGCTGGCTGCCACAGTGCTCACGTCCGGTTCCTCCGGCACCCTGGGCAGCGGTGAACGTATGAAGGACGAGTTCCCGGGCAGCAAGCTTGCTGTTGGTGAAGCCCTTCAGTGCCCGACATTGCTTGAAAACGGTTACGGAGCCCACCGTATCGAGGGTATTGGCGATAAACATGTGCCCTGGATTCACAACGTCCGCAGCACTGATGCAGTAGTCGGAATTGACGACAACGACTGCATGGACCTTGTTCGCTTTTTCAATGAGCCTAAGGGCCGAGACTTCCTCAAAAACAAGGGCGTTGATTCGGAAGTGGTAGACAACCTGGACCTGATGGGTATCTCTGGCATTGCCAACGTTCTCGGTTGTATAAAATACGCCAAGAAGTATGAACTTTCGGAAAATGACGCACTGGTTACCGTCTGGACAGACTCCATGCAGCTCTACGGTTCACGACTTGAGGAGATGCGCGAGGCCAACCCAGGCTACGAACAGGATGACGCGGCGCGAGACTTTGAACGCAGCGTGCTCGGCCAGGATACAGAATTCGTGCTCGACCTCAAACACGAGGAAAAACGACGCATCCACAACCTCAAATATTTTACCTGGATTGAACAACAGGGCCTTGACGCCGACGATCTGGACGAACAGTGGGATCGCTGGCCCGAATACTGGAATGAAATTCACCAGCAGGGCGAAGAAATTAACGAGCTGATTGAGAACTTTAACGACCGCGTCGGCTTGCTCTAACGTAACCCCCTGGTTATCGCTGGAAAAACTGCGGGTCCTGCTTACGCAAGCGGGACCCGCAATTACCATTATCCCTGTGAGGAGATGAATTTGAAACTAAATAATACAGATTTATGCGAGCTTGCGCATGAGGTGGAACTGGTTAGTCCTCACCATTTGCGCGAGCACGAGCAAACCTATCCGGATCGGCGTGACGAGATTGTTAAGCAGATCAAAGAGATGGGATTTGTCGACTACCCAATACTGGTTGATAATGATTTTAACGTCATCCTGGACGGTCATCACCGGGCTATGGCCATGCGAACCCTGGGCGCCCGACGGACTCCTATTATCCGGGTCGATTACTTCGATCGCTCGCAAATAATTGTCGAACCTCGGCCGAATTGTCCGATTGATCCGTTAACCAAGCAGTCAATTTTAAGAATGGGTCTCAGCGATGATGTTTTTCCGGCAAAAAGTACGCGCCACGTGCTTCAGTTCCCCGAACAGCGGGTCGATTATCCACTGGATAAACTGCTCCCCTGAGTCGAGCTACTCTTAATTTATTTTTTTCTGCTTATCAACTGCAGGACAAGCTGCTGTACATATCGCAGGCTCAGTCAATATATATTTTTTTAAAAAGGAGTTTTTTTAATGACAACAACTGCTCAAATTTTTGACAGACTGAACGAATACGAAGACGAATTAATACAATTTATGCGAGATTTAATCAGGATCCCCGGTATCAGTTGCGAAGAAAAAGAAGTTGTCGAACGCATTGCCGATGAAATGACCAAATGTGACTTCGACGAAGTCAAGATCGACAAAATGGGCAACGTAATCGGTAAAATTGGCAGCGGTTCGACTACTATAGCTATGGACGCGCATATCGATACCGTGGACACCGGAAGTCTTGATGAATGGGAGTGGGACCCTTTTGAGGGCAAATTTGAAGACGGAGTAATTTACGGACGCGGCGCTACCGACCAGCTCGCCGGAATGGCTTCAATGGTTTACGCCGGCCAGGTTATAAACGACCTTGACCTCCGTGACGATTATACACTTTACATCGTCGGTAGCGTCCAGGAAGAGGACTGTGACGGCCTCCCCTGGCAATATATTCTAAACGAGACTGAAATGGATCCCGACTGTGTTGTAATAACTGAACCAACCAACTTAAATATATACCGCGGACAGCGCGGTCGCATGGAGATTGGAGTTCGGGCCAGCGGGGTCTCCTGCCACGGTTCCGCTCCAGAGCGCGGCGAGAATGCTATCTATCGGATGGCTAAAATTGTTGCTGAAATTGAAAAGTTAAACGAACGATTGCTGGTCGACGATTTTCTGGGTAAAGGGACGGTAACTGTTAGCTATATTGACTGCAAAACCCCTTCGCTCTGTGCCGTCCCCGATGAGGCTTACATTCACCTCGACCGACGACTTACCGCCGGCGAAACAAAAGAATCTGCTGTTGAAGAGGTACGCGAAGCAATCGAAAAAGCCGGGGTTGATACTGATAAGGTTGAGGTCGAAATCCTCAACTACGACACGCCCAGCTACACCGGTTTTCGTTATCCGACAGAAAAATATTATCCTGTCTGGGTTCTCCCCGAAGAACACGAACTTTGTAAAAAAGCAGTTAAGACTTACCGTGACGTCTTCGACGAGGAGCCTCTGGTCGACAAATGGACATTCTCCACAAACGGAGTCGCCACCATGGGAATGTTTGAAGTTCCAACAATTGGGTTTGGGCCCGCCAACGAAGTCTATGCTCACACGGTAAACGAACAGGTAGCCGTGGATGATTTGATCAAGGCGGCAGCCTGGTATGCCCGATTTCCTGAAAATTATTTGAACACTACTAACTCTTAATTAACACCTATCTTACAGGAGGAGATTTAATTGAAAATGGAAAGTTTTCTTGATGAGCTAAATCAACTTCGCAACTTAGATTTTGACACCTACCGCAAGGACTTTTTACTGACAACTGACAAAACCCGGGAGGATATTAAAGCCACAATAAAAATGGCTCAGCTCCTTCGCACTCTTTATCGAAACAATATTTCCACCCGCTTCTTTCAGACCGGGCTGGCAATTTCGATTTTTAAAGACAAGTCGACCCGTACTCGCTTTTCTTTCGCCTCTGCTGCTAATTTGCTGGGGCTGACTCTGAACGAATTTGATGAGACAAAGACCCAGGTTTCACACGGGGAGACGCTGCGCGAGACCTCAAATATGATCTCTTTCCTGTCTGAGGTTATTGGCATCCGACACGACAAGTTCATCGGGCAGGGCCATCAGTATATGAAAACTGTAGGCGAGGCTCTGGACGAGGGATTCGCTGAGGGAGTTCTCGGTCATCGGCCGGCAATTGTGAATCTGCAGTGTGACGTTGATCATCCGACTCAAACCCTCACTGATATTCTCCATTTAAAGCGCTACTGCGGCGGACGTCTGGAAGATTTAAAAGGTAAAAAAATTGCCATGACCTGGGCCTACTCACCCAGCTACGGCAAACCGCTATCAGTTCCCCAGGGTATTATCACCCTGATGAGCCGCTTCGGTATGGATGTCCACCTGGCTCATCCTGAAGGCTATGACCTGATGGATGACACAATGGACAAAGCCAAACAATACGCTGAAGAGAGCGGAGGTAGTTTTACACAGTCAAACTCCATGGAGGCTGCCTTTGAGGACGCCGACGTTGTTTATCCGAAGAGCTGGGCGCCCTACAGCGTTATGGAGGAGAAGACAAAACTTCTTGAGGAAGAAAACGAATCAGGCCTTGAGGAACTTGAGCAGCAGTGCCTGGAGCGCAACAAACAGCACATAGATTGGGAATGCAACCGGGAGATGATGGATTTAACCCGGGACGGCGACGCTCTTTATATGCACTGTCTGCCCGCCGACATATCGGGGGTCTCCTGTGAACATGGCGAGGTCACTGAGGAAGTATTTGAGCAGGCCCGTATCAACACTTACTACGAGGCCCGCTACAAACCTTATATCATTGCAGCCATGATTATTGGGGCTCGCTTTCGAAACCCCATATCTCTGCTTGATTATCTCTACCGGAAGCGTAACCGCCGGGCAGGTTCTTTTGAAAGCTAATCTCAATCCCCTGAGAGTGACACAGCCTTTAACTTGCTGAGACTCTCAGCGGCGGTCTCCGCTGCCTTTGATGCAACCTCTTTCCGCACGGTCGTTTAACTTTTCTACGTTTCGTCGGGCCACCTCTGCCGGGTCCAGGTTCAGCTCCCGGCAGAGGGTCGCCCAATACCATAACACGTCACCAAGCTCGCCGCTTAGTTGCTCCCGCTTGGACGTTGTGAGCTCTCCCCCGTCATCGCGTAATATCTTTTTTATTTTTTCCGCCACCTCACCCGCTTCACCGGCCAGTCCCAGCGCCGGATAAACAAAATTCCCCTCGCCTTTGTCCGGATAGACTGCCGTTTTTTTCGCCTGCTTGCTATATTCTCCTATTTCCATCGTTACACTTCCTATCTAAATTTTTTATAATAACCTACTGCTCAGTCACAGTCGAAAATGTGACCTCTCTTTTATCCGTTTTTCGGTTGTCATTCCCGCGGAAGCGGGAATCCAGCGGAAGTTCCGTGATCGGTGATCCGTAATCGGTAGTCGGTGATCGGTAACTTCGGTAGTTCAACATCAAGATCAAGGTCAAAGTCACTGGATTGCCCAATCAAGTTGGGCAATGACGGCAAGGGACAACCCGAAAATTCAATCGTGACTAAGCACTGCTAATGCCCCTCTCATTGCCCGGCTTGACCGGACAATCCATTTTCTCCCCCCCTTTTCTTTTCCCCCCTTCAAGGGGGGAAAGACAGAAGGGGGGGTTTGCTACTGGCTATACCTCGCAGATTGACATCAGGTCAAGCGAGAATGATACAAAATATCCTGCATCACAACGGGTATAATTACGGGTTATCGATCCATTAGCTCTATTTCTAATTCAACAAAACCGTTCTCCTCTCCCGCCCGCTTCAGCAGATCTGGTTCTTCTTCCCGCACACGTCTTCTCTCGGGGGCTGGATTTTCAATATTTTCCGGCGCAATTAGCGGCAGCCGGAGAACAAATTTTTCGCGCGGTGATTCAAGATCAAGACGGGTAGAACCGGCGGCGATACTCTTCTCCATAGCTTCTACAAACTCTCCCACCCCTGTCTCCTGGACAAGATCCGTTATACGATTCAACGTTGAAAGTCTAAGGTTGATAAAATTAGCTGCCATCTCGGCTCCCAGCCGGCCAACGAGATCATTCAAATTCGCCACAACTCCTATGTCGGCGGGATATACGCTCACACCTAAAGAAACAGGTCCCTCCAGTATCTCCTTGAATATAAGCTGTTCCCTGAACGAACGGTCACTCCAATCCACCTCACTACCGGCTGACTCCCCCACAACCAGCTCACGTCTTGAGTTGCTAACAGTCGGTCGGGGCCAGGTTATATCAAAATCAAATACAAACGGCGGACTGGCAAAACCCTCTTCTTCAATTAAAAAACGCTTCAGCTTTACTATCCCGATAAGACGTGGATAATTCATTTTCTCCCTCCTTACAGGTTAAAACGAAAAAGAAGTATGTCACCGTCACGAACCACGTAATCCTTTCCTACCGTTCTAACCGCACCGTCGGCCCCTGCCTCTGACCAGGATTTATAACGCTTGAATTTATGGTAATTAATCGTCTCAGCGCTAATAAATCCCTTTTCAAAGTCCGAATGCACCTTGCCCGCGGCTTGCGGCGCTGTTGAACCCTCAATTAGTGACCAGGCCCGTAATTCATTTTCGTTGTAAGTAAAAAAGGTAATCAAGTCCAACAACTCATACGCCTTCTTAACCAACCGCTGCAGCCCCGTCTCCTCCAGACCTAAATCTTCCAGAAACATCTGCTTGTCCTCCCAGCTCATTCCCTGCATTTCGGCCTCTAGTTCGGCGCAAATAGTTACGTAATCGCTGCCTGACTCTGTTTCAATATATTCTGTTACCCGTCTGTAGTCAGGATTTGAGCGCCGCTCCGCAAAAATCCCCTCGTCGACGTTCAAAACGTAAAGCACGGGTTTCATTGTCAACAAGGATATCTCTTTCAATAATTCCTGGCTTCCTTCGGGGAACATATCGGCAGACAGCCGCTCGCCGCCCGCAAGATGCTCCTCGAGTTTCCTCAACAGGTTGACCTCCGTTTTTACATCCTCGCCGGCCAACCGCGACTCTTTTTCCAGTTTGTCCAGACGGCGCGAGACAACCTCGAGGTCGGAGAGCGCAAACTCAGTCTCAATTATCTCCAGGTCTCGAAGCGGATCCACCTCCCCTTCAACGTGGCTGACGTTGTTATCTTTAAAAAAACGCAACACGTGGCAAACCGCGTCCACCCCCCGTATTTGACTTAGAAACTGATTTCCCAGCCCCTCACCTTCGCTGGCATCGCGCACCAGGCCAGCAACGTCAAGAAACCTGATTGACGCAGGTGTAACTGCTTCGCTGTCGACCCAGCCGGCTATGTCGTCAAGTCGCTCGTCTGGCACCTGCACCACCCCAACGTTTGGGTCAACCGTGCAAAAGGGGTAGTTCTCCGCTGCAACCTGATTTTCGGTTAAAGCGTTGAAAAGAGTTGATTTTCCGACGTTGGGGAGACCGACAATACCAAGTTCCAAAGTTAGACAACCACGTTTACCAGTTTGTCGGGAACAACAATAATCTTTTTAGGTTTCGAGCCGTCGAGGTATTTCTGAATCCGAGAGCTTTCCAAAGCTCGTTCCTCCATCATCTCTTTGGGACAGCCCGCCGGAACACTTATCCGGTCGCGAACTTTACCGTTAACCTGGATGACTACTTCAATTTCGTCCGCTGTCGCCGCCTCTTCTGACCACTCCGGCCAGTCGCGCTCTCCGGGCAGCTCTTCGTGACCTAAAAGCTCGGCAACCTCGTTACAGAAGTGCGGGGCAATCGGATAGAGTAGATCAAGCAGAACAGCATAGCTCCAGGCTCCTACTTCAGGAGTAAAATTATCTTGCAGTGAGTTGTAGAGCTCCATGCAGGCGGCAATTGCCGTGTTGAACTGGTAGGACTGTTCTAAATCTCTGGTGACCCGTCCTATCGTCTCGTGTGTCTTCCTGAAAAGCTCTTTACTTGCTTCTCCTGAAAGCTCCGGCTCCACCGGGGCCTTGATTGTCCTGGCGCTTAGCTGCTCCTTATTTTCCTGCAAAAAATTCCAGAGCCGTTTTAAAAATCTATGCGCTCCCTGGACCCCTTCCTCGTCCCAATCCAGGTCCTTCTCCGGCGGCGCGGCAAAAAGCGTGAACAGACGTACTGTATCGGCTCCATACTCGCCTTGCATCTCTTCTGGATCAACAACGTTTCCCTTGCTTTTAGACATTTTTTCACCGTCCAGCAGAACCATACCCTGGGTGAGCAAACGGGTAAACGGTTCATCACTATCCAGCCAACCAAAATCTCGCATCACCTTGTGAAAAAAACGGGCATAAAGCAAATGCATACAGGCGTGCTCAATCCCACCTATATACTGATCCACCGGGACCCAGTTGTTTGCCAGCTCGCTGTCAAATGGCTGGCTACTTTCCTTTGGTGAACAATAACGCGCATAATACCAGGAACTGTCTACAAACGTATCCATCGTATCAGTTTCACGACGCGCTGACCGACCACAGTCGGGACACTGTGTCTCTACAAACTCGCCACTTGACTCGAGAATGTTTTCGCCGTGTGTAAACTCCACATCTTCGGGCAGCTCTACCGGCAACTGTTCGTCGGGGACAGGAACAACTCCGCACTCCTCGCAGTAAATGATCGGAATCGGCGTCCCCCAGTAACGCTGCCTGCTTATCCCCCAGTCCCGCAGTCGATAACTGACGGTCGCAGCACCCAGATTACGCTCCTCTAACCAGTTGGCGATTTTAGCACGCGCTGTTTCGGAATCCAGTCCGCTGTGAGAACCTGAATTGATTAGCTCTCCCTCGCCGGTGTAGGCCTCCTCAAGCGGCTGCGGCGGTTTTTTGCCGTCCGGGGATATAACCGGCTTGATTGATATATCATTGTGACGCGCGAATTCAAAGTCACGCTCGTCGTGAGCAGGCACGGACATAATCGCTCCGGTTCCGTATTCTATCAGAACGTAATCCGCTATATAGATCGGTATTTCTTCGCCATTTATTGGATTTACAGCATAACGCCCGGTGAAAACCCCATCCTTTGTCGACATCTCTTCGCCCGATTCCCAGCGTTCAAGAAACCGTTCAACCGATTGTTCCTGACCGGTTCCACGGGCAAGTTCACGAGCCAGACGATGCTGTGGTGACAGAGCCATAAACGTCGCCCCGTAAAGAGTGTCAGCCCTGGTTGTAAAAACGGTCAGCTTCTCTTCCTGCTCATCCAGGTCAAACTCTATCCGGGCCCCCGGGGAGCGACCGATCCAGTTGCGCTGCATTTCCAGCACCCGCTCCGGCCAGCCCCCCAACTGTTCCATATCTTCTAACAGTTGCTCGGCATAAGCGGTTGTCTTAAGGAACCAGCCATGCTGTTCTTTTTCTTCCACGACGCTGTCACAGCGCCAGCAAAGATCATCTTGCACCTGTTCATTGGCAAGAACAGTCTCACACTCGGGACACCAATTAACAGCAGTGGTGTCTCTATATGCCAGATCTTCCTGGAGCATCTCGAGAAATATCTTCTGATTCCAGCGGTAGTATTCAGGGGTGCAGGTGGTTATTTCACGCTCCCAGCAGTAGGAAAAGCCAAGCCTGGCAAGCTGTTCTTTCATCTCCTCAATGTTGTCATAAGTCCACTCACCTGGATCAGCGTCACGCTCAATAGCAGCGTTTTCGGCAGGTAAACCAAAGGCGTCCCAGCCCATCGGATGCATAACGTCATACCCTTGTTTACGCCGGAAACGGGCGATGGCATCTCCAATCGTATAGTTACGAACGTGACCCATGTGAATGCGACCGGATGGATAAGGATACATCACCAGCACATAAAATGGATTTTCTGCCTTATCCTCAACTTCATATTTACGATTTTTTTCCCAGTAGTCCTGCCACTTTTTCTCTATTTCCTCGTAATCATAATCAGTCATAGCTCTATATATCACCCTGTATCTGTAATAAATTGCAGACAAGTAGAAATTTGACTAAAGTTTTTCGTTTTCCCCATTCTGAGGACCAAACACTCAATCGAGCATAGAAAATATTGAAGGTGTCTCTTTGGCAGCATATAGGGAGCTACCTGCAGGTGTTTTTCGGAATTATAGCCGGTTGCAGGCCACGATGGCCTGGTTTGCAACCGGCTATACCTCAGAGGTTGCCTGGACCATTTAGCAATGGAGGCTTTTTCCTTCCACGATATCTATGGGGCTCTAACCTCCTGTGATCATAAAAATAGGCAAAGCAAACACA
>Ga0207421_10006982_pt1 | contig 12161 bp, 10 predicted proteins | sample SodLakKL_010_SED_4_FD_187542 | JGI IMG/M metagenome (GOLD analysis project Ga0207421, IMG submission 187542) | Alkaline sediment microbial communities from Lake Tanatar, Kulunda Steppe, Russia - 8KL_010_SED (SPAdes) (version 2) | ecosystem: Environmental > Aquatic > Non-marine Saline and... | reverse complement strand
AAGTCCGGGCTCCACAGGGCAGGACGCTGGGTAACACCCAGCGGGGGCGACCCCGGGAAAGTGCCACAGAAAACAGACCGCCCCGCACTTACTTTTAAACGTGTGAAAATACGTTTAAAAGTAAGTGCGGGGTAAGGGTGAAACGGTGGGGTAAGAGCCCACCAGCTGCCGTGGCGACGCGGCAGGCTAGGCAAACCCCGTCCGGAGCAAGGCCAAATAGGAAGGCGCTCGAGGCCGGCCCGGCCGAAGCCTTCGGGTAGGCTGCTAGAGGCCGGGAACAATCCCGGTCCCAGATGAATGATGGCCCCATGACAGAACCCGGCTTATCGTCCAACTCCCCTTTTTTTAAGGAAATTCAGCATGAATATATGGGCTGTAATCCTTGCTGCCGGCAAAAGCTCCAGACTCCAGAGCCGGGGGCAGATGCAAAAAAAACAGTTTCTTAAATACCAGGGACTGCCTCTTTTCTGGCACAGCATTCAGACCTTTGCCCGCATCCCGCAGATAGAAGGCCTTGTAGCCGCATTTCCCGAGAAGGAACTACAGCAAAGTCGGAGTGAAGTCCGGCACCTGCAAAGGGAAAAAGATCCAGGTATCCCCCTGGTCTGTGTTTCCGGCGGCACCCTGCGACAGAACTCTGTATTTAACGCCATACAGGCCCTGCCCGCAGAATGTACACATGTCCTGGTGCATGACGCGGCCAGGCCTTTTTTTTCCCCCCGTCTTGTCACATCGCTGATCCAGGAATTCTCTTCCGGCTTTGGAGGCGTGATCCCGGGCATCGAATGCAAAGACACCATCAAGGAACTTGACGGCGATGAGGTTTTAAAAACCCTCTCCAGAGACAGGCTGACAGCGGTCCAGACCCCTCAGCTCTTTATCATTGAAATACTCCGGGATGCACACGAGCAGGCCCTCAAACAGGACTTTACAGCAACTGATGACGCATCTATGCTGGAAAAGTGCGGTTACCGGGTGAAAGTGATTCCCGGAGAAGAAAAAAATATCAAGATAACCACATTCGAGGATCTGCAAGTGCTCTCCAGCCAGAAACAAGCCGCCCTGCCCTGTACCGGACTGGGCTACGACGTACACCGCTACGGCGGAGACCGGCCCATGATCCTCGGCGGTCAGCCCATTCCCGGAGCACCGGGAATTCATGCCCACTCAGACGGAGATGTATTGGTGCACGCCCTGGTGGATGCCATACTGGGCTGTCTGGGCATGGGAGACATCGGGGATTTTTTTCCGGACACCGACCCGGCCAATGAAAACTTAAGCAGCATGGTCTTTCTAAGTGAAGTCCTGGCTATAGCCCAGGCTGAAAAACTGGAGCTGGTACATATAGATATAAGCATCATCGCCCAGACGCCGAAGTTCGGGCCGCATAAAAATTCCATCAAATCCAATCTGGCAGGTATCACCGGCCTCGACCCAGGCCGGATAAATATCAAGGCCACCACTGAGGAAGGAATGGGATTCACCGGGGAAAAGCTGGGAATCAAAGTGCTGGCGGTGGTCAGCGCTCTCAGGCATAAGCAGGAGATGGACCAGTAATGCTGGTCCTGAACAAACCGTAGCTGTTCACTCCAGCAGGAAACTAAGCCAAACGCAAACACACAGGAATAGTAATGCTCATCTATAATACCCTGCACCGCGCTAAAGAAAAATTCGTCCCTCTGGAGCCAGGCAAGGTAAGAATGTATGTCTGCGGCATTACCGCTTACGACTACTGCCATATCGGACATGCTAGGTCATGCGTGGTCTTTGACGTACTGGTGCGCTACCTGCGCTACCTGGGATACCAGGTCAATTTTGTCCGCAACTTTACCGATGTGGACGATAAAATCATTAAACGAGCAGAAGAAGAAGGACTGGATTCGGACCAGGTGGCAGAAAAATATATTCAAGCCTTTTACCGGGACATGGATGAACTAAATGTCCTCAAGGCGGATGTGGAACCCAGAGCCACCCGGCACATAGAGGAAATGATCCAGCTTACAAAGTCTCTTCTGGACAAAGGTTTCGCCTATATTACTCCCGGCGGGGATATCTACTTCCGGGTGCGCAGAATGCCTCATTACGGACAACTCTCCGGCAGGAACATTGAAGAACTCCAGTCCGGATCAAGGATAGCCCCGGATGAAGAAAAAGAGGATCCGCTGGATTTCGCCCTGTGGAAGACGGCCAAGCCCGGTGAACCATCGTGGGACAGCCCCTGGGGAGCAGGCCGGCCGGGGTGGCACCTGGAATGTACAGCCATGAGCGAGAAATATCTGGGCATACCCTTTGACATTCATGGCGGGGGCCAGGATCTGGCCTTTCCCCACCATGAAAACGAGAAAGCCCAGAGCGAGGCTGCTTTCGACAGGGAATTCGTAAAATACTGGGTACACAATGGGTTTGTCCGGGTGGATTCCGAGAAGATGTCCAAGTCTCTGGGCAATTTCATAACCATCAGGGACATCATGAAAGCTTTCCACGGGGAAGTACTGCGCTTTTTCCTGCTTACAAAACACTACCGCAGCCCCCTGGACTATTCCGACGGTTCCCTGGAAGAAACGGAAAAAGCCCTCAAGAGGGTGTACTGGGCCAAAACTGCCTTGCAGAAGGAATTGCAGAAGGAAAAATGGAGCCAAGGACAGAACTTTCCGGAAGCTCACGAAGAATTGCAGGGGCTGGCCCGTAAATGGGACCAGGCTATGCAGGACGATCTGAATACAGCTGAGGCTGTGGGCTATGTATTCGGTCTGGTGCGCCTGGCCAACCGCATGCTGGAAGACAAGACCTTCCGCAAAAGCGAGGCCGGCAAAGAGATTATGCAGGAAATGCTGGGCATGCTTGAAAACTGGGGAGATGCCCTGGGAGTTTTCCAGCGTTTTGGGGAGGAATTCCTGGAACAACTGAAGCTCATGCGCTGTAACCGCCTGGATATTGATCCGCAGGCGGTGCAGGAAATGGTTCTAAAACGGCAACAGGCCAGAAAAGACAAAGACTTTGAAACCGCCGACCAGATCCGGGAAGAACTGGCCGCCAAAGGCATCGAGGTTATGGATACCCCTGCAGGGCCCAGATGGGACTTTGCCTGACAAATTTTCTCAATCGGAGTCACCTTGTCTGTCCCTAGCTTTACCCTCAATACAAGCGAAAAAATGCCCCTGGGCACTTAAGCGTCTATCTTTACGCTTATCATCGGTGTCGGGGTCGGGATCGGTATCGGGGTCGAAGTCGGAATCAAATCCGGTAGACACAGTCAGGTGGGACGCTGTCCGATATTTTCGATCCCGATCCCGATTCCGATACCGACCCCGATAAAGGCAATAGCATGAAAAAACAAAGAAAGCGGAATAATCCCAGCGCCAAGCGCTGCACCACTGCCATAGCACAAATTTTTCTGGTTTTTTATGATAAATTTTCATTGGTAAGTCTAAAAGAGCTGAACAGATTTCAGTATTCATAATCGCCGAACATGAAAAACTCTCCCTCCCCTGCCCGGATTGCACTTGGCTCCCAGCTCATCAGCTGCCCGGATGTTCTTACACTGGGAGTGCTTCCCAACCTCGAGGACTACCCGGCATGGAAGCTGGACATGATTCTCAAGGCCGGAAAAATATATTTTCCCACTTCCTTATATGCTGATCTGTTTCAGATCATGGGTAAAAAGATGTTCCCCAGCGTGAACACCTACCGTTTCCTGGGGGATAAGATCAAGCAGACCCTTCTGTTTCAGCTTCAGGGACTGCCTGCTCCCAGGACACGGTTTTACTTCGGTCCCAAACAGCAGCAGAATATTACAAAAGACTTTTCTTTCCCCTTCATAGCCAAAAAAGCCAGAGGATCATCCATGGGGCACGGGGTCTGGCTCATTCATGACCAGAATGAACTGGACAGCTACCTGGCACAGCATCAACCGGCCTACATCCAGGAATTTCTGGACGTGGATGATGATTACCGGGTTGTAGTTGTGGGTGACGAAGTCGTTCACGCCTACCGCAGGATACCGGCCAGAGGAAGCTTCAAGGCCAATATCTCCCAGGGAGGTACAGTCTGTCTGGAGAATATCCCCGGAGATGTACTTGAGCTTGGACTCAGGGCCGCCCGGGCCTGCGGCTTTGACCTGGCGGGAATTGATATTTGCCAAAGCAATGGAAGGCTTTATATACTTGAGGCCAACATGAAATTCGGCACCATGGGATTTCATTGTGCAGGCCTGAGCTACAGAGCGATACTAAACAAGATGGTCGCAGAGGGCAGGGTCTGATCATTTTGCAAATTTAAGTTGCTTACAGAAACGGGACAATATACTTTTCAGGTCCACAACAAACTCAAACCCAAGCCAGGCAGTAAGAAAGCTATGTCGGCAGAACTGAACAAGGCCAGGAAAAACCTGACCAATATCCCGTCTCTCATGAAACAGGACAAGCTCCTGGCTGCGGTAACAGCCCTGCAGGAAGGACTTTCGACCTTTCTCAAGGGCAATCTTATGCAGAGCGAAAAGAAAGAGTTTCTGGAAATGATCGACCGTTCTCTGCACGCTATGAACTCAAACCAGTCATTGCGGCAGCTTTACCCTGTACTTCTCAAGCTCGAGCCAGGCAAGGAAAAGGAGCTGCTGCAGAACGTGCGGGAACTGCAAAGCGCCCTGCAGGAGGAAATGGCTTCAGAGGCCAGAGAATCTCTGGCCGAAATGGAGAAAAGAAAAACAGACACCCTGGAAAAAGCCCGCACGATGCTCAAGGAGGGGGAACAGGAAAAAGCGGATGCCGCATTGCGCAAACTGGTCCGGGAATTCACAGATGACTTTGATCTGAAGATAAACATAGCTGATATTCTCATCAATGCCGAAGCTTATGAGAAGGCCCTGGATTACCTGAAGATGGCCTACAGGGACAACCCCAGGTCAGTTCATATCTACAACCGTCTGGGAATGGCCCTGCGCAAACTGGGCCGATTTGAAGACTCTGAAAAAGCATACAGTCAGGCCCTGAAAATAACCCCCCAGGATGAATACCTGCACTTCAATATGGGGCGGCTGTACATGGACATGCAGAAATGGAACAGGGCCATACAGTCCGCTTATAAAGCACTTGAAATAAATTCTGATTTTGAACAGGCCCGGAAAATGCTCCACTATTCCCAGAAAAAAATTTAGTCCACACTTCTTACAGGCGCTTCGGCACAAGTTTCAAACAAGTTGGTAAATTTTTCTGACATCCAGCCCCTCTGGATAGAATTACGGGCACGGCGTAAACTCCCCTCCCTTAGACTTACTTACTCTTGAAACTCTGCCTGCCCCGTGAAATTTCCTTCATTTCACTGGGGTCATAAAAAAACAAGAATTTTATGCTATGGCGCTGGAATTTTCCACCTTTATCGGGGTCGGTGTCGGTATCGGAATCGGTATCGAAAGTACCGGGCAGCTTCTTACATGACTTTGCCTACCGGATTTGATTCTGACTTCGCCCCTCTCCGAGCTATAGGCTCTCCGAGCCGGAAGCCGATCCCGATACCGATCCCGACCCCGATGATAAGCGTAAGCATAGACAGTTAAGTGCCCTGTTTTTTTCCTGACATAAAACTCATTTTATATCTCTACCTCACCAGGCAGCTTCCTTGATAAAAAACCGGATTCCAGCCAGGCTTGAATTGTTGGTGGTTTATAATTATAGTCCGAATCCGGCTTGCCTCAAAGAACCCTGTGGATAAACTGTTTTGTCGAGCACCTTGAACTGACATGAAATGCACAGGCTTTAAGCAAGGCAAGCTGAACTGATGGCAAAAAAAATAAAAGCACAGGTAACCATTCAGGAGGGTCCTCGGTGATAATTGCTGGGCCGGTATTCGGCGACCCTCTGAATGGTTACAAGCACAGGATCAGGTGAAACATAAATGTCCAACTCACGACAATACCTTATTGAAGACCTTTCATATACCAATTCATGGCGTCTTTTCAAAATCATGGCTGAATTCGTGGATGCCTTTGAAAAAATGAATGACCTGGGGCCTGCGGTGTCCATCTTCGGTTCCGCCAGGCTGGACCCGGGTGACGAATATTATCGCATGGCCTACGATATATCCAAAAGGCTTGCCGGTTCAGGCTTCAACATCATTACCGGAGGAGGTCCGGGAATAATGGAGGCGGGTAACAAGGGAGCCTATGACGCACAGGGAAACTCGGTGGGCCTGCACATCAAGCTGCCTTTTGAACAGAAAGCCAACGACTACATAACCCTTCGATGCGATTTCAGATATTTTTTTGTACGCAAAGTCATTTTCATAAAATATGCCAAGGCTTATATTGTCATGCCCGGCGGGCTGGGCACCTTGGACGAACTCTGCGAGACCCTGGTCCTGATGCAGACCCGGCGCATAAAGCCCTTTCCGGTCATTCTGGTAGGCAGACAGTTCTGGGACGGGCTTTTAAACTGGATGAGGGAACAAATGGTCTCCAGAGGCTACATGAAGGAAAACGATTTCTCTCTCTTCTGCATGGCAGACACTTCCGATGAAGTGGTGGAGCTGATAAAAAGCAAGGTAGACCTGCACTCTTTTCAGAAAAACGGCTTGGCATGCCAGGATGCGGACAGTTCCGACAAACAGCTGTTATAAGAGACTCATTTCCGGGCAAATTCTGATGAACTCCCTAAAAGAGCTGAAAAAAATAAAAATCTCCTCCAGGAAGAAGAAAAAAACTCCAGAACCACATTCTTCTCCTGAAAAAAAGGAAGACAAAAATGAGGAGAATCTCTTTCAGGCAGCCATGTCCGAGGTCAAACCCCTCAAGGGCAAGGGGCGGGATATCCCACTGGAAACAGAGCCTGCAACTGAAGGTGTTCCCCTGCAGGAAGAAAGCGACCTGGACACCCTGTACAGACTTGTAAGGGGGGATGTGGAGTTTGATGTTCAATTCTCGGATGAATACATACAGGGCTATGTCAAAAGCATCAATACCAGGACGTTCCGTCGGTTTAAAAACGGAGAACTGAGTATTGAAGCCCACCTGGACCTGCACGGCCTGAACAGTGATCAGGCCAGGCAGGAACTCTTGCACTTCATGCGCGAGCAGTACCATCAGGGCAAGACCTGTGTACTGCTGATCCCTGGACGCGGAAAAAACTCTCCCATGGGCGAAGGGGTGCTTCGAAACGAGATCCAGGTCTGGCTGACCATGGAACCTCTGAAAAGAATCGTGCTTGCGTTCTGCTCCGCTCTGCCCAGGCACGGCGGGACCGGAGCCCTTTACGTGCTTATGCGCAACAAAAAGAAGACAAAGGGTAAAATCCACTGGGATAAATACCTCATTGATCTGTACTGACGCGGACCATGCCCGCAACCCTTTTTTCACGCAAAGGCGCGAAGGTCGCAAAGGAAGGCAGCCTTGTCCAAAACCGTGTCCCGGTTTTGGACAATACACCTGCTTCGTGTCTTTGACTTTGCGTACTTAGCGTCTTTGCGTGAGAATTTTCTTGTTTTTTATGACCCCAGTAAAATGAAGGAAATTTCATCACGCCAGAGGCGTGACAGGCAGAGTTTCAAGAGTAAGTCACTGACTGTCCCGTACCCAGAATTAATATAAAATCTGAACTGGAGGAACTGAATTTGGGTTTTTTCAGCAAAATCAAGAATCTGTGGAAAAGCGATTCTCAAGAAACAGTAGATAAACCGGAAATCAAGGATAAGCCTTCACCAGTACCTCCAGACGCACAGGAGCAGGAGTGGCAGGCAGCTCTAAAGCAGTCCCTGGCTGCAGCAGAGCCCAGGCTGAGCGTATGGCTGGATCATCTGTTGCAGGGAGTTGATTCCAAGGGAGATGTCCTGTGGCAAAGGCTTTATTTTTTCTTTGATGCCCTGGAAGTTCCCGGCAATGAAGCAAAAGACTTTGTTTCCAGATTTTCCAAATGGCTGGATGACATGGGGTATACCGACCTGGAAGAGTTCAGATCGGAACTTCAGTACAGGCTGGCCCTGGCCCTGGACCTGGAAGACGAGGAGGATGAAAAAAGTCGGCTTTTTATTAAGCTCTCTCAAGGACTGAGCAAGACCAAAGCCCAACTTTCCAGGCAGATCGACCAGCTTCTGAGTTCCACCACCAGTTTTGACGAGGCTTTCTGGGAAGAGCTGGAAGAGATACTGATCATGTCCGATGTCGGGCACAAAGCTGCCACAGAGCTTGTGCAGAAGCTGCGGGCAGAAGTATCCGGACAAAGTGTGGAGGATCCCCAGGAATTCAAACAGCTCCTGGCTAAAGAACTAGCTGCATTCTTTCCCAAACCCCAAAAAAGGATCAAACCCGATCCTCCGGAAGTAATTCTAATGATCGGGGTAAACGGCGTAGGCAAAACTACTACTATTGCCAAACTAGCACACAGAGACCGCATGAAGGGACGCCGGGTTATGATTGCAGCCGGGGATACCTTCCGGGCCGCGGCCATAGAACAACTGGGCATCTGGGCCGAACGCGCAGATGCCGGGTTTTACGCCAAGAGCCACGGTGCGGATCCGGCTTCTGTGGCTTACGAGGCCCTGGATAAAGCTGTGGCCGAGGGAACAGACGTACTGTATGTGGATACTGCCGGCAGGCTGCACACCAAATCCGACTTGATGCAGGAACTGAAAAAAATTAAAAGCGTAATGCAGAAAAAGCGCCCAGGCAGCCCTCACCGCACCATACTGGTTCTGGATGCAACCACTGGTCAGAACGCGTTGTCCCAGACCGAACTTTTTGCCCGGGAGATCAATATTGACGAAATCGTTTTAACCAAGCTGGACGGCACAGCCAAGGGCGGGGTAATGGTGGCCATAGCCCTGCAGCACCAGATACCCATTTCATTTATCGGCCTGGGTGAAAAAATGGAAGACCTGAGACCTTTTGAGCCGGAGAATTTCGCCAGGGCTTTGCTGGATTGACACTCAAAACAGATTTTTCACCAATACCACAAAAAAAGGATAAAAATCCTTGACATTGTTAATTTAAGATTTCAAATAAAGGTGCTGTCAGCAAACCAGAAACCAACAGGATGAATACCATGGCTAAAAATAAGAAGCACAAGATTCTCAGTACTGCCACACAACTCTTTGCAACTCAGGGTTTTGACAATACCACAACCTTGCAGATAGCCAAGGAGGCAGGTGTTACCGAGCCCCTGCTTTACTATCACTTCCAGGGCAAAGAAGAAATATTTACCGAAATCATTCGCTCCATTTTTCAGGATTACGAAAAAATGCTGGAAGAACTTCCCAAGCATACCGAAACCGAGTTCGAAAAGATCAACAATCTGATCAGGTTACATATCCACATAGCTGAAAACAGCCCGCACGAAGGGCGTCTGATCCTGGCCAACTGCCCCAGCAAACTGAAAAGTGAAAGTCATACTTGTCAGAAAATTGTGAACCGACAGCAGGAAATCATAGTCGAATATCTCAGGGAATGCATGGAAAAGGGCAACGCCAGTGGAGAGTTTGACGCCCAGCCTGTGGACCACCTGGTGATAGTACTCCTTTGCCTGATTAACGGCATCCTTCGTAAGAAACTTCTGGGTAAAAAGGAAAAGATTGCTTATGAGTACACGGCTATAGACTTCTGCCGCAAAGCAATTGTAAAGCAATCTTAAAGCCCGAGTTTTTTCATAAACTCTTCAGGACTTTCATTGTTGTCGCTGTCACTGGATGAAGACTCCTCGCCCTGGCTGGAGACAGACACGCTGTCAGGAGCCTGATAGATAAACTCCACTTTTTCCAGGGTGATTTCCAGGTAGAAGAACTTCTGCCCTTCTGTTTTGAACTCCACCCTGCGATACTGCGGCCTCTCAAGGTCTGCCTCCAGGGTTAGCTTCATGGCCTGATTCAGCGGTACCATTTTGGGCTGGGTCTGATTCACCCCCACCCCGACATTGGCCTTGAGCATCTGCCGGAATTTGCCTACACACTGATTCATAAGCTCGCCCATGGCATCGGCCACCTCATTGGAAGTGTGATGCTTTGCCAGGTCCTCCTCAGGCATGCCCATATTCAGATTGTACTTTGTATAGATCTCCAGGGCGGCATCAGCTGAAAAATTCATGGCCACCAGTCCGGCAAATCCGCCTTCAAAAAGCACAAAGCAGCCTATATCCGGGCGTAGACAGGTCTTGTTGGTTCTAATAAAAGTTGATGAGTAGTGCAGGGAAGTACCCGTGGTAGCATCCAGAGTGGACTTGATGGCTTCACATAAAATAGTAAGTATTTCGTCCGTACTCTTTAGTTGTTGCTTAGGCATAACATGGCTCCGTTTAGCATTTGAAAAAGATTGTGCAGACAGTTCCCCGGCTGGGGAGAATTTATCCTGAAAAACCAGATAATAATGTACCATCTGGTCTCCGGGGATGCAAAAAATAAAAAACCGAAAGATCAAATAGTTAAAAGGATAATTTCATGCAATCCGCGAATACAATCCAGATAAACGGTCAAAACCTGCCTTTTGAAGCGGGCATGACCATACTGGATGTTGCCCGGATGCACAATATATTCATTCCCACCATGTGCCACCTGCCCGGGGCACCGCCCACCGGTGCCTGTCGACTGTGCGTAGTAGAGGTCCAGGGGGCGCGGCACCTGGCTGCATCCTGTGTCACCCCGGCCCAGAGCGATATGCAGATCAACACCGAATCCCCCAGGGTGGTCAACTCCAGGCGACTTAACCTGCAGCTGCTCCTGGCCATGGGTGAGCACGACTGCCTGCTCTGCCCCTCTTCCGGTCAGTGCATTCTGCAGGATCTGGCTTACCGCTATCAGATAAATCCCAAAAGATTTTCCCCGCGGGGAGTCCTGCACCGCACTGAAGCGGTCAACCCCTTTATACTCAGGGACTTCAGCAAGTGTGTTCTTTGCGGGCGCTGTGTGCAGGCCTGCTGCGACATTCAGGTCAACAACGCCATCAGCCATGCCTATCGGGGAATAAAGAGCAAGATCGCAGCAGCCGGAGACAGGCCCCTCAAGGAATCCGACTGCGTGTTCTGCGGGGAGTGCATGCAGGCCTGTCCCGTGGGCTCCATAATCCCTGTAGATTCCCGGCAGAGTCCCAGGATATGGGAAACACGCAAGGTCAAAACCACCTGCGGCTATTGCGGTGTGGGGTGCCAGATGTACCTGCATCACAGGGATGGCATACTATATCGCGTGGAGGGCGACACCCAGAGCCCTCCCAATTTCGGCAGCCTGTGCGTCAAGGGCAGGTTCGGATTCGGCTTTGTCAATTCCAGCAGCCGCCTGCAGACGCCTCTGATCCGGGAAAACGGAAGCCTGCGCCCTGCCGGATGGGAGGAAGCCCTGGACCTGGTACATGAGCGCCTGGAAAGTATCCGTAAGTGTCGTGGTCCTGATGCACTGGGGCTGTTCGCCTCGGCCCGCACCACCAACGAAGACAGCTACGTGGCCCAGAAATTCGCCCGGGCCGTCCTGGACACCAACAATATAGATCATTGTGCGCGGCTCTGACACTCCCCCACTGTGGCCGGTCTGGCCAGGATGTTCGGCAGCGGAGCCATGACCAACAGCATAAACGATATAGAACAGGCCAGTGTCCTGCTGGTTACCGGATCCAACACCACCGAGACTCACCCTGTCCTGGCCGCAGCCATAAAACGGGCTGTAAAGCACCGCGGTGCAAAGCTCATAGTGGCCGACCCCAGGCGCATCAGGCTTACGCAGTTCGCTCACATCTGGCTCAGGCAGAATCCCGGCACCGACACAGCCTGGATAAACAGCATGCTGCACGTAATCATAAATGAGGACCTTCTGGACCATGAATTCGTGGACCACCGCACCAGCGGACTTGACCGGCTCCGGGAACACGTGAGCAAATACACACCGGAGTATGCAGCCGGAATTACCGGCATTCCTCCAGAAGACCTGATAAAGGCCGCCAGGATGTATGCCCGGGCCCCGGCAGCGTCCATACTGTACACCATGGGCATCACCCAGCATACAAGCGGTACCGGCAATGTAATGGCCCTGGCCGATCTGGCCATGCTCTGCGGCAACCTGGGCATCCCAGGAGGCGGCGTAAATCCCCTGCGGGGGCAGAACAATGTCCAGGGAGCCTGCGACATGGGAGCCCTGCCCGACGTCTACAGCGGCTACCAGAAAGTGGAGGTCCCGGAAAACCGCGAAAAAATGGCCCGGGC
>Ga0207421_10006981_pt1 | contig 12162 bp, 13 predicted proteins | sample SodLakKL_010_SED_4_FD_187542 | JGI IMG/M metagenome (GOLD analysis project Ga0207421, IMG submission 187542) | Alkaline sediment microbial communities from Lake Tanatar, Kulunda Steppe, Russia - 8KL_010_SED (SPAdes) (version 2) | ecosystem: Environmental > Aquatic > Non-marine Saline and... | reverse complement strand
GGGGAGCCCTGTAATGAAAAACCTGGTTGATGTTTTTCAGGCTCTTGGGGAAGAAACCAGGATTAAAATTCTCTCCATGCTCGGCAGTAAAGAAATGTGCGTTGACGAACTTATACAACGCCTGGAGCTTTCCCAGTCCGCAGTATCTCACCATGTAAAAGTACTGAAAAACGCCGGACTGGTCGAACGCCGACGTAAGGGTAAATGGACTATCTATTGTCTTAATCCAAACGGTCTTCATCAGCTGGAAGAGGGTATAAAAGCCTGGATGATGAGCATTACAGAAACCACAGAAACTACAGAAAACACCCTTTAATTCTTCTGGCTTAAAACTTTTGGAATTTGCTGACCAAGCAAAGCCTCATGCCGGAGATGTATATAATTAATTGCTCTTCCTCTTTCCTGCACCGGAGGAAAGAGGAAGAGCAGGATTCTGCAAACAAGGAGGGCCAAATTTGAGCCAACAAAACCGTAAAAGTATAGCCCGGCTAAATCACCTGGTACTGGAACAGATAACCTCCGGGCCGTTTGAAGTAAACGCATACCTGGTCACCTGCCCCGTTACCGGAGAAAGCACGCTGGTAGATGCCCCGCACCAGCTGGATGATTTAATCCAGGAACTTAAAAATTTAAATTTAAAACAGGTTCTTTTAACGCACAGCCACCCGGACCACATCGGTTCTCTATCAGAGATAGTACAGCATACCGGAGTCCCGGTAGCAGTTAATCAGAACGACGACGGCAACCTGCCTTTTTCTCCCGATTTCTACCTGAAAGACGGCGATACTATTACCACGGGGAACCTGGAATTAAAGGTACTGCACACACCCGGGCATACACCGGGAAGCGTATGTTTCAAACTGGAAGATTACCTGATTTCAGGTGACACAATCTTCCCCGGGGGACCGGGAAAAACCGGAACGCCTGAAGATTTCCGAAAGATACTGGATTCCCTGAAAAATAACGTCTTTACCCTTCCGGGTAATATGCTGGTTTTTCCCGGCCACGGTGATAGCACCAGTATAGGAAAAGAAAAAGAGCAGTTCGAAGCATTTCAAAAACGCCACCCTCAACCGGAGCTGTGCGGGGACGTTACCTGGCTTTCTTAGAAACTACTACCAGCTTATCTCCACCCGGTAGAAGGCTTCCCCCAGGGGGAAGCCTTCATTCTTGGCCGCCTTCCTGCACATATCTTTTACAAATCTTTCTATACGAGGGGCATTTTCTCCTATCTGGCTCTGGTGGCGCCAGAGGGCCTCCAGTTTTCGGGAAAAAGTAGAAGTAATATCAATACAGTGGTTTGTCTCCTCCGCTCCCCACAGGAGGACTTCTTTTACTTTGTGCGGTTCATACCCTTCCTTCAAGAGCTCCGGGTAAGACAGGTGATCGCGGGCGTACGGGAAAACAGCATCCAGCACTACCCGGCCGGTAATGCGGTGGTCCCGGTGCCAGATGTACCTGCGGTAAGGGTCGGTAGTTGCCACGGTATGGGGGCGATACCAACGGATAAGGCGCACCAGTTCTTTCCTGAACTCCGGGGTATCTTCCAGGCCCTGGTCTTTATAGCGCATAAAGTGAACTTCACTGACCCCCAGCTTCCGGGCAGCTTCCTTCTGTTCAGCTTCACGGGTGCGTACCAGCTCAACCGGGTCTGCTTCCGGATCCGAACTACCTTTGTCTCCGCTGGTGCAGGCCACATATACTACCTCTTTTCCCTGCTCAGTCCACCTTGCTACCGAACCGGCTATACCGAATTCCGCATCATCAGGGTGAGGAGTAATTACCATTACATCTACAGCTTTTTTCATGTATAAAACCTCCTTGCATGTACCTGACTAATCTATTATTTTTAGATAGAGGTGTTTGCTTTGCAAAATAATAATAAACAGTATTTCATTCGAAACTTTCACTACGGGGACCTCCCCGAATACTATAAAATATTCAGGGAAAAGGAAAAAATCGAAGGAGAATCCGCTCCTTCACTGGAATTACTGAAAAAAAGGTTACAGCGCCCCCGCTTTGAGCCGGAAAACGATTTATTCCTGGCAATACACGGCGAACGCCTTGCCGGCTACATGGAACTTACCAGGGAGCCTGATATTAAAAGAGTAATACTGGAAGGCATGGTATACCACAATTACCGGCGCAATGGAATAGGCTCCTTACTGCTGGAAGCGTGTATTAAACGTGCCCGGGATCTTGGTTTAGATACCATACATGTAGGGATTCTTAATAAAAACCTTGCCGGCAAAAAGTTTCTTCAACACCACGGTTTTACATGTATAAGAAGACACCTGGAAATGAAAACCCGACTGCACCGTAAAATCCCCGGGCTCAAAAACAACCGCAACCCGTGCTCTCTTTCCCGGTTAGAGATGCGCCATCTCAAAGAAGGTGAAGAAGACTTCCTGGCGGAGTTACAAAACCACTGTTTTGAGGACACCTGGGGGTATCAACCCAACACCGGGGAAGACATCCGGTTTAAAATGGATATAAGCGGCTCCACCCCGGAAGACGTCCTGGTAGGCTTTGCCCGGGAGGAAGCGGCAGGTTACTGCTGGACTGCTACTTCCGGCCCGGAAACTTCCGGAAACAGCAGGATATTGATGCTGGGAGTAAAACCTGCCTTCCGCGGCAAAGGAATAGCCGGAGAATTACTTGCCACTTCCCTTAACACCCTCCAAAAAGAACTAAAAGCCCGGGAAGTCGAGCTAACCGCCGACAGGGACAACTTCCCGGCCTTACGCCTCTACCGCTCCTTTGGTTTCCGCAAATGCAAAGAAACCTGGTGGTACGAGTTAAAACTCCCTTAACCGGCACTTTCACCGACGGTATATTTTGAAATTACCTCTTTCCAAACCCCGGACATTAAACGGGCTATTTCCTGCCAGTCATAAGAAGTAACGGTTTTTCTTACTTCTTCTGGCTCGAACATTTCCCGGGCTAGAAGCTGGTGAGTTTTCCCGGCTATCTCCCGGGGACTACCCTGGCTTAATACATACCCTGTTTCTCCCTGCTTGACTATTTTTTTTAAGTCGCCCACGTCGGTAGTGATAACCGGGGTCCCACAGGCCAATGATTCCAGGGCTACCATGCCAAAGCTTTCGTAGTAAGAGGACACTGCCGTCAGGTCTGCAGCATTATAATAGTACGACACAAGTTCCCTTTCTACCCTGCCGGCAAATTTTACGTGGCTTTCCAGGGATAAATTCCGGCATTTTTTCCACAGTTCCCTGGTATAAGAATCCCGGTTATCATAAATATCGCCTCCTACTACCACCAGACAGGGACGCTCTTCTATTGTAAACCAGGTGAGGGCTTCCAACAGTCGTTCCAATCCTTTTACCGGTTCCAGCCTTCCCACGTATAATACCAGGGGAGAATGAATGTCTTCCATCCCTATACGGCTCCTGGCTTTCCACTTGTCCCCGGGTCGAAATTGATTCAGGTTTACCCCGCAGGGCACTACCCTTATCTTGTGATAATAAGGGGGGCCGAATTGCTGCAACATAAATTCCTTCTCCCGGTGTGAAGGTGCCAGGATAAGATGGGATTTTGTCATAAGATTTTTTTCCGAGCTAAGGCGAATAGACGGTTCCTTTTCACCGGAGCCGGACCGGTTTTTTATTTCCCCCAGGGTATGGTACATTAAAATATGGGCGGCTTTCCACCAGCTCTGCAAATAGTTCCCGGACAGACCGGAAAGCCAGTAATTACTGAAAATTAGCTGATATTCCAGACGGTGCAACCGGCGAAAACCTTCTATTTCAGCTGCAAACCGTTCCACGTGGTCATGCAGCTCTTCCTTGGGGATATCCTCCCGGGGGCCGGTTTTTATATGAACCAGGCGTACGTTTCTGCCCAGGGGGCGGACAACTTTTTCCGCCGCTCCTTTATCACGGGTAAACACGTCCACCCCGTAACCCATCTCTCCCAGGCGGCGGGTTATTTCACTAAGGTATACATTCATTCCCCCAGTATCACGGGAACCGGCCCCGCCCAGCGGACAGGAATGCATACTGAGAACCGCCACGCGGTAAGCTGTTGTATCAGGCACTTACAACTCTCCCCTCTTGGTTTTGACTCAAATTACTGCATCTGTGCTTACAGGTGTATTTTAACCCTGTAAGTAGGGACGTTTATTCCGCCCAGGCGGTACTTGTAATCTTCATTTCCTTTTAAGAAATTAAAACAATCCTTGCCTGCACTGATACTTTCCCCTATCATAAACACTTTGGACAAGAGCCCGGCGCTCAGGTGAGAATATTCCGGGTAGTAGCCGCTATTATATAGATAAACCGTATCGCCATAATCAAAGCAAAATACCGAAGCTACACTGTTTCCATCCAGCTCAAGCACTCCCAGCAAGGCCATTCTATTTTTGGTGAATTTCTCCAGCAAATTCCGAAAAAACTTTTCCCTGCGAGGTGTTAAAAATTCCGCCTTCTCCAGCCTGCTGTTTTTAAAAAGCTCCAGGAACAGGGGAATAATTTCCTGTACCTCACCGGGCTCCCGGTAAACCCGGTATTTTACCTCACCTGCTTCTTTTAATCTCCTTATTTTTCTTCTAACTTCATGCCTCTGCTTTTTGCTCAACCCCTGCAGGTATTCCTCCCAGGAGGCGGGCAGCCTGGTTACCGGCATAACCTCCTCCGGGAAACACTCCAACCCGAGCCCTTCCTTATCTGAAACCTCGACCAATAAACAGAGGGAAGACGAATCCGCCCTCATGGAAGCTACTTCCAGGGACTCAAGGCTTTCTTCCTTAAGGTAGTGCAACAGAGAAGTGTAAAACTCTTTTTCAAAACCCTTTTTGATTGGAAAATCGTGGTAGTCACAAACATCCCCGCTACCTACAATCCTGGCGGTCCTTTTCTCCACCATCAAGGGAGCTACACCGTATAAAATTTCTCCCTCCCAAAAAGAGCGGAGAAAAAGCTCCCCCGAACCAAAGCTTTCCCACCACGCCTCCAGGAAAGGAGGTGTAATGAATGGACCCGGCCAGTTCAAATGTTCACCTTTTTCCAGCCAGTAGCGGTAAAGGTTTTCCATTGGCTCCTCTTGCATCTTCTCCTCCAAAATCAACCCCTGCCACCTGCTTTCTTTAACCTGCCGGACTTCCTTTTCATCCACCAGGTTACTGTAATTTCTATTTTTCCATACCTTCTTCCAGGCCTTCCAGGAATGCCTCTATACTTTCCGCCAGGGATCGGGGATTATAGCCTCCTTCCAGTGCGGAAAAAACTCTCCTTCCGCATTTCTCGGCAGCAAAATTTCCCAAAACCCTGCCTATTTCCCGGTAATCCCCAGTATCCAACATTCCTCCCCAGTCGCGCCGGTGCCTGTCAAACCCTGCAGAAACTGCCAGAACATCGGCAGATACTTCTTTAAGAAAATTTCGCAGCTCTTCAATAAATTCAGGGCTACTTCTGGATCTCCCGTGCCAGTAGGTTACTGCAGGTTCTCCGGAAAATATCTCTTTGGTTCCATCGCCAAAGTGCAAATCGAAATCAACTATTACAGCACTTTTTGCCGCACCTGATTCCAACAGACCGGCTACCGCCGCAGCAACATTATTAAAATAACAGAAGCCCCAGTAAGAGCTTATACCGGCGTGGTGCCCCGGCGGCCTGCACAGCGCAAATGCATGCTCGCCTTCCATGGCAGTAAGCGAAGCTTCGCGGACCGCTCCCAGTGCAAGCAGGGCGGTATGATAAAGCGTCTCCCCTTCCCTGCTTATTCTTTCCAGGTGGTCCCGGTCGTGAACCCGGAGGACTTCTTCAGGTGTCCCCGGTGAAGGAATAGCAAAGGGATAACTGTCTTTAAGCCTCTGCACTGCCGGTTCCAGTCTTCCCGGTGAAGCCGCGGGATCGCTGGCATAGTCAAGTAAAAAATCCTGGTGGAAATAGATTAACGCCATTCTCCTTTTACCCCCTTATACTAGAGGTTATTACCTGCTTTTCGTTATTTTAACATATTTCCTGTTAACTCAGAAGCAGCCGCTTCTCTTTAGCTTGCTCTTACCTGTCTTATATCGATTGACAAAACATAAAAATAAGTATATCTTTATCTTAAAGTATAAATAAAGGAGAAAAGAGATGCGTTTCTTAAACACGAGAGTTATTCTGGGCCTGGTTATAATTTTCTTAGGGGTAGTAGCGCTTCTGGAGAGGCTCGGCTATACTTTAGATATATCCGGCCTGAAAAATTACTGGCCTCTTATTTTGTTGGTGATAGGTCTTAACTGGATAATCAATGCCCTGGGTTCACGAAAAAAGGCAAAAGGAGATCCCGGGGCCTTTTTTCCCTGGGGTCATTTTCTTAGCGGTACATTAGTTTTTTTGCTTGGTATAATTTATCTCGGAGTTAACCTGGAGATTATAGAAGAAAATATCCCCCGGGAGCTGTGGAAATTTCTGTTACCGGCAATTCTTATTATTATAGGAATAAGCCTCCTGCGGGGAAAAACAGCAGGGGGGTTAAGCGGGGGAAGAATAGCCCTTATGGGTAGCATTGAAGCCGGAAAAGCACCATGGAAACTGGAAAGCAGTAGCTATCTGGCTTTTATGGGTGGAGTGGACCTGGACCTGACCACAGCAGAAATACCTGACGGAGAAACCGTGCTGGACCTGACAGCCATTATGGGAGGAATAGACGTAAAAATTCCTTCCAACCTGCCGGTTATATATGAAGGCACTGCGGTACTGGGAGGGGTTACCTTCCTGAACCACGAAGACGGCGGATTAATAACCAGCAAAAAAATTGAACACCGGGATGGCAGCAACTCCTCCCGGGTGCTTAGATTGCAGGCCCGTGCATTTATGGGAGGAATAGAAATAAAGGCTGTAGAAAACTAACAAACCCGTTGAGGGAGGAATTTTGTTATGAGCACCAACGACAGCTGGATCTTATTAACCGAAGTAGCGGACGATACGGAAGCCGGTTTAATAACCGGCTACTTAAGCAACCATGGCATTTCCGCCAAAAGCCAGGACAACCCCTATTCAGGTGCCATGCGGGTAATTGGAGGTCTGGGATACGAAATAAGCATCCTGGTACCCGAGAACCAGCTGGAGCGTGCCCGGGAGCTTCTGCGCCAACTTCCTTCCCAGGAAAGTAATGAAGAAAGTGATGCATAACCGGAACCGGATGTTCGGGTGTTATATTAAAACCCTTAATCCACCTGTTATTCACCTACCACCGTTACCACCACTTCTCTTTTGCTTCTGGGACCGTCAAACTCACAAAAGAACACGTTCTGCCAGGTGGAAAAGCCCGGATTCCCTTTGATCACCGGAATAGTTTCCGAAGGACCCACCATTCCGGCTTTTAAATGAGCATCGGCATTGCCGTCCTGGCGATCGTGATCCCAGACTCCTGCAGGGATAGACCGCTTAAGAAAGGCTATTACGTCATTTTGAACGCTCTGGTCCCATCCCTCCTGTATCATGACAGCTGCGGTAGCTCCCCGGGCGTACACCGTGACAATCCCTCTATCTATTTTACTTTTCTTGACTAACTCTTCTACTTTTGCGGTTATATCGTAAAGTCCTTCCCTTTGTCCGGTGGAAAAAATAATACTTTCCTGCAGCATGATTCCCTGCCTCCTTTACTTAACCCAGACATTTAGATCCTCCAGCTGTAACCTGCTGGACTAAATATGAAGTAAATCAGGGGCTGCTTCCCGTCAAGAAACAGCCCCTGATTACTTGTTTATTTTATTCCTATCCTTTCAGGTTATACCCTGACGACAACTACTTGGCAGCTGCCGTTCCCTTGCCTGCTGCTGCAGTTGTGGGCTTTGGCTCGCTGGTTGTGGGCTTTGGCTCGCTGAAGGAAGGACGCCTGGTCCACTTCTCTATAAGAGGCACAAAGGCGTTCATTATCAAGATGCCAAACGCCACTCCTTCGACAGCAGGAGTAAAGAAGCGGAATATAATTACCAGCACACCAATAGCTATACCGAAGATAATCTTTCCGTTATCAGTTATGGGACTGGTAACCCAGTCGGTTGCCATAAACAGCGCACCCAACAAGGTGCCGCCCGCCAGGAGGTGCATCAGCGGGTTGCCACCCAGCACTGCCGAAAGGACTATTATCGCACCAAGCATGGTAGCCGGAATTCTCCAACCAATATGTCCACGGTAGAGCAGGTACGCTCCCCCGATTATGACCATTAACGGAGAGGTCTCTACCATGGCTCCCGCACTTTCAGACCAGACCAACATCTCCAGGATACCCGGCAGCTCTCCACCTTGCTGTAGCATGGCCAAAGGAGTCCCCTGGGTAGTTGCATCCACACTCCAGGTACTCAGGGTAATCCCTTCAAAATACGGACGTAGAAAGTAAAATACCGATGGTATCAGGAATACCGACACTCTACCCAACAGAGCCGGGTTGAACCGGTTCCAACCCAGTCCTCCCATGAGCTCTTTACCGATACCAACACCTATGAACGTAGCCAGTGCAGCCACCCACCACGCAACGCCGGCGGAAAAACATAGGGCTACCAGTAAACCGGTTAGAAGCGCACTATAATCGTTTAAACTTGGTTTCTTGCGCATCACCTTCCGGAATATCAATTCCGTAACCGCTGCTGCCGCCAGACAAACCAGTATGGTTACCAGCGCATCTACCCCGTGAATTAGTATGGCAAATATGGAAACGGGAATCAGCGCCAGTATCACATCACGCATCGCCTTCGATACGGTGTCTTCCGCTTTCAGGTGGGGAGGCGGCGTATGGACTAATTTAGACATGGATTCTTTTCACTCCTTTCAATACTTTTCGGGCTACAGTTTTTCCACATGCGGTTTGGCCCGCTGTACCATATGAACTATAGGACGGTAGGAGGGGCATATATAGGCGCATATACCGCACTCTATGCAGTCCATAATGTCCCATTCCTTGGCATCTTCATACATGCCCGCTTCGGCGTAAATGCTTATTTCGTTGGGATAAAGGAGCATGGGGCAGTGATCCACGCACTTGCCACAGCGGACACAAGCCATGTAGTCCATCTCTTCCCGTACCATTTCCGGCGGAAGCACCACTACGCCTGTAGTGCTCTTAACTACTGGAACGTTGAGATCCGTCTGGGACAACCCGGTCATGGGACCGCCCAGGACTACCTTAACACCTTCCAGGTCAGTTACTCCTACGGCTTCCAGTATGTGCGATGCCGGAGTACCAACCTTGATGATATAGTTGCCCGGCCTGGAAACCTTGGGACCACTGACGGTAATAATCCGCTCAATCAGCGGTTTGTCATATATGGTAGCCTCGTAAGCAGCCACAGTAGTTCCCACGTTACGGACAATACAGCCCAGTTCAGCCGAACGGGCACCTCTGGGCACATCCCTTCCGGTGGCCGCCTTAATCAGGTGGGACTTAAAGCCCTGCGGGTATTTACATTCCAGCGGCACCACTTCCATGTCGCTGCGGTTCTTGATCAGTTCAGAAATCGCATTAATGGCATCGGGTTTGTTAACTTCGATACCAAAAAGGGTCTTGTTTGCCCCGATGCTTTTCATCATTATTTCAGCGCCTTTAACCAGCTCTTCGGCTTTTTCCACCATCAGGCGGTGGTCGCAGGTCAAGAAAGGCTCGCATTCAGCACCGTTCAGCAGCAGGGTATCCACCGGCTGCCTGGGGCTGGTCTGCACGTGCGTGGGTAACGCAGCCCCGCCCATGCCGGCCACACCGCCTTCCCGGACGCATTCCCGATATTCTTCCACCGTCACGGTCTCCGGGTCGCGAACCTGTTTCATTTCAAATTCCTGCGGCCCGTCATCGGCTTCTATAACTATACAGTCATCCATTCCCCCGGTGGGAACGGGACGAGGTTCAATGGCCTTTACCGTACCGGATATACTGGCATGGACTGGAGCGCTGAAAAACTCGTCGGAGTCAGCAATTTTCTGTCCTATTTTAACCTTGTCCCCTTCTTTAACCAGCGGCTTACAGGCTGCGCCCGAGTGCTGGAGCAGAGGTAAAATCACCTCAGAAGGTTCAGATAACTTTTCAATGGGCTTATCTTCGGTGTAACTCTTGTAGGGGGGGATATGGGCTCCGCCCTGAAAAGTCTTTGCTTCCATTTTCACACCTCCCGGTTTACCTTATATTTTATATTACCAGATCCGTCCATAACTAGCTACTTTTACCGCTCTGTATACGCTTGCTCCTGGCGCCGTTTGCCCAGAGGCCAAAGCCCAGGGCTATAACTACCAGAACCCTTAGCGGCTTGAAAAGGGAGTTCCAGATCTGTGCCGACAGCGGAACAGTAGGCTCCTCCGGCAATTTATACTTGTCCGGGGAGTCCTCCAGGACGTAAACCATGCCCGTTCCTCCCACTTCGTCCAGACCGTATACCTGGGCCCTGGGATTTCCGTTGGAATTAAGTTCGTCCGCCCTCATTTGTGCCATACGGGCAATTTCCGCCCGATCTCCCACTACAAGGGCGTCGGTGGGACACGCACTTACACAGGCGGGTTCCATACCTTGTACCATACGGTCATAGCAAAAAGTGCACTTCATGGCCACGTTGTACTGGCGGTCAAGGCCTACTACATTAAAGGGGCAGTTGGCCACACAATAGTTGCAGGATATACATTTCTCTTCGTTTATTTTCACCGTTCCCAGGTCGGTGCGCTCAATGGCACCAACCGGGCAGGAATACATGCAGCCTGCCTCGTTACAATGCATACACCCCTGCCGACCAAAACGCCATTGGAGATCACCGTTATCATCTTCGTACTCGTTAAATGTTATCTTCATCCAGGTGCGGGAGGAAAACCCGGGAGGGTTTTCGTAGCTACCTTCAAAAGAAGTCTCTTCCGCCGGGAGCTGGTTCCACGATTTGCAGGCGGCCTGGCAGCCCCGGCACGCCATACACTTGGATGTATCTACAAGCATGCCTTTGCTCATTTAATCAACCCTCCTTATACCTTTCTGATTTTACCCAGGAATGCCTTAAATTCTGGTATGGTGGTATTTGGATCCCCAATGGAAGGACTCAAGTCGTTAGCACTGGCACCCGTGGAAAGTCCCTTGAAGCCCCAGTGGAACGGCATTCCTATAACGTGTTGTCCGGCCAACTTCTGCAACCTCTTGGTTACACAGGCCTTGGCCTGGATTTTATTCCTTATGCTTTCAACTTCTACCATGTCTCCGTTTTGTATACCTTTCTCTTCAGCCAGCTCTTCACCTATCTCCACGAACATCTCCGGCATCATTTCGTTGAGCCAGGGCATGTTCCTGGTCATAGAACCGCTCTGGTAATGCTCGGTTACACGGTAAGTGGTAATAACAACATCGTATTCTTCATCCCTATCCGCCAGTGCATCTGGATAAAACACCTGGCTGACCGGGTTATGGGTGGCATTGGGATACAGCACATGAGCCATAGGACTTTCTGCCGGCTCATAGTGTATGGGTAAAGGAGAATCATTTACTCCCGAGGAAAACAGGCGGCCCTGTCCTTCCGGCAGCATGATAAAAGGAGTCTGCGCCGATTCTTCCGGCGGAAGATCCGCGTTAAAGTCGGGAATGTCGTTGGCCTTGAATTCCCCGTTCTCCCACCATACGACCGGTACATCCGGATTCCAGGGGTTGCCCTCGGGATCCGCAGAACAGCGGTTGTAAACTATGCGCCGGTTAAGCGGCCAGGCAAAAGACCAGTTCAAGTTGGCTCCAATGCCTTCTTTCTCACGCTCCCGCCTCTTGCAGGCCGGATTTTGCGGGTCGTTGTAGTAACCGCTGTACAGCCAGTTGCCACAGGCGGTAGAACCGTCCTCCTCCAGGGACACAAAGTTCTCCACCAGGCTACCGTCGTAGATGTTGAAGCCGTTAACCTTGCGGCAAACCTTATCCAGGTCTACCTGATCTTCATCCTGGTCGGAACCGTAATCTTCTACCCAGGTCAACTTGGTGATGGGATCGGGAGCCGTTCCACCTTCTTCCTCGTAGAGCTCCTGCAACCGCTTGAACATCTGGTAGGCAATCTGGAGATCCGACCAAACTCCTTCAGGAGGCTCCTGGGCTTTCCACTGCCACTGGATCCAGCGGCCGCTGTTGGCCTTGGTTCCGTCGCGTTCATAACCTATAGTTGCCGGAAGGATATACACCTCTGTATCAACTTCCGAAGGATCAATATCTGGAGCT
>Ga0207421_10006979_pt1 | contig 12164 bp, 8 predicted proteins | sample SodLakKL_010_SED_4_FD_187542 | JGI IMG/M metagenome (GOLD analysis project Ga0207421, IMG submission 187542) | Alkaline sediment microbial communities from Lake Tanatar, Kulunda Steppe, Russia - 8KL_010_SED (SPAdes) (version 2) | ecosystem: Environmental > Aquatic > Non-marine Saline and... | reverse complement strand
ACCTGATCAACCCCGCCCAGAACGTGCCCGCCCCTGACATGGGCACGGGCGAGCGTGAAATGGCTTGGATCGCCGATCAATACCGCCGCATGAACACCACCGATATCAACGCAGCCGCCTGTGTCACCGGCAAACCCACCAACGCAGGCGGCATCGCAGGCCGGGTCGAGGCGACGGGCCGCGGCGTGCAGTATGCGTTGCGCGAATTCTTCCGCTATCCCGAAGATGTGGCCAAGGCCAGTCTGACGGGCAAATTGCAAGGCAAGCGCATCATCGTCCAAGGCTTGGGCAATGTGGGCTATCACGCGGCCAAATTCCTGTCGGAAGAAGACGGCGCGCTGATTACCGGCATCATCGAACGTGACGGCGCCTTGCATGATGAAAAAGGTCTGGACGTCGAAGCCGTGCGCGCTTGGATCGTCAAACATGGCGGCATCGCGGGTTATCCGGCGGCGACCCATCACGCCGATGGCGCGGCCTTGCTCGAGGCGGAATGCGACATCCTGATTCCTGCAGCATTGGAGGCGGTGATCAACTTGTCCAATGCAGCACGGATCAAGGCACCGCTGATCATCGAGGCGGCCAATGGCCCCGTCACCGCAGGTGCCGATGATATCTTGCGTGAAAAAGGCTGCGTCATCATTCCCGATATGTATGCCAATGCGGGCGGCGTGACGGTGTCGTATTTCGAATGGGTCAAGAACCTGTCGCATATCCGCTTTGGCCGGATGCAGCGCCGGCAGGAAGAGGCGCGCCACCAGCTGGTCGTGGACGAGTTGGAAAGGCTGTCCTCTGACAAAGGGCTTGGCTGGACCTTATCGCCGAATTTCAAGGATAAATACCTGCGCGGTGCGGACGAGCTGGAACTGGTGCGTTCAGGGCTCGATGACACGATGCGCACGGCCTATCAGGCGATGCGTGCGGTCTGGCACGGGCGCGATGACGTGCATGATTTGCGCACGGCGGCCTATCTGGTGTCGATCCGCAAGGTCGCTGACAGTTACCGCGCCAAGGGGCTGTAAAAACGCCGGTCGTAAGGTGGATCATGATCCACCTTACGGGCCCATATTTGCCCTTTCGGTCCGCTGCCAGTAGGCTAGTCTTTGCGCAGCGGACAAGGGGCGGTTCATGGGCTATTCGGGATTAAGCATCATCAGGGATGGGGTGTTCGGCGGCAAAGGTCGCAAACCGCTCTGGCGCGATCCTGCTCCGAAGTCTCGCTATGACGCGATCATCATCGGTGGTGGCGGGCACGGTCTGGCCACTGCCTATTATCTTGCGCGCGAACACGGGCTGACCAATATCGCCGTGCTGGAAAAGGGCCATATCGGCAGCGGCAATATCGGGCGCAACACAACCATCGTGCGTGCGAACTACTTTCTTCCGGGCAATCAGGAATTCTATTCCCATTCGCTGAAATTGTGGGAAGGGATGTCGCAGGCGCTGAATTACAACGTGATGCTGTCGCAGCGCGGGGTGATCAGCTTGTTCCATTCCGACGGCCAGCGCGACGCTTTTGTGCGCCGTGGCAATGCAATGATCAACCATGGTGACGATGCGATCCTGCTGGACCGCGAAGGCGTGCGCGCGCATCTGCCTTATCTTGATTTCGACACTGCGCGGTTTCCGATCTATGGCGGGCTATACCACCCGCGCGGCGGCACGGCGCGTCATGATGCGGTCGCCTGGGGCTATGCGCGCGCGGCTGACCAGCGCGGTGTCGATCTGATCCAGAATTGCGAAGTCACCGGTATCGACATTGAAAACGGCGCTGTTACCGGCGTGCAGACGACGCGCGGTGCGATCAAGGCGCGCAAGGTTGCTATCGTCACTGCCGGACGTTCGGGGCAGGTCGCAGCCCTTGCGGGGATGCGCCTGCCCGTTGAAAGCCATGTGCTGCAGGCCTTCGTGACCGAAGGGCTAAAGCCAGTGATCGACCATGTCGTCAGTTTCGGGATGGGCCATTTCTATATCAGCCAGTCCGACAAAGGCGGGTTGGTGTTCGGCGGCGATCTGGATTTCTACGCTTCTTACGCTGCGCGCGGCAATCTGCCTATGGCCGAACATGTGATGGAAGCCGCGATGACACTGATGCCTGTGATCGGCAAGGCCCGCGTCTTGCGGTCATGGGGCGGGATCATGGACATGACCCCAGACGGCAGCCCGATCATCGACACCACGCCGACGCAGGGTTTGTTCGTGGATTGCGGCTGGTGTTACGGCGGGTTCAAGGCGGTGCCGGCCTCTGGCTTTGCGCTGGCGCATCTGATGGCGACCGGCCAGCCGCATGCGACGGCGGCAAAGTTCCGGCTGGACCGGTTCCGTACCGGCGTGGGGCTGATGGATGAGGAAGGCACCGGCGCGCAGCACAATCTGCATTGAGCGTCGGATTCGAGTATTTTGGGGAAATGAGAATGAAGGCGGATCATGCGGATTGAATGCCCCTATTGCGGCGAACGTGACCGGCGCGAGTTTTATTACATGGGCGATGCCGTGGCGCTGGACCGTCCTGCCGTGGATGCGGGTGCGCAGGCTTGGGATGATTACCTGCATAACCGCGACAACCCCGCCGGGTCTGTGCGCGATCTTTGGTATCACGAAGCGGGCTGTGGCGCGTGGATCGTCGTGTCGCGTGACACGCTGACCCATGCCGTGCAGGGCTCTGTTCTGGCGGCAGAGGCCGCACGATGAGGCTGCGCGAACCCCCGCAAACCGTCACCTTCACCTTTGACGGCAAACCCGTGCAAGGCGTGCCGGGCGAGCCTGTTGCGGCAGCGCTTTTGGCCAGCGGGATCAGGCTGGTGGGCCGGTCGTTCAAATATCACCGTCCGCGCGGCGTGCTGACGGCAGGGTCCGAAGAGCCCAACGCCTTGGTCACTGTCGGGCAAGGTGCGGCGCAAGACCCCAATGTTCGCGCCACCACGCTGGAAGTTGCCGAAGGGCTGGAGGTGTTCAGCCAGAATGCATGGCCCAGCCTGCGCTATGATGCTTTGGCGGTGAATGATCTGTTTGCGCCGTTTTTGGGGGCGGGGTTTTATTACAAGACCTTCATGTGGCCCCGCAGTTTCTGGCAAAAGGTGTATGAGCCTGCGATCCGCCGTGCCGCCGGGCTGGGCCGGTTGAGCGGGCAGGCCAATGCCGACCGCTATGAAAAGGCCTTTGCGTTTTGTGATGTGTTGGTGATTGGCGCGGGCCCTGCGGGGTTGATGGCCGCTTTGACGGCGGCAGAGGCAGGGGCGGATGTGATCCTTGCCGATGAAGACAGCGCCATGGGCGGTCGCCTGCTGCGCGAGGTGGAAGAGGTGGACGGCAAGCCTGCCACGCTTTGGGTGGCGGATGTGCTGGCGCGGCTTGCAGCCTTGCCCAATGTCCGTTTGATGCCGCGCACCACGGTGACAGGGGCTTATGACCAAGGCACCTTTGGCGCGTTAGAGCGTATTACCGGCCCAGCCAACCCTGACCGGCCGCTGGAATGTTTCTGGCGTATCGTTGCCAAACGCAGCGTTCTGGCGGCAGGCGCGCTGGAACGCCCGATTGCCTTTGCCGATAACGACCGGCCCGGGATCATGTTGGCGGGGGCGGTGCGGTCCTATGTCAACCGCTGGGGTGTGGCACCGGGCAAATCGGTCACGGTTTTTGGCAATAACGACGATGCCCATCGCACCGCGCGCGATCTGCTGGCTGCGGGGGTGAAGGTGGCCGGTGTCATCGACAACCGCCCTGATCCGGTCATGCAAGGCGATTACCCTGTGTTTACTGCCGGTTGCGTCACCGCCACCCGCGGCAGGCACGGGCTGAGCAGTATCACGATAACCCATCAGGGCGGCACACGGGTGGTCCAGACCGATTGTCTGGCTGTTTCGGGCGGCTGGAACCCGAATGTGCATCTGAGCTGTCACATGAACGGCCGCCCGCAATGGCGCGAGGATATCGCAGCCTTTGTGCCGACAACCGATGCGATCCCCGGCATGGTTTGCGCAGGGGCCTGCGACGGGGTGTTTGACACGCAAGGCTGCCTGCAGGCCGGTGCCGATGCGGGTGTTGCGGTCGCCGGTGGCCTTGGGTTGAAACCCAAGGTGACGCTGCCCGCCGCAGAGACCCGCGCCTATGCGATTGCTCCGCTGTGGGAAGTCCCTGGCAAGGGCCGCAAATGGCTGGATTTCCAGAATGATGTCACGGTCAAGGATATCGCGTCCGCGGCACAGGAAAACCTGCGCAGCGTCGAACATATGAAACGCTATACCACGCAGGGGATGGCACCCGATCAGGGGAAATCTTCGAACGTGGTGGCGCTTGCCATGCTGGCTGATCTGACCGGCCGCGGAATTGCGGAAACCGGCACGACGACGTTCCGCCCGCCTTACGTGCCGGTCAGTATTGCGGCGATGGGGGCAGGCGGGCAAGGTAAAGGCTTTGCGCCGGCGCGTCTGACCACGACACATCACCCCAGCATCGCCGCCCGCGCACCCATGGTCGAGGCGGGTCTGTGGTATCGTGCCAGCTATTTCCCTCTGGAGGGCGAGGTCAACTGGCGGCAATCCTGCGACCGTGAGGCGGGCTATGTGCGCAAGGCTGTGGGTGTTTGCGATGTGTCCAGCCTTGGCAAGATCGACGTGCAGGGGCCGGATGCAGCAGCACTGTTGGATTTTGTCTATACCAACCGGATGTCGTCGCTGAAGGTGGGCCGTGTGCGATACGGGCTGATGCTGCGCGAGGACGGTTTCGTCATGGATGACGGCACGGTCGCGCGGCTGGGCGATCGGCATTTCGTCATCACCACGACCACGGCGGCGGCAGGACAGGTCATGCGGCATCTGGAGTTTGCGGGTCAGGTTCTGCGCCCCGATCTGGACGCGCGGATCACCTCTGTCACCGATCACTGGGCGCAATTTGCGGTGGCGGGACCGCAGGCGCGGGTCCTGCTCAATACCATTCTGGACGACCAGATCAGCAATGACGACTGGCCGTTCATGGCCTGCGGGACGGTCGGTGTCGGCGGTGTGACCGGCCGTCTGTTCCGGATTTCGTTTTCCGGCGAGACCGCGTTCGAGATTGCCGTGCCCGCACGTTACGGCGAAAGCCTGTTCCGCCAGTTGGCGGCGCAAGCGCGCACCCTTGGTGGCGGTCTGTACGGAATGGAGGCGCTAAATGTGCTGCGCATCGAGAAGGGGTTTCTGACCCATGCCGAACTGCATGGGCGCACCACAGCGTTCGATCTGGGGCTGGCGCGAATGATCGATAGAAGCAAGGATTGCATCGGGCAGGCGGCAGCCCGCCGCCCCGGTCTGCTGGATCCGGCCCGCGAAAGACTGGTAGGGCTGCGCGCGGTCGAGGAGGGGCGGCGTTTGACCGCTGGGGCGTATCTGTTCGGCAAGGACGCCAAGGCGACAAGCGCCAATAGCGAGGGCTATGTCACCTCGGCCTGTTACTCGCCTGCACTGGACTGCTATCTTGGTCTGGCATTTCTGAAAAACGGCCCGGAAAGGCATGGCGAGGTGGTCCGCATGGTCAACCACTTGCGCGGTGTGGACACGCTGGCTGAAGTTTGCGGGCCGGTATTCCTTGACCCCGAAGGAGAGCGTGCGCGTGGCTAGATTAATTGCACTTGGTCCTTTTGGTGATTTGTTGCCCTTGCAGGTCGGTGATGTGACCTGCACCGAAGTGACCCGCGATGCGCTGTGGTCCATCGCCCCCTTTGCAGGGCAGCACGCAGCGGTGTCGGCGCAGATGAAAACCCAGATCGCCCTTGATCTGCCTGCTGTCGGGCGCCGTGCGCAGGTTGGTGACGTGATCTGCCAATGGGTCGCGCATGACCAGTGGCTGGTCACTGTCCCTGTGACGCTAGACGGGCTGGCGGCGGTGACGGATCTGTCCGACGGTTTTGCATTGCTGGAAATTGCAGGACCGGCGGTCGAGGATGTGCTGGCGCGGCTGGTGCCGGTGGACTTGCGGCCCCATGTGTTTGGGGTGGATGATACCGCCCGCAGTTTGTTGGGGCATATGCCGGTCGGCATTACCCGCACCCGCACGCAGGCGTTTGAGGTGATGGTGATGCGGTCGATGGCGGCATCGCTGGTGCATGATCTGCGCGCCGCTATGGTGGCGGTGGCCGCGCGGGATACGCCCTGACGCTGCGCATCAGGGCGGCCTCCGGCGGGGATATTTTTACTCTGACGATGGGATTGGCCTTTGCGCGGAAAAGGCGGATACTGGCGCCATGAGTTTGCCACCCGGATTTCTGGATGAGTTGCGCAACCGGCTGTCGCTTGGGCAGGTCGTCGGGCGAAAAGTCATGTGGGATGCCCGCAAGTCCAATCCGGGCAAGGGCGATCTGTGGGCACCCTGTCCGTTCCATCAGGAAAAGAGTGCAAGTTTCCACGTCGATGACCGCAAGGGGTTTTATTATTGCTTTGGCTGCCATGCCAAGGGCGATGCGATTTCCTTTGTCCGCGAGACCGAGAATGTCGATTTCATGGAAGCGGTGAAAATACTTGCAGGTGAAGCGGGTATGCCGATGCCCGAACGTGATCCGGCTGCCCAGCAAAAGGCCGATACCCGCAATCTGCTGGTTGATGTGATGGAACAGGTGGTCAAATGGCATCGCCTGCAATTGCAGACCGGTGCAGCGGTGGAGGCGCGTGAATATCTGGCGCGTCGTGGTTTGAGCCCCGAGGCGCAGGCGCGCTGGGATATCGGCTTTGCCCCCGCGCAGGGCGGGGCTTTTGCGCATCTGACCGGGCTGGGGGTGGATCCCAAGCTGGTGATTGCAGCGGGAATTGCGGCCGAAAGCGACCATGGCGGCGCCCCTTATGACCGGTTTCGCGGGCGCATCATCTTTCCGATTCGTGATGCGCGTGGCCGCGCGATCGGCATGGGTGGCCGGGCGATGGACCCCAACCATCCGGCGAAATATTACAATTCACCCGAGACGCCTTTGTTCGACAAAGGCCGCAGCCTGTACAACCACGGCCCCGCGCGCGAGGCGGCGGGCAAGGGCAAGCCTTTGATCGTGGCCGAAGGTTATATGGATGTGATCGCGCTGTCAGAGGCGGGGTTTACCGCCACTGTCGCCCCCCTTGGCACTGCGATTACCGAGGATCAGTTGCGCCTGCTGTGGCGGATCGCACCCGAACCGGTGATCGCGTTGGATGGCGATAACGCTGGTCTGCGTGCCGCGATGCGCCTGATTGACATCGCGCTGCCCTTGCTGGAGGCGGGGCAGTCCTTGCGTTTTGCGCTGATGCCGCCGGGGCTGGACCCTGATGATGTGCTGAAATCGCAGGGGCCGGGGGCGATGCAAAAGCTGCTGGATGAGGCGATTCCGATGGTGCAGCTGCTGTGGCAGCGCGAGACCGAGGGCAGGAATTTCGACAGCCCGGAACGCAAGGCCGCGCTGGACAAGGCATTGCGCGAGAAAATCAAACTGATCGCGGATCCATCGATTCGCGCGCATTACGGCGAAGCGATCAAGGAAATGCGCTGGGCCTTGTTCAGCACCCGCCGCCCTGCCGCGCGCAAGGCGCAAGGCGCGGCATGGTCGCGCAATACCGATCCATGGAAACGTGCGATCAGCCCTGTGGCATCGTCGAAAACATCTGTGCTGGGGGCCGGTGCCACGACGCAGGAACATCTGCGCGAGGCGGTGATCCTTGCGACGATGATCATCGCGCCGACCGTCGCTGTGGAATTTGCCGATGCTTTGGAACGGATCGATTGCCATGATCCGGCGCACCGCGCATTGCAGGCGGCGGTGCTGCGCCATCTGGGGGCTGCTGACCTGAAAGCGGTTATTTCTGCTGAACTTGGCCCTGATCCCCTTGAAAAACTGCTTTCGCAAAGCCATGTCGCAATCAGCCCTGCAGTGCGCAGGCAAGGCGAGGCAGAAGTCGCCCGCCTGTGTCTGGCCGAAGAATTCGCCAAACTGACCGCCCGCCGTGGTCACGCCCGCGAAATCGAAGACGCGGTCGAGGATCTGGGCGGACTGGCCGACGAGGGGCTGACATGGCGGCTGGCGCAGGCCAGTGCGGCGGTCGACAAGGCTGGTCGCGGTGACAACGAAGACCGTGCCGAATATGCGGTCGGTGCCAATGGGGCACGGGTGAACAAGGACGAGCTGAATGCTTTGGATCAATTGCTCGACCAGATCAATTTTGCCAAGAAAGGGAACCGTCCTAGGTCCTGATCTGGCAACAGAACTGAAAAACACGTAGTCACCTGCTTGCGGTTCAGCCCGATGCAGGGTTGATTCGAATATAACCGAATCAGCCGAATCACCTTGGCTGCGGAACGACGACTTGGAAAGGTCCCTTTAATGGCTGCGAAAGACACTGATGATCGCAAGGACAATGACCAGGATGGGGATATCAGCCTTGATATGAGCCAGGCCGCGGTCAAGAAGATGATCGCAGATGCGCGCGAGAGGGGCTATATCACTTACGACCAGCTGAACGCCGTCTTGCCGCCTGAACAGGTGTCGTCCGACCAGATCGAAGATGTGATGTCGATGCTGTCCGAAATGGGCATTCAGGTCACCGAAGAAGAAGAATCAGAAGAAAGCGATGAAAACGCCGGTGGCACCGATATTGCCACTGTGTCGGGTTCGCGCGACGTCACCATCGGCGGGGCAGAGGCGGAGAAGCTTGACCGCACGGATGACCCTGTGCGGATGTATCTGCGCGAAATGGGTTCTGTCGAACTGCTGTCGCGCGAAGGCGAAATCGCCATCGCCAAGCGGATCGAGGCTGGCCGCAACACGATGATCCTTGGGCTTTGCGAAAGCCCGCTGACCTTTCAGGCGATCACGATCTGGCGCGACGAATTGCTGTCCGAAGACATTCTTCTGCGCGATGTGATCGACCTTGAAACCACTTTCGGCAACCAGCTTGGCGAAGATGGCGAGGTTGAAGCTGTTGTCAGCACCGCAGCCGTGTCCGAGGAAAAGTCCGATGGCGGCACCGAGCTTGACGCCGATGGCAACCCGATCAGCCGCGATGATGACGACGACGATGATGATCAGGCCAACATGTCGCTGGCCGCGATGGAAGCTGCGCTAAAGCCGCGCGTGCTGGAAACGCTGGAAATCATCGCACGCGGCTTTGCCGGTCTGTCGGACATGCAAGACGCGCGGATGTCGGCGACCTTGAACGAGGATTCGTCGTTTTCCAAAAAGGACGAAGAAAAATACCAGAAACTGCGGTCGGAAATTGTCGTGCTGGTGAATTCGCTGCACCTGCACAACAACCGGATCGAGGCGTTGATCGACCAGCTTTACGGCATCAACCGCCGGATCATGTCGATCGATTCCGCGATGGTCAAACTTGCCGATCAAGCCCGTATCAACCGCCGTGAATTTATCGACGAATATCGCGGGCGCGAACTGGACCCGAACTGGCTGGAAGAAATGGCCGAGAAATCTGGCCGTGGCTGGCAGGCGCTGGTCGAAAAATCCACCGACAAGATCGAGGAATTGCGCAACGATATGGCGCAGGTCGGTCAGTACGTCGGTGTCGACATCACCGAATTCCGCCGCATCGTCCAGCAGGTCCAGAAGGGCGAAAAAGAAGCGCGGCAGGCCAAGAAAGAAATGGTCGAGGCGAACCTGCGTCTGGTTATCTCGATCGCCAAAAAGTACACCAACCGTGGCCTGCAATTCCTTGATCTTATTCAGGAAGGTAACATTGGCCTGATGAAGGCTGTCGATAAATTCGAATATCGGCGCGGCTATAAGTTCAGCACCTACGCCACATGGTGGATCCGGCAGGCAATCACGCGGTCTATCGCGGATCAGGCGCGCACGATCCGGATTCCGGTCCATATGATCGAGACGATCAACAAGCTGGTCCGCACCGGCCGCCAGATGTTGCATGAAATCGGCCGCGAACCCACGCCCGAGGAATTGGCAGAAAAGCTGCAAATGCCTTTGGAAAAGGTCCGCAAGGTGATGAAAATCGCCAAGGAGCCGATTTCGCTGGAAACACCGATTGGCGATGAAGAAGACAGCCAGCTTGGCGATTTCATCGAAGACAAGAACGCGATCCTGCCGCTGGATTCTGCTATTCAGGAAAACCTGAAGGAAACCACAACCCGCGTGCTGGCATCACTGACCCCGCGCGAGGAACGTGTGCTGCGGATGCGTTTCGGCATCGGCATGAACACCGACCACACGCTCGAAGAAGTCGGTCAGCAATTCAGCGTCACCCGCGAACGGATCCGCCAGATCGAGGCAAAGGCGCTGCGCAAGCTCAAGCACCCCAGCCGCAGCCGCAAGTTGCGGTCCTTCCTCGACCAGTAATGCGTGCGCTTTGCGCCCTCTCGGTCATGATCGGCTGGGCGGGCGCCGCATATGCGGGCTGCCTGTCGGATGAACAGACCTTTATGGCCTGCAAGATTGCAGATAGCGGCAAATCCCTCCGCGTCTGCTTTGACGATGATACTGTTCACTACCGCTTTGGCGCGGCAGATCAACCGCCGGAACTGGCGCTGTCCATTGCGATGGCAGAAGCAGTTTACCAACCATGGCCTGGCATCGGGCGGGCGATATGGGAATCCGTAGCTTTTCCCAATGCAGATTATACTTACGAGGTTTTCGCAGGTTTCGACCGCATGGTCGAAGGTGACGAAGATGAATCTGCCGGTTTTGGCGGCGTACATGTGATGCGCAACGACCAGATTGTTGCCGAACTGCGCTGTGCGCCGGAATCGCTGGATTTCACTTGGGGTGAAGGGTTGTTTGCCACGAAAGAAGCGGCGGGCATGACCTTTGACCTTGAAAGTCAGACATGGGGCGTCCGGTCGGGCGAATAACTGTATCTTGCGGTGTGATTTGCCCTCTACCCAAAACCGGGGCGGGTTCTTATAGTGGCTGTGGATAACTGGGGTCTGCCCCCAACACATAGACCAAAGGACCCCTCATGCGTTGCCCCTTTTGCGGAAATGTTGACACGCAGGTCAAGGATTCCCGTCCTGCCGAAGATCACGTTGCGATCCGGCGCAGGCGGTTTTGTCCGGCCTGTGGCGGCCGGTTTACTACCTATGAACGCGTGCAATTACGCGATCTGGTAGTCATCAAAACCAATGGGCGCCGCGAGGACTTCGACCGCCAGAAACTGGAACGGTCGATCCGGATCGCGTTACAAAAACGCCCCGTGGAACCTGAACGCATGGACCAGATGATCAGCGGCATCGTGCGGCGGCTGGAAAGTCTGGGCGATACCGATATCCCCTCGGGCACAATCGGCGAGATCGTGATGGAAAGCCTGGCCCGGATCGACACCGTCGCCTATGTGCGATTTGCCAGTGTTTACAAGAACTTTCAGGCAGCAGATGATTTCGACAAATTCGTCAGCGAATTGCGCCCTGTCGCGGCCAAAGAAGACGAGTGACTGACAGCCGCTACATGGCATTGGCGTTGCAACTGGGGCGGCGCGGGATGGGGCGCGTCTGGCCCAATCCGGCCGTGGGCTGCGTGATCGTCAAAGGCGACGTGATTGTTGGGCGCGGCTGGACCCAGGATGGCGGGCGCCCCCATGCCGAAGCGGTGGCCCTGGCGCAGGCCGGTGCCGATGCGCGCGGCGCTACGGTTTATGTGACGCTGGAACCTTGCGCGCATCACGGCAAGACGCCGCCCTGTGCCGATGCGCTGATCGCGGCAGGCGTCGCGCGCGTCGTTGTCGCGATCGGCGATCCTGATCCGCGCGTTGCGGGGCGCGGCATCGCGCGGTTGCAGCAGGCAGGCATGGCGGTCGAAACCGGCGTTCTGGCGGATCAGGCGCGCGCGGATCACGCGGGCTTTCTGTCGCGCCTGACGGGGAACCGGCCTTTTGTAACACTGAAACTGGCCGGCACACTGGACGGGCGTATCGCCACCGCAAGCGGCGAAAGCCAATGGATCACCGGCCCCCTGGCCCGCCGCGCTGTGCATATGATGCGCGCGCGACATGATGCAGTAATGGTGGGTGCGGGCACCGTGCGTGCCGATGATCCCGCACTCACGGTGCGCGGCCTCGGCATGACCCAGCAGCCGGTGCGTGTCGTCGTGTCGCGCGCGGCCAAGCTGCCCGTCACGGCACAACTGGCCCGCACCGCGCGCGCGGTTCCGGTCTGGTTGTGCCACGGACCAGAGGCGGATGTGGCAGGCTGGACCGCGCAAGGGGTTGTCAGCCTGC
>Ga0207421_10006978_pt1 | contig 12169 bp, 10 predicted proteins | sample SodLakKL_010_SED_4_FD_187542 | JGI IMG/M metagenome (GOLD analysis project Ga0207421, IMG submission 187542) | Alkaline sediment microbial communities from Lake Tanatar, Kulunda Steppe, Russia - 8KL_010_SED (SPAdes) (version 2) | ecosystem: Environmental > Aquatic > Non-marine Saline and... | reverse complement strand
CTCCGAGAAACCAGGCAATATTCCGTTCGTTTTCTTCCGGGTTGAACGTGCATGTGGTGTAGATCATGTACCCGCCGGGCCTGATTGATTTCCACAGATCCGCCAAAATGGATCGTTGGCGGATGGCACAATGTTGGGCGTGAGCAGCGGACCATTCTGTACGCGCTGATGGATCCTTCCGGAACAGCCCCTCACCCGAACACGGTGCATCAGCGACAACCAGATCAAAAAAGTCGGTAAGTGCGGCAATGCGTCCGGTCTCATTTTGTGTAATGACCAGGTTGCCGGAGCCCCATTTTATGCTGTTTTCAAGTAGTGCCGGAACACGCGAACGGATCACCTCGTTGGCGACGACCAGGGAGTCCGGAAATTGCGCGGCGATCAATGTAGATTTTCCACCGGGAGCGGCACAGGCGTCGAGAATGACCCCACTTTGTTCGCGCAATTCGGGAAGTGCCAAAACGTGCTCAAGAAACATCGAACTTGCTTCCTGAACATAGTAGGCGCCGGCATGCAGCAACGGATCCAGAGTGTATGAAGGGCGTTCCCGGAGAAACCATCCGTTTTGTGACCAGGGAACCCTATGTGTGACCGGTACCGGAGTATGGGCCGGGGTGCCGTCGGAAAGATGCTCCATTTTGTCCGGGTTTATCCGGATGGAGGCCGCGGGTTTGGTGTCGAGAGCTTTCAGGAAACCGGAATGGTCATCCGGAAACTGTTGGCGGATCCGCCCGGTGAATGTTTCGGGCAACGGGTGTCGGGGTGATTCTGACTGATTCATGCAACAATCTACCGGTTTCCGGGTGATTTGCCGGGATCTTTCAATGGCATTCCTTTTGTGCCATCCGTTTGTCCGGGTTTCGTATCGTTGACTCCCCAACCGGTGTCTCCCTCGCGATGACGGTCATAGTACCGGATGGTCGGATAGGCGAAGGAGATATCATCCTGTTCTGCAAATTCCGTCAAAATATCCTCCCAGATCTGCTGCTCGGTTCCGCGCCGGGTACGAGGGTTGGTCAGGTACCGGATCGTAAGTGCGATTCCAAAATCCTTCACATCGGTATATACGGTAGGGGTCAGTATCCGGTAAGTGATCAGATAAGATCGTGCCGCTTTTCGCAGTTGCTGTTTGGCCTCATCAGATATATTGGCGGAATGGCGGTCGGCGATCTGCTGGAGCATTTTTTTGGCTTTTTTCCAGTTGCTTTCCAGGCTGATTCGCACCGGCAGCTCGTTCCAGATAAATTGAAAATCGGCGGTATAGTTGGCGATTGTTTCGGTGAACACTTTGTGATTGGGGACATGGAGGACCCGCCCGGTGCTTTGATCCGCATCCACCCAGTTTCCCATTTCAATGAGGCTGAATTTAAAAATCCGCTGATCGATCACATCACCGCTCACACCGGCAATTTCAATCCGGTCACCGATTTCAAACGGTTTTCGCCAGATCAGGAAAACCCATCCGGCAAGATCGGCTACCGTATCTTTCAGCGCAATGACAAGGCCTGCGGATAGCAGTCCGAAAAAGGTGGCCAGCGATTGAAATCCTTCAAACCAGGTCCGGCCCAACACCAGCAGGGCTATGAAAAACAGGGCCCGGCTCAGGTACTTTCGCCATTTGTAGTGCAGTTCCGGATCGGCAGATTTTCGGTAGACGATACGCAGGATCAGAAAACGTATCAGCCAGAGGACAAAAATGAACCCGATGGTAAAAATCAGGTTCTGGGTAAACCCGTGACTCAGGTCAGCAAGATCGGCGATGGCCTGGGTCATCCGGTTGACTATGTGATAATCCTCTTGTACCATAATGAAAATGCTGGTCCGGCCGTTAAAATTGGTAAAGTCTGTCGTTTGATTTAACTGGATAATTGGGTAATTTACAAATCTTACCAAGCTAAAAGTAGCGACAAAATTATGCTTTATACACTGACAATCATTTTAATTACGATCATCTCCGTGTTGATGGTCATTGTGGTCCTGCTTCAGAGCGGACAGGGACAGGGACTCTCCGGTGGAATCGCCGGTGGAGGAGGCGGAATCGGTGGAGGCGGTGCCAATACGATGGGTGCACGCCGAACGGCAGATTTCCTCTCAAAATCGACGTCGATTTTAGCGGCACTGTTTTTGTCACTTTGCGTTCTGGCGAATTTCTTTATTGATCGTGAAACGATCGATCAGAGTACCATTCAGCAGCAGAGCTCACCTGTACAAACCGAAGATTTTGGTGCACCTGCCGAATCTGCTCCGGCACTGCCTGAGCAGCAGGATGAGGCTCCCGCACCACCACCTTCCGAATAATTCAGCATACAGAATCGCAATAGAACCGGAACCGTTGGAATCCGGGATTGCGGTACAGTATCAGCTGAACTGATATTTAAAGCCATGTCGGTTTTCCGGTGTGGCTTTTTTTATTTTTAAAGGAGGCTGGAATTACACCAACCAAAATGTAGCAGTTATGTTAACGTATAAAGGATATCACGGAAAAGTTGAGTTCGATGACCAGGCCGCTATTTCAGCCTTGGATTAATCAGCTCCGGCCCGTTATTGCGTGCATTGTTCACGTGGGCGCTCACTTTGAATGTCGACATGGTATCCAGCGGATAAGGGGTCAGTAACGATTGCAGCATTTCCGGCCGTGGATTCACCGGATCCAGCCAGACGTTGTAGTCGTCCTGGCGCAATATGACCGGCATCCGGTTGTGAAGGGGCTGCATCAGGGCATTGGCCTCGGTAGTAAGGATGGCAAAGGTGTGGAGATCCGTACCATCATCACTGGTATGCGTTTCAAAAATGCCGGCCATGCCAAACAAATCCTGGTCAAGCAGACGGATGTAAAACGGTATGTTTTTCTTGTTGTCAAAGCTTTTCCACTCATAGAAGCCGTTGGCAGGAATGATGCACCGTTTTCGCTGAAAGGCCTTCCGGAAAGAGGGTTTCTCATTGACCGTTTCACTCCGGGCATTGATCAGCGGCTTCCAGTCAGACAAATCCTTCACAAACGGAGGCACCAGCCCCCACTTCAGTGCCGCCACCTCACGATCATGCGTTCCCCTGGTCAGAATAACAGGTTTAACGGCCCCCGGAGCGATATTATAATCGGGTTGCAGCAACGATTCGTCACGTACTGTCACTCTGAATTGCTCTTCAATGGCTTGTTTATCTGAATAAAGCGTATATCTTCCGCACATATTTCAATAATTTCATCTTCGGGTACTTTTGCTGAACTATCCGGTTGCGCAAACATATTGCAAAAACACCCGGAACGTACACAAGTTAAACGGATTTTTTCCATTATCTCTATGGCTATAAAGCATTTTGAGACAATTTTCGTTTCACCGGACGGCCGGATTCGTGCCGGTTGGCGAATTCTCATGCAGATCATACTCTCCCTGTTGTTTCTGATTCCCCTTCAATTGCTCGCAGCGCAATTTGGCGGCAGAAATATGCAAATTGTCGCCGGCGGTATCGCCATAACACTGGCGATCTGGACAGCTGCGTGGATACTTGATAAGCGTCCAATAACGGATTTCGGCCTGCGGATGAATACGCAGTGGTGGAAGGATTGTCTTGTAGGATTTCTGGTGGCTTCTGTGGTCATGTTCCTGATGGTTTTAGGCATGTGGCTGCTGGGATGGGCAGAGTTCAGTGGATTTGGATGGAATCGCACGTCTGACCGCAGTTTTTTATGGATGCTGGGAGGATATGTGGTCACAATGGCTGTCGTCGGGTTTTACGAGGAGTTGTGGGCGCGCGGGTACCAGCTTAAAAACATGACAGAAGGATTTTATACCGGGGGAAATCGCTACATGGCCGGATTGATTGCGATCGGTATCAGCTCACTCGCTTTCGGGGCGCTGCATCTGGGCAATCCGAACGTCACTTTTCTTGGGATTCTGGTGATCGTCCTGGCCGGTGTTATGCTGGCACTTCCGTATGTGGTTACGGGGCAGCTGGGGTACTCCGTTGGCCTCCATTTTGCCTGGAATGTTGTACAGGGCGCCGTTTTCGGACTACCGGTGAGCGGTAACCTGTTTCGCCAGTCTGTGCTGCAATTGCAGGTGACCGGTCCCGAGTTATGGACCGGGGGACGGTTTGGGCCGGAAGGCGGCTTTTTCGGAATCATCGGGGTCGTGCTTATTGTGATATTTATGGTTGCATGGCTGCGAATACAGGGATATTCCATGACCATTTCCGAAGAGTTGACCCGTCCGCCGTCCCCGAAGCACACTTAATTTTGTTCTGTAAATTTTGTATATTATAAGATTAGCTAAAACAGCTTATTTGCAACACAATAAGCCATTATATTAAATAATTTGATTTCACATTTTGTCATTTGATAAATTCAACCTCCACGAAGAGGTACTAAACGGATTGCGGGATATGGGGTTTGAAAAGCCCACCCCAATTCAGGAAGCTTGTATTTCACTCATTATGGAAGGCCGCGATATACTGGCTTCCGCGCAGACCGGCACCGGAAAAACGGCTGCCTTCGCAATCCCTGTGCTTGAAAAACTTTCTGAAAAAAGAAAACAGGGCGAGAAAGGAATTCGCGCCCTCATAATTACACCGACCCGTGAGCTTGCCGGACAGGTAGACGAAGCATTTTTTGCCATCGGGTACCACACCGGACTCTCTACTGCAAAAGTGTATGGTGGTGACGACTGGTCACGCCAGGAAAAGGCCCTCAACCGGGGCACCAGTATTATTGTGGCCACTCCCGGACGTCTGCTCGACCACATGAAAATCCATGATGTGGACTTCAGCAACCTCGACTTCCTGATTCTTGATGAAGCCGACCGGATGCTGGATATGGGATTCATACCCGATATCACCCAGATTGTAAGCAGCTTGCCTAAAGAGCGCCAGACACTCCTCTTTTCGGCGACCATGCCGCAGAAAATTGCACAACTCGCCCAAAAGATGATGAACAACCCCGAGCGGGTGAATATGGCACCGTCCAATAAGGCCGCTGAAGGTGTTACACAGGGGATGTATTATGTCGAAGAACGGGACAAACTGCCCCTGGTATTGCATCTGTTTGAAACAGAGAAGTGGCCGTCAGCCATCATATTCATGTCCACAAAACGTGCTGTGGACAAACTCACCCGGGAACTGACCCGAAAGGGAGCCAGTGTCACCAGTATTCATGGGGACCGGACCCAGGCGGAGAGGGAACGAGCCCTTGAAAGTTTCCGAAAGGGCGAATTTCGGATTATTGTAGCCACCGATGTGATGGCCCGTGGTATTGATGTCGAGGGAATCTCCCATATCATCAATTTCTCTGTCCCGCACGATGTCGAGGATTATGTGCATCGTATCGGCCGGACCGCCCGCGCGGAGTCTACCGGTGATGCCATTACCCTGGTTTCCGGACAGGATCGCCGTTACATGGAGAATATCATCCGTGCGATGGACTCCAAAATTGCGAAACTGGAAGTGCCTGATATCGTCGGGAAAAAGGAGCGGCCAGAGGGCAAGGATCAGGGCGGCCGGTCACGCCAGAAAAGCCGGGACGGTGGATCGCGTAATAAACCTGGCCGCCCGAAGCAGGATAGCGCCGGATCCGATAAAAAGGAGCCGGTAGCCGGAAAGAAGGACCCCGAAACCGATAAGAAGGAGCCGGTAGCCGGAAAACCAAAGTCAGCACAAAAAGGGCCCAAAGATGCGGCCGCCAAATCCGGCAAACCAGAGAAAGCACCATCAGATGCTGAGGCCAGACAACAGGCATCAGGGGGCGACAAGGATACGGATGAAAGGCCGAAACGCCGCCGTGGCCGCAAGCGTCCGGGTGGAAACCGCGGACCGGGGAAAGGATCGCGTAGCAGTGAAGGGAAAAAGCAAGACGGAGAGAAATCCGGTAAACAACCTGCCCGGGAGGCCGCAGCGGATGATGGCGCAAAAGGGCGTCAGGATACCCGCGGAGGAAAAGGCGGGCGTGGCCGTGGTCCTGCCAAAGGGGAACAGGGAAGTACTCCCGGAAAAGGCGGAGGCCGGCGAAGAGCACCTCAGCGAGGAAAAGGCAGTGCCCCCGACAAATCGGGATCCGGCAGAAAACAGAAACCATCCGGAAAGGAAGCCGAACGCAAAGAGCTGTTTGATAACATCACATCACCCAATATGGAGCGTGTGAACAAAGCGGTCGGAAAGAAACGCGGGGTCTGGTCCAAAATAAAGAACCTGCTCGGCGGCGAATAATCATTCCGGAATCTCCTGACTATGAATATTTTCGCGGTCATTATCCTGGCGGCGCTTGCCGCCAATTACTTGCTGAACCTGATCTCCGATCTCCTCAATCTCAAGGCATTGAAAAAGCCAATGCCCGGGGAGTTTCGTGATGTCTGTGACGAGGAGAAATATCGGAAATCACAGGAGTACACCCGGACCAACACACGGTTCGGCATCATCTCCTCCACATTCAGCATTGTGGTATTGTTGGTGTTCTGGTTTGCGGGGGGATTCAACTGGGTGGATCAGTTTGCCCGTGACCTGGGTTACGGGACCATCGTCACCGGACTCATTTTTGTCGGTTTGCTGATGCTGGGCCAGAGAATCCTCTCTCTGCCTTTTTCCATCTACTCCACATTTGTGATTGAAGAACGGTTCGGCTTCAACAAAACCACTCCGGCTACCTTTGTGACCGACCTCCTCAAGGGAATCCTGCTGCTGGTACTGCTGGGCGGACCGCTGCTGGCCGGGGTCATTGCCATTTTTGAATTCCTGGGCGCCGAAGCGTGGGTCTACGCCTGGATTGTGGTGATTGTTTTCACGCTGTTTGTACAGTTTATTGCACCAACATGGATCATGCCGCTCTTCAACAAATTTGTTCCGCTTGAGGATGGCGAACTCAAGCAGGCCATTCTGGACTATGCCGACCGGGTATCTTTTCCGCTTCGCGGGATTTACACCATTGACGGCTCCCGGCGATCGAGTAAATCCAATGCATTTTTCACCGGTTTCGGTAAAAACAAACGGATTGCCTTGTTTGATACCCTGATAGAAAACCATAAGGTCCCCGAGCTGGTCGCCGTACTGGCACACGAGGTTGGACACTTCAAGAAAAAGCACATCCCGAAAAATATGGTCATCAGCTTTCTGCATACCGGGGTGATGCTGTTTCTGTTGTCACTGTTTATCCGGATGCCGGGCCTCCACGAGGCGTTTTTCATGCAGGAGATTTCGGTTTATGCCGGCCTGGTATTTTTCGGGCTGCTCTATGCCCCCATCGAAATGGTCCTGTCGGTGGTGATGCAGGTTGTCTCCCGGAAGCATGAGTTTGAGGCCGATCGGTTTGCCGCTGAAACAACAGGCGATCCCGGCAGCATGATTGCCGTCCTGAAAAAACTCTCCGCCGACAACCTCTCGAACCTGACGCCCCATCCGTTTCATGTCTTTTTGAACTATTCGCATCCGCCGGTGGCCGAGCGGATCCGGGCACTGCGGGCGTTGGCGTAAGGCAATCGACGAGTCAGGCGATCTGTCAGTAAAGATGTGAGTAAATAGATTAGTAAGTAAATCTGTCAGTAAAAAGATTTTCCAGTAAGGCAACCAACCGGTTTTGGGATCCGGATCCCCGTCATCCGAAAAGGATATAAACAATGACGACCGATGCGATGATGCCGGCCAGGTCGGCGATCAGCCCGGTCTGGACAGCATATTTGACGCGCCGGATGCCGACGGCGCCGAAATAGACCGCCAGCACATAAAATGTGGTTTCTGTCGATCCGAACATGGTCGCCGCCATCTTGACAAACAGCGAATCCTCGCCATAAGCCGCAACCATGTCGGCCAGTACGCCAACCGATCCGCTGCCGGTAAGCGGGCGGAATATCGCCATCGGCAATACCTCGACCGGAAATCCGACCCACCCGAGGACCGGGCCAAGAGCCGCCATGAAAAAGTCCATCGCTCCGCTTTCGCGAAACATGCCGATAGCAAACAGAATGGCAACCAGATACGGGATGATGCGCACACCGATCTGGAAGCCCTCTTTGGCGCCATCCACAAAGACCTCGTAAACGGGCACTTTTTTGATGAGGCCATAGAGCGGGATCATCACAATGATCAGGGGAAGGACAAATGCGGCAATGGTTTGCATGGATCAGGCCTCACTTTTTTGATCGTCCGGAATGTTCTCCGTGTGCGGATCCTCATGGTGGAACCGCTCATAGATTTTGGCGGCAGTGATGCCGACGATCAGGGAGACGAGGGTGGCGAGTGCCATGCTGATTACCAGCTCGTTGACACCGGTACCGATCAGAGCCACAAGTGTGGCCGGCGGCAACAGCTGGACGCTGGCGGTGTTCACGGTCAGCAGCATACACTGGGCGTTGCTGGCCTTGTCTTTGCTCGGATTGAGTTTTTGCAGCTCTTCCATCGCCTTGATGCCCAGCGGCGTGGCGGCGTTGCCCAGCCCGAGCATATTGGCCGCCATATTGAGGCTGATGATGCCGTGTGCCGGATGATGTTTCGGAACATTGGGGAATAGGAACCGGAGAAAGGGCTGGACAAACCGGACCAGGAGGTAGACCAACCCGCTTTTTTCAGCCACTTTCATAAGCCCGAGCCAGAGCGCCATTACCCCGATCAATCCGATGGCGAGCGTGACGGCAAATTCGGCCATGTTGAAAGCAGCCGCGGTAATTGCCCGTAGTTTGACATAGCGCACCTCCGGCAGCAGGATTCCGGCCTGTCCTGATTCGCGGTCAAATTCGGTGACTTCGGCCAGTATCTCGGAATCGGTGGAGGCCTCCTGGTGTTCGGCGATTTCCCGCCAGAGTTCGGGCATAGCCTCGTCAACGGTGATGACCATCTCCCAGGTTTCGTCAACCGGCCGCCACGCGGCTTCGAACCGTTCATCGTCGCCCCCGATGGTAAAAAGCACATTTTGCCGTGCATCGGCGTCACCGTTTTCCGGAAAAATCACGTCAATGTGATGGATTTCCCCGTTGCGGTAGGTATCCTGGAACAGGTCCATGGCATCCTGGGTCACCGCAAAAACGAGGCTGATGATGATAAGGCCTGACCAAATGTAATTGAGCATGATGCCGGAAATTTGTTGGGTTCCATCAGAAAAAACGAGCAACCACTCTAAAAAGCAAACGGATATCGCTATTTTAGTGTCTTACAAAGTGACGGTTTTCACACAAGGTATCACAAAAAAAGATTATGAGTAATCAGGAAAATGAAAAACGGGGATTTCCGGAAGCGGATCAGCGCTGGCGTCCGGAAACACGTGCGATACATGAAGGGTGGCATCCGGAGCATCCGGGTGAGCCGGTCGTGCCATCCTGGGCGCCCTCTACGGTGTTTCGGCATCCGGAGTCGGGCCTGGGCGCCGACACCTGGAGTTACACCCGCCTGGGGAATCCGAACCGCTCGCAACTCGAGAAAACCCTGGCATCGCTGGAGGGGGGGCGGGATGCGGTGACATTCGCCTCCGGAATGGCGGCAGTCCAGGCCGTATTTCACCTGCTCGCACCCGGGGATCATGTGCTGCTGCCGGATGACCTCTATCATGGGGTGCGCAACCTGATAAAGGATCAGTACGCCCGATGGGGGCTCACGTTCGATTTCGTGGATATGTCATCCGTCTCATCGGTCCGCGACGCCGCAACGCACCAGACCCGCCTGCTCTGGCTGGAAACACCATCCAATCCAATGCTCAAAATCTGCGATATCGCCGAACTGACACGGCTGGCGAGGGAAAACAACTGGATCTCGGTGGTGGACAATACCTGGACAACTCCGGTGATTCAACGTCCGCTGGAACTGGGCGCCGACATTTCGCTCTATTCGACGACCAAATACATCGGCGGCCACAGCGATACCCTTGGCGGGGCGCTTGTCCTGGGGAGCCGGACGGATTCCGGGAGCACCGAAAGCGCGGATAACCTCACACAGAAATTGCGAACCTGGCAAATGCAGGCCGGATCGGTACCCACGCCGTTTGATTGCTGGATGTTGTCTCGAAGTCTGAAAACACTCTATGCCCGGATCCGGACCCAGGCTGCCAATGCCCAGCTAATTGCCGGAAGGCTGCTGGAGCATCATGCCGTTACGGATGTCTATTTTCCCGGCCTGAGCGGTCATGAGGGCCGGGAAATTGCTGCGCGTCAAATGGATATGCCCGGTGCCATGATTTCTTTTCAGGTGAAGGGGGATGCGGAATCCACCCTGCGGGTGGTCAATGCCTCGCGGCTGATTATCGCCGCTACCAGTCTTGGAGCGGTGGAATCGACCTGGGAACACCGAAAAACCAGTGAATATGCCGAAAGCCCAACCCCCGATAACCTCATCCGCCTATCCGTTGGCGTTGAGCATCCGGAGGATATCTGGCAGGATCTGGACCAGAGCCTGAAGGCGATATTTTGAGAATCATGCAAAGGTGAACGATTTTCAATAATTTCGGGTCATATGTGATGAAACCAATTTTTATATTAAGCAGTTACCTGTCGCTTATCATTAACCACCGGAAAAGTACACAAGATGGCACGAATTGAAGTTACCATGCCCAAGATGGGCGAGTCGATTATGGAAGGAACCGTAGTGGAGTGGTCGAAAAAAATCGGCGATTCTGTTGAACAGGATGAGACTCTTCTGGAAATTGCGACCGATAAAGTGGATTCGGAGGTGCCGGCACCCGAAGCCGGAATTCTTGTGGAAATTCTTGTGGAAGAGGGTGAAACGGTTGAAGTGGGAGAACCGATAGCCATTCTGGAGACCGACCCTGATGTTGCGGCCCAATCTGCGAAATCGGACTCCGGTGATGATGCCGGCGAAGATGCTGATGATAAATCCGGTGACGAGGATCAGGAAAAAGAGAAAGGTTCGTCTGAAGATGCGAAAGCCGATAACGGTAAAGCAGCAGCCGGCTCCTCATCAAAAACGGATAAGGAGAGAGCATCTGCCACTGACGGTGAAAAATCCGGGAGGAATGGCCTGGATGAGTCGGAAGATGACAGTAGTGATACCGCAGAATCTTCCCCTGCCGCCGTAACCAAAGGAGATACCCCGCCTCAGAGAGTAGGATCGGACGGCCGGTTTTTCTCACCGCTTGTGCGTGCCATTGCAAAAGAGGAGGGCGTCTCGCAGGAAGAGCTGGAGTCGCTCGAGGGAAGCGGCAATCAGGGACGTGTCACCAAGCAGGATGTACTGGATTATGTTACATCCGGAAAGGCTTCCGCCACCGGTACATCCTCGCGCAAGTCCGGGAAACAGACCGGCACAACCGAAATTGATGCCGGGGAAATATCCACCGAGTGGCCTCAGCAGGATGTGGAAATCATCAAAATGGATCGCATGCGCAAGGTGATCTCCGAGCATATGATTCGTTCCAAACAGACATCCGCCCATGTTACCACATTCGCGGAGGCCGATGTCACCCGCCTGGTCAGGTTCCGTGAAAAGAACAAAGATAAATTCCAGCGGGAACAAGGGTTTAAGCTGACATTCACCCCGTTTTTTATCGAGGCGACCATCAAGGCACTTCGGGAGTTTCCGCTGCTGAACAGCTCGGTTGACGGTGACCAGATTCTGCTGAAGAGGGATATCAATTACGGAATCGCGGTGGCGCTCGGGGAAGCGGGCAAAGGGGGACTCATCGTCCCGGTTATCAAAAAAGCCGGGGAAATGAACCTGCTTGGTTTGGCCAAATCGACCAACGAACTGGCCCTCAGGGCCCGGAACAAGAAACTCTCCCCCGATGATTTGTCCGGCGGAACATTCACATTCACCAACTACGGAAGTGTAGGCAACCTGATGGGGACACCGATCATCAATCAACCCCAGGTAGCCATCTTCGGAGCCGGCATCATCCAGAAACGTCCGGTTGTCATCGAAGTGGATGGAACAGATACCATCGCCATTCGGCACATGGTTTATCTGAGTATGAGTTATGATCATCGCATTATCGATGGTGCGATGGGAGGTGCATTTGTACAGCGGGTCAAACAGTTACTTGAAAACTTTGATGTAAACCGCTCTCTTTGAAACTCGCACATAAAAAAAGTGACGTCCGGCACATGGTATCGGAATGGCGTGCCCGGAACCTGCGTGTCGCATTTGTTCCGACCATGGGAGCGCTGCATGAGGGACACCTGTCGCTGATTCGCCAGGCCCGCCAGAACGCGGATCATGTGGTTGTGTCGGTGTTTGTCAATCCGACACAATT
>Ga0207421_10006977_pt1 | contig 12170 bp, 2 predicted proteins | sample SodLakKL_010_SED_4_FD_187542 | JGI IMG/M metagenome (GOLD analysis project Ga0207421, IMG submission 187542) | Alkaline sediment microbial communities from Lake Tanatar, Kulunda Steppe, Russia - 8KL_010_SED (SPAdes) (version 2) | ecosystem: Environmental > Aquatic > Non-marine Saline and... | reverse complement strand
ACTACGAATATGACTCTGATGAATGGATGTCATATATACCAGGAAGAGATGAGTTCAACGATGATATCCAGTGGGACAGAACCAAAGGTATGTGGATACAGATGAACACCGATGATACTTTGATCATAAGTGGAAGTGAACCAGATGATACAACAATGACACTCGATCCCGGTTGGAACATGGTAGGTATGCCGAGTTCGGTTGCAGGAAATCATGATCTACCTGATTCGGTTTCCACTATCGGTGAGTTCGAAGCCTCATCAGAAAATAACCTTGTCTATCATCAGAATACTGACGACTTCGTATTCCAACCTGGTGAAGGTTACTGGATATACAGTGAAGCTGATCAAAGTGTAGAATGGGTAATAGAATACTCCTAGAAAAAAGACCCATCGATCCCCTTAAAGCTTAAGATGGATCATGAGTGATAAGGGATCAAAAAACCCCTTCTTTTTTAATATTCTACATTCCAATATGTTATGTAACCTGCATCATTATAGACCCAATATCCACTTCCAGGCTCGAAATAAAAATCTTCAGGATGATAGTCATAGATGATATCATTATATGAATCACCCTCTTTATATCCTATACAGCTTATCTCTGAGGGTAGATCGTGGTTGCCAGTTGTTTCACTTGGTAATCCTACTAGATTCCATCCAGGATATAATGTTATCTCGGTATTTGAAGGAACTATGCCGTTTATAGATAAAGTATCGTCCTCAACCATCTTTATCCATAATCCCATCGTGTGATCCCAGGAATTCAGCCCATTGAAATGCTCTGCTCTGCCAGGCATATACGAACTCCATCCGTTTGTCTCTTTATCATAATACATTGCTTTCTCATAACTATCTGGTATGCCATCTTCAGCATTTTCAAGGATGTGTTCTAGTGAGGTATCTTCTGGTAGTATATTTGTTGAAACTAGATTCCATCCATCACCTGCAGAAGATAGAGGGATATCGAAGGTTTCGGTATCGGTCTCCCCGTGGAATCCTATATCATCGATATTCCAACCTATTCTAGGATCAGGCCAATTTGAATATCCATCCGTACCTACCCAGAATCTTACCCTAAGGTCTTCAGCGCCTACGTAAGGAGTAAGATCAACGGTTTCCATCCTCCATGCCTCTTGGTCTCCTGTAAAAGCTTCTCGACCGGCGAGAACATTTTCCGTGTCATCATCTAGGTATGTATCATATCCTTCTTCAGGAGTAATGGATGACCACTCACCGCCATCGAAGATTTCAACTACACCACCATCGTAACCATAATCGAATTCGTATCTATGCCACCATGTGAGCTCTGCTTCAGACCATAAGCTCGTGTCGATGCTTGGCGAAATCAATTTTTCGTCCCAATAGGTTCCGTAGTCACCATCTCCACAGTCCCAATAATTCTCTCCACTATTCCCCTGATCTTCACCGATCAGCCAGTTTTCATCAGGTTCCCATCCTATATTACCCTCTTCTACGTCATCAATATTTTCTACTGAAAATGTGAGATAGTCGTCGGAAGGATATCGTAAATGATTTCCAGCTTTATCCTGAGATTTAATGCTGAACTCATAATCCTCTCCGGGTATCAGGCCATTGATCATCACTTCGTGTTCTGATTGAAATGAGGGACTAGAGATGGTATTTCCATCACCATATTCCACAAGACCCCATGAGGGTTCATCTGTCGACCATTCTATACGCACGGCTAACTTAGAATCTACATGAACCTCGGTCATTGACGGTGGAATACCATCTATCAAAGCAGAATCTTCTTTTACTTCCTCACCGTCATCATAAGTTACAGTGATATAATCACCATGTGAAACTTTTAGTGTCTCCGAACCTTCGCTATCGGATGTCAGAATTGATCCAGTGAATTGCCATGGGTCATTATCAGAAGTAAGTTCAACAGTCATCCCTTCTGGTTGAGTATCACTGGTGATGATGACATCTACTCCGTATTGTCCGATCAGATCGCCATCGTTGACTCTGATGTTGATCTTATCATTTGTGGTGTATTCCTCTCTATCCAATCGTACATCTCCTTGGGAACCATAGACAGTATTATGTGAGATGAGAGCGTAATCCTGGACTGGGGTGCCCTTGTTCAAAGCGTCCTCTGGAATGTTTGCACCTATGACACGAACTGTGTATACACCTTCTTCAACCTCGTTCTCATGTATGAATATATTCTCTATAGTGTTTACATCGTCGGTACCGTCCCCGTTATGATCGAAATCAGATATAGTATCGATATTAGCACTTGTCCAACCATCCTCGAATGCGTTCCCTTTGTAAACGTCACCAGAAGGTGATATCACTTCAAGATCTAGATCGTTTTTTAAAGATGGATTGTCATAGGCCTGACCGTATTTATCGGTCCAAGTGAGCGTGAACTTTACCGGCTGGTCTGGATCATCAGAAATCAATTCAAATTCATGGACTTCACCGGTAGTAAGAGTATCAGATTGATCCGTCAGGAACGTGGATTCTCCCCTTGAGATCAAAGAACCTATATCAACCATACCCCACCCCTCGTCTCTGTTTGGAATATGGTCTATATCTCCGTCTGCGTTCAGATCATTCAATAGAGGACGTGCGGAATTGATCATCAGTCCCTTCACCATAGCAGGAGATGGTTTTTCACCATATGTATCTTCATACCATTCGACTACAACAGAAGAAGCTCCGGCTACAGCAGGGGTAGACATAGATGTGCCCGACATCCACTCATATCTGTCATCTTCACTGTAAACATTCTCACCGGTTGACAAAGGAGAACTGGTTGATAACACGGTCCTACCCGGTGCCACCACATCGGGTTTGATTCTATTGTCCTGAGTCCATCCTTTAGAACTCCATGTGGTAACATTATAGGGTTGGACAGAATCGATCGAACCACCGTAATCGGTAGAATCCGGCATGTATGTTCCGGTAGCACCAACCGTGATAACGTTCTTTGAATTGCCAGGACTTCCAATGCTCTGTTCCATCCTATTGCCCATCTGATCTTCTCCTGCATTACCGGCTGCAACTACAGCTACCATCTCTTCATTACCCCATGAACCTGGATCAGAGTCTCTAATTCCCCTGTCATAGTCGGAGTCCGAAGAATAATAAACACCACTGTAACCGTAGCCCCAAGAATTCGAATGTATATACACATCCCCGTTCTGTTTTGCCTCTTTCAGGATACTAAAATCTTCTTCAGGACCTATCCATGCCCCTCCGTCTGAGAACACTTTTTGTCCATAAACCTCAGAATCATACGCCAATCCCTGTGAGACATAATATGGCCCATGTCCTTGGTAAATAGTGCCGGTACCTTCATAAGTATTTCCAACAGCCGAACCGGTGCAGTGTGTTCCATGGCCATGGCCATCAGACCAGTCCCCATCACCTGCGAAGGAATGGCCACCTATAACCCGTCCTTCGAAATCTGGATGTCCTGCGTCACCAATGGTCCCATCGGCTAGTCCAGTATCGGCCAATCCAACTCTCACTCCTTTTCCGGTGTAGCCTATTTGATTGACGAAGGCCCCGTAATCGCCTAATTCTCTATACGGGTCCGACGGTGAATCTTCGTCCCAATGACCGCCTATAATCTGAGATTCAAGTTCGCTGTTAAGGTCCCTATCTTCATTCCTTGGATATACATACAGTACCTCATCCAAAGATATGATATCCTCTATCGAGGTATGAGGGCAGATCTTAGTTACTATACGATTAGTTTCATGTAAAGCTTTTACAGGATCGATTCCTTCTAATGAGGAGATCTTTCTGTATGTATCCCGAACCGATCCCGGTACTACATCTATCGTTATTTTATCGGTATCTATCTCCTGATTTATCTTGTAATCATCGAGATAAGGACCTATCCAATCAACAAAATAAAGATCCTTTACGTCTTCATAGTTATCATGTTCCATCCATACTGTGAAGGAATAGTATGGAGTATATTTGATTATTTCTACACCCTTATCCTCAAGTTCCTGCCTCCATCTAGGGTTTACTGGACCCAATAAATTTATTATATATGTTCCATGAGACCCTTCTATATTATCGTTTACCCCTTCTTTTGTTTTTGTTAAATCTATCTCTCGCCCTCGAATACTAATTTTATCTTTAACAGGGTTTTCAAATAACTCTAATCCTTCTGTATTAGACGTTTCCACGACTGCGTATCTCCCATAAACATCTAGAATATCAACATCTCTCATGGAATCAAGATCATCATCATGGACGATCAAGAATATCTCTTTGTCATCTTTTTCAGAAAGATGAACAGGAGATGCTGAAGAGATACATAGAAGGATTATCAGAATTATCATCATCGTTATGGAGAACTTATTTTTCATATTACCACATACCTAGCTTTTGCTCCTCTTGTGCTATAGAAAATGTTTTGACTATTTAAAATATAGATGATACATGTAGATTAAAGATGATCAAAGCTTATCAATCTGATCATCACAGAGCTTTACCATGGAGGCCATCTCCATCTCTTGAAAATCATCCCGTACATCTTCCAATATTTTTAGTGCTCTCTCCCTTTCTCCTTTTTTTAGAGCGAGTATTCCCAATTCGTATCTAGTGCATGCCATCTCGGGTCGATTATTTAGTTTGGAGAATCTCTTTTTTGCTTCAATAAGATCTTTTTCAGCCTCTTCTAGATCCCCCCCTTCTCTCTTTATCTTTCCACTAACAGAATAAGCTTCCGCCATCACCAATTCATTATTTTTCGTTTTTGCAAGTGAAATAGCTTTTTCTGCATGTTCCAGTGCGGATCCATAGTTTCCTTTAAGATTGTATACATCAGCTTTCCTAGTTTCATTGTGCACGGTTTCAAACAGATCGCCTATATCTTCATAGATATCTATACACCTGTCATATTCTTGCAATGCCTTAGAGTAATCCCCTCTCTCTAAATGAACATCCCCTATATTTCCCCTTGCAGAAGCTACTCCCCTGGTATCTCCCATATCCTCACACATCTTTCTACTCTTTTCATAGTGCTTTTTAGCTTTATCTAGATCCCCTAATAGATGATATGCTTCGCCCATATGATTTAGGGACATTGCAACAGCCCTTTTATATCCAATCTTATTGGAGAGTTCCTTACACTTTTTATTCAATTCAAGTGAACGTTCTATCATCCCCTTCCTTATATGGAGTTTACCAAGGTTGCTCAAGCTAAGGGCTATACCTCTTTTGTCACCTATACGTCTGAACATATCATGACTCTTTTCAAACAGGTCTTCTGCTTCTGTATTGTTCCCTTTTATACCCTGGAGAATCCCCATATTCACATAAACGGTAGCGATCCCTTCTTTCATACCTATCTTCTTTTGTACAGATAAACTCTTTTCATACGCCTCTAAAGCCTTATCTAATTCGCCCCAATCCTCGTATATAATACCTAAGTTGTTAAGGCTTCTTGCCAACCCTTCCTCGTCTCCAGACTTTTCTCGTATCCTAGTAGCCTCTTCTAGATTCTTTTGTCCTATCTTATATTCTCCAAGCCGTATGTTTATAGTACCAAGGTTATGCAGAGCGTCCCCCTTTGAGTCAAGGCATCCTTTTTTATCTGCCATCTCTTCTGCTTCTAAAAATACTTGTTTTGCTTTATCGTTCTTCCCTTCCTGCATCAGTGCCCAACCTTTTATATTCAACAGTTTACAATTCTCTTTAGAGCCTTCTTTGACTTTGGATAAACCCTTTTCTATAGATCGGTGTGTTTTTCTAAACTCTCCTTGTTTAAGCCATGTAGTAGCGATTTTACGATATGACCTTGAAATATTTTTGGTGGACTCAGATGATGTGATGACCTTTTGATAATTTAACCTACTATCTTTATAATCTCCGAGTATCTTGTGTATATCTCCTAAGTGCTCGTAGATCTCGATTTCATCTATTCCTGATGATTCTTCATCTGTTAGTTCCAAGCATTTTTCATACATCTCGATAGCATCCTCAAGAGCATACACCTTCTCAGCTTCTCTTCCAGCATCCATATAGTTCACTACAGCTTTTTCTATCTCACCGGAGTGCTCATAATGATAAGCGAGTTTTGGATAACAGTATTTTAGGTTTTCTTCATATACCTTTTCGATCTTTTTTGCAACATATTTATGCAATCTTCTTCTCCGATGTCTCCCCATATTTCTATACGATGTTAGCTGGACCGATTGATGTGTGAATAGAAAACGATCTCCTTCTTGATCCTCAACCCACAGTTTACTCCCGAGTAATACATCTATTTGATCTAGTATGTCTATTTCATTTAATTGACTTGCTTCAAGAAGTAGGTCAAAAGGTATCTCATCACCGATGATACTCCCTAGTTGAAGAAGTTTCGATGCTTCCGATGGTAGGGAGTCGATCTTTCTCTTGACGACACCCTGTATCATTTTAGGGATACGAAAGTCTGATTCAGTTAACGGATATACGCCCTTAATTGGATCTATAGTGCCCTCTTCTACCATTCTCCTCAAGAACTCTTTGACGTAAAGTGGATTACCATTTGTTAGTTTATACAGTAGATCCATAAATTTAGAAGGGGGTGTATCGTAGTTAATTATCGTTTTAACCATCTTTTTTGTCAAAGATGCATCGAATGGTTCCAGTTTTATAAATAGAGACCGGTCCTCTCGTATCAACCTATTTTTTATTTCTTTCAAGAAGTGACCATTGTTAACTTCTTCTGGTCTGTAAGCAGTTAAGAGGAGGACTGGTGCCTCTTCCAGGTTAAGAGAAAGATAATAAAGTAATTGTAAACTAGCTCTATCCGCCCACTGCATATCATCCAGGAAAAGTAAGACCGGTTTATCTTCTGCTAGTTTTTTTAGTTCCTTCGCTGCCTCAAAGAAAGAAGCTTTACGTCTAGCATCGAATGCATCTCTATTTTCTACTTTACTACCGTGCATACTTATCATGTTCACTCCAAAGCCGAAATCTGGAGTCGTTTCTGACTTTTTGAAGAACTTCCTAAAAGCTCTTTTGAAAGGAAGATACGGATCTGAAGTTTCAAAATGAGCCTTACCTGAGAAGAATTGAAAACCATTATCTTTAGCATGATCTCCTAACTCATTAGCCAATCGAGTTTTTCCAACACCCGCTTCACCTATAATGAAGATCGTGGAACTAGAACCATTTTCCACTTTATTTAGCTCTTCCTTTAACCTTAGAAATTCTTTTTCCCTTCCGATGAAGACCTCCTCATCATAGGTCTCTCTACTAAGATCGAGTACCCCATTAGAGTCGATAGATTTTACAGCATCAAGTAGGGGACATGCACCATCAATGTACTCTCCGATATGTTTTAGTTGGATCTCCTGTGTTTTCTCATCTGTTTTTAATTTAACAGTTTTCTCTTCCAAATCTTCTCGCAGGTTCCGTTCTTTCTGCAGCCCCTTTGAGGATAAAAAATATACTTTTCTTTTCCGGACATTACCTTTAACATGTCTTATCTCTTCCAAGACTAATTGTTTGTCTTCCATTTCGTTGATGACCTGGGTTATATGTCCTCTACTAAGACCTACACTATCAGCTATACCTGGCTGTGTAACATCATGAGGAACTTCCATTTTGCTCTGGAATTCATGATATTTTTTTAGGTGTAAAAGTATGCGTCCTCGAGAATCCAACGGGCTCATATGGTAAAAGAGATTTAAAGGATGTTAATAATGTTTTTGAACAATTATCGGGTCGCTAGCTAAGATTTTTATCACTCATGAGTTATTCAAAGTATTCTACCGATAAAATTAGCTACATGTTGTAACTATCTTAATAAATAGATACATATTTTGTTTTTTAATATGAATTAGAGGAGGAAAAGTCATGAAAAAAGCAAGAAGAAACAAATTATGTACTCTAATTTCAGTGTTCGTACTTTTGATATCTGTTCTAACTGTAGCGGTTGCGTTCACTGAAAATGAGATAGATGAGGAAGCTGTTTTAGTTTATAAACGAGGTATCGACACTGAAACCCTAGCTGAGATGGATGAATATACAATAATGGCGGATTATGATGAATTCTCGCTGGTTTCTACAGCAGAAGATAATATCGAACGTTTAATAGACCAGGGTTATACTGTGGATAGGATGGAGAATCGAGAAGAAGTTATACTTCCTTCTTATACTTTCAACACTATTGACGGCACACCAGATATGCCCGATGAACTGACTGTAGATAGTTATCCTGAAGGGGTTAAAAGGGCTTACATCGTACAGTTCATAGGTCCAATTCACGAAGAATGGCAGAAGCAATTGATCGATATGGGTGCTATACCCCAGGGATACAGGCACCGATATAATTTGCTTATCGAGATGGAGAATAATCTGGTCGATAGAGTCGAGCAGATGGAATTCGTTAACTGGATCGGTGAATATCATCCGGCTTACAAGTTCAACCATGAACTGATGGATATGGAAGGAGTGTCTGAATTTGATATAAACACCTTTGATTCAGCACAGTGTAAAACATTAGCTCGCAGAATCACTCGCATGGGTGGGCGGGTGACTCACATCCAAGAGGGTCTAGTAAGAGTTCAAATGGACTCGGATTTATTGTTGGAAATAGCAAACTTACCTAATGTGAAGTCAATCGGTAGAAGAGTTTCTGAATATGAGTTTTATAATAGTGATGCCACATGGGTCACTCAAACTAATGAGCAGGGAAACAGGAGAGTTACCGACGAAGGTGTAACAGGAGAAGGTCAGACAGTTACTGTTTGTGACAGTGAACTATACGAGGATCATGAGATGTGGGCCGATTCAGATAATCCTGTAGGTGATGATCACAGAAAGATCCAGGAGCATTATTCCATCGGTGGAGATTTGAACGACGGACAATATCACGGAACCCACGTATCTGGAAGTGTTTTAGGAGATTCTGCCCCTTACGGGGAGTATAATAATCATGATGGAAATGCCATCGATGCTAGACTTATATTTCAAGATATAGGAACAAGCGGCGGAGGTTTGGAACTTCCCGAAGACGTTTACAACGACATGTGGGGTGCAAGCTATAATTCTGGTAGTAATGTGCATACTAACAGCTGGGGCGGTGGTACCGGAAGTGAATATGACGGCCTAGCAGTCACAGCAGACGAGTTCATCTGGGATCACAAAGATTACAACATTTTATTTGCAGCAGCAAATGATGGTAGAGGTGGTGCCCATACAATCTCACAACAGGGCGAAGGTAAGAATGTGATTACAGTAGGGGCGGTTTCCAATTACAATAGCCAAGATAATGTAGCAGGATTCAGCAGTAGAGGTTATGCGGAAGATGGAAGGATCAAACCTACTATAATGCACGTCGGTGAGGGAGTGACCTCCGCTGAAAGATCATCTAGCGGTTATAGCAGCATGGACGGAACAAGCATGTCAACTCCTGGAATGGCTGGACAGGTTGCTCAGGTAAGGCATTATTACGAAGGTGGATGGTATCCATCCGGTTCGGAGAATGCTGCAGATGGATTCAATCCAAGTAGCGCATTGACCCGTGCAACGATAATCAACGGCGCTGTAGAAATATCTGGTTCAGGCGCATATTCTAACGATGAAAGATTCCCAAACAACGACCAGGGATACGGCCGTAGTATGCTGGACAGAGTCTTACATTTTGAAGGTGACGAAAGAAACCTCATCGCATATGACTCTTGGAACGAAGGGGTATCGCTATCAACTGGTGAGAGTTGGTCATTCTCCTTCGATGTAGATGATCCTGATCAAGAACTCGAAGTCACGCTAGCATGGACAGATTATCCCGGTGAATCAGGTGCTAGTCCCGCTATCGTAAACGATCTTGACCTTGAATTGAATGCGCCGGACGGCACTAGATATGTTGGCAATGCGTTCACAGGCCACAATCCAGGATATTCACAACCTGATCCTACCAGTAATCCATGGAACGGTCCAAGGAGCGGAGAATGGGACGGTTTGAATGTTGAAGAGAATATACTGTTATTACCGGATCATAATGGTGTTGATGCGGGCACCTACGAATTGACTGTAACGGGTCATAACGTACCTGAATCACCACAACCCTTTGCCGTAGTAGTTAGTGGTGGAGTAGAAGAGGGCTCAATGCCCGCACCTTCAGACCCTGAACCTATGGATGGAGCTACTGGAGTTTCAACAGATGTAGAACTAAGCGTGGAGGTTGAACATGATGAATTGGATAGTATCGATGTATCATTTTACGACGCTTCTGATGACAGTTTGATAGATACAGATAACGATGTACAGAGCGGGTCACGTGCTCATGCAGATTGGTCAGACCTTAATCCTGCAACTGAATATAGTTGGTATGCGATATCAGATGACGGTGAGGACACAGCTACTTCAGAAACTTGGACCTTCACAACGGATGAGGAAGGTGCTCCATCATTAGTTCTAACCAGACCTGAAGGCGGGGAAACCTGGCACGCAACTGATAACGAAGACATAATTTGGGAAACTGAAGAAGGCTACGGAAGCATAACCGGTTTGGATCTTGAGTTATCAACAGATGGAGGTGACTCCTGGTCTTACATATCACAGGGATTAGATGACACTGGTGTTTATGAGTGGAATGTACCTGATGAATCGACTGACGAAGCAAGGATTAGAGCGACCGTTCATGACAATAATGGTCTGAGCTCATCGGATACCAGTGGAGTTTTTGAAATAGTAGGTACACCTCCAGCGCCACCAGAGAATCTACAGGTTCAGCATCATGGCACAGAGGAGGTAGAAGAACCCGGTGAGATGGGGGATTATAGCTTCGATGTATGGGACACTTCCTTTACAGGCCCCTACGATGAAACGGTCCCCGTTGATGTCTATTATCCAGAAGATGCTGACGGAGGTCCATATCCAGGTCTTGTAGTTGCTCATGGATTTACCATGGATCGAAGCTACTTTGAAACCTGGGGAGAATACTTCGCCAGTTGGGGTTATGTGACTGCTGTACCGAGTATGCAGTATGCAGGTATGTTCAATTCAGATCATGAGAAATGTGCCTATGAATTGATAGCGACGTTACAATTCATGGACGAGAAGAACGGAGAAGCAGACAGTCCTATCGAGGGGATCGTAGATGTAGATAACATGGGGTTGACGGGCTTCTCTTTAGGAGCAAAAGCATCGATATTAGCGGCTCAGTATGATGTAGCAGACGGTACAGATATGATCGATGTAATAGCACCAATGGCAGCAGCAATAGAAAACGACCCTGATCCACTACCAGACTTAGATCTTATCGACATACCAGTTCAACTCCAGGTCGGTGAGAACGACGATATCGCCCCACCCGAAGATAATTCGCAACTGGTTTACGATGGTATCGATGATTCTCCAACACAGTATTTCATGATCGACGGGGCCAATCACAATCAGTATGCCGACAGAGACCCGATGTCCGGTGGAATAGGTGACGGCCCGGGTGAAATAACTCGTGAGGAACAGCATCAGATCGCTCGAAAGTATTCTACATCCTTCTTCAATTACTACCTTAAGGGCCAATTGGGTTATGGAGAATATCTGTACGGTGAACTAGTCGACCAGGACGTTGATGACGGTGTATTGGTGTTCAATGAGCACAAAAATTTTGATTCTACTCTATCCGATAACGAAGGAACGGAGCACAACTTACTTACATGGGATGCAAGTCCCGACGACCCCAGTGATGTGAGTCATTATAACGTATATCGCTCTGATAGTCAAGACGGTGTTTACGAACAGATAGGCAGTGTAGATGCAACCGGTTCCGATAACTACAGTTATATCGACGAAAACAAGGGGACTGCAGACGACATATATTGGTGGTACATAGTAAGATCGGAATGTACCAGTGGCATGGAGGAACAGAACACAAACGCTGTACCGGAACCCGGTGCAGGTGAAGCACCTTCGATTACGTTAACTAGACCTGCCGGTGGAGAGACTTTCACAGCAGGTACACAAGAAGAGATCACATGGACTACAGAAGAAGGAGATGATCCAATAGATCATATCGAACTAAGATATAGTACAGATGATGGTGCTACTTGGAACACAATACAAAATGGATTGGATGATACAGGAAGTTACACATGGGACGTCCCCAATCAAGCGAGTACCGAGTGTCTGGTACAAGCCATAGTTAGAGATACATTCAGTCGTACGGGCAGTTCCATAAGT
>Ga0207421_10006975_pt1 | contig 12170 bp, 6 predicted proteins | sample SodLakKL_010_SED_4_FD_187542 | JGI IMG/M metagenome (GOLD analysis project Ga0207421, IMG submission 187542) | Alkaline sediment microbial communities from Lake Tanatar, Kulunda Steppe, Russia - 8KL_010_SED (SPAdes) (version 2) | ecosystem: Environmental > Aquatic > Non-marine Saline and... | reverse complement strand
GGTTGCCGGACAAACGGTAGCCGCCGGTGAAACACTGGCCAGACTGGAGGGCTCGGCAGAAGAGATCGGGCTGAGGGAAGCGCGAGCCGGTCTAAGAGCGCAAGAGGCGTCTCTGGAAGAGGCACGAACCGGGGAGCTGCCGGAGCGGATAGCAATGCTGGAAGATCAGGTAAAGGTTGCCGAGACCGAACTGCGAGAAGCCAAGCGGCGTGCCGAGGATCAGGTGGCCGACGCGCGCAATAATTTACTTAACAATGATCTCCGGGCTTATCTGGCGGATGAACGTATGCGGTTCAAGGAGGATCACAGTATTGATCCGCCGATAATCAGCGGCAATTACGAGGGAAGCGAGGAAGGAGAATACCGGATCTCGCTATATAGGTCCAATACACCTTCCGGGTACTCTTTTCGTTATCAAGGCCCGAACGGCGAAAGCAAAACGGGAGCGGTAAATACCCGGGTTCCTCAGTCGTTGGGTAGCAAGGGGTTGTCTATTAGATTTCCGGAAAATTTTGCCCGCAATCATAACCTGGAGTGGGTGATTCCGATACCTAACCCCCGGGGACAGGGTTATATCCAGGCTCGCGAGGCCTATGAGCAGGCAAAGAAAGAGGCGCAACCGTCAGTAGAAAGAGCCGAGGCAAATTATACTCAAGCCAAGAAAGAACTGAATCTGGTCAAAAGCGGTACCAGGCGAGAGCAAATAGAAGCTCTGGAAGCTCAGGTGGAACGGGCGCGGATCTCGGTCGAGGCGGCCGAGAATCGTTTGGATAGCAAACGGGTCACCGCTCCGTTCGCCGCTGAAGTGGTCTCGGTGTCGACCGAGGTTGGCGAGGTAGTCGCTGCCGGACAAGAACTGTTTCGATTGATGGGTCGTTCCGGTCTGGAGTTTCGGATCAAACTCGGTCCGGAACAGGCGCGCCGGATCTCGACGGGTAGTAAAGTAATAATTGACGATCAATACCAAGGTACGGTTGTTAACATAGCTCGTTCTTTGGATCGGGCGTCCGGGTTGGTCGAGGTAAGAGTTTCGATACCGGAAACCGGATCAGATCTGTTGGCCGGAGAGTACCGTCCGGCTGTTGTCGTTACCGAGTCGGATAGAAATTCGATTTATTTGCACTTATCGGCTGTTGAGACCACTGGAGCCGGTCACGCCGTATACCGGATCAAAGAAGGAAGAGTTCAAAGGACCATGGTCGAGGTGGGAGAGATAAAGAGTGATCTCATAAAAATAACCGAAGGACTTGAGCTTACTGATCAGGTGGTAAAAGATGCATCGCGGGCAAAAGACGGTGCAGAGGTTGCTGATCGGTAAAATACAATATTTATATGAAACAAGATCAAGGACCGTCAAACAGCTGGATACATTTTTTTCTGGAAAATTACCGGGTCACTTATTTACTGTTGATCGCGGTGGTGATCTTCGGGGTAGTAGCGATCTGGCAGATGCCTAAAGAATCATCTCCCGAAGTTGATATTCCGGTAGTGGTAGTAAATACCGCTTTGCCCGGGGCCGGGGCGGATAGCGTGGAAGAGTTGGTGAGTCGACCGATCGAGGATCGGGTTAACAATATTGCCGGTATCAACCGTTTAAACTCAACTTCGCGACAGGGATTTTCTACGGTAATAATAGAGTTCGAACCGTCCAGTGACCAAACCGAAAAACTGGCCGAGGTTCGGGAGCAGGTGGCAAGAGCTGAAGGGGAGTTGCCCCGCGAGGCCGAAACCCCCACGGTTCAAAGAATTGCTTTTGATGATATTCCGATAATGCGTTTAGTTCTGTCCGGACCTCTGGAACCGGCAGAGTTGAAGATCTATGCCGAAGAGCTGCAGTCGGAGTTGGAAGGTATTAGCAATGTTTCCGAGGTAGCTATTATCGGAGCACCGGAGCGGGAGATAAGGGTAAATTTAAGAAATGAAGATCTTTCGCGGCTGAATCTGAATCCCGAAATGGTGATCGGGGCGATAAACAGCTCCGATATAGATCTGCCGGCCGGTACTATCGAAACCGGCGGACGGGAGTTCTCTCTGCGTACCGATAGCGGCGTTGATTCGGTGGCCGAACTGCGAGCTTTGCCGGTGGCCGAGAGGGAGGGTGCTATTATAACCCTGGCCGAGGTGGCCGATATTGATGACGGTTTGGCTCCGCTTAATAATATCAGCCGGTTCAGTATAGAAGGAAAAGGGCCCCAGCCGACCGTTTCTCTGCAGATCTACAAAGAAGGAGGGCGAGGGGACATTATAACCATTGCCAACCGGGCAGAGGAAATAAGCCGGGAAATGGAGGTATCGGTTTTTCCGGAAGGAGTGCAAGCGGAAGTAGTACAAAGCGATGCCGATCTGATCAGGAGCGATCTCCGGACATTGCTGAGCAGCGGGTTGATAACTATCATTATAATAATAGCTATCCTGGCTGCTTTTTTGGGCTGGCGGGAAGCGTTGCTGGCCAGTTTGGTGGTGCCTTTTTCTTTTTTGATCGCATTCATAGTGATCGAGGCGCTGGGTCTAACTGTTAATTTCTTGACCCTCTTTTCTCTCATTCTTTCTTTGGGTATCTTGGTTGATGCCTCGATAGTGGTGACCGAAAGTATTCACCGCTACCGTCGCAAAGGGTTTGACGGCTACTGCTCCGCTCTAAAGACGATAGAGGAATTTAAGACACCTCTTATCGCCGGCACTTTGACCACGGTACTGGTATTTCTCCCTATGTTGTTACTGTCCGGTATTACCGGCGAGTTTGTACGAAGCATTCCTATTACCGTTACGGCTGTTCTGCTGGCTTCTTTGTTTGTGGCGTTGGCTGTTATTACCACTATATCTTCACGTTTTTTACCAAAGTCGGATCAAAATAACGAGCGGGAAAAGGGCAGATATTTGAACAGTTATTTTGAAAATATTGCCCGGAAATACCGTGATCTTTTAACGATCTTGTTGCGGCGCAAGTTATTATCGGGTGGTTTGTTGGCAGTTATGGGGGTCGCCTTTGTGGCGGTTCTGGCTCTGCCGGTTGTGGGATTGGTGCCGGTTGATATGTTCCCTTCGCCGGATGCCGATAATATATATATTGACTTAGAAGCGCCTGCCGGCACTCCGTTGCAAACTACTTCCGGTTATCTGGAGCCTATCGAAGAACAGTTGATCGAAGATCCCGAGGTGTGTTCATTTTTGACGGTGGTAGGCCAGGTGTCTCGGGCCGGCGCTATGGATGTAACACAGACCGGCAACTCCCATCTTGGGGGGATAACAGTTACGTTGCGGGAAGATCGGGACTCCACCAGTCAAGAGTTGGTAGAAAAGTACCGCAAGCTTTTTTCCGAACCGGAGGGAGCCGAGATCAGGATCGCCCAGATGGAAGCCGGGCCGACCGGCGATTCAGCGATCCGGGTCAATTTATTCGGACCCGATCTGGATCAGTTGGAAGAGGCAGCTATGGGTTTGGCGGATGAGTTAAGTATGATAGAAGGGGCGGAAAACGTGGATTCGGGCATAGAACAAACCTCCGGCGAGTTCGTTTTTCGGGTTAAGCGGGAAGAGGCGCGAAGATATGGGCTGAGCGCTACTGATATTGCCGGCTTTTTAAGAACTTCGATCTCCGGGCGGGATGTTATTGATATTAGAATAAATGATGAGGATATCGGTGTAGTGGTAAAGACCGGTATCAAAGAAAAAAACCAAGGTTCCGGCACCGCTTTGGTTACCGATCTGTCAGAGATCGAGGCGCTGTCGATATTAACCGAAAAGGGGCCGGTTTCGATCGGAGGTCTTACCGAAGTTAAGTTAGAGCCGGGACGCAATGCCATACAGCGACGCGATCGGGAAAGAGTTATTACTTTGCAGGCCGATGCGGCGGCCGGTTATAACACCAGTGAAATAGTGGCGGAGTTTCAGGATCGAGTGGAACAGATCGGGTTGCCGGACGGGGTGAGATTAAGTTATGGCGGAGAAGTGGAAGACATTCAAGAATCTTTTGTGGAACTTATTCAGTTATTGCTGCTGGGTATCATCATGATATTTGCGTTGTTGGTTTGGCAATTCAGCTCTTACCGTCAGCCTGTCTTTATTTTGGTTACTATACCTTTGGCTTTGATCGGGGTGATCGGCGGTTTGGCTTTGGTCGGGCAGCCGCTCTCGTTCCCGGGATTGATCGGAATTGTTGCGCTGGCCGGTATTGTGGTCAATAACGCCATTATTTTGATCGATAATATCAACCAAAGACGGAAGTCGGGCAGTGATAAAGAAACGGCTGTTATTAAGGGTTCTTTTACTCGATTCCGTCCGGTGATCTTGACCGCTCTGACCACCGTTCTGGGTTTGGTGCCGTTGGCTTTTGTCAGCCCCACCTGGGCGCCGGTAGCTTACTCGATTATCTTCGGTTTGTTGTTCTCCACTGTTTTGACTCTGGCGGTGATCCCGGTGCTCTATCTAAGATTTGCCCGCGGGGGTGATATCGATCCGGCCGAGCGGGAAAGATGTCGCGACTCGGCCTAACGGTTCTGATTGGGCCGGAAAACCAAGCCGGAAAATACCGGCCCGGTGTCTCAATTAAAATTAACAGCGGAATATTTGTTATCCGAGGTGTGTTATAATAGAGAAAAGCGAAAGCCCTTAACCTTTTTTGAGTTCTGCGGAGGTTGTTGTTGACCAAAAGGTGCCGAAAGAGCGGGTCTTGATCAAATATCAAACAGGGGGTATCTGCTTTTTAAGTCCTCGGCATAATTCCATGTTTTTTAAAATAAATTATTTTTCTATAACGGTTTTGGCAGTGACCCTGGTTTTGCTGTGGTGGCTGTCGCAGGCGGCACTTTCCGAGACCGAAGAAGTGTTGCAGCAGTTGCATAACTGGACGGCCGAAGAACGAGAGCTTTCTCCTTTGTTCTTTATGTTGGGGTACGCAGCAGCGGTGGTGCTGCTTTTCGGTATTCCATTATGGCCTCTTAGTATACTGGGAGGTATTTTATTCGGATTTGGTTACGGGGTTTTGCTTTCTTTGGGAGGGTTGATACCCGGGGCGGTGATATCGTTTGTTTCGGCTCGCCGATTGAAGCCGTACTTAACGCGAGGATGGATAAAGAGCTGGATCGGACGATTGGAACGGAGTCGGTTGCCGACTAACTTTTTAAAAGAGCACCAGCTGCTTACCGTTTTGGTTCTGCGGCTGCTTTATCCGGTTACTCCGTTGCGGTATACCAATTACTTTTTGGGGGTCAGCGGTGTTAGTTGGGGTAATTATTTTATTGGTACGATAGTGGGTTTACTACCTTCTACTGTTATTTTTAGCTATCTGGGTTCGGAATTTCCGGAATGGAAACCGGTGCAGTTGGTTTTGATAGGGCTTCTTGTCTTGATCCCTATAGCATTGGGTTATTGGTTCCACAGAAAACTCGCTCGTCGCAGAGAGACGCTTTCTGAAGCCGGCAACTTGGCGGGTGACGATCGGCCTTGATCGCAATTTATGTTCCTACATAACAATTATCATCTTGTTGTTTCAAAAAACCGAGACAGCTGTGTCGTTATATATAATCAGCTTTTTGAGACAAAAAAGACATGTAAAACAGAAACCGGCGCAAGTCGGTTCCGGTATGTTTTGTCAACCCCCCAAAATTTGGCCCACATAAAGGAGGTGTCCACCTTCGGAAGGTGGACACCTGTGGTATAATTAATTGCCAGTAAATATTTTGTATTTAAATCAGAAACCAAGGTTCGCGTTTGTTCCGTTGACAAACCTGTTGGTTGAAAAAATAATATCCGGCGTTTTCAGTTGTTGAGAGTATTTATCTGACCGGCAGGCTTATTTGGCAGCAGGAACTGTTATATTCTCGATCATTACTTCCTGCTCCGGCAGATCTCCGGGTCCGGTTGTTACCGCTTCTATCTCGTCCACTACCTCCATTCCGGCGGTTACTCGGCCGAAGACCGCGTGCCGGTTATCCAAATTTAGATTATCGGCGGTATTGATAAAGAACTGACTACCGCCGGAATTAGGGCCGGAATTGGCCATCGAAATAGTTCCCCGCTCGTTACTGAGCCCGTCAGTGAATTCATCCGGTATGTGGTACCCCGGACCACCGGTTCCGTAAGTGTGGGGTTCTTTGTCACGGGTGTTGGGGTCGCCGCCCTGGATCATAAAACCTTCAATGACTCGATGGAACAGTACCTGATCATAAAAATCATCTTCGGCCAAGGTTAAAAAATTGGCGGTGGTTATCGGAGTTTGAGGAGTTAGCTCCAATTCGATGTCTCCCATATTGGTGTGGATGATGATTTCCTTGGCTTCTTCCAGCTCCTCTGCTCGTTCTCTGACTCGGGACGGTATTTCCGGTGTTTGCTCGTCTTGTTCGCCGGGTACTTGAGCTTTTTGGTTTGCTTGTTCTGTTTCTTCCGGGGCGAAGTATAGCAGAGCTCCGGATAGTACCAACAAGGAAGCGACTACCGAATAAAAGACCTTATCTTTGGTTGTGGTATTCATAATAATTGATCATAACACAAAAAATTAATAGTGATAAGTAATTGAGCTGGTTTTATTTTTCGATCGGAGTATAATATAGCTAACACGCTTAAAGTTACTCTATTTGGGGAAGTTGAACATCAACACCAACCGGAAAGGAAAAAGGGGAAATGGAAGGGGAAAAAGAACGGGAGATCGACCGTTACACCACTCGCTGCGGAGCGGTGGTTAGGGTGATCGAAATAACCGGGGAAGAATGGAGTGGTAGTCGGACGGAGATAGAGGTCTCTGCCAGCTTAAGAACCATCTGGTTTATTTGGAACTGTTGGAGTAGACGTCAAGAAGGAGTAGAGTTGGTCAAATGCAATGGCAACGATTGGAGGGTTATTTTGCCTCCTAACTTTGAGTTACAGAAATTACAGGATTTTCTGAGGTTTCTGTAATAACTGTAGCGTGTTCAACCCTGTGTCCCGGATGTGGATGCAGGGTCTTTTTTGAATACAGCCTATATAACTGTAATTAAGGGGTATGTATTAGGTATTATGGGCGAAAACGCTTTTGAGCTTCGCTCAAAACGTTTGCCTAATCAAATTTGCGAAGCAAATTGTGATTTTGGGCGAAAACACTTCCCAGCGTTCGCGGTAGCGAAGCGCTTTCGGGGAATGTTTGCCCAAACGTCCCTCCCTGGTTTTGAACGGTAGAAGTTTCTACTTCCCAAAACGGGGGAGGGAACGATTTGGGGCGAAAATGACAATTTCAACATTTAAAGAGCGGCAAACCAATTTAGTGTGTAACAGACTCGGGGATAAAGACTAGAAAATAATTTATTGAAACTCCGAAATACACAGTTTGCGGTAAATGCCCGGTGATTGCTATACTGAAGCTGGGTCAATGCTATGACCGTTCTTTCATTAAAGCCCTTGTTTCAGACAGGGGGGTAAATTTATAAGCTTTTATTTTTTTTATATGAAGAAAGTTACCAAGGCGGTCATTCCGGTGGCCGGTATGGGTACCAGGTTTTTGCCGGCCACTAAAGCTCAACCTAAAGAGATGCTTTCGGTGGTTGATAAACCCGTTATTCAATATATTGTCGAGGAGGCGGCCAATGCTGGGATCAAGGAGGTAATCTTTGTTACTGCTATCGGTAAGCGCGCACTGGAGGATCATTTCGATCGCAATTTTGAGCTGGAATATCGATTAGAGCAGAAGAACAAAGAAGAAGAACTACGTTCCATCAGATCGTTAGAGAAATTGGCCAATTTCGCATTTGTGCGGCAGCGCAACCCATTGGGGGACGGACACGCTCTCTTATCGGCTGAACCGTTCATTGAGCCCGATGAGCCGGTGGCGGTAATGTTCGGTGACGATATCATCAATGCCGAAAAACCGGCTATTGGTCAATTGATGGATGTTTATTATGAAGAAGAGCGCCCGGTAGCCGCTTTGCAAGAGGTTCCTCCTTCCCACACCTCCTCTTATGGAGTTATAGCGGGTGAAGAGGTTACTAACGGAGTTTGGCGGGTTTCCAGCTGCGTAGAAAAACCCAAACCGGTTAACGCTCCTTCTAATTTGGCTATCGTGGGTCGTTACATCATCACACCGGAGATCTTGCAGATATTGAAGAATCAGACCGCCGGTGAGGGGGGTGAGATCAGGTTGATAGATGCTTTCATTACCTACCTAGAGAAATATTCTATTTACGGATGTAAATTCAGCGGACGTCGTTATGACTGTGGCAATAAGCTGCAGTTCATAATGGCTCAGATCGAGCTGGGTCTCACTCACCCCGATCTTCGAGAGGATCTGCAGGGTTATCTCCAGGAAGCTTACGGCTGCCGGATCGATCAGTGATCAAGATTATGGGTCTTTGGTCTACTCACCTTTATCTCTCGGCTACTCTTACCACCTCTCCATCAAGAGGAAAGCTAATTCCTACATACCCTGCGGTCTCTGCCGCAGGGTAGTTGATTATACCACGGTGTCCACCTTCCGAAGGTGAACACGGGGTTTATATTAGCCATTTTTTAGGTATTGACGAAATCCCGGTCATAGTTATCGGGTTTTTTTGGGGTTTAGTTAATGTCTTGAGGATCAAAATATGAAGCAAGGATCAGGTAAGTTATCCACAGCCCGTTACTGATGATGGCCGATCTTTTTGTTTTCTCAATACTATTGTCAGTAAAGAATTTTTTTGTCCTGGCTGATGTGGTGAAATAAGCAGGTGATAAAGAGTTGAATGAGTGGTTGATTTCAGTTGTCAAGTTGACGTCTTTTGATCATTATTTCTTGTTCTGCTCTTGATCTGTCGGGTTCTAAGAAAGGGAAAATATCATTGAATCGCTCTATGACAAAAATCCGGCAATGAGTTATAATGGAGGTAATTGATAATTAATACCGTAACACTACTTATCTTATGGCCAACAGCAAACCAGCGAGATCTTCTCAGGGCAAAAAACAAGCTACAGATTTTATTAAGCAGGTAAGGAAAAGAGACGGTTCGCTCGAAACCTTTGATCTGGAGCGAATAGCTAATGCTATTTATAAAGCCATGTTGGCAGCCGGAGAAGGGGGAGATTTTGAAGGTAGTATGGTGGCTAACAAAGTGTTCGCCGAGTTGGTTAGAATAGTCAAGAAGCGGCCGGATTTCATACCGGGAGTGGAAGAGGTTCAGGATCTGGTGGAGAAAGAGCTTATTTTGAGTGAATACGTAAAAACCGCCAAACAGTATATTTTGTATCGCCAAGAACGAGCCAAACTGCGACAGAGGGGCGTACAAGTACCGGAGCATGTTCAGGAGCTGACCAAAGAAAGCAAAAAGTATTTTCGCAACCCGTTGGCGGAGTTCGTTTATTACCGCACTTATTCCCGTTGGCTGGAGGAAGAGGGTCGACGCGAGACCTGGGTCGAGACCGTGGAACGGTACGTATCTTTCATGAAAGAGAATCTGGGTTCGGCTTTGACCGAGCAGGAGTATGAGGAGGTTAGGAGTTATATCTTAAATCATTCCGCCATGCCTTCTATGCGATTGATGCAGTTTGCCGGCAAACCGGCTCGCCGGGATAATGTTCCGGCCTACAACTGCTCTTTTATCGCACCTTGTCAGTTGCGGGACTTTGGAGAGATAATGTATCTGTCCATGTGCGGGACCGGGGTCGGTTTTTCGGTAGAAAGTCAGAATGTCGAGAAGCTGCCGCAGATAAAGAAGCAGAACGGCAAAAAGAAAACCACTCATGTGGTCGGGGACAGCAAGGAAGGATGGGCCGATGCTTTTGTTTTGGGTTTGGAAACCTGGTTTAACGGCGGTGATATCGATTTTGATTACTCCAAAGTAAGACCGGCCGGAGCCAAGTTAAAGACCATGGGCGGCAAGAGTTCCGGTCCGGAGCCGTTGAAAGATCTGATGGTGTTTACTCGGGATAGGATACTGACTCGGCAGGGTCGACGACTTAGTTCGTTGGATGTTCACGATATTATCTGCAAGATCGGAGAAATAGTGGTAGCCGGCGGAGTGCGGCGCAGTGCTTTGATCTCGTTGTCGGATCTTGATGATCAATTTATGCGGGATGCCAAGAAGGGCCAGTTCTACCTCACTGATCCGCAGCGGGCTATGGCCAATAACTCGGCGGTTTATGATGAAAAACCCACTTCGACCGAATTGATGAAAGAATGGCTTGCTTTAATGGAGTCCGGTACCGGCGAAAGAGGGATATTTAATCGCGGGATGCTCGAACACCAATTACCCGAAAGACGAAAGAAGAATATTTATAAAGAAGAGGAAGAAGAGGGGTTGACAGGAACAAATCCTTGTGGTGAAATTATATTACAAAGCAAACAGTTCTGTAATTTGACGGAAGTGGTGGCGCGACCGGATGATACCGAAGAAAGTCTGCTTAAAAAGACCAAGATCGCTGCCATTTTGGGTACTTATCAGTCAACTTTGACCAATTTTACTTATTTGTCGGAAGAATGGAAGAAGAACTGCGAGGAGGAACGGCTATTGGGTGTCTCGATTACCGGTCAATGGGACTGTTCGTTAGTTCGTGACGAAAATGTGCTAAAGAAGATCAAGAAAACGGCGCTCGAGACCAATCGGCAGTTTGCTAAGCGTTTCGGGGTTAATGAGTCGGCGGCTGTTACCTGCGTCAAACCGTCCGGCACGGTATCGCAGTTGGTGGATTCGGCCTCCGGAATGCATCCCCGTTATGCCAAATACTACATCCGTCGAGTGCGGATATCGGCTACCGATTCCCTGTTTCAGATGTTGAAGGACCAGGGAGTACCGTATCATCCGGAAGTGGGCCAGACCGAAGAAAACGCCAACACTTTTGTACTGGAGTTCCCGGTAAAGGCGCCGGAAGGAGCCATTACCAAGGACGACCTGACCGCTATGGATCAGCTCAAGCACTGGAAAAAAGTCAAAAAGAATTATACTGAGCACAACCCTTCGGTGACCATCTCGGTCGGTGAAGAGGAATGGATCTCGACGGTCAATTGGTTGTATAAGAACTGGGAAATGTTGGGAGGTCTGTCTTTCCTGCCCCGATTTGATCATGTTTATAAATTGGCACCTTATGAAGAAATAGACGAGAAGACCTATCGGGAAATGGCCAAGCGCTTTACCGACATCGACTTTTCCAAGATTGTGACTTATGAATCCACCGATAATACCGAACAGAAGCGGGAGCTGGCGTGCAGCGCCGGAGCCTGTGAGATCTGATGGTAACCGGTTGGTTGCTAACTCAACAAAGACGACAGTGGTAATAGAGTTAGATCTCTAACTAGTATTATAAATAAATTATAAATCTAATCTTGGATCATTTATGGCAATAAAAGTAGCTATCAATGGCTGCGGCCGGATCGGTCGCTCCTTTATTCGTCAGGCCGCGGAAAGAGAAGAAGTGGAAGTAGTGGCGGTTAATGATCTGGCCGATATTGAACAGGCGGCCTATTTGTTAAATTACGATACCGCTTACGGACGCAAGGCGGAGCCGGTATCGGTGGCCGAGAACGGAACCGAACTGCTGGAAGGTGATCGCCGGATCAAATACTTGCAAGAAAAAGAGCCCGAGAATCTGCCCTGGGAAGAGTTGGGGGTGGATGTGGCGATCGAGGCGACCGGGGTTTTCACCACTTTTGAAGATGCCGGGCGTCATATTGCCGCCGGCGCCAAGCGAGCGGTTATCTCCGCCCCGGCCAAAGATAAACCAAGCAACCCCACTCAAAAGACCATTTTGATGGGAGTCAATGAAGAGGAGCTGAAGGATTGTTCGGTTACTTCCAATGCTTCCTGTACCACCAACGCCGGCAGTCCGGTGATCAGTGTCTTGCATAACAAGATCGGAATAGAGAAGGCGGTACTTTCCACTACTCACGCTTATACTGCCAGCCAATCAGTGGTGGATGAAGGAAATTCTAAAAAGCCGCGAATGGGTAGAGCAGCTGCTTTGAATATTATTCCCACCACGACCGGCGCGGCCAAGGCCACTACTAAAGTTATCACCGAGCTGGAGGAGCGTTTCGACGGAATAGCTCTGAGGGTGCCGGTACCGGCCGGTTCGGTAGCCGATATTACCTTCATAGCATCGCGCGACACCACTGAAGAGGAGGTTAATTCCTTGCTCCTTGAAGCATCGTATGAAGAACGATGGAAAAACATTTTGGCGGTAACTGAAGAACCGGTAGTATCTTCCGATATTATCGGTAGTCGTTATGGTTCTGTTGC
>Ga0207421_10006973_pt1 | contig 12172 bp, 11 predicted proteins | sample SodLakKL_010_SED_4_FD_187542 | JGI IMG/M metagenome (GOLD analysis project Ga0207421, IMG submission 187542) | Alkaline sediment microbial communities from Lake Tanatar, Kulunda Steppe, Russia - 8KL_010_SED (SPAdes) (version 2) | ecosystem: Environmental > Aquatic > Non-marine Saline and... | reverse complement strand
GGATGAATTGCCCGATGATCTTGGAGTAGCGGATACTTTTTTGATTTTCCCGGAAAGTGTCATTGTTTTTGATCATTATAGCTCTAAACTTCAAATAATCATTAATGTGCGTGTAGAAGGCGATTCCGAAGGTTCTTACGCAAAAGCAACAGAGAAAATTGAACAGATTATTGCCTCTATCCGCAAAAGCAGCCCTGATAACTCCGGCCAGAATCGGGTCCAGTCTTCTAACACGAAAGTTCCTCCAATTAAAAGCAGCTTTTCCAGGGAAGAGTTTTCAAGCAGTGTAGAAAAGATTAAGGATTATATATACGCTGGTGATATTCTCCAGACTGTTTTATCTCAAAGGTTTGAAAAAGAAGTGAATGCTGATCCTTTCGATGTTTACCGGGCTTTGCGTGTTATAAATCCTTCTCCCTACATGTATTACCTGGATTGTGGTGAGGTCAGGATAGCCGGGGCTTCCCCGGAAATGCTGGTCCGCCTTGAAGACGGAGTGATTGAAAACAGGCCGATAGCCGGCACCAGGCCGCGGGGGGAAACAGCGGAAGCTGATCACCGGTTTGAAGAAGAACTGACGGCTGATCCTAAAGAAAGGGCGGAACATGTCATGCTGGTTGATCTGGGCCGCAATGATTTAGGCAGGGTTTCGAAATACGGAAGCGTAGAAGTTCCTGTTTTTATGGCCTGTGAGAGATATTCCCATGTTATGCACCTGGTATCTGAAGTTAAAGGGGTAATCAGGGATGACTTAGACGCTTTTGATGCTCTGGCAGCAGGGTTTCCGGCCGGTACTGTTTCAGGAGCGCCAAAGGTAAGGGCGATGGAGATAATTGATGAGCTTGAGCCAACCAGGCGTGGGCCTTATGCCGGCGCGGTAGGGTATTTTTCTTTCCTTGGGGATATGGATACCTGTATTACGATTAGGACGATCGTTTTTGCCAACGGTAAAGCTTACGCTCAAGCCGGAGCTGGAATCGTTGCTGATTCACAGCCTGAAAACGAATTTGAAGAAACGGTCAACAAGGCAAAAGTATTGATGGCGGCGATAAAATCTGCAGAGGAGGGGTTATTATGATCCTGGTTATCGATAATTATGATTCTTTTACCTACAACCTTGTCCAGTATCTTGGGGAACTTTCCGAAAAGATCAGAGAACAAAAAAGTAATACCGGAAAGGTCAATATAAAAGGTGGGCCTGGGCAGGGGGCAGTGACAGGGATCAAGACAGAGGTTTTTCGTAACGATGCAATTACCTTTGAAGAGATTGAAAAACTTGCCCCGGAGAAAATCGTTTTATCTCCGGGCCCGGGAAATCCAGATGGGGCAGGAATCTGTTTAGAAATAGTTAGGGGTCTGGGTGGCAAAATCCCGCTGCTCGGGGTCTGCCTCGGGCACCAGGTGATTGGTCAGGCTTTTGGAGGTGAAATTATCTCAGCAAAAAAGCTTATGCACGGCAAGGTTTCTGAAATTAGCCATGATGGGTGCGGGATTTTCAGTGGTTTGGAAAACCCTTTCATAGCAGCTCGTTATCACTCCCTGGCCATCGATCCCAAGCAAATACCAGGGTCGCTCCAGGTTACAGCAACTGCTGAAGATGGAGAAGTGATGGGCTTGAAACACAGGGAATATCCTTTTTGGGGTATCCAGTTTCACCCTGAATCCATACTGACTGGCAGTGGAAAGCTGATTCTTGAAAATTTTTTGAGAGGAGAGGATAAAGATGATGACCATTATAGAAACAATTGCCTCTGTGGTTGAGAGAAATAATCTCGAGGAAAACGAAGCCTATGAGTCAATGCGTTCAATTATGAGCGGTCAGGTCAGCGATGCTCAAATAGCCGGGCTGATTACAGCGCTCCACATGAAAGGAGAGACCGGAGAAGAAATCACCGGTTTTGCCAGGGCGATCCGGGAAAAAGCATTAAAAGTAAATTCACTGCCCGGTGTCCTGGTCGATACTTGTGGGACAGGTGGTGATATGTCGGGAACTTTTAATATCTCTACAACCGCGGCTTTTGTAGTTGCTGCCTGCGGTTTACCGGTTGCCAAGCATGGTAATCGTTCGGTATCGAGCAAAAGCGGCAGTGCGGATGTTTTGGAAAAGCTGGGCATTAATATAAATCTTTCACCCGCCGGTGTTACGGAGTGTATTAATCAAACGGGAATCGGCTTCCTGTTTGCCCCGGCTCATCATCAGGCCATGAAGTATGCAGCCCGGGCCAGGAAAGAAGTCGGGATCAGGACTGTCTTTAACCTGCTTGGGCCGCTTGTCAATCCTGCCGGGGCAGTGGTTCAAATCATGGGTGTTTATGACCCCGCCCTTACTAGGCCTCTTGCGGAGGTTCTGGTCAGGCTGGGCGCAAAAGCGGCCATGGTCGTGCACGGAGCAGGCGGTCTGGATGAAATTTCCACTCTCGGTCTGACCAGGATTACAGAAATCAGGGCAGGTAAATCCGAAACTTACGATTTTGATCCCGCTAAATTTGGAATTGCGGAGGCAGTTTCGGAGGATCTGCGAGGCGGGGATCCCGGTGAAAATGCAGTTATTTTGAGGCGGATCCTGCAGGGAGAGCCTGGTCCAAAGCAGGATGTAGTAGTGCTCAATGCTGCAGCTGCCTTGTATGCCGGCGGCAAGGCGCAGGGTTTTGGGGAAGCAATAATCCAGGCCCGGGAGGCGATCTGTTCCGGTGAGGCATTAAGCAAGCTTGAATTAATGCGGGAGTTTACTAACCGTTTTGATGGAGAGGGGGCCGGGGCGGATAAACAATCAACGACCGCCTGAATAAAATGTTTCTTGATCAGATTGTCCAACATAAAAAAGAAGATCTGGCCCGGGCAGAACAAGCCCTTCCGCTTGATCATATTATTAAAAAATTACCTGCTGCTCACTCACCGGGAAATTTTCGGGGAAGCCTCGCTGATAACATTGAGGGGGTGAGCGTTATTGCTGAAATCAAACACGCTTCACCCTTAAAAGGAGTGCTTTGCGTAGACTTTGATCCACAAAAGCTGGCTGCAGCTTACCAGGCAGGCGGTGCAAAAGCAATTTCAGTGATTACAGAAGAACGCTACTTTAAAGGGTCCGCAGAATATATTGCCCTTGCAAAAAAATCAACGGGTTGTCCAGTATTGAGGAAAGATTTTATAGTGAGCGCTTACCAGGTCTATGAATCAAAATTGATTGGCGCTGATGCTATCTTGTTGATTGCATCGATACTGGATGACAGAACACTTAGTGCGTTGATCGGGCTTGCGAATGAGCTCAGCATTGATGCCCTGGTTGAGGTGCATGATCGCCCTGAATTGAAACGGGCCTTATTTGCAGGAGCTAATATAATCGGGGTTAATAACCGGAATTTGAAGACCTTTCAGGTAGATCTTTCAACAACTTTAAAGCTTGCAGGCGAAATACCTGCAGAAGTGCTGCTGGTCAGCGAGAGCGGCATATCAACCCGGGAGGATATGGTAATACTTGGAAAAGCGGGGGTAAAAGCTGTGTTAATTGGTGAGACCCTGGTGCGCTCGCCTGATCCGGAAATTAAGCTGAAAGAGCTGCTCGGTTTAGAGTGCAATAAGAGTTGACATAAAATACTAAAAGCGGATAAAGAAAGGATTGATGAGTTGTGTGGATCAAAATATGCGGACTTACCAATCTAGATGCTGCCCTTGCTTGTGCTGAAGAAGGAGCTGATGCTGTAGGGTTTGTCTTTGCAGAAAGCAGGAGGAAAATTAGTGTCGAGAAGGCTAAACAGATCATCAGGGCTATGCCCGGGGAGCTCCAAAAAGTAGGTGTGTTTGTTGATGCTTCACTGGAAAAGGTCGAGGCAATACAACGCTACCTCGAGCTTGACCTCGTCCAGCTTCACGGACATGAAAGTCCGCAGTACTGTTTTCAATTGCCGGTCAAGGTCATCAAAGCTTTTCAAATAGCAAAACCCGGTGATTTAAACGCAGTAAATGATTATGATGGGGCAATCCGAGCCTGTCTGCTAGATTCGAAGATACCAGGGGCGAATGGCGGCACAGGGCAATCTTGGAACTGGAAAACTTTTAATCCGGCTTTTTTAAAAACCGCTGCGGAGAGCTCTTGCTTTATAAATGACCAACAGATTGATCAAAAAATGAAAGTTATCGTGGCCGGGGGGCTTAATCCATATAATGTAACATCTGCAATACAGGCAATTAAACCAGATGGGATTGATGTAAGCTCAGGAGTAGAGATGCAGGGCAGCAAAGATCGTAAACTAATCAGACAGTTTATCGAAACTGTGCGGAGGTGGGAGCAAAGTGAGTATAAAAGAGAATACGCTTGAAAGAAAAAAAATCGGATATTTTGGTAATTTTGGAGGGCGTTTTGTTCCGGAAACTTTAATGACTGCTTTGAAAGAGTTAGAGGAAGGTTACGAATCGTGCAAAGCTGATCCGAAATTCTGGGAAGAGCTTGATCATTATCTTAAAAATTATTGCGGCCGGCCGAACCCCCTTTCTTTTGCCGGGAGATTGACCAAGCGTCTCGGTGGCGCAAAAATTTATCTTAAACGTGAGGATCTGAATCATACCGGCGCTCATAAAATTAACAACACTCTTGGCCAGGTGCTGTTAGCTAAAGAAATGGGCAAAAAGCGCATTGTTGCTGAAACTGGGGCTGGTCAGCATGGGGTGGCTACAGCGACTGTTGCGACAATGTTTGGATTTGAGTGTACGGTATACATGGGTGAAGAAGATATGCGGCGCCAGGAATTGAATGTGTTTCGGATGAAACTTTTGGGTGCAAAGGTGATCCCGGTTACTTCCGGCAGCAAAACTCTCAAAGATGCCACGAATGAGGCTATGCGTGACTGGGTGGCTAACCTGGATCAAACCCATTACATCATCGGTTCAGTCGTCGGTCCTCATCCATACCCGGCTATGGTCCGTGACTTTCAGACGGTGATAGGCAGAGAGACAAGAGAGCAAATATTTAAGCAGGAAGGTCAGCTTCCGGATTACCTGGTGGCCTGTGTTGGTGGGGGTAGTAATGCTATTGGTTTTTTCCATCCATTTCTAAATGACCAGGCAGTCCGTATGATCGGAGTAGAGGCAGCAGGAGAGGGGTTGGATTCGGGCAGGCATGCTGCAACCTTGACCGGAGGTAGTCCAGGGGTTTTGCATGGGAGCCTTAGTTATTTGCTGCAGGATTCAAACGGACAGGTAACGCCGGCTCACTCTGTTTCAGCAGGCCTTGATTATCCCGGGGTAGGTCCGGAGCACGCTCAACTAAAAGACAGCGGGCGGGTATGCTACGCGTCAGTTACAGACTCGGAAGCCTTAAAGGCATTTGCCCTCTTAACTGAGTGTGAAGGAATTATTCCTGCCTTGGAAAGCGCTCATGCCCTGGCTTATTTGGAAAAGCTTATTTCCGGCACCTCTGCAGATCAAACTGTTGTAGTTTGTCTCTCTGGTCGTGGTGATAAAGATGTGGATGTGGTTTCTAAGCTTTGTCAAATTAGGGGGTTGGAAAATGAACAGGATTGATCAAACCTTTGCACAATTAAAACAGTCTGGAAGAAAAGGCGTTATTGCTTATCTCACAGCTGGTGACCCGGATTTGGAGGTTACAGGTGAGCTGGTCAGGGAAATGGCTCACAGCGGTGCCGATATGATTGAACTCGGCGTGCCTTTTTCGGATCCTGTTGCTGATGGACCGGTAATCCAAGCTGCCTCGGAGCGTGCTTTGCGGAACGGAGTTAGCCTTAAAGAGGTGCTTGTTTTAGCGAAGGACTTGTGTGCGGATACAGGGGTCCCTCTGCTCATAATGACCTACTATAATCCTGTATTTACATATGGCATAGAAGAATTCGTAGAAGATGCTGTAAAGAGTGGTATTGATGGAGTGATTGTCCCTGATCTGCCCCTGGAGGAATGTGGGGAACTAGCCCGGGCTTTAGAAACGGCAGGCATCCACTATATTTATTTGCTGTCTCCCACCAGTTCTGCAGAACGAATTGCAAAAACCGTTCAACAAGCCAGTGGTTTTATCTACTGTGTTTCAGTTGCAGGAGTCACGGGGTCAAGAGGTGATATCCCTCAATCAGGCCGGGACTTGCTGGCCCGGGTCCGGCAGTTAACTGCCCTGCCCCTGGCCCTTGGTTTTGGTATTTCCAGTCCTGAGCAGGCCAATTCATTGGGCGAAGATGGTGATGCAGTCATTATCGGCAGTGCCATCGTGAAGTTAATCGAAAAAGGGGGAACCAAAGAAGTTATAACTGACAGGGTCAGGGGCTTCTTCCAACCGCGATCGAACATAGTATAGTGACATACTCCCACCACCTAATGGGTGGGGCTTCATGGGACGGGTGGTGGCTGCCGGTGTAATTGCCAAACTATCCCCGTTTGCCCGACTTTACTTTTTAATCTACCGCTGGCAGCAAATGATTGGAACTAAAAAGATAGCGATAACTGCAGGATGTTTTGATTGTTTTGGAATATGATCAATATTTCTGCTATACTCATGGTGGTTAGGTCTTTATAACCAGCAGTGAGGTGGGAGATGAGCTCAGCAATACAGGAAGCCAGGGAAGACGTTATTCAGGCCGGGAAACAGCTTGTTAAAAAAGGTTTGATTGCCCGGACCTGGGGCAATGTCAGTTGCCGGATCAGCGCATCGGAGTTTGTAATTACCCCCAGTGGGATAGGCTATGAAAACCTCAAACCGGAAGAGATCGTTATTGTAAATATTGAGGACTGCGGCTACACTGGTGATGTGGAGCCTTCGTCAGAAAAGGGAGTTCATGCCGAAGTTTATAAGCAGCGTCCCGATGTTAACTTTGTAATTCATACGCATCAGCCCTGTGCTTCAGCGGTCAGCACCCTTAAAACAAATATTGATATTGCTGCAATCAACCCTGATTTAAGACATTTGATCGGGGATCAGGTTATTTATGTCCCTTATGGCCTGCCCGGCAGCACACAGTTAAGAAAAAACGTTGCTACTGCGCTTGCGCACTCAGGTAGTAAGGCCTACCTGCTGGCTTCACATGGAACTCTTTGTCTTGGCGCTGATTGCGATGAAGCTTTCAGGGTAGCCTTAGCAATGGAAGAGCTCTGCACGCTATTTATTGAGGAGCGCTATTGTCAATTGAGCGGCCGGTCAGCTAAAGATTATGATCACTTAAGGGATTACTTTGTAAAAAGTCAAACCGGGGGGTTAGAAAGATCCGGAGAGTCGGTCAAAATCATTGAAGCCTTTGAGGTTGATAAAGAAGATGAGACTGAAGAAACTGATCCAATGGTGGTCCGTTTATCCCAGTCAGGGCAAAGACGTAGAGCCTCTCAGCACCTGCAATATTTATTTAGCAGTGAAAGAGTTGGAAATTATTTTAAACTATACCTTGACGCAGGCGAAGATGAACCCTTTCCGCAGGTCAGCGATAATATCTTCGAAGTAAATCTTGAAAAAGGCAATTCTGCTATTTCTGATAGCTCTACTTGTTTTGAAAAAAAACAAATTTTAGCTGTCGAAATACACCGCGCGGTGTATAATAGTTTCGAAAATGTTAATATTATCAGGCATACCATCTCTCCCGACATACGGGCTGTTTCAAAAGCTGGTAAAGATATCTATCCGCTGCTGGATGATTGCGCCCAAATCATAGGGCCCAGTGTAAAAGTAGCCGATCTGGCAGCGGACCGACCGGAAAAACTGGCCAGGGTGGTTGTAGAGAATCTACAGGGGCGCAGTGCTCTTTTGATCAAAAATAACGGTGCCCTGTGCTGTGGCCCCAATAAGAGCGATGCAGAAGCGGCGGCTATGGTTCTTGATAAAAATTGCAAAGCAATTATTGCTGCTGCTCTTTTCGGGCAGGTTGAGCCAATCGCACCTGAAGAATGCGCCCTGCTGCGCAATATTTACCTGGAAGATTACTCAAAAAAAGCAGAGCGAAAATAAAGATCACTTTAATTAACATTGTCCTGAGAAAACAATTTGTAAGGATAGTGATAAAATCTCGGACGGAAAGTTGGTTTAGTAAATGAACCCTAAAAGGGAAGTAGCAGCATTGCAGGAAGAGTTAGTTCGTTTGAGAAGAGATTTTCACATGTATCCGGAGCTGGGTTTTGAAGAAATTCGCACAGGCGATAAGGTGGCTGCTTACCTGGAAGAAAACGGCCTTGAAGTCTCGCGCCTGGCTAAAACCGGCGTAATCGGGTTGCTTAAGGGAGAAAAACCAGGGAAAACCCTTTTACTAAGGGCTGATATGGACGCCCTGCCTATCCAGGAACAAAATGAACTGTCCTATAAGTCTGTCCATGAAGAAAAAATGCATGCTTGTGGACACGATGGGCATGTTGCTATGCTTTTAGTCGCCGCAAAGATACTCAGCGCTTATAAAGAACGGTTGGCCGGCAATATAAAGTTTGTTTTTCAACCAAATGAGGAAGATGCCGGAGCTTACCTGATGATTGAAGAAGGAGCAATGGAAAACCCGTCGGTAGATGCTGTAGCAGGAGCTCATCTCTGGTCAAACCTCTGTACAGGTACCGTTGATATTTGTGCAGGTTCAGTGATGGCAGCCAGCCATTACTTCTTCTTAACTATTAAAGGCAAGGGTGGTCACGCCGGTTATGTCGATCAGGCGGTCGATCCGATTATGATAAGCGCTAATGTTATTCAGGCAGTCCAGTCTATGCAGACCAGGGAACTTGATGCGCTAAGCCCTGTATCGATTGTATTTACCAGGGTCAATGCCGGTTTTAATACTACAATCGTACCTGAGGTATTAGAAATGCAGGGGTCGATCAGGTTTTTATTTGGTGACGGGTCGAACATAAAAGAAAACTTTGAAAGAATAATATCAAATCTTTGTTCCGCATACAGAGCAGAATATGATTTGAGTTACAAGGTGGGCAATGAAATTTTGATAAATGATCCAGAAATGACGGTGATGGCCCGTCAGGCGGCGGTAGAAATCCTGGGCGATGAAAATAATGTTAAAGCCGGTCTGCGCTCAATGGGGGGAGAAGATTTCTCAGATTTTTCAAGACTGGTTCCCGGGGTATTTTATTTTATAGGTTCCGGGAATCAGGAAAAGAAAACCAACTATTCCTTGCATCATCCCTGCTTTAACCTTGATGAAGATGCCTTGCCAATCGGAACTGAAATGCATATCAGGGTAGCCCTGAAATTTTTCGGGTTGGATGGTTATTAACCCGTAAACATGGCCGGGGTGTTGTGTAATATAACTTCATCAAAAAATTCAACTTAGCCTGAGTCGGTTTTTGATTAGCACGTAAGAAAATGAAGTATAGCTTATATAGGGAGGAGCTTTTTAATGAGCTACAGAATTGTGGAGAGAGTTTTTTCGCAGGATCAGTTTATGCCAACCATTATGGTGGCCAATATTTACGGAACTCCTGATGTGCAGATGAATCTCAATAAAATGGAGCGGATCATTAAATTAGCCCATGAAAATAGGGTAAATATCTTGATATTCCCCGAGCTATCCGTCACCGGTTATGTCTGGAATGCTGATGATGAGAATGAAGTGAAAGAACTGTTGGAAGATGGTGAGAATAGTCATATTGCCCCCTGGATAAAAAATGTAAGGGATAGTCTCAGCAATGGCAAAGGTGGATTGGAATATATATGTTACGGTAATGCCCGAAAAAAGAAAGGAACGTTTTATAATTCTACATTTATCCTAAGTCCATTATTGGATTATGCTGAAGAGGAATATATTTATGCTAAAGTTTTTCTAACTCCCGTTGAAAGAACATACTTCCGGCCGGGCACTGATAAACGGCTGAGCCTTGATACCAAGTGGGGCCGTTTTGGGTTTATGATTTGTTATGATTTGTGCTTTGTTGAGTTGGCCCGGCGTTATGCTTTTGTAGATAGGGTGGATGCCATTGTAACGATGGCTGCCTGGCATTCCGAAGCTGTCCGGGAGTACTCTATGATGAATGCACGAACCGACCACTATTACGGTTTCCTTTGGGATTTGATGAACAGTTCTAAGGCTGCTTATAACCAGGTTTGGAGCCTGGGCTCTAATTGGGTGGGCCTTCATGAAAAAAGCAGGGAGTATTATTGGGGCGGGAGCGGTGTTTGGGCTCCCTCGGGAATGAAGCTCCTGCAGTCCTCAAATATTAATGAAGAGCTGTTAATTATAAGAAACCTTGATATTAAGGGTCAGCGGGAGAAGGAACGGGACGATTTTAACTACCGTATCGATTTCGAGCAGTTTTACCGCCATATGGAGCATAAAACAGAGTGTATCCACTATCCGGAAGAAGAGTAGCAAACAGTCAGTTGGTTATTATGTTTAGGTTGTTAAGTTATTCGACAATCAATGATACAATTATTGAAGATATCCATTTGGTAATAGGTGAAATATGATAAAAATTCTTTTAATTTTTACCCTTGTTCCCCTTATTGAAATATTTGTCCTCATTGAACTGGGCGGAATTATCGGTTCCTGGCCGACCATTATTCTGATTGCCTCAACGGGTTTTATTGGTGTTTTTTTAGCCAAGTACCAGGGGATCGTAGTTCTTTACAAGATGCAAACTAACTTACAGGCCGGGGAGCTTCCCGCCGAGCAGATGTTTGACGGAGCGTGCATATTAGTTGGTGGCGTACTTCTCCTTACTCCGGGTTTGATTACAGATATCCTGGGTTTCTCTTTGCTCTTACCTTTTACTCGAATTTGTTATAAGGCTGCAGCCCAAAAATATTTTAGCCGCCGCATGAACGACGAATCCTTCCAGGTCTGGTGGCGGTAGCATCACTAAAACCGCTAAACTATCAAAACTGCGCAGCAAAGCATCAAAGAATAACCAGGAGCAATCAAGCAGAATCAAACTAATCACAGCAAAACCAGGCACAAAACAGTGTCTTAACTTAATTCCAGCTTGTTATTAAGGAGACTCAAGGCATGAGTAAAATTACAGTAGAAGAAAAAGGCCATGTTTTGCTTTTAGGGATTAATCGACCTGATAAGATGAATGCATTAGATGTTGAGATGTATATGCAATTGGCAGAGGGCCTCGGTAAGCTTAACTCAACGCGTCATCTGCGCTGCGGTTTAATCTTTGCCTATGGCAGGCATTTCACTTCCGGTCTGGATATGGCCAAGTGGATTGATGTTTTTAGTTCGGGGTGTTTCCCGGAATTAGAGGAAGGTTTGTGTGATCCGCTGGGGTTAGATGATAACCGCAGGGTAGAGAAGCCTCTCGTCATGGCGGTGCAGGGTCTTTGCTACACCATTGGTCTTGAATTGATGCTTGCCGCTGATGTGCGGGTAGCTGCTTCAGATACCCGCTTTGGGCAGATTGAGGTCAAAAGGGGGATTTATCCGGTTGGCGGAGCAACAATCCGCCTGCCCCGGGAATTGGGCTGGGGCAATGCGATGCGTTACCTGCTTACTGGAGATGAGATCGAGGCAGAAGAAGCATACCGGATAGGATTGGTTCAGGAGTTGACTACCCCGGGGGAACAGTATGATCGAGGATTTGAAATAGCTGAGCGAATTTGCGATCAAGCCCCTCTGGGGGTCCAGGCTTCTCTGCGTTCTGCGCGTGTGGCTGGTTTAGAAGGGGAAGAGAAGGCCATTTCCCGTTTGCTCCCGGATTTGCAGTCGATCATGACCAGTGATGACGCCCGGGAGGGTGTGCAGTCTTTTTTAGAAAGACGTAAAGCCCGCTTTAAGGGATATTAAATTTAGGTTTCGCTACCTTGCAGCTCATCCAGCGAACATTTCCATAAATAGGCTGTTCAAACCAGACCTGCGATCATGCACTCCAGCGATGCTCCATGTATATGCGGTCTAGTTTCAAACTATCTTGTTTCTGCTGACCAGTTCTTAACGTTATCTTCACTGTCTGCAATGGTGATGTGTTCAATTCGAAAAGCAATGATCGAAATATCTTCACCGGTGATAAAGTTATCCATGTCCGGATGTTTTCGGCGATGACTGTCACGGTAGGTTTGTTCTTTGCAGTTGTTTACGATATCTGCAGTACCGTGGAGAGTGCAGCTGCATGACGGTTTCCCCTCCTCGCCCAAACTATAGATCAAAAGGGCTGCCTGAGGGTTTTTCATGATATTATGTACCTTGGTAGTGTCAGCCCTGCTGCTCAAAATAACTATGTTTTCATCAGCCAGGTAAGTAAAGATCATTAATGATAAATG
>Ga0207421_10006971_pt1 | contig 12173 bp, 9 predicted proteins | sample SodLakKL_010_SED_4_FD_187542 | JGI IMG/M metagenome (GOLD analysis project Ga0207421, IMG submission 187542) | Alkaline sediment microbial communities from Lake Tanatar, Kulunda Steppe, Russia - 8KL_010_SED (SPAdes) (version 2) | ecosystem: Environmental > Aquatic > Non-marine Saline and... | reverse complement strand
CAAAAGCAAGCGCCCCCGGTGATTCCCGGGGACGCTGAATCAGCTCTTATTCTTTACTTAACCTTGGCCTTTATATACTAACGCGATTAAGATTTTTTACTTTATTAAACACAGCAAATGCCGGTCCTCTTGAAAGCGTTGATCACAGAGCGTCTGCTCATCGATTCGCTCAGGCACTGGCAGCTGTGGTGACCTGAAGTGCAGCATATGGCAGCGTGTTCTTCCCGCCTGGCCGCTACTTCCGGATCATATTCAACCGCAGAAAAGAGTCCCTTGCCGCGGCTGAAATCTTCTTTGTGTAAGACCTCTGTTCCCTGGTGGTTTTCGTCCGGGCAGGGCCACTGTAAACCCTGCTCGGTCAACCGGCGGTAGTTGATGCCGTTATATTCAGGGGTAACCGAGGCGATCTCATCGAACACATCTTCAGGACCGGCATAGTCCCATTCAAAACCGAACCATTCAGCAAGTTCCACCAGGATAGCCCAGTCGGGGAAGACCTCCTCGCGAGGTTCCACGGCAGGCTGGCTAAGCTGGACCCGCCTCTCGGAATTGGTGTAAGTGCCCAGTTTTTCGGCAAAGGCAGCTGCAGGAAGCACCACATCAGCCAACGAGGCTGTTTCGGTGATAAAGGCATCCTGCACGATCAAAAAGTCAAGCTTCTCCAGGTACTTAGCCTTTTCTTCCCGGTCATGCCCACAGGCAACCGGATTTTCACCCATTATATACATCGCCTTGACCGGGCTCTCTTTACCGCTCTCAAACACTTCAGTAGCGCTCAAACCCGGCTTTTCGCTGATCTTCGCACCCCAGGCTTCAGAAAACTTATCACGGTTTTCTTTTTCTTTAAGGTGCTGGTATCCGGTTAAAACATTGGGCATGGCACCCATGTCAGCAGCGCCCTGCAGATTGTTTTCACCATAAGGCAGGTAAAACCCGGCAGACTCTTTGCCGATGTTACCGGTCAGCATAGCCAGGTTGGCCAGGGCTTTTACCAGTTCCGCTCCACCACTTTGCTCACATGCTGCTGCATCTGAAACAATAGCTGCTTTTTCGGCAGAAGCAAAGCTCCTGGCTGCAGCACTGATCTCTTCTGCATCAAGACCGGTAATTTCAGCGACATGCTGCGGAGTATACTTCTCTACAGCTTTCTTAAGCTGTTCAAAACCTTCGGTGCGTTCATCGATATAGACTTGATCCTGAAGCCCTTCATTGATAATCACGTTAGCCAGGCCGTTAACCAGGGCCACTTCGGTTCCCGGTTTTAAGGCCAGGTCATAACCTGCTACATCACCAAGCCAGATCATTTCAGGAGAAGCGACTATAAGCGAAGCTCCTTTTTGGGCCGCTTCACGAACCCGGTAATCAATAATCGGGTGGCTCTTGGAGGGATCGGCCCCAATAACCAGGACCGCTTCCGTAGAAGCGAGTTCCTCTATCGTGTTTGTATTTGCAGCGCTGCCGAAAGCTTCCATCATGCCTTCCACGGATGAAGCATGACAGTGCCTGGTGTAGCTGTCCACATTATTGGTGCCAAGGGAACGAAGCAGTTTCTGGAACAAGTAATTTTCCTCGTTGCTTGCTTTCGGCGAACTAAGCCCCATCAGGGAGTCAGTACCGTAACGGGCCTGGATGTCCCTAATATTGTCGACGATATAGTCGAGGGCTTCTTCCCAGCTGACTTCGACAAAAACGCCATCGGATTTAACTAAGGGAGCGGTTACGCGGTCGCGGCTGTGGACAAAGTCCCAGCCAAACTTGCCCTTAACACAAAGGTGATCCCGGTTAACCGGGCTTTCTTCAAGAGGACCTGCCCCAATAATTTCATTATCTTTAACGTAAAGGTTCACGTTGCAGCCCAGGCTGCAGTACGGGCAAACCACGGGAACCGTCTCGGTCTGCCAGGGACGTCCTTTACCATAGGTATACTTAGGGATCAAAGCGCCAACCGGGCAGTTGTCAATGCACATGCCGCAGAACACGCAGGAAGATTCTTCGATTGGTTCCTCAAAACCGGGGCTGACATTAGTAGCAAAACCGCGCTTGGTAAAGTCAATCGCTCCGGCCCCCACTATCAGCTGGTCTTTGCCTACGCAGATACCGCAGAGGATGCATTTATTCATGTCTCTGAGGAAAAATTCATTGGTATCATCATAGGGGAGGTCTTTGACCTCGCCCTCGAAATCACTGGCAGCTACCCCGTAGCGGTAGCAATAATCCTGGAGTTTGCACTTCCCGGTTTTTTCACAGGTGATACAATCCAGGGGGTGGTTGGCCAGCATCAGGCTCAGGTTATTTTTGCGAGCATTGACCACCCGTTCCGATTCCGTATGCACTACCATATCAGGACCGGCGGGAGCCACACAAGAAGCCACTAAGGCCCGCGCTTTTTCCACCTCGACTACGCAAATACGGCAGGCCCCGTTGGGAGGCAGTTCCGGGTCATGGCAAAAGGTTGGTATATCAATGCCCAGCTGCCGCGCGGCTTCTAAGATTGTCGTTCCCGGGGCAACTTCAATTTCTTGTCCGTCAATGGTTAATTTAATTGCCGACATCAGCTTCACTCCCTACACGAGTAATCAAGATGCAATCCTGGCGGCACTTCTCGACACAGCTTCCGCAGCGGTTGCAGAGCTCCTGATCGATTTCATGCGGTTCTTTCTTTTCGCCTTTGATTGCCTCCACCGGGCAAACCCTTACACATGCCCTGCAGCCATTGCATACATCTTTATCAATCCTGTACTGGAACAGCGGTTTGCAAATGCCGGATTGGCAATAGTTTTCATTGATATGTTCTTCATATTCATTGCGGAAATAACGGATCGTGGTTAAAACCGGGTTCGGACAAGTTTGGCCCAGCCCGCAAAGGGCACTGTCCTTAATGCTGTAAGCCAGGCTGTCCAGTGTATCAAGATCTTCAGGAACCCCTTCTCCTTCCGTGATCCGTTCGAGAATTTCGAGCATCCGCTTGGTGCCTTCCCGGCAGGGGGTGCACTTACCACAGGATTCTTTCTGGGTAAAGCTCAGAAAATACTTGGCCAGGTCGACCATACAGGTACGGTCGTCCATAACTACAAGGCCGCCGGAGCCCATAATCGCACCGGCCTGGGTCAACGAGTCGTAATCAATAGGCAGGTGCAGTAAATCCTTGGGAATACATCCACCGGAAGGTCCACCGGCCTGAACTGCTTTGAATTCACGACCACCCTGGATGCCTCCGCCGACATCATAAACCACTTCTTCTATGGTAATGCCCATCGGCACTTCGCAAAGCCCGGTATTGCGGACTTTTCCAGCCAGGGCAAAAACCTTGGTCCCTTTGCTGCCTTCAGTGCCAACCTTGGCAAACTCTTCCGCCCCGCCTTCCTTGACGACCAGGGGAATATTGGCCAGAGTTTCCACGTTGTTGATGGTGGTTGGTTTACCAAAAACACCTACCTGGGCGGGAAAAGGCGGCCGGGGACGGGGCATTCCTCTTTTTCCTTCAATGGAGGCCAGAAGCGCTGTTTCTTCTCCGCACACAAAGGCGCCTGCCCCTTCCTTAATATTTATTTTAAAGTTAAAGCCGGAGTTGAGAATATTTTCCCCAATCAAACCATATTCTTCGGCTTGCTCAATAGCATTTTTGAGCCTTCTGATCGCCAGGGGATACTCGGCCCGGCAGTATATATAGCCTTCATCCGCGCCGCAGGCTTTACCGGCAACGATCATACCCTCGAGGATAGAATGAGGGTCGCCTTCAAGGATACTGCGGTCCATAAAAGCCCCTGGGTCCCCTTCGTCGGCGTTACAAACTATATACTTTTTGGGACCCGGCGCTTTATTGGTAAAACCCCACTTCACTCCGGTAGGAAATCCGGCGCCGCCGCGTCCGCGCAAACCGGCATCTTTAACTTCATCACAGATAGCCTGTGGTTCCATCTGCAAAGCCCGTTTAAGCGCCCGGTAACCTCCACGCATAATGTATTCATCGATGCTTTCCGGGTTAATCAGGCCGCTGTTGCGCAAAACATTAAATTTTTGTTTGGAATAAAAGGGAATGTCATCGTAAAACCGGGCCGGCGCTTCCACATCCGGACCCTTGTACAGCAAACGCTCGACTATTTCCCCACCAATAAGGTGTGTTTCCACCAGCTCGGCCATATCTTCTGTCTTTAAGCGACAATAAAAAACCTCATCGGGATAAATAACGATGATTGGCCCGACCTCGCAAAAACCGGGGCAGCCACCCATAACCAGGCGGTACTTATCTCTGATCCCCTGTTTCTCAAGTTCTTCGGTCAAAGCCTCTGCGATCTGATTTGAGCCCGAGGAAAGGCAACCTGTGGCTCCACAAATCATAATGTGTTTTTCATACAATATCTTCTAACCTCCCTTTCCCTGGATAAAAATAGTTAGCAGATCACAAATTTTTCATTCAGGGTTACTTTTTCGACTATTGCCTTACGCTTCTTCGCACATTCCTCGCTGTCATGGCATATTGGCCCTTCCAAGCAGCAGTCGACAAAATCCTTACAAGGAGTATCCTTGGTATGTGTACATTTTTCACAACATTGATCAACAAAACGCTCCATTGGGCCACCTCCTACTAATTTTTTTAACGCCGTTTATTCATACTCCTCCAAAATGTCCTTTACCTTGTCCGGAGTCAACCTTCCATGGGGATCGTCATTGACCATAATAACCGGCGCCAGTGCGCAGCACCCAATGCAGGCTACTTCTTCCAGGGTAAAGCGCAAATCATCGGTGGTATCGCCGCTTTCCACACCCAGCGTTTCTTCAATTCTTTCAGCAATTTTCGGGCTTCCTGAGATGTGGCAGGCAGTTCCCTGGCATACCCTGATAATATTGCGACCACGGGGTTTCAGTTTAAACTGGGCATAAAACGTGGTAACACCGTAAAGACGGCTCAAGGGTATCCGCATCCGGTAGGCCACATGCTCCATTGCCGGGCGGGGCAGGTACCCAAAATGATCCTGCACTTTTTGTAAAATTGGAATAACCATTTCTGGCTTGCCCAGGTACGGTTCCAGGATAGAATCGACCTGGCTTAAATCAATGTCCTCGTTGACAGCTGTGACTTCAGCCTCGCTGCTCAAAGTACTAACCTCCTTAATTTGTTGTAATATTTGCGCTAATCTTAGCCCGAAACCCTCAAGTACAATCCTTAATATAAATTCTCGTTTTCATGGATAAATCCTGCTCATAAATCAAGAATTTGAGAAAAATAGAACATAACTATTTTACTGAGTTAATAACAGGGGCGCAAAACCGATCCCGTCGGCAGCAACAAAACGGTACTGCACCCCGTTTCTTTCTCCCTGGAAGAGCGTATCTCTACCAATGTCATGGATATGCCCGAAAACACAAATCTTGACTCCGTATTCTTCGAGCGTTTCGGTAAAAGCGCTGGAATGCCCCCTGCGGTTGAAAGGGGGAAAATGAATCGCTGCAATAATATTTTTAAGCTCTGCTTTTTTGGCACTTTCTAAGGAGAGGCGAAGACGCTGCACTTCCCGTAGATATATTTTTTGATCCTCTTCGTTATCAAAACCTTCTTCACCCGGGCACAGCCACCCACGAGTGCCACACACAACCCAGTCATTCCAGGTATAGTGATCGTTTTGCAAAGCATGCAAGGAACCGGGCAAACGGGAACGAACTTTGCCAATGGCAGACCACCAGTAATCATGGTTACCCTTGATTAAAAGCTTGGTGCCTTTGCGTTCGCTTAACCACTGCAAATCAGGGATAGCCTCATCCAGACGCATTGCCCAGGAAATATCGCCGGGTACGATGACCAGGTCGTCGTCACCGACTGTGCAGTCCCAGTTAGCACTGATCTTTTGAGCATGGTCTTCCCAATCCAGGCCGAATACATCCATCGGCTTATCCTGGCTAAAAGAAAGGTGCAAATCCCCGATTGCAAATATGGCCATCAATACTACCTCGTGAAAAATAAATAATTCCGGTTAAATGATTCAAATAACCAGAGAAACCGGAACCCGGTCCTTCTAACCCTTTCTAATCTTACTAAAACAAAAGCTAAAATGCAAAAGTAGCTTTTTTCTGCTTATTAAAACTTTTTATAGCTTAAATAAAGCTTTGCAAATATTTTCATAAAATGGTATACTACTTCTACAATTAGTAAGTCTATTCAAACAAGATAAGGGAGGTTACCTACCTGTGGAGAAAAAAACCCTTAGAAGGCCACGTCGTTACCTGCGCAGTCGGATCACACGCAAGTTAATCCTAGACACCGCCCTGGATGTGTTTCTTAATGAAGGGTATGCAAAGACCACCATCGCCAAGATTAGCCAGCAGGCCAGAGTCGGTTACGGAACTGTTTATAGTCATTTTAAAGGAAAAGATGACATTTTAAGCAAAGTAGTCGACAATGTTCTGGATGAGTTCTACAACCTGTTGGAGGTACCCTTTAATCCGGAAACCCTGGAAGAAGCTCGCGGCACTTATCATAACCTGGTGCTCACTTCTTTCCGTCTGGCGGAACAGCATCGCCCGATTATGAAAGTATACCAGGAAGCACTCGGGCAATCGGAAACAATTGCCCAGCACTGGTACGGTGTAATTGAGCAATTTATAAAAAGTTCTTCCCGCTCATTCGCTTATTCTCAGGAAAAAGGTTTCGCCAGGGATTTTGACATTAATGTCGTCGCAAAGGCTTACATCCTGCTCGTCGATCGATTTCTCTGGGAAGTGGTTAACGAAACCGAAAGTGACCTGGAACATGTTACTGACACTATAATCGATATGCTCTTCCAGGGATTCTTTAATCCCAAGGAGAACACTTAAAAATGTTTTTATCTTAGGGGAGCCCAGATGCTTCCCAGCTCAATAATTGTAGCTAATACCGGTAACACATGAGTTCTGCAATTCCAGAATTTCAATGTTTTGCTCAACAACCTACTTGCTTTGTAGCAAGCCGATATAGGAATGCAAAACAATAGCCATGGCCGGAAACTTATATCTTTATAGTTCCAGCCATGGCTTTCTATAAACAGATCAGTTGCCGTCAATAATCTTCTCTTCAGTAATAATCAAGTCCACCTTCTGGTCCCATTTTTCGGCAGGAATTTCAGGGACTATCTGCAGTTCGAAAGCAAGGGCCACCAACGGAGCTTGCTTTTTAAGACGAGCAAAAAAACGATCATAGTAACCTCCCCCGTAGCCAAGACGCCTTTTTTCTAAGTCAAAAGCAACACCCGGCACAATGAGCAAATCTACTTTTTCCGGGGGATAGGGTCGCAGGGCATCTTCTCTTGGTTCGGGGATGTTGTAGGCCCCGGGGATCAAATCACTGTCTAAGTCCAGAACCTGGGAGGGAGTCAATTCGCGGTTACCGGGATCCGTTTTTGGTGCCAAAGCTATCTTATCCTGCCTGTTTGTTTCTTCCACCATGGGCAGAGTATCAACTTCGCTGCCGAATGAAAGAAAAAACATTATTGCCCTGGCATCCCGGAAAGCAGGCAAATCATAAAGCTTACTTGCAATCAACCGGCTTTTCCTGGTAACTTCTTCAGAAGAAAGTTGATCACGCTTGCGAATTATTTCTTTGCGGAGCTTTCTTTTTTCTTCTTTAATGCTCATTTTTAATAAGCCCGGGCAAAGTAAACAATTTCTTTGGCTTCTTTGCCACAAACCAGGCAATGGTCATATTCAATTTCTTTGTCAAAGGGAATGCAGCGGATTGTCGCCTTGGTATCGTCTTTGACTTTTTCTTCACATTCAGCATCGCCACACCAGGAAGCGAGAAAAAGGCCACGCTTTTCTTCCATCACCCGCTTGAATTCCTCGTAGTCGTTACCGCTCCTGGTGTTGGACTCCCTAAAGTCAAGAGCTTTTTTTAGCAGGTCCGCCTGGATTTGTTCAAGCAAGCGGGGTATGTAAGCGGAAAGTTCCTCCCGGGGGACAAATTCTTTTTCTCCACTGTCCCGCCTGACCACTACCACATGCCCCTTGTCCAAGTCTTTGGGGCCGACTTCTATGCGCAGGGGCACCCCGCGCATTTCCCACTCGTTATATTTCCATCCCGGTGAGTATTCTTCCCGGTCATCGAGCTTAACCCGCACCTGGTTGCCCAACTCCGTAGAAAGCTCCCTGACTGATTCAAGCACCCGTTCACGGTCTTTTTTAGTCAGGATAGGCACAATCACCGCCTGGTAGGTGGACATCCGGGGTGGCAGAATCAGCCCACGGTCATCCCCGTGGACCATAATCAAAGCGCCGATCAACCTGGTGGACACTCCCCAGGAGGTCTGCCATACATATTTAAGTTGATCATCTTCATCCAAATAAGTGATATCGAAAACTTTCGCAAAGTGCTGGCCCAGGTTATGAGATGTGCCGGACTGCAAAGCCCTGCCGTCGGTCATCAACGCTTCGACGGTGTAAGTGCGCAGCGCTCCAGCAAATTTTTCCTGTTCCGACTTCCGTCCGACTAAAGCCGGGATGGCCATTTCGGTTTCCATGAATTCCCGGTAAACTTCGAGCATCCGCAGAGTCTCTTCTTCCGCGTCCTCCTCGGTGCGGTGGCAGGTATGTCCCTCCTGCCAGAGAAATTCGGAGGTGCGCAGAAAAGGCCGGGTGGATTTTTCCCAGCGGACAACGTTGCACCACTGGTTGATTAAAAGCGGCAGGTCCCGGTAAGACTGGATCCAACGCGAATAAAAGTCACAGATAATCGCCTCAGAGGTAGGCCTGACTACCAGCGGTTCGGTTAAAATTTCGTCGCCACCCTTGGTAACCCAGGCTACTTCAGGGGCAAAACCTTCGACATGCTCAGCTTCTTTTTGCAGCATTTCCTGGGGAATAAACATAGGGAAATAGGCATTTTCATGACCCGTTTCTTTAAATCGTTTATCAAGTAATTCCTGTATTTTCTCCCAAAGGGCAAAACCCGCCGGCCGTATAGCCATAAATCCTTTCACCGGCGCATAATCCATCATTTTTGTTTTTAAAATTACATCCACGTACCACTGTGAGTAGTTTTCCGCTTTGGGGGTTATTTCTTTGACAAATTCCTTGTCCCGGGCTGTCTTCTCTTGTCCGGCCTTTTGTTCCACTGCTTTCACCTCTCCAAGTTCTTTTTGCCGACTGCAGGCATAGGGCAAGGTCATTTTTTCCTTGACTGCCTCTCGTTTATACCCTGTTATTCTAACACAACTTTCAGCCTGCAGCCAACTCCCGGCGATATCTCAAGAATCGCTGCCAGCTTTCTTCACTCAAGGGACGGTTAAAACTACGGAAATTAGCCAGTTTGAAGCCGTGCTCATGTGCCCAATACCTGGTTTGTAAAATTGTCTCCAGGTTAACCCCGGAAGAACCGATACTGTAGTGTTTGTAATGTTGCTCCAAGGCCAGCATCATCGTTTCAGCCATACAGGCATAGGCAAGACCTTTTTCAAATCCGAAATTCCAACCCAGCGAGGGCTGACCGGGGACTTCAACCACCCCACCATCAATCACCAAAACATCGGGCCTGGCTTGGTCAACCTCTTCGTTGACATTGGGGGGGCGGGATATGTCGCAAACCACCGCTCCCTGCTTCAGGTTGCCGGCATGGATCACTTTCTCGGTGGCACTGGTTGCACTGATTACTATATCTGCCTGAGCTAATACATTGTCTATATCAGTAGAAAATTCGATAATCCCTCTCCTGCGTCCCTCAGTGTCAGCAAAAGCCTCGAATTCTTCCATCGGAGCATCCGGCGGGGGAAGCTCGGGACAGTCGGCTAGCAAGTGGCCCATACTACCCGGTTTCAGCGGGCGACCCTGCTGCAGCAGGGCAGACTGGTAACGGTATATTTCCGCCGCCACCAGGTGCAGCCTCTCACTGGAACTTTTGTTATTGGGGTTACCGATCAAAAGTAGGCGGGGCACGGTTTCAGACAACAAAAGCGAAATCCCTTTACCGATCGAACCGGTAGCCCCGACAATCCCCGCAGTGGTACGGGAACGATCCATATGTAGTTTTTCGGTTGCCGTATTAACAGCATCAACGGCAGATACCACGGTGTAGCTGTTACCGGTAGTGACCGGGACTCCTTCATTTTTCAGGTAAAGTCCTCCCATGGAAGCCACAGCTGTAAATGCACCTAAGCCGACCACCTTGGCCCCCCGTTCTTTGGCCATCTTAACAGCCTCTTTTAGCTCGTCCAGGGCTTGTTTTCGGGGCATTTGCACAAATTCCTCAGTCGTGCGGGGGATGGCGATAAATTCCCCGTAAGCAGTTTTCCCTGCTTCCGATTGTATTTTTGTTTTCCCGGCAACAAAGGGGCCGATCATATCCCCAAACCGGCCGGTCAGATCAGCTAATTCTTCCTCGGTGAAAGCGAGGAGGCTATTATCGAATTGATGATAATTTTCTAAGTCCAGGGCATGAATCAGGAAAGCAAAACGCCCTTCGTCCGGGTCCCCGCTCGGCTCGGCTTTTCCGGCATGATGGGGGGTAAACTGCGAAAAATCACCCTCGTTATCCGGCCTGACCAGGTAAGCCAGGAAGCGGGCTGTATTTCCCTCATTTAAAACGCCTAGCATCGACTCAAGCTTGTTTAAAGCTTCACGGCACTGCTCTTCATTAATCGTCAAGGGCGGTTCGATCCGGATTACTTCGTTGCCATTCAGGGTAGGAGCTACCCGCAATTTTTCAACATTTAAAAGATAGGAGGAAATAGCCGGGGTTAAAAGATCCTGTTCGGCCATCACCCCGAGGAGGCTGCCCGGAAACTGATCCCGGTCCATGTTGAACTCCAGGCCAAGCATTAAGCCCCGTCCGCGAACGGCCTTGATCAGCCCGGGATACTTATTTTTCAGTTTTAAAAGACCGTGTTTAAGCATAGCTCCTTTCTCCTGAACTTCTTCGAGCAAAGCCCCGTTATCTTCAGTTAAAAGCTCCATCACGCGGATCCCAACCCGGCAGGCAAATGAATTGCCGGCGAAAGTGGAAGAATGCTTGTCTCCGAAATCTTGATTGTATACTTCTGCAGTACTCAAGCAGGCTCCAACAGGCATTAGCCCCCCGCCGAGAGCTTTGGCTAAAACCAGGAGGTCAGGAGCAACATTTTCTTCTTCACAGGCGAAAAGAAAACCGGTTCGTCCCAGGCCGGTCTGGATTTCATCAAGAACAAACAGCACGTTGTGGCGGTCACATATCTCTCGCGTTTTTGCCAGGTATCCTTCCGGTGGCTCAACGATACCGCCCTCGCCCTGGACCGGCTCAACAAAAAATGCAGCATAATACCCGGGATTAGCTGAAAGTTCTTCTTCGAGAGCCTGGGTGTCCCCGTAAGCGATGTGGCTAAAATGTTCGGCCGGGGCACCAAAAGCTTCCTGGTAACCGGGGTTTCCGGTGGCCGATAAGGCGCCAAAGGTTTTTCCGTGGAAACTATTCTCGGTGGCAAGTATGCCGGAACGACCGGTAGCGGAACGGCTCAGTTTAATTGCTGCTTCCACAGCTTCGGCACCGCTGTTGGCAAAGGTAACATGCTTTAAAGGTTCCGGGGCGACTTCCACCAATCGCCGGCCCAGCTCGCCGGCAGCTTCCAGGGCAGAAGGTTGTATAAAGTTAGGTTCCTTACTATTGCAATAGTTGTTGATTGCCTCCCAAACAGGGTTGGGGTTGTGCCCGAAAGGTAGAGCACCGTAGGCGGCAATGCAGTCCAGGTAACAGTTGCCCTCTTCATCATAAAGGTAGCAACCCTCACCGCGCACATATTTTTGATCGAGCTTGATTTTCTCAAGCATATCCCCGAGATAAGGATTGACATAGCGGGTAAAATTGTTCATAATCGTCCTCCTGTTGCCTTACAAATATTTCGATGCATCTGCCAGCCTTGCTGCATTTAAAACTGGTGCCGGATCACCTAAGGACAATAGCCCCTGTTTAAAATTCAGCACGGCTGATCATTAGCCTTTCGATTAAGCCGGTTAAGAAATTTGTGCACAACAACGTGCACACCAATGGGGATATTTTAACCCGGACAGCAGAAAAAATCAACCGCCGGGCAATTATTGCGACTGATCCACTATTTGTTATTTCTTGTCTACTCAGCCATGCTGCCTTTGGACTGGTGACGGCTCACCTGAGGCTAATGGCAGCGACTCAGCTGCAGGCTTTCGCTTTGGTTTCCCTCGGCATTCGCCATCCATGGCTCAGG
>Ga0207421_10006969_pt1 | contig 12176 bp, 12 predicted proteins | sample SodLakKL_010_SED_4_FD_187542 | JGI IMG/M metagenome (GOLD analysis project Ga0207421, IMG submission 187542) | Alkaline sediment microbial communities from Lake Tanatar, Kulunda Steppe, Russia - 8KL_010_SED (SPAdes) (version 2) | ecosystem: Environmental > Aquatic > Non-marine Saline and... | reverse complement strand
ATGAACATCTATTCCTATATACCTCATGGGTCTCTCGCTCCTTTGTTTTGATTACCAAAGATATGCGGGAGGCCCCATTTTAAACCAAAGACGTTTAACTTCTCTTCCTCTCGCGGCGGTGGGCGTGCTTCAGCGCCTCCACCACCGGGAGGGGCTTCCCCAGCAGGAAGGTCTCCAGGGCGCCGCCGGCGGTGCTCACGTAGGAGAACTGGTCGCTGAGGTCGAACATCTCGGCGGCGCCCACCGTGTGGCCGCCGCCGACCACCGAGCGGCCATGGCCATCGATCATCGCCAGCATCAGCCCTTTGCTGCCCTTCTCAAAACCAGGGCGCTCGTAGCATCCTGCCGGGCCGCTCATGAACGATGTGCCGGCGGCGCTTATCACCCGCGCGTACTTCTCCATCGAGCGAGAGCCGATATCGATTATCTGCTCCTCGCAGGGAAGGTCGCCGACCAGCATCTCCTGCCTCGCGCCGTCGCGCTCCACCGCCACGTCCAACGGCAGAATCAGATGGGGGCCGTGGTCGCGCAGCGCCTGCCGCGCCGCGGCAAGGTTGTCCTCGCTGAGCTCCTCCTTGAGGGCGTCCTCGCTCGCTTCCCCCAGGCGCACGCCGCGCGCCCGCAGGAAGGCGTTGCCCGCCAGCCCGGTGAGCAGCACGGTGTCGGCCTTGCCGCGGCGGAGGACGTTGTCCACCATCTCCACCGCTTCGCCGAACTTGGCGCCGCCGATGATGAACACCGAGGGGCGGCGGGGGCTGTCGAAGATCTTCTTCAGAGTGAAGAGCTCCTTGGCCATCAGCCTCCCGGCGCCAGAGGGCAGCGCCCCCTGGAAGCCGACCAGGGAGCACTGCGAGCGGTGGGCGGCGCCGAAGGCGTCGCAGATGAAACAGTCCGCCAGCGGTGCCAGGGTCCTCACCAGCTCCGACTCGGCGTGCTCCTCCATCGGCCTCTTCTCGGTCTCGCATTCCAGGAGGCGGACGTTGTCCAGCATCAGGACCTCTCCGGAGCGGAGGGAGCGCACGGCCTCCAGCGCCCTCTCCCCCAGGACATCGTCCACGAAGAGCACCTCGCGGCCCACGTAGCGCGACAGGTGCTGGGCGTGCTGCTCCAGGGATGTGAAGTCCCACTTGCCCCGCCGGCTCTGGTGCGCCAGGACCACCAGCCTCGCGCCCCGCGAAAGCAGCTCGCTGACGGTCTGCGAGATGCGCCGGATGCGCGCATCGTTGATGATGCGCAGGGTTTCGCGGTCCAAGGGACAATTGATGTCGACCCTTAGAAGCACGGTGCGGTCCTGGAATTCGAAATCGTCCAGAGTATTGATCTCCTTCATGCGGCAATCTCCGTCGGCGGGATGTGTGGTGATTGCCATCAACTAAAATACATTTTTGCTTGAAGGAGATAAGGGGGTTTGGATAAGCGGTTTCTCAGCGGTTCTTGGCCACGTCGCACTCGTCGCAGTGCAGCTTCGCATCGTGGATGCAGGGATCGCCGGTTATCTCGCAGTCGTAGACCCACATGGTCTCGTCCTCAACGTAGCGCGGGACGATGTAGGGGAAGTTGTACGCGCCATGCCAGATCTCGCCCTCCGGGGTGGGGACGAGATAGCGCATGCACGCCTGCGGGTCGGCGTCCGCCTCCTTCTCCGGGACCAGGTTGTCGACCAGGCCGGTCTCCAGCATCCACATCTTGGTGTCGATCGCCATCTGATAGTCCCCGGCGAAGACATCGGCGTCGATGTCGTCGTAGGAGACGGGGGCGCCCTTGGCCTTGAGGTGGTCGAGAGTCCGGTAGGCGTGCTTCTTAACGTCTTGCATATCGCTTATCATCCTGTTGCCTCCTGACGGCGCAACGCCGTCCGATGGTAATGATTCGATTCAACCATATTTAAAAAATGGTCTACCACCGTGAAGTCGGAGGCCTCTCAACGGGGGATGCCCATGGCGGCGTTGGTCTTCGCGACGGAGCGGGCGGCGTCCTTCTCCACCTTGCACATGGAGCGGACGCAGTCCACTATCTCGGGGACGACATCGCTCTCCTGGTGCACCCCCTGGTAGTAGAACAGCTTGTTGCCCACCACCTTGACGCCATCCTCCCACACCGCGATCTCGAAGAGGTCGCCGCGCGAGCGGCCCAGGTCGCGTGCCATCTCCATCACCTGCGCCGTGGACTTGATGCCGTCGGCGCCCTTGACGAACTTGATGCGCGGCGCCTCGGACCATGCCTCCAGCACCTTCTCGGTGCTGACCTCCTCCTTGAGGTCGACGGTGTTGGCGTGCAGGTGCATGATAGTGCTGGGCACCTTGACCGCCATGGTCTCGATGTTGAGCCAGGGCATTATGCTCTGCACGTCGGGCCCGTGGTGGGTGGGGAGCTTCAGCGCCGGCTCGATGGCGTTGATGGGGCCCTTCTTGCTGTCGCCGGGGTCGGTGCCGCGGCGCACCAGCACCGAGAAGGCCTCCTCGATGCCGAAAGCCGCATCCAGAGGGTGGAGGGTGCGCAACAGACCGGTGGTGTTGCAGGAGACCACCCGGGAGAACTGCGCCCCCCATGACTCCTGGTGGTTGGCGGTGGAGTTGTACGATATGCCCGCCAGGCCGTGGTCCTCGCCGCCCTGGAATATGGCCTTGACCCCGGCCTTCTCGTACACCGGGCGGTACTGCTCGCCCACCCCTCCCGGGGTGCAGTCTATGACGATGTCGGCGGCAGCGAAGAGCTCGTCGGAGCTGCCGGCCACCTCGAGGCCGGCCTCCTTGAAGGCCGCCATCCGCTCGGCATCGGTGTGAAGCGGGTGACCGTTGTCGCGGGCCAGGAACGCCTCGTAGCTGGGGCGGGTCTTGGTCACGCCGATGATCTCCATGTCGTCCTGGACGCTGACGGCGCTGGCCGCCCTCTTCCCTATGGTGCCGTATCCGTTGATCGCTACCTTAACGGTCATGAGCGCTCCTCCACTCGGTATGGTCACCGTAAGCGCATCGGATTAAAATAAGGTTCTCCCGCCTCAGATATCCCAGTGCTGAGAGTGCATCTCGTAGGCGCTCTGCAGGTAGCGGGCGGTCTGCGGCGGCTCCTCCAACTCGTCCACGTACTCCGACCTCGACTCCCCTCCTTGGAGATGGGCGATGATCCCGTGCACCACCTCGCCGGTGGCGCGGAGGTGGTATCCCCCCTCGAGCACGAAGGTTATCCGGCCCGCGGGGGCAATGGCGATGAGGCGGCGGCAGACCTCCAGGTAGACGGCGGAGTTGACCCGCAGCGTGGAGTAACGGTCGGCGTAATGGGCGTCCACACCCAGGGACACGAGGAGCAGTTCGGGCCGGTACTGCTTGACGATGGGTTCGATGATGCGGTCCATCGCCTCGGTGTAGGAGAGGTTGCCGGCCCCGTGAGGAAGAGGGATGTTGACGTTGTAGCCCTCCCCCTTCCCAGAGCCGGTCTCCTCCACCCGGCCGGTGCCGGGGAATATCCCCTCCTCGTGCAGCGAGATGTAGAGGACATCGTCCCTCTCGTAGAAGATGTCCTGCGTGCCGTTGCCGTGGTGGGCGTCGATGTCGACGATGGCGACGCGGACGCCGGCGGCGTCCGCCGCCAGGGCGATGTTGTTGAAGTAGCAGAATCCGCAGGAGTAGTCCGGGCCGGCGTGATGCCCAGGAGGGCGGGTGAGGGCGATGGCCGGCTCCCCTCCCAGAGTGCGGCGCACCGCCTCCATGGCCACGCCGGCGGAGAGGCAGGCGAGGGAGAATGTCTCCTCCCGCAGCATTGTGTCCGGGTCCAAGGGTATGCCTTTGCCCCCCTTGACCTTCTCGATCATGGCGCGGCTGTGGATGCGCAGCAGGGCATCCTCGGCGACCTCCTCGGCGCCGACATGGATGTCCAGCAGCCCCTCGTTCTCCAGCTTGCGCCGCAGCGCCTGCAGCCGGATGGGGGACTCCGGATGCCCATCCCAGTGGTTGTGGGCGATGAGATCGTCGTGGAACACCACTACTACCATGTCAGCCTCCGAAGCTAGGCATAAACGTTTATTAATATTAGCCTATTTTGGAACATTCAAAGGGCTGTTGAACCAGCCCTAGGATGGTTCTGACCATGAAGGGATCAAGGGCGTTGCTGAAGCTTCTAGAGGATAGGGGCGTGGACACCATGTTCGGCTATCCCGGCGGGAGCGTTATACCGTTATTCGATGAGCTGTTGGATTCCCCTATAAGGGACATCCTCGTACGCCACGAGCAGTGCGCCGCCCACATGGCGGACGGCTACGCCCGTGCCACCGGAAGGCCCGGCGTCTGCCTGGCCACCTCCGGGCCGGGAGCGACCAACCTGGTCACCGGCGTGGCCACCGCCTACGCCGACTCGTCACCGATGATCGTTCTCACCGGCCAGGTGATGAGCGGGGCGCTGGGCATGGGCGCCTTCCAGGAGGTGGACTGCTTCAGCCTGATGATGCCCATCACCAAGCACAACTACCGCCTGCTGGACACCAAGGAACTCCCCGAGGCGGTCTCCAGCGGCTGGCAGATAGCGCAGACCGGGAGGCCGGGGCCGGTGCACATCGACCTGCCCCTCGACACCATAAACTCCGACATGGACGAATCCCTCTTGGACGCTGAGTTCCCGGTCATCAGCGTGACCGAGGACATGCGCCAGGTCCCGTTGGCGGTGGACCTGATAATGAATGCGGAGAGGCCGCTGATACTCGCCGGCGGCGGCGTCATCGGCTCGAACTCCGCCGCGGAGCTGGTCACCCTGGCGGAGACCGTCTGGGCCCCGGTCATCACCTCGCTCATGGGCATCGGCTCGATACCGGACGAGCACCCGCTGGCGCTGGGTTGCCCGGGCATGCACGGCCGCACCGGCGCCCTCAGGGCGATGAAGGAGACCGACCTGCTCATCGCCGTGGGAAGCCGCTTCAGCGACCGCACATTCAGCAAGCACACCGAGCTCCCGCCCAATGCCAAGGTGGTGCACATCGACTTGGACCCTGTGGAGCTGGGCAAGCACTCCCAGACCGCCGCCAGCATACGCGCCGATGTGAAGAAGGCGCTGCAGGCGATGCTGGCCCACATCCGCACCCAGAAACAGTCGGCCTGGGCGGAGAAGGTTCGGTCCATCAAGGCCCAGTGCTGCTGCGAGACCGACATCGACCAGGTGCCCATCTGCCCGCAGAAGGTAATGCACGAGATCAACAAGATCCTCGATGACAAGACCATCATAACCACTGAGGTGGGGCAGAACCAGATGTGGGCATCGCATTTCCTCAAGATCAAGCACCCCCGCCAGTTCATCAGCTCCGGCGGGTTCGGCACCATGGGCTTCGGATTCCCCGCCGCCATCGGCGCCAAGGCCGCCAAGCCCGACCACAAGGTCATCGACGTGGCCGGCGACGGCAGCCTGCTGATGGTCATGCAGGAGCTGGCCACCGCCGTGGCCGAGGACCTGCCGGTGACGGTCTGCCTGCTCAACAACGGCTGGCTGGGTATGGTCAAGCAATGGCAGAAGCTGTTCTGGGACAAGCGCTACTCCGGCACGCAGCTCTACCGTTGCATGCCCGACTTCGTCGCCTTGGCGAAGTCCTTCGGCGCCGATGGCGTACACGTCGACCGCCCCTCCGAGGTGGCCGAGGCGCTGCGCATGGGCCTGGACTCCGATGTGCCATTCATCGTCGACATCAAGGTGGACCCGGAGGAGGACATACTGCCCATGCTGCCGCCCAACCCGGCGATGCCCCCCATAATGGGGCGCTGCCGCTTCTGACGGCGGCATAACCTTTTTTTCCTTCCAGCACATGGATGCAACGTTTCAAAACCAGAATCAAGAAATATCACAGGTGATGCATATGGTCAAGATCTACCACGACTCCGACGTCGACCTCGGCGTGCTCGACAACAGCAAGATAGCGGTCATCGGCTACGGCGCCCAAGGAAGGGCGCAGGCCCTCTGCCTCCACGACTCCGGACTGGACGTCGTGGTCGGTGTGCGGAAGGGCGGCCCCTCCTGGGACAAGGCCCAAGAGGACGGCCTGGCGGTGGCGGAGATACCCGAGGCGGTGAAGGGCGCCGACGTGGTCATGGTGCTGGTGCCCGACGAGGTGCAGCCCGACCTCTACGTCGAGCAGATCCAGCCCAACATGAAGAACGGCGCCGCCCTGGAGTTCGCCCACGGATTCTCCATCGTCTACGACCTCATAAAGCCGCCCGCTAACGTGGACGTCATCATGATGGCGCCCAAGTCCCCGGGGGACATGGAGAGGGTGGCCTACCTGGAGGGCTTCGGCGTGCCGGCGCTCGTGGCCGTGGAGCAGGACGCCAGCGGCAACGCCAAGGCCATCGCCCTGGCCCTGGCCAAGGGCATCGGCTCCACCCGCGCCGGCGTCTTCGAGACCGCCTTCGAGTTCGAGTGCAAGAGCGACCTCTTCGGGGAGCAGGCGGTGCTCTGCGGCGGCGTCACCGCCCTCATCAAGGCCGGGTTCGATACCCTGCGCGAGGGCGGGTACCCGGCGGAGATAGCCTACTTCGAGGTGCTGCACGAGCTCAAGCTCATCGTCGACCTCATCCAGGACGGCGGGCTGATGCGCATGTGGCAGGTGGTCTCCAACACCGCCGAGTACGGCGGCCTCACCCAGCGGGACAAGGTCATCACCGAGGAGTCCAAGAAGGGCATGAAGGAGATACTCGCCAACATCGAGTCCGGCAAGTTCATGGAGGAATGGAGGGCGGAATGGCGCAACGGCCTGCATAACCTGAAGGCCATGGAGCTGTCCGAGGGCGAGGAGGAGATAGAGCAGGTGGGCGAGGGGATACGCTCCCTCTTTGAAAGGCGCTGAGCATGAACAGGGTGGAGATCCGCACCCGCAACGGCGTCTACCTCGCCGAGCTCGACGACAGCGAGTTCAACGACGCCTTGTGGCTGACCCTCCCGCGCGAGAGCACCGTCAACGTCTGGGGGTCGGAGATCTACTGCGAGCTCCCCAGCGAGATGGATGCCGAGGGCGGGGACACCGTGCTGGACGAAGGGGACGTGGCCTACTGGCCCGAGGGTCAGGCGCTGTGCCTGTTCTTCGGCCCCACTCCCCTCAGCGATGAGGACGGGCGCCCGGTGGCCATCGCTCCCGTGAAGAGGATAGGCCGCCTGCTGGGGGACTTCTCCGGCCTCGCCGCGGTGGGCGACCGCACCCGTGTCACCTTTCACCGCGCCTTCTAGCGGCCTAGATGACGGTGAGGGAGCGGTCGAAGGAGGTGAGCCGCCGCGGCCCCTCCGGGCCGATGTGCACGGTGTCCTCTATCCTCACGCCGAATCTCCCTGGCATGTAGATCCCCGGCTCGGCGGAGCTGACCATCCCCGCTGCGAGCCGATGCTGGGAACGGGAGCTCATCACCCCTCCCTCGTGCACCGACAGGCCCAACTCGTGACCTAAGGAATGGATGAATCGCCCGGCGAATCCGGCGGCGTCTATTATCCCGCGGGCGATGCGGTCAGGCTCGCTGGCGCTCTCCCCGGGACGCATGGCGAGGATGCCTTCCTCCTGGGCCCGTGCCACCGCCTCGTATGCCCTCCTCTCCTCTTCGCCCGGTTCGCCGGCGAACATGGTGCGGGTGAGGTCGGAGCAGTAGCGTTGATAGGTGGCGCCGAAGTCGCAGAGCACCGCCATGCCTTCCTCGAGGGTCTTGCCCCCGGGGGAATGATGGGGCTTGGCGGCGTTCTCCCCGAAGGCCACGATGGTGTTGAAGGGGCTGCCCTCCGAGCCCTCCTTCCGCAACAGGGCGTCGATCTCCGCCGCCGCCTGCTGCTCGCTCATGCCGCGGCGGACGATGGCGGGCAGCTCCTCGGCGACCCGGGAGGCGATGACGCAGGCGCGGCCTATGCGCTCCAGCTCCTCGTCGTCCTTGACGCTGCGCACCGCGTCGACCGCCTTGCCCGCGTCCTTCAGCTCAGCGCCCGCGGCCGCCTTGCGCACCCGCTCGGCGCCCGCGAGGGTGATGCAGGCGTAGTTCACGCCGATGACGTCGGCGCCCTCCAGCGCCTCCTGCAGAATTCCGTCCCGCTCGTCGGCGCTGCCGTAGAGCCTCAGGACGCCGGCGGCGCCCTCGGCCTCCTCCGCCTCCATCGATGACACGATGAGCTCCGTCCTCCCCGGGCGCAGCACGGCGGCGCAGGACTCGAAAAGACCGCCGGAGACCTGGGAGACATACCAGAAGCCTGGATCGAGGAAGGGCTCGCGGGCGTTCATTATGACGACGGCGTCCGCCTCCGCCAGTTCCAGAATCCGTTCCGCCCTTCCCCCTCTCATGCGCCCTCATCCCCCACCGGCGGGAAATAGCTGTCGGCTACACCCCGATCCACTGGTTGTTCACTATCCGCCGCAGCGCCGACGCCGCCGACAGCGCGGCGAGATGGCTGGTGGCCGGGTTCTCCGGGAAAGGCAGGTTCCGGGTCTCGGCGCGCAGGCTTCCGAAGGCCCCCCGCACGACGAGCTCGTGGCGGTTCTCCCCCGCCGCCGGGTCCAGGACCACGGTGACCATGGTGCGGTCGAAGCCCAGGCCGAGGAGGCTGACGGTGGCGGCCACGTTGACGTTCTTGGGGAAATGGCGGACGGCATCGCGAGCGCTGCCGCGGAAGAGCTCCGCGGGCTCCTGGAAGCTGTGCACATCGATGCCCTTCTCCACGATGAACGGGGCGCCCTCCAGGCTCTTGGGGCCTTTGGTGCTGATTAGCTCCACCGAGTCCAGCTCCTCGGCGGACGCGGAGCGGAGGCCGTCGACGCCGCAGACGGCCCCGGAAGGCACCATGAAACGGCCGCCCTTCTCCAGGGCCAGGCTTTGGCAGGACCGGCGGAACCCGTCGTCCACCAGGGCGCCGACGCTGAGCACCATGACATCCTTGCCCATGCCGAGGGCCAGCGGCAGAACCTCCCGCGCCGCCTCCTGGCTGGCGGCCTCCACCACCAGCCCGGCCTCGGAAATACCGTTGAGCGAGTCGACGGTCCGCCCTTTGCTCAGCGACCCGACGAAGGCGGCGATGTCATCGGGGTGGTTGTCGTAGATGAGGATCTCGTCCACCGCCTCCATGCCCGCCGCCGCTGTCGCCAGGTAGCGGCCGATGCTGCCGCATCCCAGCAGGAAGACCTTCATGTTGTCGGTAAAAACAACGACAATATATTAATGATGCATCCATGGCCTGAAGGTATCATGGCCGACGAGAAGGGAGAGAGAGGCTACGAGCTGCTGGAGCACACCGCCGACGTGCTGGTGAGATGCCGCGGCGCCACGCTGGAGGAATGCTTCGAGAACGCCGCCGTGGCGCTATTCGACCAGATCGCCGATCTCGGCAGGGTGGAGACGCGGCGGCCCTGCCTTTTCCAGGTCGAGGGAGGGAGCAGGGAGGAGCTCCTCTACGCTTTCCTCTCCGAGCTGATATTCCTCTTCGACGCCTACGGGATGCTGTTCCGCGAGTTCACCGTCGCCTTCGAGGAGGGCTCGCTGAGATGCCGCGCCGTGGGCGAGGAGCTGGACATGGATAGGCACGAGCCCAAAGGGGCGGTGAAGGCGGTCACCTATCATATGCTGGACGTCAACGAGGACGAGCCGTCGGTGACGGTGCTCTTCGACGTCTAGGACAGTAAATAAATGCTAGGAGCAAGTTACTCGCCACGGGTGAAAGGATGCTGAATGTTGGTTGGTTCTCCACCGGCCGCGGGCCGGGTTCGCGCAATCTGCTCCGAGAGGTGATGGAGCGCAAGCGCTCCGGTGAGCTGGAGGTGGACATCCCTTTCGTGTTCTGCAACTGGGACAACCGCGAGGAGGAGAACCCCCGCCGCGAGCAGAGGGAGATGTTCTTCGACCTGGTGAAAGGATACGGCATACCGCTGCTCACCCTCTCCTGGAAGAACTTCATGCCCGAGCTCCGCCATCGTGACGAGGGGGCGTGGAGGCGGGAGTACGGGAGGGAGATGCGCCGCCTCATCGGCGACCGCGGCTTCGACGTGGGCATGCTGGCCGGCTATATGCTCTGGATCGACGACGAGACCTGCCACCGCTACCGTCTGCTCAACCTCCATCCGGGACTGCCCGACGGGCCCAAGGGCACCTGGCAGGAGGTCATATGGAAGCTCATCGAGGAACGGGCGGAGGAGCAGGGCGCCATGGTCCACGTCTGCACCGAGGAATGGGACCGCGGCCCGGCGCTGAGCTACTGCAGCTTCCCCCTGCGCGGCGGCGACTACCAGCACCTGTGGGAGAGCATGGAGGAGAAGCTGTCCCGACGATCGCTGGAGGACGTCAAGAGGGAGGAGGGCGTGGAGGAGCCGCTGTTCCAGCGCATCCGCGCCGACGGCTCCCGCCGCGAGCTCCCCCTCATAGTGCACACCCTCCGCTATCTGGCCGAGGGCCGCGGGGACCTCGACCCAGCGCCCTATCCGTTGGACCTCTCCGCGGAGATTGACGCCGAGATAAGCGAGGAGGTGGACTGAATGGAGTTCGCCGCCATCGACGACCTGGGCTTCACCGAGAACAAGCAGTTCGTCTGCAACTGCCGCGGCCTCATATGCAAAGAGGACAACGCCGAGCGGCTCTGCGCCCATTACATCCCCGGCGGGGACAGGCTCTTCGCCGTCGTCTCCGCCTACGATGACGTTCAGTCCTACGTCCTCAACCGGGAGAACTACAAGACCGGCGACTCGCTGCGCCTGATCCTCCCGTTCCTCAAGGCCGCCGGCGCCACCGACAGCGATGTGCTGCAGGTGAGCCGGCGCGAGCTGCAGCTGTTGCCGGGCGCGGACCGCACCATGCGCTATCTCACCGACCTCATACCCTCATACATCATCTCCGCGTCCTACGACCACCACATGATGGCCCTCTGCGACGTCATCGACTTCCCCTACAGCAACGTCTACTGCACCAACATGCAGCTGGACAGCGTGGAGGTCGACGACGCGGAGGCGGCGGAGATAGTGGAGCTCGCCGAGGAGATCGCCGCCATGCCCGTGCCCCGGATACCGGCGGACGCATTGGAACTCGGTGACCTCGACGCCGCCGACCAGCGCACCGTCATGCGCCTGGACGAGATCTTCTGGGACTACATGATGACCATGGACGCCTACTCCTTCGTTTCCGACGTTAACCCCTTGGGAGGCAACGAGAAGGCCTACTCCATCCTCGACATCCGGCGCAAGACCATGGTGGACCTGGACGAGACGATGTACGTGGGCGGAGGCATAGCCGACATCCAGGCCATGGAGCTGGTGCGTGACGGCGGGGGCCTGGCGGTGTCCTTCAACGGCAACCGCTACGCGGTGCGGGAGGCGGACGTGGCGGTGCTGTCGCCGGACACCATCACCGTGTCGCTGCTGGCCACCGCCTTCTATATCGGCGGCGCCGAGGCGGTCTACGACATGGTCGAGGACTGGTCCATGGATGGGCTGCGAGATTCCCCCCATGCGGACCCCTATCTCCTCAAGGAGTTGGAGCAGATTTTCCCCGAGGGGCTGCCTGAGGTTTACAAAGTGAGCAGGGAGAACGTGGACGATATCGTTGAGAGGAGCGAGAGCTACCGCATCCGCATGCACGGCGAGAGGGGGAGGCTGACCTGAGCTTTGCCGTTGTCACCATCATATATTTATATCTTTAGCGTTGATTTTCAATCGTGACCCCTTCAGGTTCCGAGCAAGGGCTGTCGCTGCTTTACGTGGACGATGAGCCGGCGCTGCTGGATATAGCTAAGATTTACATGGAGAGCAGAGGTTACCACGTGACCGTCTGCGAAAGCGCAGTCCAGGCTCTGCCTTATCTGGAGAGTGGGGGCTTCGACGCGGTGATATCTGACTACCAGATGCCAGATGTAGACGGCGTCGCCTTCCTTAAGGCCCTGAGGGAGCGCGGCGACAACATTCCGTTCATAATATTCACCGGCAAGGACAGGGAGGACGTGGTCATCGACGCCCTGAACATGGGCGCCGACTTCTACGTTAAAAAAGGCGGGGACCCGCGGGCGCAGTTCACCGAGCTTTTGAACAAGGTGGAGTACTCAGTGCTCTACAGGGCCAACAAGGACGATCTGGAGAAAATCAACTCTCGTTTCAACCGGGTGCTCTCCCTGATACCGGACATGGTCTCCATACACGACCGGGACATGAACATCCTCTACAGCAACTGGAAAGGCTTCGCCGCCGTTCCCGATGAGAAGAGGGC
>Ga0207421_10006968_pt1 | contig 12176 bp, 10 predicted proteins | sample SodLakKL_010_SED_4_FD_187542 | JGI IMG/M metagenome (GOLD analysis project Ga0207421, IMG submission 187542) | Alkaline sediment microbial communities from Lake Tanatar, Kulunda Steppe, Russia - 8KL_010_SED (SPAdes) (version 2) | ecosystem: Environmental > Aquatic > Non-marine Saline and... | reverse complement strand
CCGGGTCGATGAGCAGGATCATCCGGATGGGCCCCCGCGATCAGTTGTCGAAGATGTTCCCGATGGTACGACCTGGCGTGTCGAAGACCTCGCGTTCCTGGTCCTCGTCGATCTCCGGAAGGAGCGTGAACCACAGCTCGCCCTCCTGGCTGGCGAACACCAGTTGCTCGACCTGTTCGGCGGTCATTCCGAGGGTGAAGATGTAGCTCTCGTTGGAGAGTTGGATGCTGGCGCTCGTGGAGCCGTCCTCAGCCGTGGTGATCACCCGCTGACCGACGGCGAGAACGGTGACGTTCTGGACCAAGAACTCCGTCCTCTGCCCGCTCTCGGCCGGCTCGGCATCATCGTCGTCATCCGCAACCTCGTCCACTGGTGGGACCAAAGATGCGACTATCGAAACCGTATCTTGCGGCTGAACGAAGCCCGCGACGCCGGGGACGACACCCGCCTGGACCGAGATGGCGAGGAGACCTTCCGGAACTTCAAGCGTCGCATCAGTCGTCGCGGCAACCGTCGATCCGAACCTCTGCGAAACGATGACTTCACCCTCGAACAGCGGCATCGTGGCGACCTGGCCGGCGATCGCATCCAGGCTTCCGATGGCGCCAGCAGGCACGCTACGCGCGGGAACGGTGCTCTGGTCGATCAATCCTTGGGCTGCGGCGGTCTCTGCGGGCGTACCTGCCGGGATGTCTGCGGTGGCTACGAACACCTCGGCGAGCGCCTCATCCTCTCTCGCGCGCTCATCCGCAGAAGTCACATACTGGATGAGCAGGAAGGTCGCCACTCCAGCCAGCACGATGGCCAGCAGCAGACCGATGAGTCTCCGATTCACGTCGTCCCCCTCGCGAGCCACTTCACAGACGGGTTGTCCCGTGGGAATCAAGCATGCCGTGCTGCGCGAACCCTACTTCACGCCCCGCCCGAAACGTGAGAACCGATGCGGGAGGTGAAATCACCTCCCGCATCGGTCCTGGGCTCACGGCTGAGGCCTTCGAGCTAGGCCGATCAGATGTCGCCGAGAGTGTCAGCCACATCCTGGAACACGTCCTGCAGGTTCTCACCAAGGACGATCACAGCGACGATGATGACAATCGCGATCAGCGCGACCATGATGCCGTACTCAACAGCGGTAGCGCCTTCATCAGGACTGGCGATGCCGAACCGTGCGGTCAGAAAGTCGTACATCTCTCTCATTGCGAACTCCCCTTGGTGAGACAATGGCCCCTGCTCCTGCGGCAGGCGACCAGAGATTCGGATGATACTACGGAACTAGCGGACTTCCTTGCCACCCCGATCCCGACCTTTACGTGACTCTAGTCCCGGGTTGACGCCGTCATTCTGCACAGGCTTCCAAACCCGGCAGGGCCCCGACAGCCCTGGCAGCGCAATCGAGAGTCTCGAGCAAGTTCGACCCAACGGCGGCGACCGCAACAACTATGACGACAGCAATCAAAGCTGCCATTATCCCATACTCCACCGCGGTCGCCCCGCCCTCTTCGTGGCACCTCGACGACAGAGCTTCCATGTACCGAGAGACCATCGCAATCCCCCTGCGGGCGACACTCCATCTGCGCTAGACCCGGTGCGCGAACAATTGTGGTCGGACCGGTCATTCTGCTCAGCAGGATAGGCTTCTTCGGACTGTCCAAGCAGGGGTCGGCGTCACGTCGTCCTTCGACGGTCGTCCCGGACAGGGTGGGACTTCAGTCACGCTCGCAGGCAGGCACAGGTTCACGATCAGACCTGTGCTCAGTCGGTGCGGCAACCCGCTGGAGACGGTTGCTCACACACGCACGAGTCTGGCCGCTCAGAGCTCACAACCGAGATTGGGCGAGCACATCCATAGCCGTCAGGGACAGCCAGTCGAACGTCACGCCCGCGCCTACCCGCGCTTCTTCCAGGGCGGAAATCGTCCGCGGAAGGCACCGATCTCTCATCACTCAATTCCCAGGCAGGTGTGCCAAGACATCCAGAAGGTCGACAGGACGTCCGGTGTACAGATGCCCCAGTAGCACCAGCGCTTGGAGGGGCTCACCCCACCACGCCAAGGGCGTCCGATCTAGCGGATGAGCGCTTGCCCGCCGAGTTGGATCGGGTCGTTGAACTCATCGTCAGGGCTCAACTCGATAGCCGCCTGACCGCTGACCTCGAACCGGTTGGAGAAGAACTGCGCGCCGGTGAGCGTCTGTGGCGCCTGACCGCTCAGGTTGAAGGGATCCGCGTTCGGGGTGAAGAGGATCCCGCGAACATCGAGGGCAGCGTTACCACCCATCCCGTGTTCGAAGCGAGAGTTGCTCCACAAGGCGAGGGGAGCGAAACAGCCAGCCGTTGGCACGCCGTTGAAGCCTGTGTCGTCGTCGTCAGACGGACAGGTTGAACGGATGCTGCGACTCGAAGCGTTCCATCTCACTGCCGCCCCATCTGACGCACCACTCCCGCCGATGATGTCGATCCAACCGTTGTGTGAGTACACGAAGGTGTTATCGAATCTAATTGTGCTCTGGGAGCCTCGTTCGATGCCTCGGTTCTGGTTCTTGCCGTTGCCGGTGTTGTCGAGGCCCTGCAGGTAGAGGATCGCGCCTCTCTCTTCCGTCCCAATCACGCCGAAGGCATCGCCGTTCACATCTATCCAGTTCCGGCTCACGACCGTCTCAACGTCTTGGAACGTTATGTCCTTCGGGCTGAAGGTATCGTTACCGGACGCGTCACAGTCGATGTACCAGTGGCGACCACTGCGGTCATCGAACTTCTGATGGTTCGGTCCGAAGATCCCGGATCCAGCCTTGCAGTCCCCATCAGGCACATCTCGTGGGTACACGAGCCAGTCCCCGTAGGGGTCACCCTCCTGAGCCTCACCAATTGCGGGGATGTCGCTCGCGCCAAAGTCCACCTGGTAGGCATCAACAAGCAGCTTGATGTACGGCGGTGGTGGCGAGGGTGGCGGCGCCGCTGGCGAATCAGGCTTCAAGAGCAGGTTGGCTGTGCAATTCTCGATGCTCTGAGGCACGTAACTCCCCGCGCTGTAGAACGGACTCCACCTCTGACCGGAGGAGCTCGCGTAGTCAGGCAGGCAGTTGTACCGGTGATCGATGGGCTGTCGCGTGATCAGTTCCCCACTGCGCGGCTGGGGGGCGAGGAATCCGGAAGTGACCCGAGCAACCTGATAGAGCTGGGGCTGCGGGTTGCTCTGTCGGAGCCCTTCCATCAAGATGTTGCCACTCGCACGAACGAACGAGATGTCGTTTCCACTCACATTGATGACAGGTGCGTTGCTGCCCGTCGCTGTCGGGTTGCAGCTCGCAGCAAGCGTGTCGACCGTGATGGTGCCCGGCGTGGGGATCTCTTCGCCCGTGACTGGGTCTGTGCGGAAGGGCCCATCGGTGACGTTCACCCGGCCTTGACCGGACGTCCGTAGCGTGTTGCAGCCGTTACGCTGGAGCACGATCAGTGAGGCGAACACGTCCTCGCTCCCATCGACGCGCCATCTCGCCACCGACCCCTGGGTCGTCTGCGCGCCGGCGAAGCCACCGACCTGGGCCAGGGTGAACCCTCGGTCCCGGGTGACGCGGACTCCCACGCGGTCACAGGGGTCACCGTCGAAAGCGTCGTCGTAATCAGCGAGACTGGCTTGTGACCCCATGAGAGGGTCGTTGTCGAAGACGGGGATCGTGATCTCGAGCTCGAAGTCACCTCCGACGTAGCTCGCCGTCCTCGCTGGATTCCAACTGGCCGTGTCGCAAACATCCGTCGACGCGACATCGGGGAACTGCGACTCGCAGGACACGACCGGAGTGAAGGCCTGGTCACCGAGGTTCGCCCGGACGAAGTCAACGGCTTCCAGGCAAGCAGCCCGCGCGGAGCCACGGGCGACCGGGTCGTACTCGACGGCAGCGGCCGTGGCCGCGAGGTCGGCGACGCTCTTCGAACTGATCCGATCCGCACGCAGGGACGCGAGGTCGATCACGACCGCCGAGACGAGCAACAGGACCGTTAGGGTCACCGCGGTGATGATCGCGACGGCGCCCGCTTCATCGGTAAAGGTCCCACCCCGCCTAGCGACGCGCGCGTGAATGCTTTCCTGCATCAGGACCCTCCTCCAGATTGGAGAGGCGCCTCGTACCTGGCGATGCCGGCAGATCGCAGTGTGACGTCGAAGCTGTAGAAGATGAACTCCAAGGTCGTCGGTCGGCTCACGACGACCTCCACCCGTTCGCGGTCGTCCACAGATGATGACGGAAGGGTGCAATCACCGGCGGCTGTGTTCCCAAACTCCCGCGGAGGAACGGCTGTGCCAGAGTCGGGCACGAAGCGGATACATACGTAGCGTTCGCCGCCTCGGAGCCCCTGGTCACCAAACGCGCTGTCCTCGACACGCTCCAGGACTGCCGCGAACCATGCATCGCCAGGGACCGACTGTCCAGGCTCAAGCGGAAGGGTCGCACCGAAACGGGCACCTTCACGAGCAGCTTGCGTGATGGTGAGCTTCGTGTTGAAGGCAAAGCCGCCGAAGATGATGCCGAAGATGAGTACGACGAGAAGCGGAAGGATGAGTGCGAACTCGACCGCGCTCGCCCCAGCTTCCCCGCGTTTCGGACTTAGCACGCTTCACCTGCCCCCAGAGTCGGTGGAGTCCCCAAACAGTCATCCGACGGCTGCCATCGTAACGCGGCGCACTATCCGCGTCTATGAAGCTACGCATCTACCTCGATGCGAGTGCTGGGGTGGCTTAGACTACCGTGTGGCGCGAATCGGCCTGAGCAGCAGACAAGGGGTCTTGCGTGGAGCCATCCGCTTTCCACCGTTCGGCACGGGTGACCAGCGTCGGCGATGCCCTCAGTGAACTCGACACCGGGCTCCGCGCGCATACGACCCGCGAGGTCAGGACCATCCCGACGGAGTTCGCCGTCCTCGACGATGTCCTTGGCGGAGGTCTACACGGGGGAGAACTCCTGATGCTTGGAGGTCCTCCTGGCGTCGGGAAGACGATCATGGGGCTCCAGTGGGCGCGGAATATGGCGCGATCAGGGCACCGCGCGATCTTCGTGTGTTACGAGCATGAGCCAATCACCCTTATCACCCGTTTGCTCGCCCTGGAAGCCGGTGAAGTGGGAGGCGACGAGAACGCAGGACGGGAAATCGAGCGCGCACTGGACCTGGCTGATGCAACAGGACGCGGTCTCGACGAGGCCATGATCGACAACCAGGCGGGGCGCGACGCACTGGAGCAGCTCCGCAGCTACCAGGAGAACCTCGTCCTCGTCCGGGCTTCAGGCTCACATACCACAGTCGACGAAATCCGAGCCTTGGTGACGCCGCAGGTGGAGGCTTCCGACAGCGCAGCGCTGTTCATCGATTACCTGCAGAAGATCCCGCTCCTGCCAGAGCCCGACACCGAGTCGGAGAAGGTCACTCGGACCGTGGAGATGATGAAGGACCTCGCACTCGACCTCCAGGTTCCCGCAGTGATGCTGTCCGCAGTAGATGCCGAGGGCATGAGGGCAAATCGAATCCGCCTCTACCACCTTCGTGGCTCGTCGGCCATCGCCTTCGAGTCCGACGTCGTCCTGATGCTGAACGACAAGCAGCGAGCGGTCTCGAAGATCCACCTTTCCTACGATCCCATCGGTGCTCGAGAGTTCAAGCGGTGGGTCGTCGCTTCCGTGGAGAAGAATCGCGGCGGACCGAACCTGATCGACCTCCAGTTCCGTAAGGACTTCGGCCACTTCAGATTCGACCCAGAAGGTGGCATCGTGACCGAGAAGATGGTTGACGAGCGCATGGACGAAGCGAACTTCTAGCCGCGGCGCGGTCACCGGAACGACGTCCTGCGCCCGCTCACCCCCTACGCACCCCTTGCAGCTCGTCGACCTCGGACGCTACTGCTCGACCGCGGCCGGACACCCAACAGGCGGATCATCCACCTCGCACAGCCCGGTTAGGTGCCGACCCAGGCTCTGGTCGAGGTCGACGAATGGGTGCTTCCAGACCGTCGCACCGAGACTGTGAAGGATGACTCCAGCTATGAGTAAGACATGGACCGCCGGCGCTGCCCACTTGCGCCCCCGATGGTAGGCCTGATAAGTCCGCAGCAGGAGGGGTGCTGCGAGAATCGTCAATTCGATCGAGAGCCGGGGACCGAAGAACTGGGATCCACCGTGATGGGCGTTCGCTCGGAGCTGCACGATCGTGTAGACGACGCCACTCACCGCAGCAGCTCGCACCCACCAGGGTGACGCCCGCCAGCCCCGACCGACGAAGGGCAGGAGCACGATCAGGACGGGCATGTAGATCAGGATCCCGCGGACAGGATCCCCCAGGAAGAGTAGGAATCGCCGGCCGTAGTCCACCATCGACAGGCCGGCCAGGTTATCGACCGCGTAGGTGTTGTACCCAGCGATCGGCATCCACGTACCGAACAGCAGCCTGCTGTACAGCACCACAGCAGCCAGCCCGAGCGCCGACGTCACCCCGACAAGCGCGACGGCTGACACGCTGCGGCGGTTGATCCCGCTCCAGATCCCCATGACCGCGGGGACCACGGCGAGGTGGGGCCTGGCAAGGAGACTGACCCCGAACGCGAGCCCGGATCTGGCGTGGCGTCCATCGGCAACGGCCAGGACGCCGAGCGCGAGGAAGAGGTGCGTCAACGCGTGCGGCCACAGTGCGTCAGCGCTGACGGTCCACACGCCCGTGGCGAAGGCCAGAGCCCCGGTCGCCGTCACTGCCAGACGCCGGCCTGCCAGTCGGCGGAACAACAGGAAGCTCACGGTCACGGCTAACGCCGCTGCCGTCGCCGCTGCGACCGCCGAGGGTGCGTAGTTGATGAGGTGTGGGTGTTCCGGGCGGACACCAGATCCGAAGGCGTCCGCGACGTAGTGGAAGGGAGCTGCGTACACAGGCATCAACGGAAAGCGATTGGTGTAGGACCGTCCATCCCTACCGACGACCTCCCAGTCCGCCTCCCCTTCCCATGCCTCGGGTAGTGCCAGGCTGCCCGTTGTTGCTAGCGCGTACGCTGACTGCGTGGCAGCCCGCGTGTCGTTGATCTGCGCCACCGTGTAGGTCGCAGTCGCGAGGTAGACGGCCCAGCAGACGAGGAAGACCACTGCGGCCGCGCGCCGGTCTCGCCTCGGCGCCCATGGTTCCACCAAGATGTCGGCGACGCCTTCATCAGTCCCGGCATCGGCGTCGTTCCACCGGCGGCGAGCGCCTTCCATGAGCGGCATGGCCCCGTGCTCGGGCCGTTCCGCCGACGAGGTGACCGGTTTCATCTTGGCCACTGCCGGCCTCCTGTTCGACCTGACCGCTGCTGCTCGGTTGGTGACTGCGGAAGCAAGCTTGACCGCGCAGCCACAGCGATCGCGCGATGGCTCCTGACCCCTGGACGGCTGGTCGTACGCTTGACTGCTCGGCCGGGCAAGGCAGCTATCCGCGGAGGAAGGTAACCAGGTGGAAGCTCCTCCGCCTACGACTCAAGACCGCTCGGGAACCGCCCTCATCGTGGCGGGCTCACTGGTAGCGGGACTGGGCGCCTACCTCCTCCAGGTCGTTGGCGGGAGGACACTCGGGCCAGACGCATTCGTCGCGGTATCGGCACTGTGGACCGCGATGTTCATCGTGAGCAGTGTCCTGCATCTCCCCGTTGAGCAGCAGGTCACGCGCTTGGTGGCTTCTGGGATACGGCCGGCTCTGACCACTAGCAGCCTGTGGGCGAACTTGCTTGCCGTCGGCGCAGGGGTCGGCTTCGTCCTCGCGACACTCGACACCTACTTCGACGGAGACGTCCGCTATGCGGTTCAGGCCTTCGTTCTGTTCGTTGCCGCCGGTGCAGCCGTCGTGCGCCGCGGCGAGTTGGCCGGCATGAGAGCGTTCCGCCGGTACGGCCTTGCGACCATCGCCCAGACGGCATCGATGCTCACGATCGGCTTCGCGCTGCTGTGGCGATATCCGACCCCGCACTCCATCATCTGGGCGCTGGCCCTGGCTCCCTTAGCCAACATGTTGCTCCGCGCACCACGAACACCTGCGACTGCGAAGGGCACGATGCACGCGCCTTGGTCACCGCCGCAGCAGCCCGCGGCCCGGAGGTTCCTTGGCCCCTACATCGTCGCGAGCGCGTCATCACAAGCGCTGCTCGCAGGGGGCCCGCTCGTCGTGATCGCTGTTGGAGGTCGCGCCCCGGACGTCAGCATCCTGTTCGTAGTGTTCACCCTGTTCCGCGCGCCACTCACGCTCCTCTACGCGGTACAGGCGCGCGTGCTTCCGAACCTCATCCGACACCATCTCAGCGGCGACACTGAGAACCTCCGAACGTTCGTCGCCCGGGTTTGGCTGGTGGCGGCGACACTCACCCCGCTCGCCTTCGCTCTCGGATGGGTACTGGGTCCGTGGCTCGTTGGCCTGCTGTTCGGCGCGGCGTTCAGGCCAGATCCTGCGGTGGCGGCCGCGATCGCCGCCGGCATGGTGCTCGCCACCGCTTCCCACCTCGGGGGCCAAGCGTTGGTCGCGGTCGGGGCGACGGCCCGCCTCGCTGGAGCCTGGACCTTGGGACTTAGCGGTGCCGCAGCGGTCGTCCTCCTGGCGCCGGCTGAGCCCGCAACGCGCGTCGCCATCGCGTTCCTCGTGGGCGAGACGATCGCCGTCGCGACAACCGCGTTCACAGCCACCAATAGCTTCGGAATGCCAGCCACGGGCAGTAGCGACCGACCCGGGAGTTGAGCATCCCCCGGCCGCACCGATCACGCCAACTGACGCTCGTAGTCAGTTCTCGGTCGCAGGCTGATGTGCGCTCTTAGGGCAACGACCGCGAAGACCCGCACGGTGAACTGCACGGCTGCTGCGGTGGATGCCGACGAAACCCCGTGCCGACGATCGCGCATAGTTACAGGCACCTCGGCGATCCGGTAGCCGCTACGGGCCGCAGCGATGACAGCCTCGTAGGTGTCGCCGAGGTAGTGATTGGGAAGCTCCTGCGCCAGCTCGTCGAGCAGCGGGCGCCGGATAACGCGGAATCCCGATGTCGCGTCTGTGAGACGAGTCCCCGCCGCCTTCGACGCGGAGCGTGCCAGCACCGACATCGCCATCAGGCGGCCCCTCGATAGCCGGAGACCGGTCGCACTCTCGACCACGAACCGGCTCCCGATCAGCATGTCGGCATCTTCGGACAGCTGTTCGCGCAGCAGCCGGTCGATCTCGGTGGTCGGGTGCTGGCCATCTGCGTCGCATTGCACGATCCGCTCATAGCCCGACGCGAGTGCGTAGCGGAACGCGGTCCTCAGGGCACCCCCCACGCCGAGATTCGTCGGCAGGCGGAGAACGACCGCACCGGCCGCCCGTGCCACCTGGGCTGTGTCGTCTGTGGACCCGTCATCCACGACGACGACATCGAAGCCCTGGGCCGCCACTGCGCGGACCACGTGGCCGACCGTGGCGCGCTCGTTCCAGGCTGGAACCACCACCAGGGCCGGTTCACGACGCTCCGTTCCATGCGCTGCCCCGGCTCGGTCATGGGCGCTCAGGGCTTGAGCTTCCGCGAGGTCACCGACCTGATCGATCAGCTGCGACACCGAGACCGACAGCTGGAGCGCGATGGTCACGAGGACGAGCGTGACAGCGACAGTCAGCAGCGCGGCCGGTGATAGTTCCAGCAACGACGCCACCGGCTCCACGAGTGGGATCAGAGGAGCAGCCAGCAGGCCGAGAGCGGCGATCAGTGACCAAGCCAGTGTGAAACGGAACGAGATGGCTCGAAGCCGCGTCAGGCGCGCGACGACTGCACCGAGGGCCAGGCTGGCCAAAGCAACCAGAGCTGCCTGCAGCACGAACGGCGACATCACGCTCTCCTGACCGGGAACGCCGACGGCCGAGAGGACCCTAGCGGCACGACAGTGTCTCGCCGGCGCACGCCATCATCTTGCTGCGGGCGGCCGATCGCCCTGAGCCATGGTCCCATTCACTCCGGACAACCTGCCCGAAGCCGCGGATCTTGCACCTGGAACACACGCGCGTGAGCATCCTGCTGTACCAAGACAAACCCAGGCAACTCCTCCAGTCGCGTCCACGCCGGACGTGATCCTGCATCGAGGTGCCCCTCGGCGGCGAAGGCGCTACAGACCTCGAGCCGCGCCAGGGCATCCACGACCTCGTCATACCGCTCGATGTCGTGTAGGTGTCGTTGGACGAACACAGCGTCGTCCCAGTTGACCGACGTGATGGCATAGGTCTGGACAGGAACCAGCCCGTAGGCGCCATACATCCAGGGTGAACCGTCCGGCCACCAGTTCATCACGCGGCTGCCGTGGGGCGTGATGTCAGCGAGTACAGCCAGCGCTTCAGCTTGCCCGGGGCCGAAGATCGGTGCCTGGCCCGACGGGATGACAACGGCTGGGCCATCCCGTTGGCTGTAGGCCAGATCCTCCACCGCGACCGGGTCGAGCCAGGGCCCGAAGAGGCGCGCCACATCGCCCCGCGCGTCAGGGATCCGGAGCCCGATGGCGATGATGAGCGAGGCAAAGGCGAGGGTGCCGGCCAGTTGGCCGAGAGAGGAACGGTGATCATCGTCGTAGGACAACGCTGTGACCAGTTCATCGATCCCGAGGGCCAGAACCAGCGCCCCGATGAGTGCGTATCCAGCGGCTGGTCGATACCAGTCACCCAGCCACAGGCCACCGAGCACCATCCGGAGGCTGCCGGAACCGCCGGCGGTTACGGCGGTCATCCCGACGAGCACCACCCAGGCCAGCAGGACGGCGACATGGCGACGTCGCACGGCCAGCAGCACTGCCGCAGCCCACGTGGTGACACCGAGCAGCACGTTCGCGGACTCGGGACCTCCGCCGCCGACCCGCTGCCCGAGCAGCATCTGGCGAAGCACCGCGCCCGCATCGTCGACAGGAGGGTCGCGCAGTTGCAGTGCTGTACTGAAGGTCTGGACCTCGCTGGCGAGCACGTACCAGGGCAGTGTGAGGGCGACCCCGAGGGCACCCAATAGCATAAGCGCGATCGGCACGCTCCTGTCCGGAAGCGGCCCGTGGCTTGGCGTCCCGCGATCCGGCAACAGCAGGAGCGCGGCACCCATCGCGATACTCGCGATCAGGTACGCATGCGGGTGTGTCAGGAAGAGGCCGGCCAGCGAGAGAACGACCGTGGCGGCTGATGACAGTGCCCGCGTTCGAACGAACACGACGCCGGCGTAGATCACGCCAGGCGTCGCGCACAGGGCCACAGCGAAAGCCCACAGGCCGAACTGCCCGAAGACTAGATCGGGTGCGATCGAAGCGGCGAGTGGCGCAGCGACGATCACCACCGGCTTGGCTTGGAACGCGCCGGCCAACGCAGCCATCCCCAGCGGCAGGACGAGCACGGACGCGACCCACAGGGTCAGGTTGAGGCCCGCGCTTACGGCCCCCATTCCCTGGCCAGGAACGGAGCCAGCAATGAGGTGGGCTCCGTGCTGGTAGTAGGTCGTGAGGTCCGAATAGCCATCCACTGGGACGAGGTTCTGCGGGCCCATGAGGCCGCGTCGCTGCATCGTGGCGACGACGTACTGATGCCAGAGATAGTCCCATGATTGAGGTGGTGCTGCGACCCAACGGGCCGGTGAGCCCCACGCCACCGCGGCCACCAGGGCCCCCGCAGCTGCTCCCGCCAGGGTGATCGACCAGCGGACCAAGTCGGGCGACGTCGCATAGGGGAACGACCCTCTCACAACACCGACCCCCACGGAGCCGGCGACGAGCAGCAGCACTCCGACGAGGATTGCGACCGTGGATGCCGGGAGCCCGAGGACACCAACGATGCCGCCGAGGACTCCGAGGAGGAATACTGAGACGGCAGGCGCGACGACGAGCGCTTCGAGTGTCGGTCGCCGCAGGACGAAGCGGACAAGTGCCGCACCCGGTGCGTAGAGCAGGAACGTCAGTGGGAGCAGCGGCCCGACGACCTGAGCTCCGTCCACCGCAACCCCCATGCGCGACCAGTCTGCGCCGAGGCTAACCGGAATAGGGAAGCCCAAGGCCTGTTCGGCGCCTCGACAAGCGCCCCCACCCCTGGTGCTGAACCTGCGGTGTGTCCTCCGCACACGGCTCTACGCTGGCAGCTTCACCGATCGGGAGCACGCGTGCTCGACACCTTCCGCAAGACCTTCTTCCTCGTCGGGCGTGAGAACCCGGCGC